>Ga0207797_1002457_pt1 | contig 12841 bp, 10 predicted proteins | sample PRCRCaboRojoPR_6_FD_187275 | JGI IMG/M metagenome (GOLD analysis project Ga0207797, IMG submission 187275) | Marine sediment microbial community from Cabo Rojo, Puerto Rico - PR CR 10% Liquid 1 (SPAdes) | ecosystem: Environmental > Aquatic > Marine > Coastal > Sediment | place: Cabo Rojo, Puerto... | reverse complement strand
CATTCTCACGCAGAAACCCCACGGCACGGCGAAAGTCATCGCGGGTCATGCGCTTGTTCAGGCGGTCGAGCACCGTCGGATGCGCCGTTTCCAGGCCGAGGGCGATCTCCAGTTGCCCGGCCAGCCGGTCGCGAAAGGCACGGCACGGCTCGCCGCACAGCTTCGGGTGGTTCTCGACGATCACCGTTTGGAACTCCGCCACGCGTTCGGCAATCGCGGGGCGGTCGGACGGCGGGAAGGCCTTGCGGTCGAAGAAGTTGCCGCTGTTGTAGAGCTTGACGTGCCGCGCCTCCGGCAGCCGCTTCAGCGCGTAGTCGATCTGCGCGGGCACGGCGCCCTCGGGGACCGTCTCGTCGGTGGTGTATTTCCACAGGTCGCACATCAGGCACCGGAACGGGCACTCCCGATTCGTCAGGAAGAGCGTCGCCACGTCCTCCACCGTGCCCGCCTTGGTGCACTCCGGCTCGACGTGGTAGGCGTACGGCTGCCACGGATCGACGTCGGCCTTCTCCGGTCGAGCGCCGACGATGTCCGCGTCGCTGTATGTCGGCGGATCGGTTTCACCCATGCAATCACGATTCGCTCCCATTCACCCTTTTCTCTCTCCCACGCTCCCGTTCTCACGAATCGTGCATCTCCGCGAAGGCGCGGCGGTACGTCTGCTCGTCCTCGGGGAACAGCTGCTCGAAGCCGTCCTCGTCGACGGCGCCGCGCTGGAAGCGGGTCTTCTCGAAGACCGGCATCTCCTGCCCGGTGACGGCCCGGACGCCGCGCTGCACGATCTCGCCCTTCAGGTCGTAGAGGCGCTCCGGCTCCCAGTCGGTGAGCTCGACGAACGGGATGTTTTCGGCGACCTCAATCACGTTCGGCAGCGAGTACGGGCTGAAGCCCTGGAAGCCGAGGGCGCGTGCTGGCGCATAGGTGCGCACGTGCCCCCGGCTCTGCCCGCCGGAGTACGTGAGCGAGTGCTTCACGGCGTCGACGCCCCACCCCTCGTGATAGAGCATCTGATTGTTGAGGACGCTCCGAATCGTGAGCTCCGGATTGTCCTCGATGGGGTAGTCCTTCAGGTTCTCGTCGCCGCCGTCGCCATCCACGAGGTACGTCCAGTCGGGGTACCGATCACGGATGCCGCGGCAGAGGGCCAGTGTCATCGTCGCGGCCTGCACGTCGAGGGGCTTGTAGTCCTCCATCACCCGGATGGCCTCGCGGAAGTCGATGTCGTCGGGGTCGGCGTCCACAACCTCCAAGAACATCGACAGTCCAAGCGCATCGAGGAAGGAGTGGGCCTGCGCGACGTCCGAGCCCCCGTTTACCGACAGCGTGAACGCCTTCAGGCGCGTCGGCGCCGTGCCGCGCTCCAGCAGCAAATGGCGCAATACGAGGAACAGGGAGCCACTGTCAATGCCGCCCGAGAAGAGGACGCCGATGGGCGCGTCCTCGTCGATACGATCGAGCCACTTGTTGCATTCGTCGGCCAGTGCGCCGATGTACGCCTCGCCGATGGCGTCGAGATCGGCCGGGAGGGTGCCCTGGTCGGGGTCGAAGTAGCGCGTGTAGGTCGGCTGCGGATCGGGGCAGCCCACGAGCTCCAGCGTCGTCACGTGGTGCGCCGGCACCATGCGCGTGTACGACGGGTGGAACTGATCGGCGAGGCCCTCTTCCGCCAGAAAATCGCGGATTTCATCGATCCGCTCGGCCACGACGAGGCACGGGCCCTCTTTCCGTTTGGCAAGAAAGTAGCGCATCGGCCGCCCGATGGAGCGGGCCATGCGGACGGTCTGCCCTTCCTTGTGGACGAGCGCGAACTGGCCGTCCAGCGACCGAATCCGCTCCGGATCGCCGGAGGCCATCGCGGCGCGGGCGTCGTCCAAGGTGGCGTTGAGCAGGACATTCTGCTCGGGATCAAGAAGATTGACGAGTCGCTCGACGTACGACGTGGGAGGCATAATCAATCGGTGGGTGAGGCGTCCAATGCAGGGTGTGTTCGTTCAACGTTCGGCCCCGAAAATGTTCGCGCGGTCGGCGCCGATCCAACGGGAAGATTGCAGTCGTCTCGATGTGCACGTTCACTGCAAAAGAGCCACGCCGAGCGTCACCCCCGGCCACGCCACGATCAGGTCCAGCAGTAGCGTCGATCGATGCGTGGCGGACGGGCGCAGTCGCCACACGGCCCCGAGGAGGAGCGCTGGCCCTACAGCGTCGACGGCCCACACACCCAGCGCCCCGGCGTGCCCGCCCCACCGCAGCGCCATTCCGACGGCGACGGTCAGCGCGACGGTGCTTATGATTTGGAGCGTCCGCAGGGAGAGGGCCGTGCCGATCGTCGTGAGGCCCGCGGCCGCGTCGCCCTCGCGGTCGATCCAGTCCGCCAGGAGGACGTTCGGGGCCACGAACAGGAAGCGATACACGGCGAGGTGAACGGACTCGGTGGAGAGAACCGGAGCCCCGGCTTCGATCCGTGGGAGCACCACGCCCCCTGCGGCCCACGCAAGGCCGATGGTGAGCGGCTTCCACAGGCTCCATGCCTTGAGCCGTCGCCCGCCGGGAAGCACGGGAAGGACGTGCAGCGCACCGACGAGACCGATCGCCATCCCGGCGCCGATCGTTTCGAGACGCACCGCGGTCAGTGCCAGGGTGCCCCCGAGCGCCAGCACGGCCGCCTCCCCGTAGATCAAGCTACGGGCCTGGTCTCGCCACCGGGCTCGACTTGGGCGGTTCACGACATCCTCGGGCGACCAATCGGCCGCCCGGTCCACCAGATACACGAGGGCCGTTCCGCAGAACCCGAGTGCGAGCAACCCGGCATCGATCGGCACGCCGAGGAGGGCCGACGTACCGGCGATAAACGCCGCCGCCACAGCTCCAACGGGCAGTCCGCTGTGAAGGAGGTGCAGCCGCCAGAGCGGAACAGCGGGCGAGGACACGGGCATGCGGATGTTCAGATCAACCGGTAGGCGACTGGCGCGCTTCTGTATGACGGATCGCACCGGCGGGCGTTCAGGCGACGGGATGATCTGCCAACCGCCCGATTCTCCCAAGCGTCGGCAGCGTTCGCGGCTTTCCTGCGCGTCACCCCGTCTCCAGCGCCACGATCTGCCGCGCCACGTCGCGGAGGTCCTCGCCCACGATGTCCGGCACCGGATCGCTCGGCGCCAGCCGCGTTCCCGAGCGCGCCACAAACGCGGCGGCCCACCCCGCCCGCTGGGCGCCGGTCGTGTCCCAGGCGTGCGCAGCGACCATCCGCAGGTCGCTCGTCTCGGCCCCCAGTTCGTGGGCGACCATCCGGTACGGCTCGGGCGCCGGCTTCAACCGGCCGGCCGCATCGACCGAGAAGATGTGCGCAAAGGCGTCGGCGAGCGCTGCGTGGTCGAGCTGTGCACGCAGCACGTCGGGCGTGCCGTTGCTGAGCGCAACGAGTTGGAAGCCGGCGTCCCGCAACACGGCCAGCGCCTCTCGCACATCGTCGTGCGGCGGAAGCGTTCGCATCGCCTGGAGGATAGTGGTTGCTTCGTCCTCCGCCAGCGTGCGGCCTCGCTGTTCCGCCACGACCTCCAGGGACTGCCGCCCCAGCGTGCTGAAGTCCACGTAGGGCCCGGTGATGGTGGTCACCATCGCCTGGTGGAGCAGCGTCCGAAACCAGTCGGCGCGAACGCCTGGATCGCCGAAGACAGCTTCGAACGGCGCCTCCAGCGCGCGGAGGTCCAGGAGCGTTTCGTTCACGTCAAAGACGAGAGTTCGGGGCATGGGGTCTCGCGTCGGTCGTGGGGATGCAGAGCCGTGCGGCACCGCAGGCCGGAGGACGGCGGCCCCAGACGGCAGCCCGGGCGGCAGATTCCAGTGTGTGAGGCGGTCTGCGGTCTGTGCTCTTCCCCTCCCTTTTGCTCCGTCGTAGACCGGACGGCCCGCCATTCCTCAGAACGTGGTTGTCGACTCCAGGTGCGCCTGAACGCTGTCGCGCGAGAGCCAGACGGGGCGCATCTGCTTCTTCGAATACAGCTCCAGTTGATCGCCGCGGTGGGGCGAGTCGGGCTGCGAGGCATTTCCGTAGGGCAGAAGGGCGCGAGCCCGCGGGCCGTCCTCCGTAAACTCGGTGAGCGCGATGTACGAGTCCCCACCGATGGCACGGCGGGCGCCGTCGTCGGTGTCGGTGAACCAGAGCACACGAAACAGGCCGAAGAGCCCGTTGCCTCCGGAGGCCGGATACGAGCCGTTCGGGCCCACGAGACGGTGCACGGCGCCCCAGGCCACGTCGAGCGAGTCGTACTGCGTCGTCACTTGGGCGGCGGCGCGATCCAGTCGCTGAACGGCAGCCGCCGGATCGGCCAGCCCGTCGGGGGTAGTGCGCGGGGCACCGAGCGTGAAGGGCGAGGCAAACGACGCGCCGTCCTGCACCATCGCTCGCAGCCAGGTGGCAAACAGCACACTGCCCTCGCTCTCGGCATTTGCCGTTCGGTCCCACGTCTCCAACACATCGGCAGCGCGGTTGGCGCGGTCGCTGCCGGAGTTGCGGACGGCCGGAATCAGGTCGTCGAGCAGGCGATCGGCGGCGAGCATGCGCGCGTCATTTTTGTAGGCCTGCAGCTCCGCAAACGTCATCGACGTATCGCCCGCCACCATGTCGATGGAGCGTTGCGGGCGAAACATGCGCACCGATGGCTCCGGGGTGCGCGGCGCCATGTACGGCGACATGCCGGTGGTGTCCACCTCCCGCGGAAACGTCGACGTGAACGGCGGATCGTTGGCGTTCTGCACCCATCCGCTCGGGGGATCGAACACCCGGGGCAGATCCTCAAACGGATGAATCACCCGCCACAAGGTGGCCGACGTATCGCCCGGCACGATGCCCTGCCAGTACTCCCATCCGCCCGAGCGGCGCTGCGGCACACGCCCGCCGAAGTGGTACAGGATGTGCCCGTCGCGGTCGGCGTAGACGGTGTTGAACATGGGCATTTGCATCTTCTTTAGCGCCGTCTCGAACGCACCGAAGGAGGTCGCCCGAAGCATGCGCCAGTATTGATCGAAGAGACCCGACTGATCCATGCCCGCAATGCGGAGTGCGAGCGCCTCGTCGCCGGTCTCCGCAACGACCGGCCCATGCACCGACCGTTTGACGATAAGCGTGTCGGTGCGCATCGACCCGTCGGATTGCTTCACCTCCAGGGTTTTGGTGGTGGTCTGGAACGGCCGCGTGCCGCCGTTCCACGCGTACCCGCCGTCCTGCAGGCGGAGGCGATAGAGATCGGACGCATCGATCGTGTTCACCGTGTGCGTCCACCCAAGGTGGTCGTTGAAGGCGATGCCCGGAAACGGCATGCCGATGAGCGTCGCCCCGTAGGCGTCCAGACCCGGGCCTACGAGCTGGGCCTCGAACCAGGTGAACAGGTCGCTCCACGGAAGATGCGGATTGGTGAGGAGCATGGCATTGCCACTCGCACTGCGCGACGGCCCGACGGCCCACGCGTTCGAGCCGCTGCGCTGCCGCCACTGCTGGGAGCGCTGCAAATCGCCCGACGCCACGAACGACACGTGGATCGCGTGCAACGTGTGGGCGAAGACGTCGGACGGACGCACCGGCAGCACCCTCTCCCGGGCATCGCGGAGACGCTCGGGATGCGCTTCGGCGTACGCGTTCATGCCGGCGACGAACGCTTCGACGTAGCCCTGGAAGGGTTCCTCCTGCGCCTCGGCCCAGCGCTGTCCGTGCGCGGGCAGGTCGAGGGTCCGAACGCGGCGATCCGACGCAAGATGATCCGGCCCCCAGTATTCGGCCGCCCGTCCGCGGGCCTCTCCGTAAAGACGCAGAATGCGGTCGCCGTGGGCCTTCATCTGCGCCCACCCGAAGGCGTACATGAGCGAGTCGGCGTTGGAGCCGTAGACGTGCGGCACGCCCCACGTGTCCCACAGAATTTCGGTCCGCTCAGGCCCCGACTGGCACCCGGTGGACACGAGCAAACAAAGCAGAACGAGGGCAGGCAAGACGCGACGCATTGGCGGTGGCGAATCGGTGAGGAAGCAGCCGGGGTGCACGTGTCAACATACGCCGCGGGCCTCCGTCCGTCAACGTCAGTCCGGGCCTCCTGCCACCTTGACAGCGCTCGCCCACACGCGCGGAGTGGAACATATTTTGAGGGCGTACCTAGCACATCGCCGTACGAAACCGGGGGCTTGCCCTCCGATCGACCACCCTTCGATTAACGACTGTAGCACTTTATGCCGACGTACGCATACCGCCGCGAAGACGGAACGAAGTTTGAAGTTCAGCAGCGCATCACCGACGATCCGCTGGAAACCTGCCCCGAGACGGGACAGGAGGTGGAGCGCATCATCACCGGAAGTGCCGGATTGATCTTCAAAGGCGAGGGATTCTACGTCAACGACTACGGCAATGGAAGCCCCGGCGCCAACGGCTCCGCGGACGCGGCGGGCGCCGAGAGCCCCGACGCAGCCAGCAGTGACGCAGCCAGCGGCGACGCGTCTAGCAGCGACGCAGCCAGCAGCGACACGGAGCGCGCCGATGCCAGCACGGCCGCCGACAGCGAACGGCCCGACCGAGACGCCCGGTGATCAGGACAGTGCCGTCACGGCGGTATCGCTCCGCTCAACGGCGTCGAGCGCGGCCAGGCTCGGGGCCAGTTGCACCAGCGCGGCTGCCCACGTGAGCCCGGCTCCGAACGCCACGAGGGCGAGCAGATCGCCGGGCTGGGCGCGCCCGTCGTCGAAGGCTTCGGCGAGGGCCAGCGGCACGCTCGCGGCGGAGGTGTTGCCGTAGCGGTCCACATTCATCACCACCTTTTCCGGCGACAAGCCGTATTCGTTCGCGGCGTACTCGATGATCCGCGCGTTCGCCTGATGCGGGATGAACAGATCGACGTCGTCGGTCGTCATCTCGGCCTTCTCCAGCACGGTGCCCAGGGCCGAGCCCATGACCCGGGTGGCGAATTTGAAGACCTCGCGCCCGTTCATCTTGACGGTCATGTCGCCCGCGTCCAGCGCCTCATGAGTGGTGGGCTGCGCCCCCCCGCCGGCGGGCACGATGATGTGCTCTGCGCCGGCCCCGTCGGATCCCAGCACGTGCTCGACCACGCCGCAGGGCGTCTCGGTCGCCTCCACCACGACCGCCCCCGATCCGTCGCCGAAGAGGACGGCGGTCGACCGGTGGTCCCACCGCAGCCACCGGCTGATGAGTTCCGTCCCGATGACGAGCACCGTGTCGGCCGTTCCGTTCTGGATGAACTGCTGCGCCGTCACCAGGGCATAGACAAACCCCGTGCAGCCGACGGTGATCTGCATGGCGCCGATGGGACCGGCCCCCAGCTTCTCCTGCACCTGGCTCGACACCGGCGGCGTAAGGTGATCGGGCGACGAGGTCGCCACAAGAATCAGGTCCACCGCGTCGGGCGCCACCCCGGCCCGCTCCAGCGCCAGACGCCCGCTCTGCACGGACATCGTGGCGGTGGTCTCGCCGTCTTCGGCAAAGCGACGCTCTCGGATGCCCGACCGCGAGCGAATCCACTCGTCGCTGGTGTCCATGACCTCGGCCAGGTCATCGTTCGTCACAACCCTAGACGGCGCGTAGTGGCCCCATCCGGTGATGCTGGCGTAGCGCATGGGTGAGATGCGGAAAAAGGGGAAGGGCGGAGAAGGCGTAAAGGCAGCCCGTCCGGAAGCGGTTCCGGCCCGCGAGACGAAGGATCGTCGGTAGACGCCACGAGCCCGGACAAGGAGCACCGGGCTCGGCCTTCGGAGCGGCCGCCCGCCCGTCTCATGGCTCTACGCCTTTGACGGCCCGGCGGGCCTCATCCAACCTGGGCGCCGGTCTTGGCGATGGTCAGGAAGTGCTCCGCCTCCAGGCTGGCCCCTCCGATGAGGCCGCCGTCGATGTCCGGCTGGCCGAGGAGCGATTCGCAGTTGTAATCCTTCATGCTGCCGCCGTACAACAGCTCGACGGCCTCCGCCACGTCCGCGGCATATCGGTCGGCCAGTTCATCGCGGAGGAAAGCGTGCATCTCCTGCGCTTGCTCGGGCGTGGCGCTCTCCCCGGTGCCGATGGCCCACACTGGCTCGTAGGCCACGACGAGGTCGCTGCCGTCCGCCAGAGCGATGCCCTTCAGGGCACCGCGCACCTGCCGGCGCACGACGTCCTTGGCGTCTCCGTCGTTTCGCTGCTCCAGGGTCTCGCCGACGCAGACGATGGGGATGAGATCGTGCGCGTGGGCCTGCGCCACTTTGTCCCGCACCGACGCGTCCGTTTCGCCGAAGTACGCGCGCCGCTCGGAGTGGCCGAGGATCACGTACGTGCAGCCCGTCGAGACGAGCATGGGCGCAGAGACTTCGCCGGTGTAGGCCCCGTCCGTTTCGGGATGCATGTTCTGCGCACCGAGTGCCACACCGCTGTCGCCGAGCGCCTCGGCAACGACGGGAAGGTGCACGAAGGGCGGGCAGACGGCCAGATCGACGCCATCCAGTGCTTCCGAGGCGGCCGTGGCGCCCGAAGCGACGTTCGTGGCCAGCTCGTGCCCAGAGGCCACGTCGGTGTTCATCTTCCAGTTGCCTGCAATCAGCATGAGGTCGGTGGTGCGGTTACGAGGAGGATCGGCGAGCAGCGGGGAAGGCCCCGAACACTGCAGATTGTGTGTCTCGGACCTTCGACAGCGCGCAGGACAGTATCAAGGGGTGCGTGTCAAGACCTACGGATTTTCTCGGCACGGCAACGGTCGAAAGCGGCCGCGGTCGGCACGCTGCTGGTGGCTCCGTCGGTCGCGCCGATGCCGAGCAGCAACCTGGAGGCTTCAGCCCTGACCCGCCTCCCCGCGCTCCTTCTTGACGAGATCACGCCGCAGAATTTTGCCGGAAGCCGTCTTCGGGATGGCGTCGACGAACTCCACGCGGCGAACCTTCTTGTACGGCGCAACCTGGCCGGCCACGAAGTCCATGACCGTCGCCGCATCGAGGTCGGGGGCCGTGGGCGTGCGGACCACGAACGCCTTGGGCACCTCGCCAGCCTCTTCATCGGGACTCGGCACGACGGCGGCGTCGGCCACGTCGTCGTGCGACTGCAACACGGCCTCCAGCTCCGCGGGGGCTACCTGGTAGCCTTTGTACTTGATGAGTTCTTTCACCCGATCGACGATGTACACGTCGCCGTCCTCGTCCACCACGGCCACGTCGCCCGTGTGCAACCATCCGTCTTCGTCGATGGTGGCGTCGGTGGCCTGCGGGTTGTTGTGATAGCCCTTCATCACCTGTGGGCCGCGCACCCACATCTCCCCGCGCTCGCCGGGCGGCAGGTCCTCCCGCGATCCGACGCCTACAATGCGGAACTCTGTGTTCGGCACGGCCTGGCCCACCGAGTCGGGCTTGGGGACGTCGGCACCGCGCGGCATCAGGTGCGTCACCGGACTGGCTTCCGTCATGCCGTAGCCCTGCTTCACGGTGCACTCCAGGCGTTCGGCGCAGGCTTCCGCCACGTCTTCGCCCAGCGGAGCGGCGCCACTCGTAATGTGCTGCAGACTCGACAGGTCGTACGCGTCCACGGCCGGATGCTTCGTAAGGCCCAGAATGATCGGCGGCACGAGGTATCCGCTCTGGATGCCGTGCGTCTCGACGAGCTGGCAGAAGTCCTCCATCTCGAACTTCGGCATCGTCACAATGGTCGCGCCGTTCTGCAGCGCCATGCTCAGAATGACCGTCATTCCGTAAATGTGATAGAACGGGAGAATCCCGACGGTCATCTCCTCCGGCTCCAGCTTTTCGATGGGCAGGCACTGGCTGATGTTGGCGACGATGTTGCGATGCGTGAGCATGACGCCCTTCGGAAGCCCGGTGGTGCCGCTTGAGTACGGCAGCGCGACGACATCTTCGCTGGAATCGATGAGCACCTCTGGCGCATCCTGGCCGATGCCCAGCAGCGTCTCGAAGGCCGTGGCGCCCTCGGCATCGCCAAACACGAACACCTCCTCGATGCCTGCCGCCTCCGCCGCCTGCTTCGCCTTGTCGAGGAACGGCGGCACCGTCAGCAGAAACGAGGCCCCGGCGTCCTCCAGTTGATGCGCGCACTCTTCGGCCGTGTAGAGCGGGTTGATCGTCGTGACGATGCCCCCCGCCATGGCGGCACCAAAAAACGCGATGGCGTATTCCGGCAGGTTGGGGCTGTAGATGGCGAACACGTCTCCCTTTTCCAGGCCGCGCTCCGCCAACCCGCCGGCGCAGACGGGAATGGCGCGGGCGAGGTCGTTGTACGTTAGGGTGCGCCCGGACGGCCCGTCGATGAGGGCCGGCTGGTCGCCCCGGTCGGCAAAATCCTGGGTGATAAACGCCGGCAGGGACTGCTCCGGGATCTCGACGTCGGGGTGCGGACTCGAGTAGATCATGGCAGGAGGCGGATGCGAGACAGGAAGCGCGACGGAATCGGCTTGCATGGTACAATGCCGCGCCCTCCTTCGCAAGAGCTTCACGCCTCTGCCACCGTCTCCAGCCCTAGTTCTAAGGCACGAAGCTGCAGACGCATGGCCGTTTCGAGCGGCAGGGGACGCAGTTCGAAGGGGTCCAGCAGGTCGTCCACCGGCTCGTTTTGGGTGAGACGCAGCTGAATCTCGGGAAGCCGTCCGCGAAGCTTCAAGTATTGATCGGGGACGCCCGGCGTGGGGTCGTCGTTGCGCACGACAAACAGCGGCAGCTCGGTCACGAGCGCGAGCGGGTCGCCGCCGAGGTTCATCACGAACTCCATCGAACTGTGATGGAAGCGTCCGGCCGTATCCGGGTCGTCCTGGGCGTGGAAGAAGGTGCGCATGGCGTCGCCCCGGGGCGTGGTGGTAAAGCCGGGCTCGATCCAGAAAAACCCCTTTTCGCCCTTGCGGTTGTGGTCGTGCATTCGCAGGCCGGCCTCGTTTGCCGCCTCGACGAACGCGTCGCGCAGGGCCTGCGTGCGGAACGTCCAGGGGCGGTTGATGAGAAGCTGCGCGCCCTCGGCCGTGGCCATGCCGTGCAGGCTGGCGTGGAAGACAAAGGGACCGTGCTCCCGGAGTGCGTCCGACACCAATGCATTCTCGACCCGCATGTCCGGAAATCCAAACTCCAGGTCCCGACCGGGCTTCTCGCGCACCCGATGCCGCAGGTACGCAATCGGGTCGGGCCACTGCTCGATCCACGGGCGGTTGCGCGCCTCCCCGTCCGGATTGGTGTGCGGCACGACCACGAACCGGTACCGCTCCAGCCACGGCTGCATGGCCTCACGCTCCGCCAGGATCTTCAGTATGAACGTGCGCAGCGTCTCCGGACCCACCGGCTCGTCGGCGTGATTGCCGGCAATAAGACTCACCGTCTGCTCGCCCTGCCCCAGGACGATGCCGTCGACCGGATGCCCGTTCTCACTCGTGCCCAGCTCCTGGTAGGTGGCCACGTCGTCGTGCTTCCGGCAGGCAGCCTGCAGCGCGTGTCGGACGGCATCGTGGGTTCGAAAGGAGGGATCGGGGGGTACCAGACGCGTCAGAGAAGGAGCCATCGGGGTCGCTGGGTTGTGCGGAACAGACGGGTCGAGTCTCCACGACGGCTTTCCGCATTTGTTCGGACCCACCTCCCTCCGGGCTCTGCGTGAAATTCACGAGGGGCGTGAGACTTAACACCCGAAATGTGGGTTACAGCTTGACAATGGACGATGAATTACGTAATGTCATCCATTGTGGCAGCACATCCTACCATTCGGTCGGATTCCATTTCGGAGGACGCCCAATCTCAGATGCTCTGCCGCACCCTCGAATTATTGATCTTCGAACACCCTGTAGCATCATGGCAGAGCGCAAAACCGGAACCGTGAAATGGTTCAGCAACGACAAAGGCTTCGGATTCATTGTCCCTGAAGAGGGCGGCGAGGACTTGTTCGTTCACTACAGCGAGATTGAAACCGATGGTTTCAAGAGCCTGGAAGAGAACGACCGCGTCGAGTTCACTGTCGGTCACACCGACAAGGGACCCAATGCTCAAGAAGTCGTTGTGATTGGCTAACCGGAGCGGTTTCTTTCATACCTTGCATCATCGCGCGCCTCGCCCATTCGGACGAGGCGCGTTTTTCTTTGGCCCCGCCCGTCTCAATGCAATGCGCCCCGCTCCCTCTCGGAACGGGGCGCATTCGTGGTTGCAGGCAATGAGCGCGGCGCACTATGCGTCCTGCCCGTTCGGGTTGAGGATGCGAGTGATGCGGACGAGCACGTCGTCGAGGTGCATCTGCGTGCGCTCATCACCGACGCGCCGGCGGGCCCGCTCCACCTCGTCGCGCAGGGTTTGCAGCTCGTGCCGCACGTAAGCGCGGATGTCGGACTGCGCCACGTCGACGGGCGTGAAGTCGATGAACGCGCGCCACTGCGGCGGCGGGGCCTCCACCTCCGCCTCCATGAGGTGATCCATGTGCTCCAGGTAGCCCCGCTGTAGGTTTCGCCGGAACGGGTCGATGGCCTCTCCGTCTTCCAGCTCCGTCCACAGTCCTTCGCGCAGATCAGAAAACACGGCGCCGAGCGTATACACCTCGCTGTCCGCCATGGCTTCGGTTTCGAGAACGCGGGCCATGCGCTGCGGGTCGAGGACGCGCTCGAGGACGCGGACCTGCGCCTCCCGCACGCGATTCAAGGCGCCGGCGTGCTCGATGCGGCGCAGCACGTCGGCCTCCACCATCCACAGCGGCGTTTGGAACGCGTGCTGAACGAGAAAGTCCATCGCCCGCTTCTGATCCTCAGCCGGGACCGGCTCGTAGACCGGACCGTCCTGCTCGTAGGTTTTCGGCGTCTCGTGGACGCCACCGATGTGGCGGCTCACGTGTCCCATGTAGCGCTGCCACTGGTTAACCACC
>Ga0207797_1002456_pt1 | contig 12842 bp, 13 predicted proteins | sample PRCRCaboRojoPR_6_FD_187275 | JGI IMG/M metagenome (GOLD analysis project Ga0207797, IMG submission 187275) | Marine sediment microbial community from Cabo Rojo, Puerto Rico - PR CR 10% Liquid 1 (SPAdes) | ecosystem: Environmental > Aquatic > Marine > Coastal > Sediment | place: Cabo Rojo, Puerto... | reverse complement strand
CCGTTCGGGCGGCGTACGTCGTCTCGGTCGGGCGACAGCGGTTGGCGGACGGGCGACCAGAGCCCCGGGCGACCAGAGCCCCGGACGACCAGAGCCCCGGGCGACCAGAGCCCCGGACGACCAGAGCCCCGGACGACCAGAGCCCCGGACGACCAGAGCCCCGGCCGACCCGGGCGTCGAAAACCCGGCGACGGCCTGGCTCAGACGAGTCGGAGGGCCATCTCCAGTTCGAAGCTCTCGGCGTTGCTGGTCTCGAAGCCGACCTTCTCGTAGAGGTTGATCGCCGCCCGGTTCCAGCGTTCGACGGTCAGCCAGACCTTCTCGACGCCGTTGTCGGCGCCGTAGCCGAGCAGCACCTCGATGAGTCTGGTGCCGATCCCGGCGCGCTGGTAGTCCTGCAGGACGAAGATCGCGAGTTCGTACGCCTCCCCGTCCGGGACGAGCGTCGCGTGGCCCGCGGCCTCGTCGCCGTTCCAGGCGACGACGTTGAGACAGTCGTCCCCGGTGACGTTTTCCAGCCAGGACCGGATCCGCGACTCCTGGCCCGGTGGAATCCCCTGTGCGCGGTCGGCGGGGTCGAACGCCAGGTACATCTCCACGAGCGCCTCGCGTTCCGCGTCGTCGTACGGCCGGATCTCGATCTCGCGGTCCTCGCGGTCGGTGAACGAGATCGGGGGTGCCTCGAACGGGCCCGCCTGCTCGTCCGGAAACGGACGGTCCCCACTCATCGGACCAGTTTCACCGAGACGTGGGCGTTCAGGAGGACGAACTCCGCGACGCTGTTGATCTTGATCTTGCCCATCGGGCTCGTCTCGCCGCCGGCGACGACGATCTCGTCGTAGTCCTCGCTCTCGGCGAGGCTGACGAGCGCGCTACCCGCGTCGCCCTCCAGGTGTCGCACGTCCGCCGGGAGTCCGGCGTCGTCGAGCACCTCGCGCGCACGGCGCTCGACCCCCTCGCGGTCCAGTTCGCCCGCCGGGCCCTCGATCACCGCGACGGTCAGGTCGTCGCCCGCGGCCACCGCGCGGTCGACCGTCCGCCGCAGTGCGCGGGCGGAGTCGTCCGACCCGCCGATCCCGAGCAGTACTCTCATACCTATCTGCCTGCCGTCCGGCGGTAAAAATCGGTCGTCACGCGCCTCGGTCGCGACGCCGGCCACGGCGGCCCTGCGGAGCGTCGAGGGGGCTCGCCGACGCGACTGGAGGGTCGTCGGTGCCCGTCCCCGGGATCGCGCAGCCGGACGTTCCCCGCGGCGACTCGTCGCCGGGGGTCCGGAACACCGGTCTCCGGTCCCCTCGCGGCGATCGCGAGCGTCAGCCTCGCGTCTGACGGAACCCTTTTCCACCAGCCGGCGGTACGATGCCCCATGTCGAACGACTCCGCGGCGGCCGACGCGGACGCCGCCGGCCCGACCGGTGACGACCGGGACGGCGAGGACCCCGCCGGCGACGCGCGACGCGACGACCGGGGAGCAGCCCGGAGTGACGACCGGGGAGGAACGCCGACCGACGGTCGGGAGACGGCCCCGGCGGACGATCGGGAGACGACCTCGACTGCCGGAGGGCAGGCGGCGTCCACCGCCTCGCAGGACGCGAACGGCGGCGTCGCGGGGGGAGCCGCGGAGATCCCGCCGGACGTCAGGAAGTACGAGCGGTTCAAGAAGGTCGACGGCGCCCAGTACGATCGGGTCAACGAGTTCCTCCGCGACCGGACGTACGTCACTGCCCGCGAGTGGGCGATCGCGCGCCTCTGTGCGGACTTCCGGACGGAGACCGGCGTCGAGATGACGAAGATCGGGGAGAACCTCCCGGAGCTGGTCCCGTTCATGACCGACACCTACACCCCCCAGGCGGTGAACCAGGCCCGCGCCTCCTTCGAGGAGAAGGTCCACAAGGCCGGCGCGACGTTCCTCTACGGCGCGATGTGCGGCTTCTTCACGGCCGAGGAGCTCGACGACCTCATGTACGAGGTCACCGAGGTCGCCAAGTTCCTCCTGGAGGTCGAGGGCGTCGACCTGGCCGTCGCCGAGGAGCTCGAGGCCGAGGAGCGCATCTCGACGGTCATGCGGGAGGTCCGCGAGGCGTCCGCCGAGCTCCGCCAGCAGGAGCTGGAGTCGGCCTCGGACTGAACGGGACGGCAGGACTGTTTTCGACGGTCGACGAGCGGTCAGTCTGTCCCTTCCTCGTCGCCATCGTCGGCCGTCGCGTCGGTGTCGGCGTTCGCCGCGTCGTCGGCCGTCGCGTCGGTGTCGGCGTCCTCCGCGTCGTCGCCCCCGGGTTCGTAGTCGGCGGGGAACAGGGGCGTCGGGTCGGACTGCTCGAAGACGACGCGCTCGTCGTCGGAGAGGGGGCGGAGGAACGTCCGGAGGCGGCCCTTCGCCGCGGCCCGGTCGAGCATCGCGCGGGCCTTCGCCACCCCGTAGTAGAGCGGGACGAGGACCGCGAGCTTCGCTTCGGTCGCCTGCATGACCAGCAGCGCGAGGACGAGGTCGCCCTGCTCGGCCCGGTACGCCTCGAAGGAGTCGAACGACACCGACTCGACGCGCTCCTGGAGGTCGCGGAACTCGTCGCCCGAGACCACCACGTCGAGTCCGACCCGCCCGTCGCCGACCGAGGGGTCGTGGACCGGCGGGAGCGGCGTCACGTCTCCCGGGTGGACCTCGACCACCGTCCAGCCCGATTCGCGGTACTCCGCAGCGGTCGCTTCCATGTCGTCCACGACGGCCTGCCAGGCCGCCGTCGCCCCGGCGAGGGGATGATCCATACCCGCCGGTCGACGGGCAGTCCGAATAAACCCGACGGGACGCGCCGTCGGGGTCCCGACGCGAGCGGGGACGGCCCGGGGGCCGGCCTCCGCTCGAGTCGAAGCGAGTTCGTCGAGGCGAAGCGAACCGGTCAGATCGGCGGCAGGGAGCCCCGGTCGCGAGCCCGGACGTTCATCCCGACGGGATCGCCGAACGAGCCGTCCTCGTAGACCGGGTGCCCGCGGACGAGCGTCAGCTCGGGGAAGATCCCGTCCCGGCCCTCGAACGGCGTCCAGTCCGCCCTGGAGTGGAGCTCCTCGGCGCGGATCGGCCGGACGTCGTTCGGGTCGACGAGTACCAGGTCGGCGTCCGTGTCGGGGGTGACGGTCCCCTTCCCGGGGAGGCCGAACAGCTCCGCGGGGGTCCGAGCGACGAGGTCCCGGACCCGGCGGTAGGTGAGCCGCCCCGCCTCGGCTTCCGCCAGCAGGAGCGGGAGCATCGTCTCGACGCCAGGGACGCCGCTTGGCGCGTCCCAGACCCCGGCGTCCTTCTCGGCGCGGGTGTGGGGCGCGTGGTCGGTCGCGACCACGTCGACCGTCCCGTCCGCGACGCGCTCGTAGACCGCCCGGCGACGGTCCTCGTCGCGGAGCGGCGGGTTCATCCGGCCGAACGTTCCCAGTTCGTCGAGGTCGTCCCGCGAGAGCAGCATGTGGTGGGGCGTCACCTCGCAGCTCATCTGCGCCTCCGCCGCGAGGTCGATCCCCTCCGGCGTCGACGCGTGGGCGACGTGGATCCGCGCGCCCGTCTCGACCCCGACCGCGACCGCCCGGTCGACCGCCGCTGCCTCCGCCTCGGGCGTCCGGTAGGCGCTCCACGCGTCGGCGTCCGTCCGGTCCCGGACGGCGTCGTCGAAGCGGTCGGCGTCCTCGGCGTGGACCGTGACGACGACGTCCTCGGCGGCCGCCAGGCGGGTCGCCTCGCGGAACAGGTCGAGGTCGATCCCCATCTCGCCCGTCGAGTCGGCGAGGAACACCTCCCCGAGCGCGAACAGCGGGCGGTCGAACAGCTCGTGGGGGGCCCAGTCGGGGAGGACGCCGCCGTTGATCCCGAAATCGACCAGGGAGGCGCGCGCGAGGTCGGCCTTCTCGTCGAACGCCGCGCCCGTCGTCGTCGGCGGCTCGGTGTTCGGCTGGTCGACGACGGTCGTCACCCCGCCGGCCGCGGCGGCCCGCGAGCCCGTCCGCCAGGTCTCCTTGTGCGGGAACCCCGGCTCGCGGAAGTGGACGTGGACGTCGACGGCGCCCGGCAGGAGCCGCTTGCCCGACGCGTCGACGATCCGCTCGTCGCGCTCGGCGGCCAGCGTCGGTGCGACCGCCGACACGCGCTCGCCCCGGACCCGGACGTCGCGCCGCCGTCCGTCGGCCAGGGTGGCGTTCCTGAAGAGCATCGTCGTGTAATGGCGGGCACCGTCGTTTACGCGTGCCGGTTCGGGCCGGGTCGGCCCGCCGTCACGACCCCGCGTCCTCCCCCGCCGTTTTCACCCCCCGCCCGATCGCTCGCCGGCGAGGAGGTCGTCGACCGCGACGGTCGTCGCCGACCGGTCGCCGACGAACGCCCCTTCCAGGGCACGGGCGACGGGATCGAGGTCGGCGGGCCCGCCCGATGTCGCGACGCTCCCGACGGTGTCGGGGTCGAGGGGAACCGCGAGCGCGTCGTAGACCGCGACGAGCACCTCCCGGAGGTCGTCGCGGTCGCGGACGTGGACGATCCCGGCGACGAGCGCCCCGTTCGACCGGACGCGCTGGGCGATCCCGGCCAACTTCGTCGGGCGACCGTCGTCGTCGGCCGCCTGCACCGAGTGCGTGCCCGGGCAGAACGCGTTCGGGGGCTCCCCGGGGCGGGCGTCGACCCCGACCGCACGGAGCCCCGCGACGACGGTCGCGACCGCGTCGTCGTACCGCGCCCCGATCCCGCGCCGGGCGTCCGACTCCTCGTCGAGTGGGACGGCGTGTGCGAACGCCAGCGTCGAGCCGGTGTACGCCACCGCCCGACCGCCGACGCTCCGCTCGACGCTCGGATAGCCCCTCGCCTCGGCAGCCGCCCGGGCGGCGTCGTAGCCGGGCTCGTGGACGTCCCGGCGCCCGAACGCCACCTGCCGGTGTGGCGTCCAGACCCGGAGCGCGGGCTCGCCGACCGTCCCGGTCCGGTCGAGCATCGCCGCCGTGGCGTCCCGGTCGGCCCCGGTCGTGGCGGCGCGGCCGCGATAGAGTCGCATCGCCTCCCGGTCGGCGCCCGAGGCGTAAGGGTTCCCGGTCGGGACCGCGGCGACCGACGACGCGAGCGCTGCGGCTCGGAACGTTTTAAATTCGAGCTAGTCAATAACACGCATGGACTCGCCGCTCGACCTCGTCGCGTTCCTCACTCGCTCGGAAAACAGGGTCGAGACGCTGCTGGCGCTCGCCGACGGGCCGGCGACGCGGCCGGACCTCCAGGACGAGACCGGCGTCGCCCGCGCGACACTGAGCCGGATCCTGGCCGACTTCCGGCGGCACGACCTGGCGACGAGGGACGCCCACGAGTACGCGGCCACGCCGCTGGGCGAGCTGCTCGCCGCCGAGCTGACGTCGCTGTTCGCGGCGATCGACGCGACGCGGGCGCGCCTGGCCGTCGCGGAGTGGCTCCCGTTCGACGACCTCGGGATCGAGTTCGCGGACCTCGCGGACGCCGCGGTGACGCTCCCGTCGCCCGTCGACCCGATGGCTCCGGTGAAGCGGGCGGCGACGGTGATCGAGGACGCGACCCGCGTACGGGGGTTCTGTTACAGCGTCGTCCACGCCCCGATCCTCGCGGAGGTCCGGAACGTCACCGAGCGCGGACACCGGTTCGTGGGGGTGATCGCCGCCGGGGTCTTCGAGGTCGTCGCGGCCGACCCGGCACTGGCCGACCGGGTTCGCTCGCTCGTCGGCGACGGACACGCGGAGCTGTACGTCTACGAGGGTGCCATCGAGCCGCAGTTGATCCTCGCCGACGGGACGACGATGTTCCTCGTGACCGACGGGACGGGGGCGATCAGGGGGCTCGTCGAGATCCGGGACTCGCGCGGCGTTCCGGCTCGCTCACTCCGTCGGACCGGGTCGGGTTCGACGGATCGACCGGACCGGATCGGATCGGACGGGAGTAGACCGGCCGGACCGAACCCGGGAGGGTCGCTCCAGGGTCGCCGACGTCCGTCGATCCCGTCCCCCGGCCGTCCGCGTCCCGACGGGCTGAAGCGCCCGCCGCCCCACCCGCAGGTATGCCCATCCTCCCGACTGCCGTCCTCGAGCGGTACGAGCGGTTCTCGCTGTACAACTCGCCGTACCCGGCTCACGACCGCGGCGCGGCCGTCGACCTCTATCCCCCGGGCGTGGGCTACGAGCCGACGGCGGCGCCGTCGCCGGTCGCCGGGACCGTCGTCGAGACCCGGACGGTCCGCTGTCCGGCCCAGCCGTACGCCGACGACAGCGACCACCTGCTCCTGATCGAGCTGTCCGACCCCGGCGCGTGGGCCGCGCCCGAGGGCACCGTCGCCCGGATCCTCCACGTGGACCCGGCCGTCGAGGCGGGCGACGAGGTGGCCGTCGGGGAGTCGCTGGGCCGGACGGTCCGGTCGGGGTTCTTCGGGGAGTGGGTCGCCAACCACCTCCACGTCGGAATCCGGAGCCGGGAGTCGAACCACCGGCGCGCGTCCGGATCGCTCCGGCTCGGGCTCGACGACCGGCTGGCCGTCAGTCCCGTGGCGTGGGACGGCACCGGGACCGTCGTGGAGACGGGCCCGACGCACGTCCGGCTCGACGCCCCCGCCCACCCCGATCCCGCCCGCCGCGAGACGAGGGAGGGCGACCCCGGCTTCGACGGCGGGATCGAGCCCGGAACGGGGTCGTTCGCCGCCATCGCGTCCGACGAGGGGGTTCCCCTCGACGGCGGGGTGGTCCACTACACCGGCGGCGGCGCGCTGGACGTCCACGGGCGCGACGAGGGGACGTGGGGCGGGAACGCGGACGGGCGACCGGCCGAAGACGACGGGATCGCCGGCGGGCCGAGCGACCCGAAGCCCCGCCCGCTCTCGCTGCTGGGAACGCGCGTCGGCGTCGCCCGCGGTCGCGACGTCGACTGGGACGGGATCGCCGTCGTCGCGAACGGGCGGCAGGTCGAGGGGCTGTCGCTGTTCGCCTCGCGCGTGCAGTACGGCGCGAAGTTGGTCGCGTTCGACCACGAGTTCGCCGTCGGCGACGAGATCGGCGTCGAACTCCGCCCGACGGACGACCCCGTCCGGCTGGGCTGATCGCTCACTCCAGTTCGGCCAGCGAGACGTCCCACTCGTCGTCCCGGTCGTGCCACCGGACGGCGTCGTAGGCCGCCTCGACCTCCCGCTCGGAGAGACCAGTCGCGTCGAGTCGCGGAGGCGGGCGGGCGGGGAGGACGTCGACCGGGGCGACCAGCGCGAGCGCGACCGCCCCCAGGTAGACGACCGCGCGGAGCTCCCGGCCGGCAGCGAGCGCCAGGAGCGTCGGGAGGAGGAGCGCGACCCCGGCACCGAGCCGACGGAGCTGTCGCGCGCTCTCCCGACCGGCGGCGAACGCCTCGGCGAGCGTCGCGCCTTGCCCGGCGGGAACGGCCCGGTACTCGGTCCGGTAGGGATCGGGCGCGCGGCGCTCGAGCGCGACCGCCCGCGCGACGAGCAGGCCGACGAACGCCGTCGCACCGAGGACGGGTTCGCCGGCGGCGAGCGACCCCGCGCCCGTCAGGACGACCCCGACCCAGAACCCGAGGCGGACGGGCCGACGCCGCCGCGCGACGGCCCGGCGCTCGACCGCGTAGGCGACGACGTCGTACTGCTCGCCCGGCTCGTCGCGGTCGCGTCGCCCGCGTCGGTCCGCCCAGTTCCGCCACCCGCTCACGGTGGAGTGGTGGTCGGCGAGGGACATGTGCGTTCGGCTGGCGCGGGTCGTCGAGCGTCGCCGGGCTGCTGTTCCATCACCCAGAACGGCTCGCCCTCCACGCCCCGGTAGATGTCGTGGTTCAGCGACACCTGGTCGGGGTCGCCGGCCCGCAGCTCCGCGGGGGTCGGGTCGCCGGGCCGGCGGTCCTGGACGAACCCCGTCGGGTAGGAGTCCCACGCGAGGAAGTCGAGGTCGTCGGCGACGTCGAAGGCGTCCAGCGTCGGGAACTGGCCCACGAAGTTGTGCGTGACGAACCAGTCGTCGTTCGCGGCGCGGACCAGCCCCGCCTGGAGGCGGTTGTAGAACGCTGTGGGTCGAGCGGGAAGGTTGATGTGGACCGGCAGAAAAGTGGTACGTGGTGACATACCATGACCGACGCAGACGCGGCGACGCTCGTCCACCGGTGGTTCGAGGAACTGTTCAACGGGGCCGACGTCGCGGTCGCCGACGAGATCCTCGCGGCCGGCGTTCGGTACCACGGGCCGGAGAGCCTGAGCCCGACTGACGTGCGGACGCCCGAGGAGATCAAGGAGTACGTCCGGATCTACCGCGAGGCGTTCCCGGACCTCCGCTACGAGGTCGACGAGGTGTTCGGCTCGGGCGAGCAGGTCTGCGCGCGCTGGACCGCGACGGGCACCCACCGCAGCGACCTCTTCGGCGTCGAGGCGACCGGACAGGTGTTCACCGGGGAGGGGATCAACGTCTTCGTCGTCGAGGACGGCCGGATCGCGGAGGTCTGGTCGAGCTGGGACACGCTGGGGATGGCCAGGGAGCTGGACGTCGTCACGTCGACCGGCTTCGAGTTCGGCTGACGCTCGACTCGAACCGGAGGTGGAGCAGTCGGGCGGGACCCGACCACGGCCACCGTCGCGTCCGAAACCGGTTTCACGCCCGGCCGAGGGGGCCACGTATGGTACGCGTCTCCGCCGGCGACACCGTCGTGACGTACGACCCGGCGACCGCCCGCCTCGCCGTCCACCGCGGATCGACGGACGGCGATCCGTTGCTGGCCGGCCGCCCGACGGCGACCCTCGGGGACCGGACGTTCCCCGAGCCCGACGCCCCCTCGACGGTCGACGCAGTCGGCGAGGGCGTCCGGATCGTCTACGGGGACGCCGCCCGGACGACCCTCACGATCGAGCCCGGGGACGTCGGCGACGCGGCCGTCGACCTCCGGCTGGCCGTCCACGGGTTCGACGCCGGGGCGCGTGGCGGGCTCGACGCCGGTGACGCCGGTGGAGCCGAACGCCGACCCGGTGACGGCGGCGACGAGCACCGGGACGGTGACGCGGACGAGGCCCGGAAACGGACCGGGGGCGCGGACGGCGGTGGCGCCGCCGAGGGGGGCGTCCGGCTCGGCGACCTCCGGCCGATCGACGCGGGCGCGACCGGCTTCGGCGCCGGCACGCGAGTCTACGAGCACGGCTACCAGTCGTGGACGCCGACCGGGACGCTTCCCGTCGGCGAGCGGTTCCCCGACGAGCGCCCGGCGACGGTCCCGCAGCTGCTCGACCCCGCGGAGGGCGGCGCGCTCCGGCCGGACGTCGCCGCCGGTGCAGGCGAGGGATCGCACGACGGCGACCGCACCGACGTCCACGGCGGGAGCGCGGACGGGAGACGCGGACGCGATGACGACCCCGACGGGTTCGGTGCCGGCCCCGGCGGTGGCGACGCGGGGCCGATCCGCTCGAGCAACGCGCTCGTGGGGCTACTCGGCGGGTCGGTCGCCCCGGACGGGGCGGGGTCGACGGGGGACCGGCCGGCCGGCGACCTGACGCTCGGGTTCCTCGACCACCGGCGGTTCGTGACGCGGTTCGACCTCCGGGACGACCCGACCGGCGTCGCCGCCCTCGCGGCCGTCTGTCCGGGCGACGGGATCCGGCTCGCGCCGGGCGAGCGGGTCGAGACGCCGGCTCTGCGGATCGACGCGACGCGGCCGTTCCCCGACGCTCTCCGGGCGCTCGCGGACGCGGTCGCCGCGCGGATGGGCGCCCGCGTCCCCGCGTCGGCGCCGACGGGCTGGTGCTCGTGGTACCACTACTTCACGGACGTGACGCCCGAGGCCGTCCGGGAGAACCGCCGCGGAATCGACGACTGGGGCGTCCCGCTCGACGTCGTCCAGCTCGACGACGGCTACCAGCGCGCCTGGGGCGACTGGCTGGCGCCCGACCCGGCGTTCGCGGCCGACGGCGACGGACCCGCGGCCCTCGCCGACGGGATCCGGACGTCGGGACACACCCCGGGCCTGTGGCTCGCCCCCTTCTACGTCGCCGCGGACTCCGAACTGGCGGCCGAGCATCCCGAGTGGCTGATCACCGAGCCCGGTGGCGGGACGGGCGAAGGCGAGCCGGTCGACGCCGGCGAGCGCGGGACGGCGATGTACGGGCTCGACACCACCCATCCGGGGGCCGAGGCCCGGCTCCGGGAGACGCTCCGGACGGTCGTCGACGACTGGGGGTTCGACTACCTCAAGCTCGACTTCCTCTACGCCGCGGCGCTCGCGGGGGAGCGGTACGCCGACGTCACGCGCGCCGAGGCGTACCGTCACGGGCTCGAGACGATCCGCGAGACCGTCGGCGACGACGTCTTCGTCCTCGGCTGTGGGGCGCCCGGTCCCCAGAGCGTCGGGCTCGTCGACGCGATGCGCGTCGGCCCCGACACGGCGCCCCACTGGCACCCCGACGGGTCGTACTCGGAGCCGGCTCACGCGAACGCCGTCCGGAACGTGCTCAACCGTCAGCCGTTCCACCGCCGGTGGTGGATCACGGACCCCGACTGTCAGTTGCTCCGCCCCTCGACGGAGCTGACGGCCGCCGAGCGCGGCTCGTTCGCCGCGATCGTGGCGCTGTCGGGCGGCGCGAACGTCCTCTCGGACGCCGTCGCCGAGCTGGGCGTCGGCGAGCGGGACCTCTTCGAGCGGACGCTCCCGCCGGTCGGCGCCGACGCCGACCCCCGGGTCGAGGGGCTCGGCGACCGGGCGGTGCCTGCCCGGCTGGTCGTTCGGCGTCCGGGGGCGCCCGGCGGCGCGGTCGCGGCGTTCAACTGGGCCGACGAGCCCCGGTCGGTCGACGTCCGCGTCGACGGGATCGCGGCGCGGCTGGGAATCGACGGCCCGGTCCGGGTGTGGGACGCCTGGGCCGGCGAACCGCTGGCGGGCGGCGCGGCCGTGGCGGGGACCGTCGACGTCACCGTCGAGCCGCACGGCTCGCGGGTCTACCACCTCGCGCCGGCGCTCGACCGGCCGCACCTGCTCGGGGCGCGCCACCTCGCCGGCGGGGCAGCCGAGGTGACGGCCGTGGGCTGGCGCGAGGACGGCGCCGGCGGGGCGGCCCCGACCGTGGCGGGGACGCTCCGCGTCGCGATCGAGGCGCCCGCCGCCGCGACCCTCGTCCTCGCGACGCCCGGCGCCTGGCGGCTCCACCGCGACGAGCGGCCCGTCGTGGTCGACGGCGACGACGGCGGCGAGGTGATCGTGCGCGTCGAACTCGAGCCGGGGGAGACGACGCTGCGGTTCGTGCGGTAGGCGTCTCTACCGACGCTCACCACTCGTCGACGCTGCCGTCGTCGTGGCGCCGGACGGGGGTGTGTCAGTCGACGTCCCCGGCGCGCTCGCGGACGACGTCGACGTCGACCTCGATCCCGAGGCCGGGGCCGTCGGGCAGTTCGACGTAGCCGTCGCGGTAGGCGAACACCGACGGGTCCGCGAGGTAGTCGAGCACGTTCGACGTCTCGTTGCAGTGGATGTCGAGGCTCTGCTCCTGGACGAGCGCGTTCGGCGAGCAGGCGTCGACCTGGACGCACGACGCCAGCGCGATCGGACCGAGCGGGCAGTGGGGCGCCAGCGCCACGTCGTACGCCTCGGCCGTGGCGGCCGCCTTCCGCACCTCGCGGATCCGCCGGCGTGCGAGCGGCCCGGCTGGATCACGTCGACCGCGCCGGCCTCGAACAGCCCCCGAACGTCCCACGGCGCCCGGTCGATATCGACGATCGCCGACATGAGGGCCGGCCCGCAGCGGTAGACCCCCGCGGTACATCGTCTGCCGGTGGTCCTCGACGCGGAGCGGGTCTCCCCCGACCAGGGAGGTGTCCAGCAGCCCTTCGACGGCCGTCCGGACAGTCCGGGCGCGGCCCTCGACGACCGGCTCGCCCCAGCCGACCAGCCCGTCGCTGGTCTCGAGCCGGACGAACAGCCGGCGCGGCGGGACCGAGTAGAGGTCGTAGTCGGTGACGCACACGAGGTCAGCCCGCCTCCGGGTCCACGGGGGGCCGCGATCCCCGCCGGTCCGTCCGGTTCGGCGGTGCTCACCGGCCGATCCGGTGCCACGGTGTCCGCCGGCCGATTCGACCTCGCGTCGACCCGGCGGATGCGGCTGCGCGTGTCACCGTCGGTGCCGTCCGGCGCGACTGGCAGAACTGTCTCTGCCCGGGGCGCCGGTAGCGACATCGACGGTGGCGACGCGGCAGCGGGACCCCACCGGACGCGACGACGACCGGACCGCTGGCTACATACGGGGCCTGTCCCCACAGGCGACATGAGCGACTTCCCGGACGACGCGGCCCGGCTCGTCGAGCAGTACGTCGAGGAGGAGCACGGCTTCCTCTCGTGGCTGAACACCCGCGTCGACGAGATCGAGCGCGGGCGGGTCGTCGTGACGATCCCGTACGACGAGAAACTGACGAACACGGTGACGCCCCCGACGATCCACGGCGGCGTGGCCGCGACGCTGATCGACACGGCCGGCGGGATCGCCCAGCGGACGACGCTGGCGGAGCCGCTGACCGGCGGCGTCGCGACGATCAACCTCGACGTCAACTACCTGCGGCGGGCCGGCAGCGACCTCACGGCGACCGCGGAGGTGGTCCGCGCCGGCGGGACGATCGGCTGGGCGACGGTCGCCGTCGAGTCGCCCGTCCCGGACGGCGAACTCGGCGAGGGACCCGACGAGGACCACCCCGTCGAGACCGTCGCGATCGGCCAGGCGGCCTACCGCCTGTTCCGGGAGTAGACGGCCGCGTCGAACGGTCTGCGGGACAGTCGATCCCGTGGTCGGTGGTGGCGCGGCCCGCCAGGGGCTGTGGCGCGGCCCGCCAGGGGCTGTGGCGCGGCTCGCCAGGGG
>Ga0207797_1002455_pt1 | contig 12850 bp, 11 predicted proteins | sample PRCRCaboRojoPR_6_FD_187275 | JGI IMG/M metagenome (GOLD analysis project Ga0207797, IMG submission 187275) | Marine sediment microbial community from Cabo Rojo, Puerto Rico - PR CR 10% Liquid 1 (SPAdes) | ecosystem: Environmental > Aquatic > Marine > Coastal > Sediment | place: Cabo Rojo, Puerto... | reverse complement strand
CGACCTGAGGTCCCGCCATGCCAGCCGCACATTCCCGGATCATCGCCCACCTGGACATGGACGCCTTTTTCGCCTCTGTGGAACAGGCGGACAACCCGCTGCTTCGGGGCCAGCCGGTCATCGTCGGGGGCTTGTCCGACAGGGGCGTTGTTTCGGCAGCCTCCTACGAGGCCAGGCGCTTCGGCGTCCGTTCGGCCATGCCCATGGTCACGGCCAGGCGCCTCTGCCCATCGGCAAACTTCCTGAGCGGACGCGGCCGGCGTTACGCGGAGATTTCCCGCTCCATCATGGACATCCTCCGGGAGTACTCCCCCCTGGTGGAAAAAGCCTCCATCGATGAGGCCTACGTTGATTTGACCGGAACAGAGCGATTGTTCGGCCCGGCCAAAACCATCGCCGAAACCATTCAGGCCCGGATCCGAGACCGCTTCGGCCTAACAGGATCCATCGGCCTGGCTCCGAACAAAATGCTGGCCAAAATCGCCTCTGACATGGACAAGCCGAACGGTCTGACCGCGATCGAGCCGGACCAGGTGTCCGCCTTTTTGAGCCGATTGTCCGTCAGCCGGCTGCCGGGCATCGGCCCGAAGACGGAAAAGACGCTCGGCCAACTGGGCATCCGCTCCGTCACGGACATCCTCAAGTTTTCAGAAGACTTCTGGCGTGAGCGCCTGGGCCAGCGGGGCCTGGAGCTCTGCAGCAAGGCCCTTGGCCTGGACGAGCGACCGGTCGAACCGGTTCACCAGCGGAAATCCTGCGGCGCGGAAAACACCTTCAGCCGGGACAGCTCCGATCCCAGCATCTTGCGCCTATGGCTTCTGCGGCAAAGCGAGGAGGTCGGCCGTGCCCTGCGGCGCAGGGGGTTGAAAGGCAGGACGGTTACGGTCAAGATCAAGTACCATGACTTCCAGCAGCTGACCCGGCGCAAAACCCTGGCCTCAGCGACCAGCAGCACACAGGATATCCATGAGGCCGCCTGCGCCATTCTGAGGTCCATCAGGCTCAGCAAGCCGGTTCGCCTGATCGGCCTCAGCCTGTCCAACTTTACCGTGTTCCAGGAGCAATTGAGCCTTGTTCCAGTCGAACAGCAGGAAAAGCGGTCCAGGATCGACGCGGCCCTGGATCTCATCTGGGAGGAGTACGGCCCTGAGGCCGTCTTCAGGGCGGCCCTGGCCCCGAAGAGCCCACATGAATCCGATAAGGACCAAAGCTGAGGGTATGTATACCCCCAGCTTCAGCCCTCGTGTCTCAGTCTCTGAAACCCCGATGATCGGAGCGCCCACTCGCTGGATGAGCCCTCGTTCGTATCAGGCCTGCCAGCCTTGCTTCAAAGCCGTGTTTCAGGCTTTGACGGCCAATCCCCCAATGACAAGGCCGGACAGAGTCGCTCAATATGGGCAGGCAGTCCCCTTTCGCCTGTCATAAAAAGTCGAGGCCGAGCTCCAGAAAAGGCCCGTGCAGGTCGATATCAGCCTCGATGTCCGACTCGTCGATATCGATGGATTCATATCGATAGCCGCCAACAATGAAGAACGGATCATACAGGACATACTTAAGGCGACCGATCAGGCTGAGGGCGGTATTGTCCTCATAGGTCACTCCCCTGGCCTCGACCTCAAAGGCCAAGGGCTCAACTGGCTGCAGCCGAAGGGCGGCATAGACCATGGGCAGAGGCACTGTCTCGTCTTCCGTTTCTGTCAGGTTCCTGGACGGCTGCTCGATCTCGGCATAGAGATCGAAGATCCGGACGCTGATCCCCAGATCCAGGCTGAGCCGATCCAATGTCGCCGTTTCCAGAAGCGGCAGGCCGTAATAAAGCCCGACATCGTAATGATCCAGCTGAACTTCCGATGAGAAAGACTCATTGGCCCTGAAGGTCTGACCGCCGAAGCTGAACTCAAAATCCGTGCTGCCCTGCTCCTCGAACCGCATGGGGGTATACATCAAGGCCAGATTCGGCAGCGGCATCGGGAGATCGAGCTTCAACCGCCCCATCAGACGGTACTCCTCCTCGTAGTTCAAATCATCCTCCACATCGAGGAGATCCGCCTCTGACAGCGGCTCATAGGCCAGCTCGCCTGCGGGCGCCTGCCGCCAGCCGCCGACTGCGGCCTCCAAGCCAACCGCCAGGCAGGGCTTGGCAAGCAAAAGCATCAGGCCCACGGACATTACGATACGTGCACACACCATCATTCCCTCCATTCCTCCTGCCGACCAGGGCAGCTGCCTGAGCCGGGCTCCGATTCAATGCTGACTCTTTTTTGATTGCACCCGCTCTGCCCGGCTGACCGGCCCTGTCGAGGTCATAACCGGATCAGCTCCGCTGCCTGGCCTGGGACCCATCGACGAAAAGGGGCAGCTGGATGCATTCTTTTGTCACCGCTCACCATAGCCGAGCCTCTCGCTGGCCAGTTCGCCCAGGCCTGGCTCCGCCCGCCTGAGCTGGCTGGCCCAGGCCGGAGGGCAGACGCGCATCAGCTTGGACGGCTGCGCTCTGCACGAGCTCCCGTCCGGGCAGGGCACGGATGACCTCGCGGCCGAACAGGCAATGCAAGCAATCTGCCGAGAACAAGCTGTCCATGTGAGAATGCAGCCTGTGTGCCAGGCTCGCCGTGCAGGCAAACATCAGCAACGACTTCTGGGCCGCTCTGACGATCACAGGCGCTTCAAGAGCTGATTGGCTGCTGTCAGCAGAGGATCCCAGACCGGGCCGAATGGTGGGGCGTAGGCCAGATCGGTCTGGGCGAAATCAGCCAGATTCATTCCTGAGTGCACGGCTACGGCCACGGCATTGATCCGGTGAGCCACCCCTTCGCGGCCGACCATCTCGGCACCGAGCAGCCTGCCCGAAACGGCATCGCCGAGCATATGCACGTGGATTTGACTGCTCCCTGGATGCGCATGGGCCCGGCTGGAGGAGACAATGACCACATCCCTGACCTCGAAACCGGCTGCCTGGGCTTCGGCCCGTGACAGGCCGGTTTTGGCCACCTGCAGGTCAAAGGTCTTGAAAACGGCTGTCCCGGCGACGCCCGGTAGCTCGGCCGGACTCCCCAGTACACCGTCTGCAGCGGCCCACCCAGCACGGTTGGCCCGAAGGGCCAAGGGAATCCATGTCTTCTGCCCGGTGACACAATGGTAGGCATCGGCGCAATCACCCGCGGCAAAGATATGCGGATCCGATGTCCTGACGGCCCTGTCCACGGCAATTGACCCGGCCGGGCCAAGGGCAAGCCCGGCCTTCTCGGCCAGCTGACTGTTCGGCCTGATGCCGGTGGCCACCAGGACCATGTCCGCCATCAGGGGATCGGTCTGCTCAGTCTCAACTCTCAGCTCTCCGGATCGCTGCAGAATCTTCTGCACCGGGCAGCCGGGCCGCAGATCGACTTGATTGGCCTCAAGCTCCTCCTGAACCACGGCAGCCAGCTGCCGATCCATCCAGGGCAGCAGCTCGGCCCGAGGCTTGAGCATACTCACCTCGATATCAAGGCGTCGCAGGGCTTCGGCCATCTCCAGGCCGATGTAGCCCATGCCCAGAATCACGGCCCGTTTGATCGGACGGGAGCCCAGGTATTCCTTGATGCGTCTGCCGTCCTGGAGGCGCTTCAAGACCATGACGCCTTCGGCTTGAAAACCCGGCAGGTCAGGCAGACATGGCGAGGCACCGGTGGCGATCAGCAGCTGATCGTAATTGATGGCGAATGGCTGGCCGGCTGCATCCGTCCCAGTTACCCGCTTGCCAGACCGGTCAATGGCTTCAGCCGTATGTCCGAGCCGGAGATCGATGCCCAGCTTCTCCCTGAAGACCTGGGCCCGGCGAACGACCAGCTCATCGATGGACCGGCTCGGATCGGCTATGGTATACGGCATGCCGCAGGCGCTGTAGGACACGTCCAAGGTCTGCTCCAGCACGGTCACCTGTATGTCAGGACGCCTTCTGCGAACCTTGCTGGCGGCGCTCATGCCGGCTGCATCACCGCCGATAACCAGAAAATGCATTGACCACCTCCTTTTCTTTTCGCCTCGACTTTGCTACTACTGCCTGAGAAAATTATGCCTACTGACAACCGCCTCCCCGAAGGAGCCACCGACATCATCCTGGAGAGCATCTCCGACGGCGTGTTCACCGTCGACCACTCCAGGCGCATTACCTCCTTCAACCGGGCCGCCGAAAGGATCACCGGCATCCCCAGGCATGAAGCCCTGGGCAAGTACTGCTGGGAGGTCTTCTGCTCCAACCTGTGCGAGAGAAACTGCCCCTTGGAGCAAACCCTGGATGACGGCCGACCGATCATCAACTCCTCCGCCTACATCGTCGACAAGCAGGGCCGACGAATCCCCATCAGCGTCTCCACCTCCCTTTTGAAAAATGATCACGGGGACATCCTCGGGGGCGTGGAAACCTTCCGGGACCTGCGAGAGGTCGAGGAACTCCGCAAGGAGCTGAAAGAGAGCTACCGGGTCGGCGACTTTATCAGCCGCAGCCGGGCCATGTTTCGAATCTTCAAGATCCTGCCCCGCCTGGCCGAAAGCGAAAGCACGGTGCTCATTCAAGGGGAGACCGGAACCGGAAAAGAGCTTTTGGCCCAGGCCATCCACCACATGAGCCACCGACGGGACAAGCCTTTCAAGACCATCAACTGCGGGGCCCTGCCGGACAACCTGCTCGAGTCCGAGCTTTTCGGCTACAAGGCCGGCGCCTTCACCGACGCCAAGAAGAACAAGCCCGGCCAGTTCAGCCTGGCTGAGGGGGGCACGGTCCTGCTCGATGAAATCGGCGACACCAGTCAGGCCTTTCAAGTCAAGATGCTCCGCTTTCTGCAAGACCGGCAATACACGCCGCTTGGCGGGGAACAGCCCATGACCGCCGACGTCCGGGTTCTGACGGCCACGAACAAGGACCTGGCCTCCATGGTCGAACGCGGCGAGTTCCGTCAGGACCTCTATTACCGCATCAACGTCGTGCAGGTGACCCTGCCGCCGCTCCGGGACCGCAAGGAGGATATCCCCTTGTTGGTCGAGCACTTCATCGATCGGTTCAACTCGTTGCATAACCGGAATATCTCGGGTCTCAGCCAACAGGCCCTCTCGCTGATCATGGCCTACGACTTCCCGGGCAACATCCGGGAGCTGGAAAACGTCATCGAGTACGCTTTCGTCATTTGCGACCAAAGCACCATCGAGCCGAGTCATCTGCCGGACTTTTTGCAAGAAACCGACCTCAAGGCCGAACCCTCCTCGGATATGCAGCAAGCCGTCAAATCCGTCGAAGCCCGCATGATCCTCGATGCCTTGGCCAAGCACAATCACAACAGGACCGAAGCGGCCAAGGCTCTGGGACTGCACAAAAGCACGCTTTACCGCAAGATGCAACGCTTTGGCCTGCACCCCCCCAAAAAACCGTCTGGGACCTCATCCTCCTCCAACGAGCAGTGAACGGTGCCCTGGCTGTTCTTGCCCCCTGCGGACGAGCCAGGCTCGGCACCGAAACGAGCCGGTATCGACCCGCGGCACGACCGGAAGCGCCAGGCAAAAAGCACAATCCCCTGGCCTTTGCAACCGCTCAGGCCCTCTGGCCTTCCGGGCACAACCAAGCAGGGAAAAAGGGCTGGGCGGCCCAGGGCGGCGAGCCCTGGCTCCATGGTCGCACAATTGCAATGCTTCTACTTGACTTATTGCACCATTGCATTCCTGCCATGGACCGACCCGACGTCCAGACGCCTGCAGGCCGCTTTCCTCAATCCTCGAAACCACTTGGCTGGCATTCACCTTGCATAGGCCACGACAGGAGGGCCCATGGAACGCGTGGCCATAACGGTATGGCAGGACAGAATATCCCCTGTCTTCGAAAGCTGCAGCCAATACCTGGTCGTCGACTGCAGCCGACAGAAGATCTGCCGGCAAGTCAGGCATGACTGTTCCGGGTGCGACCAGCTTGGACGCATCCTGATCCTCGTCGAGCAGAAGGCCACGGTTCTGCTCTGCGGAGCGATAACCGTCACCCAGGTGAACATTCTCCAGGCGCACGGCATTCAGATCATACCCTTTCGAGCCGGCACGATCGAGAATGTTCTCAAGGCCTATCTGCTCGGAAAGCTTGAATCATCGAGCTACTCCCTGCCTGGCTGCCCGAGACGGATCCAACGACGTTTCCGAGGAGGTCGATGAGCTGCCTGAAGCCCGCAGCGAAACGAGTTCACAATCCTTCCTGGAGCGAAGGTTTTTCGATGTGCTTCCAGGCTTGTCTTTGACGCTCAATCACGATATGGATACCCTGTTGCATATTTTCCGGCAGCTGAATATCCGGTTCGGAGGCTGCCACAACCCGTCGACAGCCCGAAGTGGACGACCGGTCCTTTCAAGATCTGCAGAAACCGGAAGAATGACTGGAAATTCCGCCCCAACAGGACCACCTCGACGCGGTTTGGGAGAATGACCCCATGGCTTCCTACTCCTATCTCTTCGGACCCGTCCCTTCCAGGCGGCTGGGCAGATCTTTGGGAATTGACCTTGTTCCCTTCAAGACCTGCAGCCTGAACTGCCTTTTCTGCCAGTTGGGTGAAAGTCCGGCAACAACGCTGACCAGGGCCGAGTACAGTCCCCTGGACGATGTCCTGAAGGAAATCGACATCTGGCTTCGGGATGATGGACAGGCCGATATCCTGACCCTCTCGGGATCAGGCGAACCCACCCTCCATAACCGCTTCGGCCAGGTTCTCCAGCATATCAAGGCTGTCAGCTCGCTCCCTACTGCCTTATTGACCAACGGAACCCTTCTCGATCGGGCCGAGGTTCGAGATGCGGCCGCTTGTGCGGACATCGTCAAGGCGACCTTAAGCTCCTGGGATCAAGCCTCATTCCAGCGCATTCACAGGCCGCACCCCGAGCTGAGCTTCCAGAGCCTTGTCAACGGCCAACGGGCCTTTGCCGAAGGGTTTTCAGGCAGGCTGCTGGTCGAGGTCTTTCTGTTGCCCGGCATCAACGACAGCCTGGAACAGGTCCGGAGGATTGCAGCCCTGGTCCAAGACCTGCAACCCTACCGGGTGCAATTGAACACGGCGGTCAGACCGCCGGCTGACGACTCGGTCCGTCCTGTCCCTCTTGAGCGATTGCGCGAGCTGGCCACAGTCTTTGAACCGGCAGCTGAGATCATTGCTTCCTTTCGGACAGCAGAACATGAAACCGAGAGCCTGGATCCGGAACGGCTCTTGAACCTTCTTCACCGAAGACCGTGTACAATTGAAGACATGAGCGCGGTATTCAACGTTTCGCCGCAACAGCTCGCCGAGCCACTTCAGTCCCTGATCCAATCAGGCCAGGTGGTTCCCTTGCCTGAAGACCACTACGGGGCCAGCCCATTGTCGACCGGATCGGTCCATACCCCCTCCCAATAAGGGTCCAGAACAAGGAGACAGCCCATGAAACTCTCCACTCGCAGCCGATACGGACTCCGCATGCTGGTGGACATCGCCCGGACCGGCCAGAACGAATCGGTCCCTCTGCAGGAAATCGCCAGCCGGCAGGACATCTCCGTCAAATACCTGGAGAAAATTGCCCGCATGCTCAAACAGGCCGGCTACCTGAGCGGTAAGCGGGGACCCAATGGCGGTCACAGGCTCCTGCAGTCCCCTGAAACGATCCATATCGGCGATCTTCTGATGGTCCTTGAAGGCGACCTCGACCTGGTCGAGTGCCATTCTGGCGACTCTCCCTGCCCCAGGCTGGATACCTGCACAACACATGTCATCTGGCGGGAAATGCAGGAGCTTCTGTACTCAAAGCTGAACTCCATCACTCTGGCCAAGCTGATGAACGATGGCCAGGAATGCCCGCACGGTCTCCTTATATGAGTCGGCATCCTTGGCCGAACAGCCCGCTGCCCTGCCAGAGGTCGGCACCGTTCATTCTGCCAAGACTCCTTGATTAATTTCCCGGTATCTACTATGACATCGAGGCGAAGCCGTCCTCTGCTTCGGCCGTCATCGGATGATTGCGGTCACTTCAGCCGCCTGGAGAGGCTCGCCCGGAAACGAGGTCAGCCAAGCGACGAAGCATAGCCGTTTTTCCTGTCCACTGAACTTGAGGAGGATATATGATTGTCGCCAAAAGGAAGGCCTTCGATGAAATCACGCGAAATCTGGCTGGATATTCAAAAATCCTGACCGTGGGCTGCGGCACCTGCGTGGCGGTATGTCTGGCCGGCGGGGAAAAGGAAGCCGCCAACCTGAACTCTGAGCTGGCCATGGCTCGAAAGGTTTCCGGCCATCCGGCCGAGTTCGGAGCCAGAACGGTCGAGCGTCAATGCGACCGGGAGCTCTTGGCTGAGCTTGATTCGGTCGTCCCGGAGTATGAGGCCATCATCTCCATGGCCTGCGGCGTCGGCATCCAGTTTCTTGCCGAGCGCTATCCCGACAAGCCGGTCTTTCCCGGTGTGGATACCACCTTCATGGGCGCCAATCAGGCGGTCGGATGGTACGAGGAGCGCTGCCGGGGCTGCGGCACCTGCTTTTTGGCCTATACCGGCGGCATCTGCCCGGTCACCATGTGCGCCAAAGGGCTGTTCAACGGTCCTTGCGGCGGCACCAACGGTGAGAGCTGCGAGATAAACCCGGATCAGCCCTGTGCGTGGCACATGATTTACTCCAGGCTTGCCCGGCAGGGGCGCTTGGAGGCTATCGTAAACGTTCAGCAGCCGGCTGAATGGAGCAATCAAATCCCTCGAACGGTCGTCCAGCCCGGATACGAGGACGCCGTGCCCTCCAATGACTAGGACCTGAACACGAGCAGCAAGAAGGAGCTACAGACGTGACACGGCAACGACAATCGGTTCTCATCATCGGCGGAGGTATTGCCGGGCTGACTGCAGCCTCGCATCTGGCCCGACGTGATATGGACGTTCTCCTGCTGGAAAAGGACGCTTTCCTGGGCGGGAACGCCATCAATTATACCTGCAAAGCCACCGAGCAATGCGAAAAATGCGATGCGTGTACAGTGGAAAAGATGCTCAAGGATGTCAGCCAGGACCCCAGAATCACTGTTTTCTTGGGCTCCGAGCTTGAGTCGGTCCAGGCCAACGGCGGCTTTGAGGTCACAGTCCGATCCCGACCGCTGTTCGACAGCCCTGAAGAGCAAGCCGTTCTGGCCAAAGCCTACTCACGCTGTCCTGTGCCCGGTGCCTTGCGCCGAGGAAGCTCCAAGAACAACTGGCCGCTGTACGCCATCAACCCGGACAGGCTGGAGGAGCTGGCCGCCAGGAAAGAGGAATGCTTCCCCCACGACACGATCGATCTGGAGCAGCAATCCAGCACACATTCCCTCCAGGCCGATGCCATTCTCGTCGCCAGCGGCTTTTCGCCATTCGACCCGACACTGAAACCGACATACAACTTCGCCAACCAGCAGAATCTGGTCACGGCCCTGGATATGGAGCTGACCAAGAAAAGCCATGGACGCTATCTCAGGCCGTCCGACCAGACCCAGCCAGGCCGTCTGGCCTTCATTCAATGCGTCGGCAGCCGCAACGAGGACCTGGGCAATCTCTGGTGCTCTCAGGTCTGTTGCCCGTACGCCCTGCGCATGGCCGAGTCGGTCAAGCACGAATCACCTGAGGCTGAGGTGACTGTCTTCTATATGGATATCCAGAACATCGGCAAGGACTCCCCGGCATTCTACTCCAAATGCCGTGAGAATCTTCGTTTTGTCCGCAACATGCCTGTGGATATTTACACGGCCGAGGACGGGGGTCTGGTGGTCAGCTATCTGGACGAGACCGAGACAAAAATCACCCATGAACCATTCGATCTGGTTGTCCTCTCGGTAGGCATCAGCCCCAACCGGGATAATCCCGAGCTCTCCAGGATTCTCAACCTGCCGCTCAACGGCGACGGCTTCTTCGCCGCAGGCCACAACGGATCCGCGCCTCACGGGGTGTTTGCCGCCGGAACTGCCACCGGCCCGAAGAGCATAGCCGGCTCGATGGCTCAGGCAGGCCAAGCAGTCCATGATGTTCTCAAATATCTAGGGGAGAGGAAATGAGTTATCAGGAGATGCCCACGCCCAGACTCACCACCCAGGAGTTCAGCACCAGCGTTCTCGTACTCGGCACCGGATGGACCGGCTTGCGCACGGCCTTGGTACTGGCCGATCTCGGCTACTCGATCGTCCTGGCTTCGGAGGACGAGCAGATCCCTCCCACCGGCGGAGGGTCCCATGTCTATAGCACCATTCCAGCCGGCTTGAATCAGGAAATGCAGGAGACCCTGAAACAGGTCCGTGACCATGAGAGCATAGAGCTGCTGCCAGGCAGCCGCCTCATCCAGGTCCTCGGCATGCCGGGCCGATTCACGGCCATCCTGCGCAGCCAAGGCGCTTCCTTTGAACGGGAGGTCGGCTCAATCGTCCTGGCTACAGACATCGCCGTCTGGCCGCTTTTTTCCGGCTATGGCTTGTCGCCGGCCGACAATGTCCTGTCCCTGTCAGAGCTTGAGCAGCAGCTGGCAGGAAGCGGCCATGGGCCACTGCCAGAGACCGTGGCCTTCCTGGTCGGCTTCGCCCAGGAGGGCAACCCCCTGACCATGCACAGGATCATGCAATCTGTTGAGATGCTTGAAGAGAAGGGGTGCCGGGCTTATGTCTATGTCGACAATCTCAAGGTGGCAGCTGACGGACTGGAGAAGCTCTACAAGCAAAACCGGGACAAAGGAGCCATTTTTTTCAAGCTCAGGCAGGCACCCCGGATCTCGCAAGCCGACCTGAGCATCACCTCCTACGACCCGGTCCTTGGCCGGGACGTTGAGCTGCACCCCGACTGCATCGTCGTCGAGGAGGAGATCCAAGCCAACCGGATCAACCCTGAGCTGGCTGAGGTGCTTCGCCTTGACCCCGGACCCTGGGGCTTCCTCCAGGAGGACAATGTCCATCGCTTGCCGGTGCAATCCAACCGTGAGGGCGTCTTCATCGCCGGAGAAGCCAAAGAACCCCAGGAGTTGACCGGCATCTGGGCCGATGCGGCCAACGTCGCCCTGCAGGTCAGGGACTTCCTCGGTGACGGAGAGGTAACCCTGCCGGAGTTTACCGGCATCATCGACAAAGAGAAGTGCTGCTTCTGCCTGACCTGCTATCGCTGCTGCCCGCACGGAGCCATCGGCTGGGATGACAAGCCGTTCATTTCGCCTGCCGCCTGCCAGGCCTGCGGCATATGTGCCAGCGAATGCCCGCAAAAGGCCATTCAGATCGTCGAGTACACTGATGAGAACATCAAATTGCACATCAGGGAAACCTTGAAGGACGTGGCCAGCTCAGATGGCCCAACTCTTCTGGCCTTTTGCTGCCAGAACTCCGCCCAAGAAGCCTGGAGCATGGCTCAGAGCTTTGGCCGGCCGCTGCCCTCCGGTCTTCGAACCATTGCGGTTCCCTGCGGCGGCAAGGTCGATCTGGACGCCATCTACACCGCTTTCCTGCACGGAGCCGAGGCTGTGGCTGTTTTGAGCTGTCATCCGGATAACTGCAAATCGGTCCGGGGAAACACCTTCGCCGGCATCAGGGTCCAGCAGGCCAAACGGATCCTGGATGCAACCGGCCTGTCCCCTGAGCGGCTGCTTTTTCATACCCTGGCCTCGAACATGGACCACGATCTCTCCGAAACCCTCGGCCGGCTGGAACAGACAGCCAAGGAACTGGGAGCGACGCCGCTCAGGCCCTGAGGCCCTGGCAATGGGCCATATTGGTTGCTCGATAGAACAGGAAACTGACAGTGTGCTCAACTGAGTGCGGGGTCGCTCAAAGCGCCAAGGACGCCAAGTCAAAATGGATCACAGCTGGGTGAACAGCAGTGACCCGGGTTGCCTCACCCCGCACTTACTTGAGCACGTCTTGACTGGATTTTTTTCGGGCCTCAATTTCTTTAAGGCCATATTGGTTGCTCGATAGAACGGGAAACTGACACTGTGTCAAGTGTGTACGATGCTCAGGCTGATCAGGAGAGATCGCGCTTGACGGTCTCCATGCTCGTTCGCAGTCTGTCCAGATAGCTCAGCAGGGTATTGCGTTCTTCAGGCGGGATGTTCAGCAGCAGGCTTGAATGGATGTCCCGATAAAAGCTCAAAACCTGTCGGATCTTCTCCTGTCCGACATGCGTCACCCGGATAAGCTTGATCCTCGAGTCATAGGGATCGTCGGAACGCTCCACCAACCCCTTCTCAAGCAGGCCGCTGATCAGCTTGGTGACCCGGGACTTGGCCACGTCGAGCCGCTTGGCGATGTTCTTGACGGTCAGGTAGCGTTCATCCTCGAAGAGCATCAAGCATTTGATCTCGGCATAGGGCAGGCCGAAGCGCTGGTTCTCATATATCTTGCGATCTTCGCAGCATTTGACCATCTCGTTGATCAGCTCCTGCAGACGAGAGGCCTGGAACTGCAGCAATCCATTATCGTTCGCGCTGGAAGATTCCATAGCTCGGATAATATGATTGCAGCCTGCCGGAAGTCAAGCCTCTTCTCCCCGGCCAGCCTGGAATCGATGGATGTATGCCTCCACGTCGAACTTCCGCCGGCATCCGGCATAGCTCATGAAGCGAATCTTTCCGAAGACCCGCCTTTCGGCAAAGGGCCGGTCATGCAGGCCGCCGATAGACCACATAACGCCTGTGTATCCATTGGGATCACGGCCATCCAGTTGATATCTGTCATTCAGGCGGATGGCCAGATCCAGAGCCTCCTCTGGCGACGCAGTCCATTCCAATATCTTTTTAGCCCAGTACATGCGCAAGTAGCCGTGCATCGTGCCTGTTCGGACCATTTCCATCTGAGCGGCATTCCAGAGCCTATCGTGGGTCATGCCCTGCTCCAGGGT
>Ga0207797_1002454_pt1 | contig 12851 bp, 11 predicted proteins | sample PRCRCaboRojoPR_6_FD_187275 | JGI IMG/M metagenome (GOLD analysis project Ga0207797, IMG submission 187275) | Marine sediment microbial community from Cabo Rojo, Puerto Rico - PR CR 10% Liquid 1 (SPAdes) | ecosystem: Environmental > Aquatic > Marine > Coastal > Sediment | place: Cabo Rojo, Puerto... | reverse complement strand
CGATCCACCGCTCGCCCCAACGGCGGCCGCGTGAGGGGCGCGACGCAGGTTTTCTACTTCGGTGAGGGCTCGGGCATACGTGGCCGAGTCGCCGCAGACCTCAATCGCCAGATCGTCGCAGCAGTGCTCCCGCTCCTGCCGCATGCGGCGCGATATCCAGTGGACCGCGGGGTGATAGAACAGCAGCGTATCTACGGCCGTCTGGAACAGATTTACCAGGTAGTCGTGGCGCCGAACGTGGGCCAGTTCGTGGGCGATGAGGGCCTCGAGCTGCCGCGGGCTGAGGCCTGTCATGGAACTGGCAGGCAGTACGACGGCGGGCCGCAGCCAGCCCAGAGCCTCGGGCAAGCGGCTGCTTTCGCCTCCGGAGGCCCTCAAAGAGCTCGAGCAACTCCAGATCGCCTTCTCGGAACTGCAGCATCAGTTGGAGACGACGATCGAGACGGTTCAAGCAGTCTTGAGCGAAGACGACTGATCCACATAGACGCGACGAGCTCCTCGGGAGACGTTCGAACAGACGGCTCCAAGACGCATAGACAGACGACGGCGTGCTATACTGTGACCACTGTGAGGACAGGGGGTTCACAGACTGGGCCTTCAGCTCACCCTCCGCCGCTCGATCGTCGATACCCCACCCTCCCACAGCGTATAGGATCCGAGCCGGGATCTCCCGTTGGGAACGCGCCTGCAGAGAACGCGGGACGGAGCTCAACGGTCTGTGATTACATGCTGCGAGGAGCAAGGTGCGCCACGAACAGGACGTAGGTTCCCTGGAGCGGGACGTACAATCGTTCATCGTCCGGGTCTGGTTCGAGGGTTCAGCCACGGAGACCGATCCGGTGACGTGGCGCGGCCAGATCACCCACGTACCCAGCGGCGAGCGCGAGTATCTGACGGAGCTGGGTGAGGTCACGGCCTTCATCGCACGCTATCTGGAGGAGATGGGACTGCGGTCGAACCTAGGTCGGGACACGGACAGCATCTGAATCAGCGATCTGAGACGACGATGACCCAGCCCTTTGTGAGCTGCATTATGCCGACGCATAACCGACGGCGCTTCGTGCCTCAAGCGATCCGGTACTTCCTGAGGCAGGACTATGGGCGGCGCGAGCTAATCATCGTGGACGACGGCGAGGACGCGGTCGGCGATCTGATGCCGGACGACGAACGGATCCGTTACGTACGCCTCAAGAGGAAGCGGACGCTGGGCGCCAAGCGGAACCTGGCCTGCCAGATGAGCCGCGGCGAGTTGATCGCGCACTGGGACGACGACGACTGGTTCGCGCCGGAACGGTTGCGGGTACAGGTGAAAGAGCTGCTGGCAGCCGACGCCGACGTCTGCGGAACTCGGGAGCTGCTCTACTACGACCTGAAGGGGAGGGCCTGGCTCTACCGCTATCCCGTCGAACGGCGGCCCTGGCTGGTCGGCGGCACGCTGCTCTATCGGCGCAGCGTCTGGGCTGCGCACCCCTTTCGCGATCGCACGGTGGGCGAGGACACGGCTTTCGTATGGGAGCTTCCACCCGAACGTCTGCACGAGATTACCGACCGGCAGCTGTACATCGCCATCATCCACGAGGAGAACACAGGGGCGAAGCAGCCGTCGAGCCCACGATGGCAACGTCGTCCCGTGAGCGAGATCACCGCGTTGATGGCGTCCGACCGGGCCTTCTACGTCGCTCTCCGGAACGGCGCTCCATGGCCGGAGCCGAGGTCAGGAGCGGGACCGGCCGACGGCCGTGCGGTCAACCCCCATACGGTGGGCCGGCCTCGGGCGGGCGCGCCATGGTCGGACCTGAGTGGGTGTCGAGTGACGGTCTCCATTCCCTACTACGGGTGCAGACCGCATATCCGTCGATCGGTGGAGAGCATCCTAGGCCAGACACACTCGAACTTGCTGGCGGTCGTGGTCAACGATGGCGACGAGGATCCGCCCTGGAACGAGCTGGCCCACATCGACGATCCGCGCCTGATCCGGTTCGATCTACCACAGAATCGCGGTCGGTATTTCGCCGACGCCGTGGTACTGAACGCGACGCCAGATGCCTATTTTCTCATCCAGGACGCCGACGACTGGAGCGAACCCGAGCGAATAACTGTGCTGCTCAGCCGGCTCAGAGAAGACGAGGCTGACGGCGTCGTTTCCAGCCTCTACGAGCATCACAGGGATAATGGTAGGACGATGCCGGTACGCCAGGAGAGATTCGGGGGGCTGAACCGACCTCTTACTGAGAGACTGCAGCACCGCGCCAGCCACACCGGGTTGTTCAGGTCGGCGTCCTTGAGGAGGATTGGCGGCTACTACGGCGGCTTTCGAATAGGCTACGACACGCACCTTGTGAGCCTGCTGCTGATGGTGGGGCGAATCTCGTACGTCGACCGGCCCCTCTACCATCGTCTGGTACGGCCGGACTCACTGACCGGAAGCCGGGCGACAGGTTTAAGGTCACCGGCCCGGAACCGAGTTCGCCGGCAACTTCAGGAGATCTACGAGGAAGCCTACAGGCACTACACCCGGCACTCAAGAGGCGAGATTGGAAAGGAAGCCTTGTGTGGATTCATCCGTCAGATCTGCAGCCAACACGTGCCGGAGAGCGCGCGCACGGAACTGATGGCGTTGGCGGAGGAGCTCCGCGTGGAGCTGCGCTCGGGCTGTAGCTGAGGGTACTCTGGCGCAGAGGCACGAGGTGCTGATATGGCGTCCCTGGGGGACGAGGGTTAACGTCCCTGACCAGCTGGTTTCTCGATGGATGGAAACCGGACCATCAACAACAGAGGAGGTTGATCATGCCAAGCACTTACACCTACCCTGGTGTCTATGTAGAGGAGATCCCCAGCGGCGTGCGCACCATCGCCGGGGTCAGCACCTCGGACACGGCCTTCATCGGCTTCTTCAAGCGGGGGCCGATGGACACACCGGTGCGCGTCACCAGTTTCACAGACTTTGAGCGGCGCTTCGGAGGTCTCGATACGCGTAGCAGGGCCAGCTACGCGATACAGCAATACTACCTCAATGGCGGCCAAGTTGCCTGGGTCGTGCGAGTCGCCGAGGAGGACACGGCCCATCCGGCGGTGCTCGCGCTCGAGGGTGGGTCACCCGTGGAGGACGCCCTGGTGATCGAAGCGGCAAGCCCCGGCCTGTGGGGCAAGGACCTTCAGGTCGCCATAGGTCACGTCGACTCTGGCTCTGGCCCATTCAACGTGGTGGTGCGCGAATTGGATGACGGCCACGAGCAGGTGCTGAACGCCGAGACGTACCGCAACCTGAGCATGAGCTCAGACAGCCCACGCTTTGTGCAGGACGTGATCAACGAACAGTCCGATCTGATCAAGGTCACGAGCGTGGGTTCGGGAGCTATGCCCTTCGAGACCGGCTCGGCCAGTGAGGACGTGACCAGCCCCGCCAAGGTAGGCGACGCGAGCAGCACGGCCTTCCAGTTCCTGGGCGATCCCGCATCCCCAGCCGCGGCGGTCAGCGACGGCAACCGACCGGACGCCAACGCGCTGACCGAGGGGATGAAGACGCTCGACACCATCGCCCCCCACATCTTCAACATCCTCTGCATCCCGGCCGCGGTGAGCATCCCGGGTGATGCGAGCGCCGATCCGCCCTACAACGCCCTCAAGGCGGTCTATTCGAAGGCGGTGACGTACTGCGAGGATAAGCGGGCCTTCCTGATCATGGATATCCCCGAGGCAGTTGACGATCTGGACGGCATGACGGACTGGATGAAAGACCACGGCGACGGCCTGCGCCATAAGAACGCAGCTGTCTACTTCCCGCGCCTGGAGATCCCGGATCTGCTCAACGAGAGTCGGCCGCGAGACGTGGGAGCGAGCGGCACCCTGGCGGGCGTCTACGCCCGAACCGACTCGGCGCGAGGGGTGTGGAAGGCCCCGGCCGGGACGGAGGCGACGCTGCGAGGCGCCAGCGTCCCGGTCAAGCTGACGGATCTGGAGAACGGGGCGCTCAACCCTATGGGCGTCAACGTACTGCGCACGTTCCCCATCTACGGCAACGTCTGCTGGGGGGCGAGGACGCTGGACGGCGCCGATCAGAAAGCGAGCGAGTGGAAGTACATCCCGGTGCGCCGGCTGGCGCTCTACATCGAGGAGAGCCTGTACCAGGGGCTGAAGTGGGTGGTGTTCGAGCCCAATGACGAGCCGCTGTGGGCGCAAATCCGCCTGAACGTAGGCGCCTTCATGCACAACCTCTTCCGCCAGGGAGCCTTCCAGGGCACCACGCCGCGGGACGCCTACTTCGTCAAGTGCGACAGCGATACGACGACTCAGAACGACATCGACCGCGGCATCGTCAACATCGTCGTCGGCTTCGCCCCGCTCAAACCGGCGGAGTTCGTGGTGATCAAGATCCAGCAGATGGCCGGCCAGATCGAGACATAAGGAGGGAGTCATGGCCAAGTTTAGCGTCAACGCAGAGCGATTCGATCCCTACAAGAACTTCAAGTTCCGGGTCAAGTGGGACGGGCGGTACGTTGCCGGGGTGAGCAAGGTCGGCGCGCTGAAGCGGACGACGGAGGTGGTGGAGCATCGGGAGGGCGGCGACCCGAGCACGGTGCGCAAGTCGCCGGGACAGACGAAGTACGAGGCGATCACCCTGGAGCGCGGGGTGACCCACGACACCGAGTTTGAGACGTGGGCGAACAAGGTCTGGAACTTCGGCTCTGGGCTGGGCATGGAGGTCTCGCTCAAGGACTTCCGCAAGGACCTGATCATCGAGATGTACAACGAGGCCGGGCAGTTAGCCATCGCCTACAAGGTGTACCGGTGCTGGGTCTCTGAGTATCAGGCGTTGCCCGAACTCGACGCCAGCGCTAACGCGGTGGCGATCCAGACTATGACGCTGCAGAACGAGGGATGGGAGCGGGACTACGCGGTCACGGAGCCGACCGAGCCAAGCTTCACGGAGCCTGAGTAGACGCGATGGAAGCGCTGTCCGCATCCGCCATGCTGGACGCGTGGGAACGGGGCCGAGCCCAAGACTTGATTGGGCGCGCGTTGACCGTGTTGAGCGCTGCATGCCCCGGCGTCTCTCGTGATACGCTGGCGGCCCTGACCATCGGCCAGCGCGATGACCGCCTGCTGACGCTGCGGGAGTGGGCCTTCGGCCCGCATGTCGTGGGCCTAGCCATCTGTCCAGCGTGCAGCGAGCGACTTGAGCTGTCGTTCGACCTGGCCGACGTCCGAATCACGCCCCCGTCGACCGACGGTGCGTTGACGGCGGAGCTGTCGCTGAGCAGTGGGGCGTACGAGGTCCGTTTCCGCCCGCCGAACAGCGCGGACCTGGCAGCAGTATCGGGTGGGAAGGACGTGGCCGAGGCACGGCAGCAGCTGTTGGAGCGCTGCGTCTCGGCGATTCACGTCCGCGGCGGTGAGGACGCAGGCCGGGATGAGGAGACGAAGTCCGTCGACGAGCTTCCACAGAAGCTGATGGAGAAGATGGTGAGCCGCATGGCAGAGGCGGACCCGCAGGCAGACGTCCAGCTATCCGTGTCCTGCCCAGGTTGCGGATGCGCGTGGTCGGCGACGTTCGATATTGCAGCGTTCTTCTGGGCCGAGATCGAGGCGTGGGGGCGTCGCACGCTGCGCGAGGTACACATCCTGGCGTCGGCTTACGGCTGGCGGGAGGCCGACATCCTGGCCGTGAGCGCCTGGAGGCGGCGGCAGTATCTGGAGATGGTGAGCACGGTGGGCAGAGAGGCGAGACCGGCATGGGCGACTTTCTGAGCAACCTGGTGGTCAAGAGCCGCGGCGGGCCGGAGACGATCCATCCCCGGCCGAGCGCGCTGTTTGAAGCAGCCGCTGCGACCACGGAGCCGGCGGCGCCTGCAGCGACCTCCGACGAGGGATGGCGCGAGGCGGCGCCGACCGTGACAACGGCCGGGAGGGCGCCGGATCGACGGAACGAGGACGTCTTCCGGAGGCCGTCAGCCTCTCCCGGGTCCGTGAGCAGAGAGAGAAGGCGGTCAGCCGAGAAACCACGCCCCGAAACTGGGCCGAGGATCGCGGCGGCCGACCGGCCGATCGCCGCACCAAGGGACGACGGCCCTCCATACAGGCACCCGGAGATGGACGGCCGGGTCACGCCGACATCAGGATCTGACACGCCCACGCGCACCGAAGAAGACCCCATCCCCCTCGGGACGGATCGAGGGCAACCGACAGAGACGGTTCCCGAGGCACCGGCAGAGGTCCGATCGGCGGAGGGTCGGTCCGAGACGGGCCGAGGACGCCCAGAGTCAGAGATAGAGGCCAAAAGGCACACGGCAGAGCCAACCGTAAGGCCCATCAGGCACGAGGCTAAGCCGGCAGCGACCGTAGCAGAGGTGACGAGGTCCGTCGATCCTCGTCCATCGCCGCTGGACGAGCAGTCTCCGATGGCTCCCGCGGGGTCGAGCAGGCTGATCGGAGACCAGGCCAGGCCCGTGACGCCCTCCGTGGCGCCTGCGGAAACGGTGGCTCCGCCACGCCTCATCGCGCCGGGAGAGATCTCTGGAGCGGCACGTCAGGCGATCGGACGTGAGGCACGCCAGGAGGACGCCGAGTCACCCCCCTCGGCACGCCTGGAACTGGGAGCCGCCTTTCCCGACAGGCGATCGACGGAGATCGGGCCGCCAACGATCCAGGTGAGGATCGGCCGGGTGGAGGTCCGAGCCGTCACGCCACCGACGAGGGAGAGACAGCGCGCCACACCGAGCCGGTCGGACTCGGTGCTCACCCTGGAAGCGTATCTAGAGCAGCGAAACGAGGAGCCGCGATGAGCAACTACCTGGCGATCGCCACGGCTACGACGGCCCTAAGCCAACTCCTGCAGGTGGCTGCCAGCGAGGCGGTGCCGGGCGCCACGGTGACGACGGTGCGGCCGGAGAGTAAAGAGAGCGCCATCCCGGACCCGGCGATCAACGTCTATCTGTACCAGGTGGTGCCCAACCCGGCCTGGCGCACGATGGACCTGCCCACGCGACGGGCCGACGGGACGATGATCCAGGTGCCCCGGGCCGCCCTGGACCTGCACTACCTGCTCACGTTCTACGGCAACGAGGGGGAGCTGGAGCCTCAGCGGCTGCTAGGCAAGGCGACGAGCGTTCTGCACGCCCGGCCGGTGCTGACGCGAGAGATGGTCCGCGCTGCGGTGCGGACGGTCACCACGGGGGATGGCGACCATTATCTCGTGGCATCAGACCTGGCGGAGCAGATCGAAACCGTCAAGTTCGCACCCCTGCCGCTGAATCTGGAGGAGCTATCGAAGCTGTGGACCGTCTTCTTCCAGACTCCTTACGCGCTCTCAGTGACCTATAAAGGGTCGGTGGTGCTGATCGAGGCGGAGGGGGCGCCCCAGAGGGCCCTCCCGGTGCGGAAGCCGCTGCTCTATGGCACGACCTTCCGTCAGCCGACGGTCGAGCGGGTGGTGTCGGAAGCGGGAACGGATCAACCGATCGTGGCAGGGACGACGCTCCTGATCCAGGGTGAGCGGCTGCGAGGCGACATGGCCCCCGATGCGGACGCCACGCGGGTGCGGATCGGGGCAGTGGAGGTGACGCCGGATCCCGAGGACGTGCGGAACGAGGAGATTCGGGTGGAACTGACGTCGCCGCCCTTGCCGGAGGGGGCGCTCCGGGCCGGGGTGTCGGGCGTGCAGGTGGTGCACCCTATGATGATGGGGGAGCCGCCCGAGCTCCATCGGGGCGTCGAATCCAACGTGGCGGCATTCGTGCTGCGCCCGACGATCACGGGGGCAGCGACGACGGGCGGGACGGCGCTGACGGTGACGGTCGGCCCAGCGGTGGGCAGAGGCCAGCGGGTGGCCCTGTTGTTGAACGAGCCCAACGCGCCATCGGACCGAGCAGCACGCGCCTACCGCTTCGAGGCGCCGCCGGACAACGGCATAGAGGACGACGACGTGGATGCCACGACGTCGATCACGTTCGCAACGGAGAGCGTGGCGGGCGGGGAGTACCTGGTGCGCGTCCAGGTGGACGGGGCGGAGAGCCCGCTGACGGTGGACCCGAGCTCGCAGCGATACGTGGCGCCGAAGGTGACGATCCCGTGAGCCGTAGAGCGGCAGTCGATAGCACCCTAGCCAAGGGGGACCGCCCCGCGCGGGACTGGCACACGGCGAACCAGCGCTATTTGATGGCGGCGCTGGACGAGGTTCGCCAGGCGTTGGAGCGCCAAGCAGCACGCCGTCAGGGAGATTGCCCTGCCTCCCTCGCCCCAGGCCGGGACGAGGTGGAGGAGGCCACTGAGCAGCTGGCGGAGGCTATGCGCGCCCCGCCAGCGCTGGAGGCCCTGTGCCGGCTGTTCGATCTGTCGCCGTTCGAGCGGCGTGTCCTGCTGTTGTGCGCCGGCGTGGCGCTGGACGGCTCGCTCCCGTCGCTGTGCGCCGCCGCTCAGGGGGATCCGCGGCGCCCATATCCGACGTTCGGGCTGGCGCTGACGGTTCTACCCGGGGCGCACTGGGACGCCATGTCCCCGGCCGGCGCGCTGCGCAGCTGGCGACTGATCGAGCTGGAGAGCGACGGCCCGGCTTCGCAGGCCGTCACGGAGCGACGCTTGGTGATCGACGAGCGGGTGCTGCACTACCTGACCGGCGTGGCGCATCTGGACGAGCGGCTGATGGGCTTCGTGACGCCAGTGCGCATCCCGAGGGAGCTGCTGCCCTCGCACCAAGCGCTGGCGGAGCGGTTGGCGGCCACGTGGACTCGGGCAGCGGAGAAGCGGCCGCTGCCGGTGGTGCAGCTGTGCGGCGACCAGGAGGCAAGCCAGCGGGCCATCGCCGCGGCGGCCGCAGCGATGGTGGGACTGAACGTGTACGTGATGCCGACCTCGGGTCTCCCCAGCGACCCACGGGAGCTGCAGGCGCTGATGCGGCTGTGGGAGCGGGAGGCAGCGCTGAGCGGAAACGCGCTGCTGGTCGAATGCGACGAGATCGACGCCGGTGAGGGGAACCGCGAGGCGGCGCTGGCCCGGCTGCTGGAGAGCGCTGACACGGCTCTGATGGTGGTGAGCCGGGAGCGCCGGACGATCCGTCATCGTGCCTCTATCGCGCTGGAGGTGGAACGTCCGACGACGGCTGAGCAGAAGATGCTCTGGGAGAAGGAGCTGGGGACGGCGGCGAACAGCCTGGACGGGGAGCTCGAGAGTCTGGTGGCGCAGTTCAGCTTGAGCGGGCCGATGATCCAGGCGGTCTGCGCCGGGGCACTGGGACGCGCGGAGGAGGACGAGCCAGGGGACCTGGGCCGTGCGCTATGGGACGTGGCCCGGGTCCAGGCGCGGCCGCGCCTGGACAGCCTGGCGCAGCGGATCCGGCCGGTGGCGACGTGGAACGACCTCGTGCTGCCCGAGATGCAGAAGGGGATGTTGCGGGAGATCGGGATGCACGTGAGGCAGCGGCTGACGGTGTATGAGACTTGGGGCTTCGCGGCGAAAAGCTCGCGAGGGCTGGGGATCAGCGCGCTGTTCGCGGGGGCGAGCGGGACGGGCAAGACGATGGCGGCCGAGGTGCTGGCTAAGGAGCTGCAGCTGGATCTGTACATGATCGACCTGAGCCAGGTTGTGAGTAAGTACATCGGGGAGACGGAGAAGAACCTGCGGCGGGTGTTCGATGCGGCGGAGATGGGCGGTGCGATCCTGCTGTTCGACGAGGCGGACGCGCTGTTCGGCAAGCGGAGCGAGGTGAAGGACAGCCACGACCGGTACGCCAACATCGAGATCAGCTACCTGCTGCAGCGAATGGAGGGGTATCGGGGGCTGGCGATCCTGACGACGAACATGAAGAGCGCGCTGGACACGGCCTTTCTGCGCCGCATCCGTTTCGTGGTGCCGTTCCCCTTCCCGAACGCCGCACAGCGCGCCCAGATCTGGCGCGGCATCTTCCCCAGCGAGGTGCCGACGGAGGGACTGGACGTGGAGAAGCTGGCACGGCTGAACGTCGCCGGGGGCAGCATCCGTAACATCGCGCTTCATGCTGCCTTTCTGGCGGCTGATGACGGGGAGGCGGTGCGCATGGACCACCTGCTGAGGGCCGCGCGGACCGAGTACGGGAAGCTGGAGAAGCCGCTGATCGAGGCCGAGATTCGGGACTGGGTGTGAGCGACGGAGGACGACGGGCGATGGAGGAAGGACAGACGCGAGCAACGGCGAAGGCACCGCGCCGTGCGCAGGGCGCGGTGGAGGTGCGGATTGAGGAGCTGGTGCTGCACGGCTTCGACGCCAGGGAGCGGTATCGGATTGGGGCAGCGGTGGAGGTGGAGCTGGCGCGGTTGCTGGCGGAGGAGGGGGTGCCGCCCTCGCTGGGTCAGAGCGGCGACCTAGCGCACCTGGACGGGGGCGCCTTTGAAGTGGTCCCGGGCTCCAGGGCGGAGGAGACCGGGAGACGGGTGGCGCGGGCTTTGTACGGGAGTTTGAGGCGATGAGAGGTACAGTGCGGGCAGAGGCGAGGGGATCGGTCGCTCCGAAGCAATCGGTCGCGTCGACCAGGGATGGACTTGTGGAGCCGGAGGCTCTATTCGGCACGACTCCGACTCTGTTGCATGGGAGGTGTGATTCGGCCGGAGGGTCGTTAGCATCCCAATCCCCCTTGATTCAGCGCCAACTGAGGGTCGGTCGGTCTGACGACCGATACGAGCAGGAGGCGGATCAGGTGGCGGATGCGGTGATGCGTATGCCGGACCGGCGTCTGCAGCGACAGGCCGAACCCGAGGAGGAAGAACTCCTTCAGCCTGACCTGCTCATTGGTGAATTGTCTCGTACGATTAGGAGGCAAGTCGAGCCCGAGGAGGAAGAAGAGGAAGAGGAGTTGATCCAGACGAAGGAGAGCGGCAGCCGATCCCCTCAGCTCAGTCCGACCCTGCAGACGCAGATCAGATCGCTGCGGGGTCGTGGGGGATCCCTACCTCAATCCGCCCGGAGGTTCTTTGAACCTCGGTTCCAGCACAACTTCGGCGACGTGCGCGTTCATGCTGGCGGTGAAGCTGCGCAAGCCGCGCGGCGGATCCAAGCCCGCGCGTTCACGGTGGGGCAGGACATCGTCTTCGGCGCCGGACAGTATGCCCCAGACACTGACAAGGGAAAGCGGCTGCTGGCGCACGAGCTGACCCATACGGTACAGCAGGGACGTAGGTACCACCCTGAGGTCGTCCAACGCCAGAAGAGGGGTGACACCAGCGAAATGCCGAAGATCCCACCGGAGTTGCTGCCCCTGTTCAGCTCGTTCCAGACCCTGGGAATTACGGCCGCCCAACTCTACAAGGCCTACATCGTTCTCAAATCGATCGGCATGTCGGCCGTGCAGATCAGGCGCGCCCTGCTATCCGTTCTCGGGTTGGCGAAGAAGAACGTAGACGTAGCCAAACACGTGATCGGAGTGATCGGCGAAGCTGGTGCATCCTTTGTCAAGGTCTTCGAAGCCCTGGGTAAGGCAGGCATAGGCCTGACCCTCTTTCTGGGCTGTATCGAGGCGATGAGGGGGCTACTGAGCGGCAGCATCGGTGCGGCGCAAGCAGCCCTGTACCGCGCCGCTATGTCCGTGGTCGTGCCCTGGGCCGGGCTCATCAACGCCGTTCAGAGCTTGATAGGGCTCCTGATTCCGAGCGACATCAAGGACAGCCCTGGATGGGATCTCTTCTTCAAGGTGCTACGCAGCATCGACCCGATCGCCCTGGGCGGCATCGCGATCGACAGTGCATGGTCCCTGATTCAGACCATGATCGACGTCCTGCGCGGCAAGAGCGGAATCGTGCGGCTGAGCAGACTGGTGGACCGCATGCTGGGTGCGGGAGCGGGCCTCTTCGTGGAGGCAGGCGAGTTCTGGGGCGACGTCTTCTACGACTTGATCAACGACGACGATGAAGTACGGGCTCTGGTGCGGGTCTCCGGCGTGAAGGGGCTGCGTCGGACGAGCGCGAAGGACAAGGTAAAGATGATCAGCACGCTGATGAGCGGCTGGATCTCCGACGCCGACGTGAAGGCGATCGAGACCATCTGTGCCAGCGTCACGTCCTCCGCCGATGCGGCGGTCATACGTAGGACGGTGACCCCCTGGCTCACCTCGATGCAGGGCCTGGGGCAGCGGATGCGGGTGGAGATTGCCCTGGGCAAGATGCCGGGATAACTCTGGTTGGGTTGCATCGCATCGCCCTAGAGGACGCAGTGTGTTCGGGCATATGCTTGACGGAAGGAGATAGCTCTTATGACGACCTTTCCCCGCTCACCCCGTTTGGTCAAAGGGGCCATCGTGGGTATCGACCTGCCCAATCCATTAGCGAGCGTGATCATCTTTCAGTACAACCCACACACGCTGACGCGCCGGCTGGAGGCGCAGGCGGCGGGTGACGAGAGCGGCGACCGCTCCGAGGCGCTGCGCGTGAAGGGGCCGCCAGTGGAGACGATCAGCCTGGAGGTGGAGATCGACGCCGCCGACCAGCTGGCGAAGGGAGAGGGGGAGGCCGTCAGTATGGGCATCTACCCGCAGCTCTCGGCGCTGGAGATGCTCCTTTACCCGAAGAGCTCCCTGGTGATCGCGAACACGGCCCTGATGATGGCAGGGACCATGGAGATCGTGCCGCCGGAGGCACCCTTCACGCTCTTCGTCTGGGGGCCGAAGCGCGTGTTGCCGGTGCGTCTGACGAGCTTCAGCATCACCGAGGAGGCGCACGATCCGAATCTGAACCCCGTGCGGGCCAAGGTCTCGCTTACGCTGCGGGTGTTGAGCTACAGCGACTTCGCCGTGGGCCATCCGGGCTACAACCTGTTCCTGGCTCACCAGATCGCCAAGGAGGCTATGGCCACGCTGGGCAGCGTGGGCGATCTGGGAGCTGTGGCCGGCGGGA
>Ga0207797_1002453_pt1 | contig 12852 bp, 14 predicted proteins | sample PRCRCaboRojoPR_6_FD_187275 | JGI IMG/M metagenome (GOLD analysis project Ga0207797, IMG submission 187275) | Marine sediment microbial community from Cabo Rojo, Puerto Rico - PR CR 10% Liquid 1 (SPAdes) | ecosystem: Environmental > Aquatic > Marine > Coastal > Sediment | place: Cabo Rojo, Puerto... | reverse complement strand
GTCCCGCGAGCCACACTCGGGGCAGATCCGCCGGGGCGGCAGCCAGCCGTGGCCGTTCGCACACTCGAGGTAGTAGGGCTCGCCCGCCTCGATCGCGTCGAGGAGGTCGTCGTAGCCCGCGTCGGGGGCCCGCTCGAAGCCGGTCATTGGGTCACCTCCAGGACGTGGACGGTCGTGCTGGCGACGGTCCCGCCGGCGTTGTGGGCCAGGGCCGTGGTGGCGCCCTCGACCGCGTCGGCCCGGGGGTGGGTCCCCCGGAGGAGGCGCGTCAGCTCGACGAGCTGGGAGACGCCCGTCGCGCCGACGGGGTGGCCCTTGGCCTTCAGGCCGCCCGAGAGGTTGATCGGCAGGTCGCCGTCACGGGTCGTCAGCCCCGTGCGGGCGGCGGTAAGGCCCTCGCCGGGCGCGAAGAAGTCGAGCGCCTCGATGGCGAGAACCTCCGCGATCGTGAAGCAGTCGTGGACCTCGGCGAAGTCGACGTCCTCGGGCCCGATGCCCGCGTCGGCGTAGGCCTCGGCGGCGGCGCGTTCGGCGGCCGGCGTCCGCGCCAGGTACTCCCGATCCTGGAGGGCGAGCCGGTCGCCGCCCTGGCCCGTCCCCGTGACGGCGACGGTCTCGTCGAGGCCGTGCTCGGCGGCGTATTCCGGGCTCGCGAGCACCGCCGCGGCCGCCCCGTCGGTGATGGGACAGGCGTCGTAGAGGCCCAGCGGCGAGGCCAGCGGCGGGGCCTCGGCGTGGTCCTCGACGGTGATCTCGCGCTGGAGCTGGGCGTGCTCGTTCACGAGGGCGTTGTCGTGGTTCTTGACGGCGATGTGGGCGAGGTCCTCGGGGCCGCCGCCGAACTCCTCGAAGTAGGCACGGGCCATCAGCGCGTAGGCGCCCGGGAACGTCATCCCCATGTTCACCTCGTAGAGGTCGTCCGCGGCGATCGAGAGGGCCTCGGTCGCCCCCGCCGTGCCGATGTTGGTCATCCGCTCGGCGCCGCCGACGACGACCAGGTCGGCCTCGCCGCTCCGGACGTCCCGGACGCCCTGGCGGGCGGCCGTCCCGGCGGAGGCACACGCGGACTCGTAGCGCGTCGCGGCCACGCCGTCCGCACCGATGGCCTCGGCCATCAGGGGCGCCTCGTGGCCCTGGTGCTCGGCCATCTCGCCCATGAAGTTCCCGTAGTAGACGGCCTCGACGTCGCCCGGCGCGACGCCCGCGTCGTCGAGCGCCGCCAGCCCCGCCTCGGCGAACAGATCCCGGCCCGTCCGCTCTGACTCCTTGCCGAAGTAGGTCAGGCCGATCCCCGAAATGCGTGGGTCTGACATCGTGATTACTTGGGTCAGGAACAGTAAAACCCTGCCGGGAATCCCCCTGGGACGGGGACGACCGCGACGCCTTCGGCGCCGGCCGCCCCTCAGGCCAGGATGTCCGCGATGCGCCGCGGCTCGCCGGAGATGGCCGGCTCGGGCTCGACGATCTTGAGCACCTCGTGGTCGGTCACGTCGGGATAGGCCTTGCCGATCGCCTCCTCGATCAGCGGCTTCTCCAGGCGGAATTCGGTCCCGTCGTAGACCACGTCCACGCCGTGCTCGTCGAAGGAGAGTGCCGTCATGCGCCGGGGTAGGCGGTCGACCGGGAAAAGCAGTCCGGGTGTCGGGTCGGACAATCCTAGACGGAGTTGGAACGGAGTTGCAATACTTATTGAAAAATTGTTATTTCTTCCATCGGCGTCGCCCCGGCCGGGGAGATCCTCCCACGATACCATGACACCGCAATCCGACACCACGTCGACGCGACGCCAGTTCGTCCGGACCGGCGCCGTCCTCCTCGGGGGCCTGGCCGCCGGGGTGGGCGCGAGCGGCAGCGCCGCAGCCGCGAAACCGAACTTCGAGGCCGGCTTCTGGGGCGACGACGAGCGCTGGGGCACGACGGCCCTGTCGGTCCTGCCGGAACCGAACAACAAGGACTCGCTGGACAAGCTGTTCTTCATACCGGATCAGGCGCCGCTCTCGGAGGCCGCGCCGGGCAACCCCGCCTACAACGGCGGTCGGTGGTGGTCACACACCGTCACCGTGAACGACGCCGGCATGATCGACAGCCCGATCACCTCCTACGACGAGCTGAAGGCGCTGGAGATGGCTGGAGCCGTGACGATCACCGAAGGCGAGGAGGGCCACCCGGACTTCTTCGAGTGCCCGCTACTGCCCTACAGGGGCTGAGGACGGGCCGTCCGGGCAGCGGTATTTTTTCGGTCGGTGACAGTGGGCGAGCCTCGCCGGGACGCCGGGACTTTAGCCGGTCGCGCCGCCACCACGGGCCATGTCGGCAACCGTTCGCGGAACGATCCGTGGCATGGCCGAGCGGGCGAACCCGGCGTTCGCGGTGGCGGCCGTCGCCCTGCCGATCGCCGCGCTGCTGTACGCCGTGATCCTCGGGAGCGTCGAGGTCCACACCTACGTGCACGTCATGGCCGGGGTGCTCTGGACGGGCATCGACCTGTTCATGGCGATCGTGCTCGGCCCGGTCCTCGGCGGGCTGGCCGTCGAGGAGCGCGCGAGCGTCTTCCAGCGGTTCACGCCGAAGATGACCTTCCTCATGCCGGCCCTCGCCGTCACGACCATCGCCGGCGGGATCACGCTGGTCACCCGGGTCGCGGCCTTCCCGGCGGCCGGGCCGTGGCTGGCCCTGTTCACCGCCGCGGCGACGCTGCCGGCGCTGGGGCTGATCGGCTACCAGTTCGACGCCCTCCGGGACCCGCGCTGGCTGGTCCCCTTCGGGGTCGCGCTCCTCGGCAGCGGGGCCTGGCTGGCGGTGACGCTGCCCGACTTCGCGATGACGAGCCACCTCATCGCGACCGCCCTCGGCATCGTCGTGGTGCTGTCCGTGCTCGGCTTCGGCGTCCTCCTCCCCGGCGAGGTCCGGATGTACCGGGAGATGGTGAGCGACGAGCCCGACGCGGCGCTGATCGGCGACATCGGCCTGCGGAACGCCCGGCTCTCCGGGATCCAGGGCGTCTTCCAGCTCGCCATCGTCGTCGTGATGGTCCTGATGCGCTGGAGCTGGTACTGATCCGCGTTCGGCGGGAGCCGGCAGAAATCGGGGTTTAGAGGTACACTCAGCAATAGCTTCGATATTCGAAGTAAATTACTTCGGAAGCCGAAGCTATTGCTCGCGGGGAGAAAGGCCTACGTGGCCCACGGGTGCATGAGGCGGTGGCATGACCGACGACCCGCGCTACTTCGAGGACCTCGAGGAGGGCCTCACGGAGGACTGTGGCAGCATCGAGGTGACCCGCGAGGAGATGCTCGAGTTCGCCGAGCGGTACGACCCCCAGCCGATCCACGTCGACGCCGACGCCGCCCGGGAGTCGATGTTCGGCGACCTGATCGCCAGCGGCTGGCTCACCTGCGCGCTGTCGGCCCGGCTGCTCGTCACGGGGCACATGAACCGGAACGCGACGCTGGGCGGGCGCGGGATGGACGACGTCCGCTGGCACCAGCCCGTCTACGCCGGCGACACCCTCTCGGTGACGGTCGAACTGGTCGAGAAGCGGGCCGGCGACAACCCCGCGTTCGGCCACACGCGCGCCCGCGTGACGACCACGAACGGGGACGGGGAGACCGTGCTCACGATGGACGGGCTGGGCCTGGTCGAGAAGCGCGGCGAGTGAGCCGTCCGACGCGCGTCAGACGCCCGTCAGACCGAGGGAGGGGCTTTAAGACGCCCGAAATCCCATAATTCCCCAACTGTGCCCCCGTTCCGCTCTGACCCCCTCGACGAGCTGGTGATCCCCGACGGGACCCACGTCGAGGAGCACGACCTCGTCACCGAGGGGGACGTGATCGTGGGCGGACAGAGCGCCGTCGAGTTCGGCGTCCGCGGCCGGTCGATCATCGCCGGCGAGCGCGTCCGCTTCGGGGGCCACATCGAGGCCGAGGGCGACTGTCGCCTGGACATGTGGGGCGAGGTGGCCGAGGACGTCCTCGTCGGCGAGGACGCCTACCTCGGCGAGCGGGTCTACGTCGGCGGCGAGTTGCGGGTCGCCGGCGACGTCGACATCGGCGACGACGTGGAGGTCGAGGACGGCTTCGAGGCCAACGGCTGGATCGTCATCCGGAACCCGATGCCGACGATCGTCTTCCTGTTCGTCTACCTCGGCCAGCTCCTGCGCATCGGCGAGGAGGAGGCCGCCGAGGAGATGCTCGCCGCGATGATGGACGACGGCGACCGCGAGCAGGAACCTGTCGTGATCCCCCGTGGGGCCCGCGTCGCCGACGACGCCTGGCGCGTCTCGACGCCGGCCCGGATCGGCGACGGGTGCCGGCTCCACGGCAACGTCCGCGCCACCTCGCTGACGGTCGGCCGGGACAACGAGATCTTCGGCGGCCTCCGGGCCAAGGAGGGCGTGACCCTCGGCGCGGGCACCGAAGTCGCCGGCAACGTCACGACGCGGACCGGCACCATTCGCGTCGGCCCGGACGCGGTCGTGCGCGGCGACGTCGCCGCCGACCACGTGGAGATCCACGACGACGCCGAGGTCGAGGGCTCGATCCGCGCCCGGCAGGAGACCACGATCGTCACCGAGCCGGTGCTCGAGGAACCCGCGGTGGGTTCGCCCGACGACGCGAGCGAGGAGGGCGACCAGACGGCGGACCCCGAGACGGCCGAGCCGGCCGAGCGGGCCGACTGACGGCCGCGGCGGTCCCCACAACCGTAACGCCCTTCGTCCCGACTCGGGTACTCCCGACAATGCTCCAGGTGGCCCTCGCGGGCAAGCCCAACGCGGGCAAGTCGACCTTCTTCCAGGCGGCCACGATGGCCGAGGTGGACGTGGGCGACTACCCGTTCACGACCATCGACGCCAACCGCGGGGTGAGCTACGTCCGGACCGAGTGCCCCTGTCTCGACCGCGAGGCACGCTGCGGCGACGAGCACTGCCGCGAGGGCAAGCGCTACGTGCCCGTCGAACTGCTCGACGTGGCGGGGCTGGTCCCCGGTGCCCACGAGGGCAAAGGGCTGGGCAACCAGTTCCTCGACGCGCTGACCGACGCCGACGTGATCCTCAACGTCGTCGACGCCGCCGGCGCGACGGACGCGGAGGGCGAGCCCGTCGAGGTCGGCAGCCACGACCCCGTCGAGGACGTCGACTTCGTCGAGCGGGAGATGGACCTCTGGCTGGCGAGCATCGTCGAGCGCAACTGGGAGACCGTCGAGCGCCAGTCCCGCTCCCCGGACTTCGACGTGGACGAGGCCCTCACGGAGGTCCTGACCGGCGTCGGCGCGACGGCGGCCGACGTGGCCCACGTGCTCCGGGTCCTCGACTATCCCGCGGACCCGCTCCAGTGGGGGACCGACCACCGCGAGGCCCTGGCCGAGGCGATCCGCGCGCGGACCAAGCCCATCGTCGTCGTGGCGAACAAGGCCGACATCGCGCCACCGGAGAACGTCGAGCGGCTCCGCGAGGCGGCCGACCGGGTCGTGCCGGCGACCGCCGACGGCGAACTCGCCCTCCGGCGGGCCGCGGAGGCCGGCGTGGTGGACTACGACCCCGGTGACGAGGACTTCGAGATCGTGGCCGACGTGAGCGACGCCCAGCGCGAGGGCCTGGAGACGATCCGGTCGGTCCTCGAGGAATTCGGCGGAACGGGGGTCCAGGGGGCCCTGGACGCGGCCGTATACGATGTACTAGATCGCATAACCGTCTATCCGGTTCAGAACGAGACGAAGTGGACGGACGGACAGGGGAACGTCCTCCCTGACGCCCACCTGTTGCCCCGGGAGGCCACGCCGCCCGACCTCGCCTACGCCGTCCACTCGGACATCGGCGAGGGCTACCTCCACGCCGTCGACGCCCGGAGCGGCCGCCGGATCGGCGAGGACCACGAGCTCGCCGAGGGCGACGTGATCAAGATCGTCAGCACGGCGACCTGAGGGGGCGGCCCTTACAAGCCTCGCCCACGATACGTGGCCATGAACGTACTGACGCGCCTGGTCACCGGCCTGAAGCTCGCCCGCGGGAGCCTCCGGGTTCTCCGGGCCAACCCGAGGCTCCTGGCGTTCCCCGTCCTCGGGGGCGTGGCGGGCCTCGTCTTCGTCGCCGTCCTCCTCGGGGCGACGCTCCTGGGCACCGGCACGGAGGGCGGGCCGCTCCTCTACGCCGTGCTGTTCGGTCTCTACGTCGGCACGACGTTCCTCGCCTCCTTCTTCACGGCGGCGCTGATGCACGCGACCCGGGAGGCCTTCCACGGCGAGGAGCCGTCCGTCCGCCGGAGTCTCGCGGCGGCCTGGCGCCACAAGTGGCCGCTGCTCGCCTGGGCGCTCATCGCCGCGGTGGTCGGCGTCCTCGTCCGGGCGCTCGAGGAGTCGAACGAACTGGTCGCGCGAATCGTCGCCGTCGTGTTCGCGCTCGGCTGGGCGGTGATGACCTACTTCGTCGTCCCCGTGATCGTCTTCGAGGACGTCGGCGTCCGGGGGATGTTCTCGCGCAGCGGCGGGCTGGTCAGGGAGATCTGGGGCGAGTCCCTCGGCGCCGAGACCGGCGTGAGCCTCGTCACGGTCCTGCTCGTCGTCCTCGCGCTCGGCGTGACGGCCGTCGCCGCCGTCGCGCTCCCGGTCGGAACCCCCGCCGGCCTCCTGGCGGTCGCCGCCGTCGGCGTCGTGGCCGTCGTCGGTGCCCTGCTCACCGGCACGGCGCTGACGGGCATCGCGAAGACCGCGCTGTACGTCTACGCCACCGAGGACGAGACGCCGCCGGCCTTCGCCGGCGTCGACTTCGGCCCCTAGGCCAGCGGCCGGAACCACACCGCCGCGACCAGCACGGCGAGGAAGACGTACGAGCCACGGACGAGCAACATCGTCGCCAGCGCCGGCTCCGCCCGGCGCGCGACGGCGGCCACGGCCCCGAAGGCCAGCGCCGAGAGGGCCGCCGAGGGCGGGATCCCGGCCGAGACGACGGCGAGGGCCACCACGGCGAGCATGCCCGCCCCCATCAGCGCGTAGGCGACCCGGTGGGCGCCGGCGGGCCCGAGGGCCACGGCGACCGTGCGCTTGGCGATCGAGCGATCGTAGGCGTAGTCCTGGGCGTCGTCGATCACCTTGATGCCCGCGAGCACGAGCAGAAAGACGAGCGCCAGCGCGAGTGGCGTCACCGGGAGCGCCTCCGCCTGGACGTAGTACCCCCCGAGGAGGGCCAGCGCGATGCCGGCCGGGTAGCCGAACGTCGCCCCGATGGGGTGCGTGTCGAGCTGTGGCGCGTGCAGCACGGCGATGGCCCACCCCGGGACCGTCAGCAGGACGGCGACGGCGTCGACGAGCACGAAGAGGCCGGCGACCGCCGCCGCGAAGCCGAGCGTCGCCCCGAGCCGTGCGAGGTGACACCCCAGCCTGGTGAGCGGGTGGTCCTCGTCCTCGCCGCGGCCGTAGAAGTCCACGTAGCCGTCCGTGACGTGGGCCGTGTAGAGCCCGAGGAAGACGGCGGCGACGTGGAGCGCGGCGGGGACGGGTCGGAGCGAGCCGGCGAGGACCGCCCCGAACAGGGCCGTCGCCACCGCCGGCAGCATGAAGACCGGGTGGACCTGGGACGCCAGCGCGGCGACGGCGGCCCGCGGGCCGGACCCGTGCCTGGCGAGGGGCATCTTCTAGCCGTTGGGTTGACAGGAAGAAAAACGTCGGGGGAGGCTACCGCACCGCGGCCGTGGCCGCCGCCATGACCTCGAGGGCTTCCTTGATCGTCTCGACGTCCGTGGCGTAGGAGATCCGGGCGTAGCCGGCGCCGTGCTCGCCGAAGGCCTCGCCGGGGACGACGACCACGTCCCGAGCGAGGACCTCGTCGATCCAGCCCTCGGGCACCTTCGGCATGGCGTAGAAGGCGCCGTGAGGCGTCGGACACTCGAGGCCGGCGTCGGCGAGGCCGTCCAGCAGGACGTCCCGGCGCTCCTCGAAGGCGGCCACCATCTCCTCGACGCGGTCCTGGGGGCCGGTGAGGGCCGCCTCGGCGGCGTACTGGGCGGGGGCGCTGGCGCAGGCCTGGCCGTACTGGTGGACGCGGAGCATCCGCTCGATGCGTTCGGTCGAGGCGGTCACCCACCCGAGCCGCCAGCCCGTCATGGAGTAGGTCTTCGAGCAGGCGTTGACGAGGACGACGTTGTCGCTCTCGGCGAACTCGGCCGGCGAGCGGTGCTCGCCCTCGAAGACGATGTGCTCGTAGACCTCGTCCGTGATGCAGAGCACGTCGTGCTCGTCGGCGATGCGGGCGAACGCCCGCATGTCCGCGGGGGACTGGACGGCGCCCGTGGGATTCGACGGGCTGTTGACGACGAAGGCCGCGGTGTCCGCGGTGATGGCGTCCTCGACGGCGGCCGGGTCCATCGTCAGGTCCTCCCGGAGGCCGACCGGGCGCGGCGTCCCGCCGGCGAGGTGGGTCAGCGCCTCGTAGGAGACGAAGCCGGGGTCGGGAATGACGACCGCCTGGCCGGGGTCGACGTGGGCCTCGAGGGCGATGTGGAGGGCCTCGCTCCCGCCCGCCGTGGCGATGATGTCCCCGGGATCGACCTCGAGGTCGTTGTCCCGGGCGTGCTTGGCGGCGATGGCTTCGCGGAGCGATTCGGTCCCCTTGTTCGAGGTGTAGGCGTCGGCGTCGCCGGCGCGAATCGCGTCGACGGCCGCCTCGCGGGCGTGCTCGGGCGTCGGGAAGTCCGGCTGGCCGAGGCCGAGGTTGATGGCGTCGGCGCCGGCCGCCTCGAAGACCTCCCTGATCCCGCTGATCGACACCTGCTCCACGCGGCGCGAGAATCCGGTCATGCATGTCCTGGGTGGGCCGACCCCGATAATTCTTCAGGTCCGAGACCGGGCCTGAACCTTTAGGTGAGATTCGGCCGACACGTAGCCCACATGCTCGTCCCGCTCGTGCTCTTCCTCGGTGGACTGGCGCTGCTCGTCGTCGGCGCCGACCGCCTCATCGAGGGGGCGGGCGAACTCGCGCTGTACTACGGCCTCTCGGCGTTCTTCGTCGGCGTCACCGTCGTCTCGATCGGCACGTCGATCCCCGAGATGACGACCTCGCTGTACGGCGCGTGGTACGGCGCGGGCGACATGGTCGTCGGGAACATCGTCGGCTCGGAGACGGCCCAGATCACGCTCGGCGTGGGCATCGTGGCCCTGATCGCGCCGATCAGGGCGCGTCGGCGCCAGACGCTGATCTACGGCGGCGGCATGATCCTGGCGATGGTCATCATGATGCTGACCCTCGAGGACGCCGTCGTGAGTCGCTCCGAGGGGGTGTTGATGATGATCGCCTACGCCGTGTTCATCCACGACCTCTACTCGCACGAAGGCGGCCGGGAGATCGCCGGCGAGGTGCTCGAGGAGCGCCGGGGGCCACGGGAGACGGTGCCCTGGATCGTCTTCGGCCTCGTCCTCGTCGTGGGTGGGGGCCACGTCATGGTCACCAACGGGATCGAACTCGCCAGACTCCTCGGAATCCCGGAGTTCCTGCTCGGCCTGCTCACGGGTCTCGGGACAACCGCGCCCGAACTGGTGGTCGCCGGCCTCGCGGCCCACCGCGGGGCCGGTGGCATCTCCGTCGGCGCGCTCCTGGGGAGCAACATCACCGATCCGGTCTTCTCGCTGGGGATCGGGGCGCTCGTCGCCGACGTCGTGGTGAGCGACCCCCTCCTGACCGGGGCGACGACCTACATGCTGGCGGTGTCTGCCGTCGTCCTCGGGCTGATGCTGTGGCGGCGGGGGATCAGCCGCCGGCTGGCCGTCGTCTGCATCCTCCTGTACCTGCCCAGCTTCCTCGTGCTCTAGGTCCCGTCGGTGACCTCGTAGGTCACGCCGGCGTCCCGCAGGGCGTCGGTGACGCGGCCGAGTTCGTCCGACGTCGAGACGACGACCACGTCGAGCCCGCGGCCGGCGGCGTCGGCAGCCACCTCGCCCGGCGCGAAGTGGGTCGCGTAGTCCGCCCCCGTCTCCCGAAGCGCGACCACCGCCTCGACGCCGGCCGCGGCCACCACGTCCGCGTCGGCACACTGGGCCGCGACGGCGTCGGGGTCCTCAACGCCGCCCGTCCGGATCGACGGCACCTGGATCACGGTGACGTGGCCCGACTCGATGTCGATGACGCCCTCGAAGCTCGTCACGCTGACGACCTCGCCCGCCGCCGCGTCGGTGGTGGCGACGCCAGTCGCCGACCCCGTCTCGCCGGGCGTGGCGTGGAGCAGGCCGTCCCTGAGCGAGAGGGAGACCGTCTCGCTCGCGTCGATCGGTCCCTCGGCGATCGCGGCGTCCTCCAGGACGCCACCGAGGACGTCCTGGGTGACGTGGTCCGCGAAGCGCCGGATGTCCCCCGCCGCGCCGAACAGCCAGTCGACGCCCTCCTTCGTGACGCGGTAGCGGCTCCGCCCCTCCTTCTCGACGTACCCGTCCTCGACGAGTTCGCGGATGTACTCGCTGACGGCCTGGCTCGTCACGCCGACGGCCTCGGCGATCTCGCCCTGGCTGACGGCCGGCTGTCGGTCCGCGATCTCCACGAGGATCCGGAGCCGCGTGGCCTCCCGCTTGCTCTCCAGGACGTCGACCATGTCCGCCTGCTGGAGACGCCCCGGCTTAAAACCACGCGCGAAAGAAACAGGCCTATGCCCGCCGCGGCCGGAAGCGGGCCATGGCGAAGGCCCGCCTCCCGCCGACCGTCGCCGACCTGGCGCTGCGGGACCGGGCCGTGCTCGTCGAGGAGACCCTCGTCCTCGCGGACCTCCACCTCGGCCAGGGTGCCGCCTCCCAGCTCGAGTTCCCCGTCGGCACCGGCGCCAGGATCGTCGAGCGCGTCGACGAACTCCTCGCCTGGGCGGACCCCGCCGAACTCGTCCTCGCCGGCGACGTCCTCCACGCCTTCGATACGGTGCCCCACACCGTGGCTGACGCCCTGGACTCGATCGCCGCGACCGCCCGGGAGCACGACGTCGCCCTCGTTGCCCTCGAAGGCAACCACGACGCCATGCTCCCGTCCGTCTGGGACGGCCCGATCCACGAGGAGTACCGCGTCGGCGAGACGGTCCTCTGTCACGGCCACGAGCCACCCGAGTCGGCGGCGGACCTGTACGTGATCGGGCACGAGCATCCGGTCCTGTCCGTCGCCGGCCGGCGTCGGCCCTGCTACCTGGCCGGCGAGTCCGTCCGGGACGGCGCCGACCTGCTGGTCCTCCCGCCCTTCAGCCGGCTCCTGCGGGGCGTGGAGATCAACGACGCGGACGCCGCTTCGTTCATGTCGCCACTGATCACCGACGCGGACGCCCTCCAGCCGATCGTCTGGGACGACGCCGCACGCGAGACGCTCCCGTTCCCACAGCTGGGCTCGTTCCGCGATCAGCTCTGACCCCCGTCGAGGAGCGCCCCGACCGCCCGCCGACCGCTCTCCAGGGCGCCCTGGATCGAGGACCAGCGGGTGTGATCGCCCGCCAGGACGACCGGCCCCGCCGGCGCGTCGATCGCCGGGAGGTTCCGGCGAAAGCCGGGCGGCTGGGCGAGCTGGGCCGCGGGGATGCGGTGGGTCGAGAGCAGTTCCATCCCCCCGAAGTTGTTCTCGGGGTACCAGGCGGCCATGGCTTCCCGGACTTCGGCGGCCAGGGTCTCGTCGTCGGCCGCGGGTTCGCCCAAGAAGGTCGCGCTGAGCAGTTGCCGGGTCCCCGGCGCGTAGGAGTCGGCGACCGCGGAGAGCAGTGCCACGTGGTTCGGCCGGGCGTCTTCGGCGTTGAGCAGGAGCCGCCGACCGAGGTCGAGCTGCTGGGCCGACGGCAGCGCGAAGTGCTGGGTGACACACCCCCGCATCTCGGTCGGTATCCCGTCGACGCCCGTCAACACGGCCGCCGTTTCCGGATCGGTCGCCAGGACCGCGCCGTCGACCGTCTCGAACCCGCCGGGAATCTCGAGGGTCACCTCGGCCGACGCCGCCTCGACGGCGTCGACGGGCGCGTCCAGGACCACGTCGACGCCCGCGGCCCGCGCCCGCTCGGCCAGCTGGGCGGGGATCGCCCCCATCCCCGCCGCCGGCACGGCGGCCCGGGACTCCCCGAGCATCTTGAAGGCGTACTCGAAGACGAACTCGGCCGTCGAGAGCGAGCGGTCGAGCGTGATCCCGCCGAGGAACGGCGCGGCGAAGGCCTCGCGAAAGCGGGCGGAGAAGCCCCGGTCAGCCAGGGCCGTCTCGATCGACCGCCGGTCGTGCTCGAGGATCGCCTCGGGGGACTGCCCCGCGAGGTCGCGGCGCAGCCGAAGGACCCGGTACTTGTCCTCGAACGTGACCTCCCGGTTGAACAGCGACGGCGGCAGCGCGCGCAGGTCCCGGGTGGGATCGCTGAGCACCGAGCGCTGCCCCGGCCGCGCGATTATCGCGCCCGGCCGGAAGTGCCGCAGGTCGAGGGCGGCCAGATCCAGCTCGCGCCGGACCGCGGGGTAGCTCGGAAAGAGCACCTGGAAGCCGCGATCCAGGACGAACCCCTCGGACTCGTCGCTGCCCACGCGGCCGCCGAGGCGCTCGCTCGCCTCGTACAGCGTGACCTGGCAGCCCCGATCGGCCAGCCGCCGGGCGGCGACGAGCCCCGCCAGTCCCCCGCCGACGACGGCGACGCGCTCCATGGCTGTCAATCGGCCGCCAGCTACAAAACCGCTGGGAGGCCCGAAGGGACAGTGCTTAGGCCGTGGCCGTCGCGTCCGGGACCATGGACACCGTCCCGGCACTGGCCGGGCTCCGCTGTGAGGGCTGTGACACGAGTCGGGGCCCGAGTGCCGACGCGGGAACCTGCCCGTCCTGTGGCGGGCCCCTCCGCCTGGAGTTCGACTACGGGGCGATTCAGCCGGACCCGTCCGTCG
>Ga0207797_1002452_pt1 | contig 12852 bp, 10 predicted proteins | sample PRCRCaboRojoPR_6_FD_187275 | JGI IMG/M metagenome (GOLD analysis project Ga0207797, IMG submission 187275) | Marine sediment microbial community from Cabo Rojo, Puerto Rico - PR CR 10% Liquid 1 (SPAdes) | ecosystem: Environmental > Aquatic > Marine > Coastal > Sediment | place: Cabo Rojo, Puerto... | reverse complement strand
GAAGGCCGCCAGCAGGGAGACGGCGATGATCGTGACGACGACCAGCGCCGCAGGTTCGGTGTCGTCGACGAAATCGCGAACGCGCTGGATCCGCTGTCCGGCGGCCGCGTTCAGTCGTTCGCTACGTGTTGCTGATGCCATAGTGCGTTGTGTGTCTCGGTCTGAGAGGTATCATAGAAATGAACGGGTTGGTGGTCGCGGCTGGCGAGCCGATCCGGGTGAGCCGCCGGATTAGGGCATGATGAGGTCTTCGGTGGCGAGCGCCGAAACCTTCTCCTTCATGGCTTCCAGGTCGCTCGTCGGCAGCGGGATGTAGTTGTTCCCCTCGACGAAGACGGTCTGCCCGAACTCGTTGAGGAACATGTTGATGAACGCGGCCTCGCGGGCGTCGTACCCGCCGCCGTTCGGGTTGTCGTCCTCGATCAGCGTGTACATGTGGAGGTCACGGTTGAGCGGGTAGTCGCTGTCGAAGATGGTGTTCTCCGCGTCGCGGTCCGGCTCGTAGAGCGTCCCCTCGAAGTCGATACCGACGGGGACGACGGTTTCGCTGGTGAACGCCAGCGCCATGTACGCGATGGCGCCCTCGTTCTGGGAGACGGCCTGTGCGACCTGCTGGTTCTGCCCGAAGCGGGTGTCGACACCGGGCATCGCGGCGTCGGCGCCGCCGAGCATGTTCAGGCGGAACGAGGTGTCCGTCCCGGAGCCCTCGGCACGGCCGATGGCGTAGATCTCCTGGTCGTAGTCGATCCCTTCGATCTGGTTCCAGTTGGTGATCTCGTCCTGGTAGATCCCGCGGACCTCTTCGCCGGTCAGTTCGGTGACGCCGGCGTCGACGACGTCCGAACTGACGACGACCGGCTGGCCGTCGCGGCCGACGACGTTGTCGACGACCGTGTTCTGGGCCTGCTCCTCGCTCCAGTCGAGTTCGGCCGTGATCGGCCCCGAGGAGTTGCCGATGTCGACCAGCCCGTCGGTGACGGCCTCACAGCCGGTCCCCGAGTGGCTCAGACCGACCGTCGTCGGGAACGGCGGGCTGGAGCGCTGCTCGGTCGGCTCGAAGCCGAACTTCTGGGCGAAGTAGTCCGCGAGGAGCATGTCCGGCTCGCCGAGCTGGCTCCAACCGGGGACGGTGCTTTCCGAGTTCGATCCCCAGTACTCGCCGTCGCTCGGCGGCGCGTTGGAGTTCCAGTAGGAACTGCCGGTGTTCGAGATGGGGTAGACGGTAGAGGAGCCCTCGGCGTTGAGCAGCGAGGTGTTCAGGCCGCTGCTGTCGGACTGTTCCTCTGTGTTCTCCTCGCCCCCGGACATGGACTCCGTCTCCGTGGCGGTCGCCTCGGATTCGGATTCGGACCCGGACCCGGACCCACCCTCTTCTTCGCCCCCGCCCGACTGGCCGCCGCATCCGGCCAGGCCGGCGATACCGACGGTACCAGTCGTTGCGATGAACGTCCGCCGTGAAACGCGACCGTTTCGGTCTGAGTCGTCAGACATCAGCTGAAGAAGCCGTACGTCCGGTAAAGACGGTTTATATGAGGGGTAGTTGCTAGCCCCATGTGACGCTGTGACGAACCGATTCCTACATAGAGACCAATAGCCATTGCCACGGCCGAGACGGAAATTATAACGCCGTCTCGGCGAAAGCGGCGCGTGTGACCGACCACGACGACTCGCTCGACGGACTGTCGCTAGACGCGGCCGTGGACGCGGTCGTCACCCGGACCGGCGACGACCCCGACACGGTTCGGGCGGCGCTGAAACGGGTGACCGAGGAGGGAACGGTGCGCCGCGAGGCGGTTCAGGACGCGCTCGCCCACGTCTCGAAGGTGGTGTCGACCCCCGAGACGCGCGTGGAGAACGCCGGCATGCTGATCGACGACGCTCGCGAGGCCGCCGAAGCGGTCGATCACCTCGACAGCGTGGCCGAACGCCTCGACGACTTCGAGGATCGGCACGCGGCGGTCGCGTCCCGCGTCGACGGGCTCGGCGACCAGCTCCAGTCCGTCGTCGCCCTCGCGGACGAGTCGGACGCCATCTACGAGACGGCGGTGGAGATTCGTCGGCTCAACGCCGCGGCCAATTCCGCCCAGCACACGGCCGACAAACTCGGCGTCGACGCCGAGGAGTTCGAGGCGTGGGTCCGGAACCCCGACCGTCGGCTGGACGCCTTCGACGACGACGCCGACGCGGTGGCGGACTTCGTCGACGGCGTGGCGGGGACCCTCGACGCGCTCGCGGCCGGGGACGTGGATGCGGACGTCGACCCCGCGGCCGTCCGGTTCGACGCCGCCCTCAGACACCGGGTATCCCGGCTCCTGCTCGACGACCTCCGTGCCGAAGTCGACGACCTTCGGGCCTGGCCCGACCCCGACCCGGACGACGCCCACGGCGCCGTCGACCCCGAGGGCCTCGCCGCCCTCGACGACCGCCTTACGAGCCTCGAGGACCGATGGCGGTCGATCAACGACCGCTTCGACGAGGGACCGGCGGTCGGGTGGCGGGACCGCTACGGCGACCGGCTGGCCGACTTCGAGGCCGCGCTCGACGACCACGCCCCGCCGGTCGACTGGAGGGCAGTCGAATCACTGCTCGGCGAGTACCGTCCGGAGACGGACGACGCGGAGTCGGCCTGATCGGGGTCGACGGAGACGGACGACTCGCTCATACGGATTGTTGTAAGTCAGTAGCGGTGGGTCGGCGACCCACCGATAAACAGTTACAACAGACCGTATCAGTCGGCGCGCTCGGCGAGGTCGAGCGCCGCGTTCGCCAGCACGTTCGCCGACCGGTAGCAGTCGGGCCAACTCGTGAACTCGTCTTCGGTGTGGCTCTTGCCGTCCTCGCTGACCGAGAAGACCATCGCCGTATCGCAGACTGCGGCGGCGTGGGTGGCGTCGTGGCCGGCGCCGCTCACCAGTCGCCGGCCGTCGTAGCCGAGGGCGTCGACCGCGTCGGCGACGGCCGCGACCGGGCGCTCGGGGAAGTCGACGCTCGACGCCTGCATGGTGTGTTCGACCTCGTAGTCGACGCCTTCGCGCTCGGCCGCCGCGGCCACCTCCGCCTCCATCCGCTCGACGCCCCGGTCGAGGGTCGCCTCGTCGGGGTCGCGGATGTCGGTCGTGAACCGCACCGTCTCGGGGACGATGTTGACCGAGTCGGGCTCGACGGTGAGGGAGCCGACGGTGGCGACGGTGCGCTCCCCGAGGGTCCCCGGGAGCCGCCGGATCGCCGTCACCACGTCCGACGCCGCGACCAGCGCGTCCTCCCGGTAGCGCATCGGCGTCGTCCCCGAGTGGTTGGCCTGGCCCTCGAGCGTCACCTCGGCCCACCGGAGGCCGACGATGCCGGTGACGATGCCCACGTCCGCACCGGTCTCCTCCAGAAACGGCCCCTGCTCGGGGTGGAGTTCGAGGTACGCGTGGTAGGGTTCGCGTGGCTCCGCCGGCTCGTCCCCCCGGTAGCCGATCCGTTCGAGTTCGTCGAGCAGTCGAACCCCGTCGGCGTCCGTCTTCTCGTACTCCGTCTCGATGTCGTGGGCGCCGGCCCAGACGCCGCTCCCCTGCATCGCCGGCGGGAACCGCGACCCCTCCTCGTTGGTCCAGTTGACCACCTCGACCGGCCGGCGCGTCTCGATGCCGCGGTCGTTCAGCGTCCGGACGAACTCCAGCGCCGCCACGACGCCGAGGGCGCCGTCGTAGATGCCGCCGTAGGGCTGGGAGTCGAGGTGTGAACCCACGAGGATCGGTTCGGCGTCCGGATCGGCGCCCTCGCGCCGGGCGAACATGTTGCCGAAGGCGTCGACCCGTACGTCGAGGCCGGCGTCGGCCGCGCAGTCGGCGAACCAGTCGCGGGCCTCGGCGTCGGCGTCGGAGAGGGTGAGACGGTGTAAGCCGCCGCCCTCCGTCCCCCCGATGGCCGCCTGTTCCTCCATCGTCTCGACGAGTCGGTCACGGTCGATATCGATTGACATAGCCAACAGACGGGGGGCGGGGAACTAAACATCTCGGTGGGGACTCACTCCGCCGACGGGGGCGTACGCTCGCGGAGCGTCTCGATTTCGCTCCGGAGCCCCTCGGTCGAGGGCGTCCCGACGAACCGCGAGTCGACCGTACCGTCGAGGGTGAACAGGAGCGTCGGCGCGGCGGTCACGTCGAACTCCCGATCCAGCAGTCGAGGACAGTCCGGACCGTAGACCGCGAGGAGGAGCAGATCACCCGGCGGGTCGTCGCCGAACAGGTCGTCGAAGTCCGCGCGGATCGTATCGCAGGGCGGGCAGTCCTCGCGCCAGGCGTAGACGACACAGCGGTCGTGAAGCCTGACGAGGCGGACGAGGTCCTCGCCGTCGACGGGGAGGAACGCCTCGGGTGCGCCCTCGCCTCGGGGGGCGCCCGTCTCGAACTGTCCGATCACGACCGTGAGCGTGAGCGCCTGCGTCGGCGAGAGCGTCTCCGTCCGGGTCCTGAGTGCGACGTAGCGCGCGAGGAAGTCGGGGTCGGAGACGTCGGCCGCCGCGAACGCGTCCGCGACGTCGGGGTCGTCGGTCAGTTCCGCCACCGTCTCGCCCCGCTCGTCGGGGTCGTCGGCCGCCAGCGTCCGTCGATGTCGGTCGACAGCGGCCCGGAACGAGTCGGTGAGGCTCAGGTCACCGTCGACCACTTCGAACACGTCGCGCTCGATGAGGCGCTCGACGGCGTCGGTAGAGGACATACCGTCATCTGCCCCTTCGGAGTGATAAAGAATCCGCCCGGTCAGGCGGGGAGCGCCGACGCGACGCCGGCGGCGACGGAGAGGAGGCGAGCGTCGTCGAACGCCGAGCCGACTAGCTGGAGGCCGACGGGGAGGTCCGCCGCGGTGCCGTTCGGCACCGTCACCGCCGGGAGACGGGTGACGTTGGCGGCGCGCGTGTTCCGGGCGTAGTCGTACGGCCAGTCGCCGACGGCGGAGAGCCGCGGGGCCACGTCCGGCATCGTCGGCAGGAGGAGCGCGTCGACGCCGTCGAGCGCCGCCTCGAAGGCCTCACGGAGTCGTTCGCGTGCGGCCTGCGCGCGGACGTACGGGCGGCCGTCGTGGGCGTCGACGACCTGCGCGCCCGCGAGGAGTTTGCTCGTGTAGAAGTCGCTCAACTCGCCGCTGGCCGCGGCCCGCGCCCGCGCGAAGCCCGTCTGGAGCGTCTCGTCGACGCCGCCGCGGCGGTAGGGCGCGGCGCCGTCCCGCCAGTGGGTCGCGAGTTCGACGAAGCTCAGCGCGTTCTTGATCGGGCGGGCGTCGTGGAAGGACTCGACCGAGACGGTTCGAACGTCGGCGCCGGCGTCGGCGAGGGCGTCCGTCGCGGCCGCCGTTCGGTCCGCGACCCGGTCGGCGACCCCCTCGCCCGTCCCCTCCGCGAGGACGCCGATCCGAAGGTCTGCGGGGGCTGGCGGGTCGGCGACGGCGTCACGGTAGCCCCCGACGCGATAGTCGGACCGGCCGGCCGCCGCCAGACTCGCCGGGTCCGCGTCGTCCGCCCCCGCCATCGCGGCGACGAGGGCCGCGGCGTCAACGACGGTGTCGGTGAACGTCCCGACGTGATCCTGCGTGTAGGTGTTCTCGACGACGCCGGTCAGCGGGACGAGCCCGTAGGTCGGCTTGTAGCCGACGACGCCACAGAAGGACGCGGGAATCCGCACGGAGCCACCGGTGTCCGTGCCGAGGGCGGCGTCCACCCGCCCGCTCGCCACCGCGGCGGCGCTCCCGCCGGAGGAGCCGCCGGCCGTCCGCTCGTCGTCGTGCGGGTTGGTGATCGGAGCGCCGTGCCCGGTCGTCCCGCGGGCGCTCCCCGCGAACTCGTCGCAGGCCGTCTTGGCCGTGATCGACGCGCCGGCCGCCCGGAGCCGGTCGACGACCGTCGCGTCGCGACCCGGAACGAATCCCCGCATGGTCGCCGACCCACAGCGCATCGGGACGCCGGCCACCGCGATGACGTCCTTCACGCCGACGCTCGTGCCGTCGAGGGGGCCACCCGTCGCCGACGGCGGTACCGAACAGTCGACCGCGACGGCGCCGTACGGGTCGTCGGTCGGATCGGCCCAGGTGCGCGCCCCGGGGTCGGCGCCCGTCGGCGACGGCGCGTTCTCGACGATAGCGAGGTCGTCGAGGGCGTCGAGGTCGTCGAGCATCGCGTTGACCGTCCCGGCGAGGTCGGCCGCCCGGTCGGCGTCGACGTCGATCCCGAACCGCTCGCCCAGCGTCACCAGTTCGTCCTCGGTGAGGTGTCTCATGGCTACGCCTCATACGGTTTATTGTAAGTCAGTACCGGTGGTTCGCCGAGACGGTCCGGCGAACTACCGGTACACAGTTACGATAATCCGTATCACAGGAGGCGGTCTTCAGCCCGACGACACGGGGAAAAAGCGGCGACGTCCGCGGTTCGGCTACGGGTCGAGACCCAGTTCCTCGATGCAGGGGAAGTCCTCGGCCGAGGGCACCTCGCCCTGGGGCCACAGCGGGTCGAGGTCGGCGTCCGGCGGGTAGTGGAGGTTGCCGTTGCCGTCCCAGCCCCAGCCCTCGTCTTCGAGCATCTGCCTGGCGACTTCCGGACTACCCTGCGGCGACTCGGCCCACCCGGAGAGCATGTCCTCGGGCGGGTACATCGGGTGGTTCTTCGAGATGTACGTCGGGTACATCTCCGGTTCGACCTCGCCGGCCAGCGCCACGTCGATCATCTGCTGGCGGTTCACGGCGGCGTCGATGGCCTTGCGGAACTCGGGGAACTTACACGGCGCCGTGTGGCAGACGTACTGCAGGTTGTACGACGTGTGGGTGGCCGCGAACTCCGCCTGGGCATCGCTGATCTCGTTGTTGACGCGCTCGGCGTTCGGCGGCGAAATTTCCGGCGTGATCATACACTCGCCGGCCTCGAGCGCGGTGATCATCGTCTCCTCGTTGCGGTAGGCCTCGAAGATGATGGGCTGGCTGGCCTCGTAGGTCGGGTGCCCGTCGTGGGGTTGGGTGACGACGCGCTGGCCACGCTCGAGTTCGGTCACTTCGAGCGGGCCGGAGGAGACGATGGGCGTCTCGAACTGGGCGCCGCCGGGGTTCTCGATGGCGCCCGCCTCCTCGAAGGAGGCCTTGTGGAGGATGCCCCACCGCATCAGCGTCGTGCGGGCGAAGGGGATGTACGGCTCCGTGAACGTAAAGCGGACCGTCTGCTCGTCGGGCGTCTCGATGGCGTCGTAGGGGACGGGCGCGGCGCCCGGGTACGCGCCGGCCTCGCCGCCGCGCTGGATCTGCTCGAACGTGAACTTCACGTCCTCGGACGTGACCGGATCGCCGTTCGTGAACGTCGCGTCGTCGAACAGTTCGACGACGATCTCCTGAGAGTCGACGACCTCGACGGAGCCCAGTAGCTCCGTCAGTTCGAAGTTCTCGTTGTACTTGTGGATCGGCGAGTTGATCATGTGCTGCCACATCGCCTCGGGCATCGAGGCGGAGTGAGTCAGCCAGTTCGACGTCTCGGTGGCGATGGGGTTGATCGCCACCACCAGATCCTCGCCGCCCGTGGTCGCGGATTTGAAGGCCCACTCGGCGTTCGAGCGGGCGATCCCGCCGTTGCCGATGCCACCCATCTCGACCATGTCCGTCCGCCAGGCGCCGATGTTGGCGACCGGCGCGAGGTTGCCGATGGCGCAGTCCTCGGACAGGCGTGCGACGGTTTCGTGGAGTCCCTGCTCGCGCTCCTCCGCCGTCTCCGCGGTCGTCTGTTCGAGGAGCAGGCGGGTGTACTCACAGTCCGCGTAGTTGGAGTAGTTGCTCTGTCCGTTGGCTCCGGCCCAGTCCAGCCGCATGTTGTTCAGCAGTTCCTGCGGGTCGAGCCGGTCGGCCGCAGGCACCCACCAAGTGAAGGAAATGTTGTTGTCCCGATTCTCGTCGTTGGCCATCTGAGAGAGCTGGGTCGTGATGCTTACCGGGACGATCTCCATGCCGACGCCGAGTTCCTCCGCGCCGTTGGCGATGATCGGCGCCATCTGCTCCTGTGTGGTCGTGAAGCCGCCGTAGTCGGACCAGTACTCCATCTGGAGGGTCGATACGCGTTCGCCGAGGTCGCCACCGCCGCCACCGCCGCCGCCGCCGGACTGCCCGCCACAGCCGGCGAGTCCGGTCGCGCCCGCAACACCGATAGCTTTCAACACAGAGCGGCGGTTGAGTCCGCCACTGTCCGCATCGTTATCGCATGACATACACCGAAGAACCAAACCCGACATGAATAAACCTACCGCCGCCAAGATTCGACACTGATCAAATAATAAAATGTGGTTATATACCGAAATCGAGGGGGATCAGTCCTCGACCCGAATTCGGGGGTCGATCACCCCGTACAGCAGGTCGATCAGGAAGTTCGAGATGATGACGAAGGCGGCGACGACGAAGAACACGAACTGCACCACCGGGTAGTCACGACCGAGCACCGCCTCGACGAGCGTGAAGCCGATTCCCGGCCAGTTGAACACGGTTTCGATCAACACGAGGCCGCCGAGCGCCCGCGCCAGCGAAACCGGGTAGATGGTGATCACCGGCAGGCTGGCGTGTTTGGCGACGTGGCGAAGGCGCTTGCCGGTCGGCAGGCCGGTCAGGCGGTGGTACTCGGTGTAGTCCTGCCCCATCACTTCGACGACGCTCGTCCGCATGATCAGGGAGGGGATGAACAGATACCGGCAGACGACGGCCACGAACGGCAGGACGTAGTGAATCCCGAAGTCGGGCGTGACGTACGGTCCCCACCACGTCCCTGCCTCGCTACCGCCGGCCGACAGCATCCCGGAAGTCGGGAACAGGTTGAGCCAGCTCGCGAACACCACGATCAGGACGATGGAGATGAAAAAGGCCGGGAAGGAGCCCGCGCCGATGACCGGAATGAGGCCGAGCTTTTCGAGCCGGCTCCCACGCTTGCTCCCCGCTATCGTACCGATCACCGCCCCGAGGATGTAGGTGAACGTCATCGCGGGGGCGACGAGGATGAACGTGTTGAAGATGCGCATCTTGACGAACTCCCAGACAGGGACGCGGTAGACCGGCGACTCGCCGAGGTTCCCCTGGGCGAGGTTGGTGATGTACCGCCAGTACTGGACGTACAGCGGCTGGTCGAGCCCCCACTGGGCACGAAGCGCCGCGAGCGCCTCCTGGCTGGCACCGGACACCGCCATCTGGGCGGTGAAGTCGCCGGGCATCGACCGGAACATGACGAACAGGGCGGTGAGCACCAGCCACAGCGTGAAGACCGTCTGGAGGCTCCGGACGACGACGTACCGCTTCATCGACGCCACGGATGACTCACCTCCGGTCCCGCGTCGCGGTGGTCGTCGGGCGCGGTTCGTCCGTGCGATTCGCTCCGTCTCGGGGAGCTATCGATTACTGTCGTCCGGGGTCGGTGGTCAGTCTGTCGTGATTGCATGGTCCTCGGTGACCTGTCGGTCGTGGTCGTAGTACTGGTGGCAGGCGACGTGCCAGTCGGTCTCCGCCTCGATGGATCGCGGGGTGATTTCACAGACGCTCTCGAAGCGCTCGCGAAGGGTCTCGATGGCCGTCTTGCGGTTGCCGTTCGCGACGTCCTCGAGCGCCGATTCGACCGTCGTGGCGTTCTCGCCCGACAGCTCGGCCGAGAAGTACTCGTCGTGGATGGCGGCGGCGAACGCGTCCCGGTCGCCCGAGTCGTCGAGACTCTCCCGAATCCGGTCGAGCGGGAGTTCGTCCCGTTCGAGCGCCTCGCGGAAGGCCATCACCTCCCGATAGGCCGCCTGATCGACCGTGAGGCCGTCGGGGGGAATCACCTTCGGACACCGGTCGCGGAATCGACAGCCCTCCCCCAGATCTATCGGATCGCGCGGCGCCCCGGACATCTCCGTTCGCGGGCGGTCGTAGTGGGGGTCCGGAACCGGAATCGCCGAGACGAGCGCCTCCGTGTAGGGATGTTTGGGGTCGGCGAGGAGCCGTTCCGTGGCCGCCGACTCGACGATCCGACCCAGGTACATCACGTTCACCACCTCGGAGATGTACGACACCGTCGAGAGGTCGTGGGAGATGTAGATCATCGAGGCGTCGTAGTCGTCGATGAGGCCCTTCAGCATCCGGAGGACGGACGCCTGCGTCGACACGTCGAGCATCGACACCGGCTCGTCGGCGAGGATGACGTCCGGCTCCAGCACCAGCGCCCGGCCGATGGCGACCCGCTGTTTCTCGCCGCCGCTCAGGTTCATCGGCTTGCGCTTCAGGTACTTCTCGGGTGGCCGGAGCTCCACGTCCTCGAGCACCTGGCGAACCCGCTCGTCGCGGTTTCCGACGTCGTGGATTTCGAGCGGCTCCTTCAGCGACTCCTCGACGGTCATCTTCGGGTCCAGCGAGTTGAACGGGTCCTGGAAGATCACCTGCACGTTGCTCCGGTACTCCTTCCAGTCGTCGCTATCGAACGACGACATCGGCGTCCCCTTGTACACCACGTCGCCGCCGGTGATGTCGTGGAGGCCGATGAGCGTCAGTAACAGCGTCGTCTTGCCACAGCCACTCTCGCCGATGACGGCGATGGAGTCGTTCCGTTCGAGGGTGAAGGAGACGCCGTCGACGGCCTGTATCTTCGAGGGGTCGCGCCGCATGAGCAGGTCGAAGACGTTCGTGCTCTCCTCGAAATGTTTCTCCAGCCCGTCGATTTCGAGCAGGGGGGCGTCGGCGGCCATCTCAGTCGTCCCCCTGTTCCGGCGCGGCCGGATCGGTCGCCCCGTGTTCCTCGTACAGTTCGTACGCCTCGTCGGCCCGGAAACACGACGCGGCGTGGGTGGCGTCGTCGTCGCCGACGGGGTCGAGCGGTGGGACGCCCTCGCGACACTCCTCGACGGCCCACGGGCATCGGTCGGCGAAGCTACACGACGACACCTCGCCGATCAGTTCGGGCGGGTAGCCGTCGATCACCTCCAGATCCCGCTCCGGCTCGCGGATGTCCGGGAACGCCTCCTTGAACATGAAGGCGTAGGGGTGCCGCGGGTTGTCGTGAACCGCCACCGTCGAGCCGCGCTCGGCGATCTGACTGGCGTGCATGATCGCCACGCTGTCACACGATTCGAAGATCACGCTGATGTCGTGCGTGATGAGCAGGAGGCTCGTCTCGGCGTCGTCTTTCATCCGGTCGAGATACTTGAAGATCTGGTCCTGCATGATCACGTCGAGCGCCGTCGTCGGCTCGTCGGCGATGACGAGGTTGGGTTCGAGAAACAGCGCGAGCGCGATGATCGCCCGCTGTTGCATCCCACCGGAGAACTGGTGGGGGTAGTCGTCGATCCGGCTCTCCTGAAGCCCGACCACGTCGAACATCTCCTTGAGTTTCTCGCGGATTTCCGCGTTCGAGAGATCGGTGTGGACCCGTCCGATCTCCGTCGCCTGCTCGCTCACCCGCTGGAGGGGGTCGAGGCTGTTCATCGAGCTCTGGGGAATCCACGAGATTTCCTTCCACCGGAGTTCCTTGTTCAGTTGGGTTTCGGTGAAGTCCTGAATCTCCTCGCCGCGGTACCGGATGGTCCCGCCGTCGACGCGGCCGTTGTCGTCGAGGCCGCCGATGATCGCCTTGGCGGTCGTGCTCTTTCCGGACCCCGACTCGCCGGCGAGGCCGAAGAACTCGCCGTCGTCGATGCTGAAGGAGGCGCCGGAGACGGCGGTGAGGTCGCCACCGTCCGTCTCGTACCGGATCGTGAGGTCTTCGACCTCGAGTAGTGGTTGGCTCATGTTAGGCGGCCACCGTATCCGCTTCGACCGACTCGCCGTCGGCCGTGATGAGGTCCTCGTACCCGCGTCCGAACATGAACGTCGAGAGCACCGTGATGCCGATCAGGAGCCCCGGCGTCAGCGACCACCACCACGCCTCGGACATGTACCCCGAGTTGAACGCGTTCCGGATCATGACGCCCCACGAGGGGGTAAACGGCGACGCGACCCCGAGGAACGTCAGACTCGCTTGAAGCATGATGGCGTACCCGACGCCGAGCGCCAGGAAGAAGATGGCCATCGGCGCCACGTTCGGGAGGATGTGTTTGACGATGATCCGTCGCCTGCTTGCGCCCGTCGCCTTGGCGACTTTGACGAACGGGTACTGCTTGATCTGCAGGGTCTGGGCGCGTATCACCCGTGCCCCTCCCCGCCACAGGATCAGCCCGATGACGAGAATCGAGGAGAGAAAGCCCACGCCGAGGAACGTGATCATCACGATGCCGAACGGGATGAGCGGGACGCCGTACGCGAAGTCGGTAAAGCGCATCAGAATCGTCTCGGTGCGCCCGCCGACGTAGCCCGCCGTTATCCCGATAGTCGTCCCGATGGTGAGTATCAGCCCCCCGCCGAGGATGCCCGTGATCACGGTCGGACGGGCACCGACCAGCAGTCGGGAGAGCACGTCGTAGCCGGCGAACGTCGTCCCGAGCGGGTGGTCGATGGAAGGCGGCGCGGCGCTCAACACCTCGCCGGTTTCGTCGTCGTACTGCGTCTGCTCGATGTCGTAGGGGGCGATCATGGGACCGACGACCCCGAGGAGGGTGATGCCGACGAGAATCCAGAAGTATACGGCGGTCGTTCGGTCGTTGAGCATCAACCGGAGGCCGCCGACGAAGTTGCGGACGATGTGGTTGTTCGCGAGGGAGTCCAGCGGCCCGGCGTCGCTGGTTGGTATCAAATCACGTATTGACATACCCGACCTAATTAGAAGGTGGAGCAAAAGTGTTGTCCTTGGTCCGGTTACACGACCTAGGGTTATTTTCAGACAGTCAGATCGGTCGCAAACTGCCATCTCGGAACCCGCGACGGCGTGGCGTGGCCTGAGCAGTTTTGGCTCGGGCGGCCGTAGCC
>Ga0207797_1002451_pt1 | contig 12853 bp, 10 predicted proteins | sample PRCRCaboRojoPR_6_FD_187275 | JGI IMG/M metagenome (GOLD analysis project Ga0207797, IMG submission 187275) | Marine sediment microbial community from Cabo Rojo, Puerto Rico - PR CR 10% Liquid 1 (SPAdes) | ecosystem: Environmental > Aquatic > Marine > Coastal > Sediment | place: Cabo Rojo, Puerto... | reverse complement strand
GGCCGTCTCCTTTTTGTGGCATAACTTGTTGATCACACAACCTTTATGCCAGAAGAGACGGCCTTTTTCTATACCTGCAGTGAGAAATGCGGGCTAGCGCTCAGGGCTGCCCCTCGAGCCGGGAACGCAGCACCTCCAGGTGCTCGCGATAGAGCTGCCAGATACGATGGTCGATTGCACCCTGCCGCTCGGGGTAGGTCATGCGGGCTGGCTCGAATGCCCCCCATTCCAGCCGCTCGAGCAGGGCAACCCTGCCATGCTCCGGCCCCAGGATCCATAGCTCCGGCTGCTCGCTCAGCCCAGGGACCACGGCACCGACCACGCGGGTGCCTGCCTCTCCGCTGCCGCCCAGCACGGTACCGCGTTGTCCGGGCGGCACGACCAGGGTCCCCAGGAGCTCCCGGATGGCATCGCGGCAGCCCAGGCAGACCTCCTTCTCGAGGGCTGCCCCCTGCGCTCGCAAGGCCGTAGCGACTATAGGTGCCGGAAGCGTCGCGTCCGCTGCCCCAAGCCTGTAACGATTGACCGCCCCGTTGGGCAGCAGTCGCGGCACGTGGTGGCTGCAGGAGGGGCATCGCCAGGAGGCCACCCGCGGACCGTCCGCTACTTTCGAAGCCCTGTCTCGGTTGGGTACGCGTCCCGTCACGAGATTGCTGGCCTCCTCCCGCCAGCTAGGCGCTACACGCACTGCAGTATAGCCGGGCCAAGGCCCTTTCCGCACGATGCCTACCCGGCTCGCACCAGCTAGCCGCTGGGCCACCACCTCTGGGCCGGACTTATCTATGCAATTATGACGCCGACGACGGCGTATTTGTGCTCTTCGTCACACAAATCGCCCATCTCTTGCCTGCAATCATTAGCCATCCGCCTCTGCTGACGTTAAATCAGTAGGTACGGATACCCAAGACGGAGGACCGCCCTCCCGCGTCGAGCGAAAGCACATGGACGCACAGCACATCGACGTCCGCTCGTCCTCGAACCCCTAGACCAGAGGAATGCCGCCATGAACGACCAGATGCTGATGACCCGTGACCAGGCCCAGGACGCGGCCTCAGTTACGTCTAACGAGCTGATCACGCACTACGACGCGAAATACCGGGTCGCGTGGTGCTACATGAACGCCTCCGAGCGCCCCAGCTTCACCCCCGCCCTGCTGCGGGACCTCAATGGCTGGTGTGACGCCATGGAGGCGCAGCAGGGCAAGGTGGCAGGCCAGGCCATCGACTACCACGTGCTCGCCTCCGCCACGCCGGGTGTATTCAACCTGGGCGGAGACCTCGCCCTGTTCCGTCAGCACGTGCTGGCACAGGACCACAAGGGCCTGATGGACTATGCAGTCTCCTGCATCAACGCCCTCTACCGGAACATGCGCCACTTCCAGCGGGATATGACCACCATCTCCCTGGTGCAGGGCGATGCCCTGGGCGGCGGCTTCGAGGCCACCCTCTCCAGCGATGTGGTCATCGCGGAGAGGGGCGTGCATCTGGGCCTGCCGGAGATCCTGTTCAATCTGTTCCCCGGTATGGGGGCCTACAGCCTCCTGTCCCGCAGGCTCGATCCGGCCCGGGCCAAGCGGCTGATCCTCAGCGGCCGTCTCTACAGCGCGGAGGAGCTGCACGAGATCGGCCTCGTGGATCTCCTGGCCGAGCCGGGGGACGGCGAGATGGCGGTCTACGACCATATCCGCAGGGAGAACAAGCAGCGCAACGGCATCCGGGCGATGCGCAAGGTCGCCAGCTACATGGACCCGATCCGCTACCAGGAGCTCCATGACATCGCAGAGCTGTGGGTGCAGACCGCGATGCAACTGGAGGAGAAGGATCTCAAGATGATGGAGCGCCTGGTGACGCGTCAGCTGCGCAAGAAAGGCAGGGCCGCCTGAAGGGTAGCCCCGGCCGCCTCCGCGGCCGGGGCACCCCGCCCTACGAGGTGGCGCCGCCGCGCCGGGCTTCGAGCAGCTCGGTCATCTGTCCGTAGGCGGCCTCCAGCTCGGCCTGGACGCCATCGACCACCTGCTGCGGGCGCTCGGAGCCCATATCGTAGGGCTTGAGGGCCTCGCCCTCTCGGCACAGCGCGGCCAGGCGCGGGGCGCCGAGGTCACCCGCACTGCCCTTGATCGCATGCAGGGTATCCCGGTAGCCGGCGTAGTCCTGCTCGGCGACAGCGCGCCGGAGCTCCGAGACGTTGCGGTCGCTGTCCTCCTTGAAGTCGCGGATAAGGCTGATCAGGAACTGATCGCTGTCGCCCAGCTCCGCCAGGCCTTCGAGGACGCCGTGATCGATCCGGGGCATGGCCTCGGGCCCTTGCTCGCCATCCTTGCCACCCTGCGCATCCTGCTCGGAGGGCTGACGGTGCGCACGTCCACGGGTGAGGTCGGCGATCGCGGCGACCAGCGTCTTGGCATCGACCGGCTTGGTGAGGAAAGCATCCGCCCCCGCCTCATCGGAGCTCCGCCGCGCCTCCGGGGTCGCATCCGCGCTCAGGATGGCAGCCGGCAACGCGGCCTCCGGGGCCATGAAACGGTGGGCCTTGAGGACCTCGAGACCGCTGTGCTGCGGCATGTTCATATCCAGGACCATCAGGTCGAAGCCCTCAGGGCCCTGGGACAGGAGATCCAGGGCCTGCTCGCCGTCGCTTGCCAGGACCACCTCGTGACCGGCACGCCTGATGATGCCGCTGATGACCTTCTGGTTGGCGAGGTTGTCCTCGGCCACCAGGATCCTGAGCTTCGCCGCACTGCTGTGCCGCTGATAGTGCTCCGCGATGGAGACCACGTTGTCTGCGTGGCCGACCTCGACGCAGACCGCATGCAGGGCGTTGAACAGCAGCCGTCGATCCACCGGCACCTGCAGCACCGACGAGAAGCCGGCACGCAGGTACTCTTCCTCCGAGGCCCCGGCACCGTCGTTCACCAGGATCAGGGACGTCCGTTCCAGCCTGGGCTCGGTGCGCACCATCCGCAGGAAACGAACGGGGTCGATATCCAGGTGCCGGCCTTCCACCAGCACGACCCGCGGCGGGCGCTGGTTGTCGCTGGATGCCACCAGCTTGGAGATGGCGCGCATGGCACCTGCAGCGTGCTCCGTGCTCATGCCCCAGCCCTGAAGGGCAGGGGAGACCTCCTCGTAGAGCCGCTCGCTGCCCAGCACCAGGACGCCGTCCGAGGACAGGGGCTCCTCGCCCTCGACGGCGGGCTGCGCCTCGGCAAGCCTGAAGGGGACCTGGAACCAGAAGACGCTGCCCTTGCCCTCCTCGCTGCTGAAGCCGATCTCGCCCCCCATGAGCTGCACCAGGGCCCGCGATATGCTGGTGCCCAGACCCGTGCCGCCGAAGCGCCGGGTAGTGGAGGCATCCGCCTGGGCAAAGGCGTCGAAGATCTGGGACTGGACATGGGCCGGGATCCCGATCCCCGTATCGATCACCTCGAAGCGGATGCTGACCTCGCGCTCCCCCACCGACACCGGACGCACACGGATCTCGACTCCCCCCTCCTCGGTGAACTTGATGGCATTGGCGACCAGATTGGTAAGCACCTGGCGCAGGTGATGGGCATCGCCTACGAGGCGGAATGGCGTCTCCGGCGCAACGTTGGCGGCGACCTGTAGGCCTTTCCTCTCGGTCTGGACGCTAAAGACCGTCGTGGTCTTGGAGACCAGCTGGTGCAGATCGAACTCGATGGCCTCGGTAGCGAGCTTGCCGGACTCGATCTTGGAGATATCGAGGATGTTCTCGATCAGCTCCAGCAGCATGTGGGCCGAGGTCTGGATGGTATGGGTGAGCTCGCGCTGCTCGTCATCCAGGTCGGTCTCCACCAGCAGGTCGCTCATGCCGATGACGCCGTTCAGCGGCGTGCGCAGCTCGTGGCTCATATTGGCCAGGAACCGCGTCTTGGCCTCGCTGGCCTCCTGTGCCGCATGCATGGCGCGGTTCAGCTTGCCCAGGAGGACCGCGATATAGACCGGCAGCACGGTAAGCAGGATGAAGACGCTGGTGCTGATCAGCGTGTGCTGACTCCAGAACTCGCTGGTGACGAAGACGATTGAGAAGCTGACCAGGCTGAGCGCGGCGGAGGCGAGCAGGTACGGGATGCCGAAGCGGAACCCGTTGCCCATGGTCACCCACAGATAGATAGCGATCAGCGGACTGGCAACCTCGCCGCCGAGCCACAGGCCGTAGGTGATGCCCGCCATGTCCCCGACGATCCCGAGGCCACGCCGCGCCACCGTCGGACCGAGCCCGGCGATGACCCCGGTGAAGAGGACAACGGCAAAGGCGAAGAAGAGGCCGGTGGCCACGGGCAGGCTGGGCATCCACCCACTCGGGCTCAGGTGGCTGCCGGCCAGGCCGAAATAGACGAAGAAGATCAGGCCGATGACGACGCGCAGGAAGGCCTGCTCCCGCTCGCTCGCCTCCCCCCTGGCAAGCACCTCGCCGAGCCTTGCAGCCCAGGACTTCTCGTGTTGTCGCGCCTGTTGCGACACCGTCCGGTCCTCGCGCGCAGGGATCCCGACCCGCCTCAGTCGCCCAGCTCTTGCCGGACTGCCTCGACCTCATCCAGCCGGGCGATCAATGCCTGCACGATCTCGGGATCGAAGTGACCGCCCTCGTGGGCGTGCAGGTGTGCCACGGCCTCCTCGGTGGACCAGGCATGCTTGTACGGGCGCTCCGAGGTCAGGGCATCGAAGACATCCGCTACCGCTACGATACGGGCCTCTAGCGGGATGTCGCGGCCCACGAGCCCCCTGGGGTAGCCCTGGCCGTCGAAGCGCTCGTGATGGTTCAACGCCACGACCGCACCTACCTGCAGGTACTGGGAGCGGCTCTCGCGCAGCATGTCGTGGCCGATCACCGTATGGCGCTTCATGATCTCGTACTCCTCACCGCTCAGCTTGCCACCCTTGAGCAGGATGCGGTCCGGGATCCCGATCTTGCCGATGTCGTGCATGGGGGCCGCCAGCTCGATGACCTCGCACTCGCTGCGCTTCATGCCGAGCTGCTCGGCGATCAGGCGGGCGTACTTGGCGATCCGCAGCAGATGGTTGGCAGTGACCTGATCGCGATACTCGCCTGCCTTGGCGAGCCTGAATAACGTCTCGCGCTCGCGGTCGCGGATCTCCCTGGTCGCCAGCTCGATCTGGTCCTCCAGCCAGTCGACGCGGCTGCGGATGATCCTCTGCTGCCTGCGCAGGGTCAGCAGGTTGCGACAGCGGGCAAAGCACTCGTACTGGTCGATGGGCCGGGTCAGGAAGTCCGAGGCACCGGCATCCAGGGCGCGGTAGCGGACGTCCCGGTCAGTAACCACGGTTACCACCACGATGGGCACGTCCCGAGCGCCCTGCACCGCCCGCACCTGGCGCGTGAACTCCACGCCGTCCATCCCGGGCATCTTGTAGTCGCTGACGATCAGGTCCGGAGGCTGGGCACGGATCTGCTCCAGCGCCTGCTCGGGCGTCGCAAACCCCGAGACGTCTGCCACGCCCTCGATGGAGCGCACGATCTCCTCCAGGATGGACCGCCCCGTTCGCTGGTCGTCCACGACCACCACGGAGGTGCCCCGGCTATCCCCCTTGCGCCCGATGTCGTCACCGATCCAGTCCGCGCGGCTGTACGCCAGCTTGGGATGGGATCCGCTCAGGGGCGACCCTTGGACCCGGGACATGGCTAACATCCGCTCTGTGCTCGCGTCGGAAAGGATATCTTGACCAGCCATGCCGTCTTCCATCCGGTGACTTTTCCGGGGCTTCCGGATTCACTGCCCAACACGCCCCCAGCTGATCGGCTCGTCTGCGCTGGGGGATGCGCCCTGCTCTATATCGGAGGGGCTCAGGATGATTATAAGGGAGGCGTGGCGATCGTGCTCGTGCACCTCAGCACTGCTCCCAGGGCAGGCCCTCATAACGCCAGCCGCCCAGGGTATTGCGGTGATGGTGATCGTCCAGACCGCCTTCGAAGCCCTGCAGCACGTGGAAGACTGGCTCCAGGCCAGCCCTTCGCAGGACTCGTCCGGCCTCGAGGGAGCGCTTGCCGCTGCGGCATATAAGCACCAGGGGCGCGCAGCTCGCGGGATCGTCGCACACGGCACCGCCAAGCATCAGCTTGCGGACCTCAGTGACGAAGTGGTCCGGATGGGCCGTCCAGTCGGGCTCGTCGATCCATGCGATATGCACCGCCCCTGCAGGATGGCCGACGAACAGGTACTCCATGGTGGAACGGACATCGATGAGCAGGGCACGCGGGTCCTGCTGCAGGAGCTCGAAGGCCTGGGTTGGCTCGAGGCCTTCGGGATCGGTCTCCTCGTGCATGGCACCTCCCTGGGCAGGCCGTTGACACCCTCGGTCTATAGACCGTCACGCCCGTCTGTTGATCCCGGCATTCACAGGCGCTTGCGCACCAGCTTGATATTGGGGTCCTGATCGCTCGTACGGACCGTGAAATCCAGGGCCTTGACCAGCCTAAGCATGTTGGCATTGCGCGCAAGGACCTCACCCTCCATCACCTCCACCCCTTTCTGCCGGGCAGCGTCCATGAGGCAGCGCATCAGGCGCGATCCGATGCCCTTGCCCTGCCAGGCATCGGCGACGACGATCGCGAACTCGGCGGTGATGCGGTCGGGATTGATGGTATAGCGGGCTACACCCAGCTCCTCCTCGTCGCCATCGTCCTCGGTCACGGCGACAAAGGCCATCTCTCGATCGTAGTCGATCTGCGTGAAGCGCACGAGCATCTGAGGGGTGAGCTCCTCCAGGCTCTGCATGAACCGGAAGTACTTGGTCTCCTCCGAGAGCGAGCGCACGAAGCTCTGCTCCAGCTCGGCGTCTTCCGGACGGATGGGGCGCAGCGTGATATCTGTGCCGTCCGGAAGCTGCCAATGGCTGACCGCATGGGCCGGATAGGGATGGATGGCCATGTGGGCATAGCGGTCAGCGCTCACGGGCCTGTAGTCCACAGTGAAGCGGGCGTCGACCGCCACCACCCCATGCTCGTCGGCAATCAAGGGGTTGATATCCATCTCCATGACCTCGGGAAGCTCACAGACCATCTCCGAGATGCGCTGCAGGACATAATGCAGGGCGTCTCCTTTGACCGGCGGCATGCGCCGGAAGCTGCCGAGCAGGCGCGAGACGCGGGTGCGCTCCACCATCGTGCGGATGATGAACGAATTGAGCGGTGGCAGCGCCACGGAACGGTCCTGCATGACCTCGACGGCGGTGCCGCCCGAGCCGAAGCTGATCACCGGCCCGAAGGCCGGATCCCGCAATACGCCGAGCAGCAGCTCGCGGGTGTTGGCCCCGGTGTGCATGCGTTCGACCACCACGCTGTCGATCCGCGCATCGGGCTCCTTCTCGCGGACCTGCTGTATGAGCTCGCTATAGGCATTGCGCACGTCGCGGGCGTTGGCGATGTTGAGCCGTACCCCGCCCACGTCCGACTTGTGGGTAAGCTTGACGGAGTTGATCTTCAGCGCCACGGGGAAGCCCAAGGACTCGGCAGCGATCAGGGCCTCGTTGCCCGATCGCACCTCGACGGTGTCATTGACCGGGATGCGGAAGGCATTGAGGACCGCCTTGGACTCCATGATGGTCAGACTGTGGCGCCCTTCCGCCAAGACGTTCTCGATGATCAGACGGGCCCCCTCGGTGTCGGGCTCACTGCGTTCGGCCAGGGGACCGGGCACCTGCATGAGCAGCTCCTGGCTGCGGCGATAGGAGGCCAGGTACGAGAAGGCCTCCACCGAGGACTCCGGCGTATCGAAGGCGGGGAGCTTGTGGCGAGCGAACAGGGCCCACGATGAGGCGACCTGCTTGTCGCCGAGCCAGCAGGCAAGCACGGCCTTGCGGTGATCCTTGACGGTGTCCACCACGGCACGGGCGGCTGCCTCGGGCTCGGTCATGGCCTGCGGGGTAAGCATGGCCAGCACGCCGTCCACCTGGTCGTCGCCCAGACAGGCCTCCAGTGACTGCGCGTAACGCTCCGGCGGCGCATCGCCCAGGATGTCCACTGGGTTGCCGTGGGACCAGTGGGCCGGCAGGATCTCGTCGAGACGCTGCAGGGTATCGTCCCTCAGCTGGGGCACGCGCACGCCCAGCTCCACCGCCCGGTCGGTGGCCATCACCCCTGGACCGCCACCGTTGGTCACGATCGCCAGTCGGTCACCGCGCACGCGGGCCCCCGAGGCCAGGATCTGGGCCGCGGAGAACAGGCCCTGGATGGTGTCAGCCCGCACGGCCCCCGCCCGCTCGAGGGCGGCGTCGAAGACATCGTCAGCCCCGACCAGGGCCCCTGTATGGGATACGGCTGCCTTGGAGCCCTCGGCGTGGCGACCCGCCTTGACCACAATCACGGGCTTCATGCGGGCAGCGGAACGCAGACCGCTCATGAACCGCCGCGACTGGCGTACCCCCTCGACGTAGAGGAGGATGCTGCGGGTACGCCTGTCGAGGGCCAGGTAATCCAGGACATCCCCGAAGTCCACGTCCGCCGAATCGCCCAGCGAGGCCACAGCCGAGAAGCCCACCTCCTGGGTCTCCGCCCAGTCCAGGATGGCCGTGCACAGTGCACCGGACTGAGATACCAGGGCCAGCCCACCCTGGTGGGCGTCGTTATTGCTGAAGGTGGCGTTGAGGCCCACCGCGGGGCGGATGATCCCCAGGCAATTGGGGCCAATCACGCGCATGCGGTAGTTACGTGCCGTCTCGAGGACGGCGTTCTGCAGCCGCTCTCCCCTGGCCCCTGCCTCTGCGAAGCCAGCCGAGAGGATCACGGCGCCCGCGATATCCTTCTCCCCGCACTGGCGCATGATCTCCGGCACGGTCGGCGCAGGCGTGGCGATCACCGCCAGGTCCACCTCGTCGTCGATAGACTCCACATCCGGATAGCATGTGCGCCCCTGGACGCTGTCGTGCTTCGGATTGACCGGATACAGGTCGCCATGGAACCCGCTGGCAATCAGGTTGGCGAAGACCCGCGTACCCACGGCGCTCTCGCGCTCACTGGCTCCCACGACTGCGATGCTGGAGGGCTCGAAGATGCGCTTCAGATAATGCGAATGCGGCCCCATAACGGTGCCCCTTTATTGGGTGATTGCGATCATGTGTAGTGGCCTGCCCCCTGACCCAGGCCCTGGCACGCGCAATGATCCGCGGGCATTCCGCGACCGTGTACAATCCCCACGCCAGCGAAACCGCTCGGAGGAAGCCCCATGCACGCCCAGGCCCGGGCCCTCGGCCTCGGCACCCTGCTTCTGCTGGCCAGCGGCGGCGCCAGTGCCGCGACGGCACACGTCGCCACGGCCTCGAACTTCCTCGCCACCTTAAGGGAACTGGCTGCGGATTTTGAAGCGCGCAACCCGCACCGCATCAAGATTAGCAGCGGATCCACGGGCAAGCTCTATGCGCAGATACGCCATGGGGCCCCCTACGACCTCTTCCTGGCCGCCGACACCCGACGGCCTCGGCTGCTGGAAGAGCAGGGTCGTGTGGCTGCGGATGGCCGGTTCACCTACGCCGTAGGTCGGCTGGTGCTCTGGGACCCGAACGCCCGGGGGCCACTGGATGGTCCCGCGCGCCTGCGACAGGAGCGGTACCGGTTTCTCGCCATAGCCAATCCGGATACAGCCCCCTACGGCCTGGCCGCCAGGCAGACCCTCCAGTCGCTGACCCTGTGGGAAGATCCCGAGGGCCACATGGTCCGCGGCGAGAACATTGGACAGGCCTATCAGTATGTAGCCAGCGGCAACGCCGAGCTGGGCTTCGTGGCCCTGTCCCAGGTCGAGAGCCCCCGGCACTCTGGTGAAGGGGCATACTGGCTGGTGCCCACCGAGCGCCATGCCCCTATCCGGCAGCAGGCGGCGGTCCTGGCCGGGAGGGAGGAGGGGCCCGCAGTGGCCGAGTTCGTGGACTATCTGCGCTCACAGCCAGCACAGCGGATCATCGAGTCCTACGGCTACGCCGTCCCCTAGCGCGAGCGTTGGAGGCAGCCCTGGCCAACCTGGATCCGGACCCGATCTGGATCACCCTGCGCCTCGCGGCGATCACCACCCTGGTGCTGCTACTCCTGGGCACCCCCCTGGCCTGGTGGCTGGCCCGGCGCCGTTCAGGCTGGACGACGGCGGTTGAAGCGCTCGTGGCCCTGCCCCTGGTCCTGCCGCCAACCGTACTTGGCTTCTACCTGCTGATCCTGCTCGGTCCGCAGGGCCCTGTCGGCCAACTGTGGGGCCTCATCGGGGAGGAGGGCCTGACCTTTACCTTCTCCGGACTGGTGATCGGCTCGGTGCTCTACTCCCTGCCCTTCGCCGTCCAGCCCCTGCAGCACGCCTTCACCCAGCTTGGCCACCGCCCGCTGGAGCTGGCCGCGACCCTGGGGGCCGCGCCTCTGGACCGGTTCACGAGCGTCATCCTGCCGCTCTCGATGCGAGGCTACCTGGGCGCAGCTACCCTGAGCTTCGCCCACACCGTGGGCGAGTTCGGGGTCGTGCTGATGATCGGCGGCAACATCCCGGGCCAGACCCAGGTCATCTCCATTGCCATCTACGACCACGTGGAGGTCCTGCAATATGCCGAGGCCCACATCCTCTCGGCCGCGATGCTCGCCTTCTCCTTTCTGGTGCTGCTGGCGGTCTATACCTTGAATCGCCGCCTGGAGTTGGCGCAGACGTGAGCCGGATTCGTGCCCGCCTGTATCGGCCGCTGGATCGTTTCGACCTGCAGGTGGACCTGGATGTGCCCGCCGCCGGGATAACGGCCCTCTACGGCCCCTCCGGCTCCGGCAAGACCACCCTTCTGCGCTGCCTGGCGGGGCTCGAGCGGGCGGCGGGCGGCGGCAGTGTCCAGATCGGTGATCTGGTCTGGCAGGACGACCAGCGCGGGCACTTCGTGCCGACCCACCGCCGTGCCCTGGCCTATGTATTCCAGGATGCCTATCTCTTTCCCCACCTGGATGTGGCGGCCAATCTGCAGTACGGGATGCGCCGGACCCCGCGGGCGAGGAGACATATCGGCATGGGACAGGCCGTTGCCTGGCTCGGTCTTGAGGACCTGCTGCACCGACAACCGCAGCACCTGTCCGGCGGCGAGCGCCAGCGCGTCGCCATCGCCCGGGCGCTGCTCACCGGCCCGCAGGTCCTGCTCATGGACGAGCCGCTCTCGGCCCTGGACGCCCGCAGCAAGGACGAGATCCTGGGCTACCTGGAGGCCCTGCACCGGGACCTCACCATACCTATGCTGTATGTCACCCACGCAGCCCAGGAGGTGCAACGCCTTGCCGACCGGGTCGTCTATCTGGAGTCAGGGCGCATACGCTGGGTGAAGCCCGTGAGCGAGGCCGCCGTGGACCGCGACTGGCCGGTCAGCGGGCCTGAGGACGGTACCGCTGCGGTGGTGGAGGCAACGCTGGTTGCCTACGATGAGACGGATTGCCTGGCCGAGCTGAGCTTCGCCGGCGGACGTCTGCTGGTACCGCGCGCGAGTAGACCCGAGGGCGAGCGACACCGCCTGCGGATCCCGGCCCGCGACGTCAGCCTGGCCCTCGAGCCGCCGGCTCGAACGAGCATCCTCAACGTCCTGAAGAGCCGCATCACGGATCTGCGCCCTTATCGGGCGGGGCAGGTGATCGTCGCGCTGGAGGCGGGCCAGTGGCCGCTGCTGGCGCAGGTAACAGCGCGCTCCGCCACCGAGCTCGAGCTCACCCCGGGCATGCAGGTCTACGCCCAGATCAAGGGCGTCGCCTTCGTCTCCTGACGGGGGCCGCCTGTACGGTTGCGCGGCGCCGTGGCGATTGACACGGCCGGTCCAGGCGATACAGTCGGGCCGATCGATCACCTTTGGGGGAAGGCCCATGGATGTCGCGGTTACCAGCCACCCCGAGTGCCTACGCCACGAGATGGGCGGCGGTCACCCGGAGCGCCCCCAGCGTATCTCGGCAATCGAGGATCAGCTCCTCAGCTCGGGGCTGAACGTGGCGGTCCAGCACATCCAGGCCCCGATGGCCACGCGCCAGCAGCTGCTGCGGGTGCATAGTGAGCGCCACGTCGACGAGATCTTCACCGGCGGCCCCGAGGAGGGGGTGCGCGTCCTGGATCCCGATACCGCCATGAACCGGCACAGCCTGGACGCGGCCCTCCACGCGGCCGGGGCAGTCGTCGATGCGGTCGACCGCGTCATATCGGGCCAGTATCGGGCCGTGTTCTGCAACGTACGTCCGCCCGGCCACCATGCCGGCCGCGATCGCGCAATGGGCTTCTGTCTGTTCAACAATCTCGCGGTCGGCATCGCCCATGCCCTGGCGGCCCACGGACTGACGCGCGTTGCCGTGGTGGACTTCGACGTCCACCACGGCAACGGCACCGAGGACATCTTCACCGCCGAGCCGAGGGTGCTCCTCTGCTCCAGCTTCCAGCACCCGTTCTTCCCGTTCAACGGGGCCGACACGGTGAGCGATCACATCATCAACAGCCCACTATCGGCTGGTGCGGGCAGCGAGGCGTTCCGAGAGGTGGTCGAACGAAGCTGGCTCCCTGCGCTGGATCGATTCGCCCCGGAGCTGATCTGCTTCTCCGCCGGGTTCGATGCCCACGGCGAGGATCCCCTCGCTGGGCTGTGGCTCAGCGAGGCCGACTACGCCTGGGTCACCCGGCGGGTGAAGGCCATTGCCGAGGATCACGCCGGCGGTCGTATGATCTCTACCCTGGAGGGCGGCTACGATCTGTCGGCCCTGGGGAGGTCCGCAGTCGCCCACATCGACGCCCTGCTCGGACACTAGCGACCGTGGTCGATCACTGCTGGATGCGCCAGGTGCCGTCGGGCTGGCGACAGGCGGTGCCATGCACCTCCTCGGCCTCACCCTGTATACGCGCATC
>Ga0207797_1002450_pt1 | contig 12854 bp, 13 predicted proteins | sample PRCRCaboRojoPR_6_FD_187275 | JGI IMG/M metagenome (GOLD analysis project Ga0207797, IMG submission 187275) | Marine sediment microbial community from Cabo Rojo, Puerto Rico - PR CR 10% Liquid 1 (SPAdes) | ecosystem: Environmental > Aquatic > Marine > Coastal > Sediment | place: Cabo Rojo, Puerto... | reverse complement strand
GGTGGGGCCGGCGGCTGCCTCGCCCAGCGCGGCGCGGCGACGGGCGGCCACGACCGCTGACCGGCGGACGCCGTCGGCGGTCTCGCCGACCAGGTCGGCGACCAGCGTCGAGAGAGTGGGACTCACTGGCGGGACGGCTCAGGGAGTGACCACCGGCTCGGTCTCGGCCTCGTCCTCGGGGACGACGAACGGCTGGGACTCGCCGCGGAAGTTGATCTCCACGCGGCCCGTAATCTCACCCTCGGCCTCGCCCTCCGAGCGCCGGCTCGCGCGGTTGGTCGACACCCGGAGCCGCGAGCCGCTGGCGCCGAGGTTGATGCCGAACAGTTTGCTGGCGAAGTTCAGCCCGCCGCTGCCGTTCAGGGTGTTGCGCTGGTACGACGACCGGGCGGTGACGTCCTCGACGTTGGCGTACGTCCGGAACTCCAGTTCCGTCTCGATGGTGCCGTCCTCGACGACGATACGGGTGATGCCCTGGGAGACGAGTTCGCGCAGCGCCTCCAGGCGCGGCCGGGCCAGCAGCCGCCGGACGAGCCGGACGATCAGCTCCACGTCCGCGGTGTCGAGGCTGCCGTCGCCGGGCATGTTGCTCTCCTCGCCGATCGCCAGCGCCTCGGCGCCCAGCAGGCTCTCCAGGCGGGCGGCGTCGGTGGCGTCGAGCTCGCCGGGGTCGGCCGGCGTCCCGACGGTCGTGCCGTTGTCCTCCTCGCCCGGGAAGTACGTCCGCAGGTACGTCTCGACGTCGGCGTCGGTGACGGCCTCGGCGGAGAACTCCTCCAAGGTCATCGCGATCTTCTCCACCAGGTCGGCGTACGCCTCCTGTTGTCGGATCATCGAGGAGACGATGGCGTCGAACGTGTCCGAGATGAGCTTCGAGGTGAACTCGGGGTAGTTGATCTCGTCGATACGGGACAGCTGGTCTACAGGATCACTTAGTTCAGGCATAACTGCCGTAATCTTAGATGTCGTGATAGGTAATTAATGTATCTGTGTTGAGGGTGTAACGTTCGATTATCCGGTCGACAGCCGGACAAACACTACCACACAGCGGTACCCACTGGCTACACGGCCGGACAGCAGGTCGATAGCAGCCGGATACCACCGGTACGGAGCGCGTAACCAAGCCGCTGTGGTGCCATCGACAGGCCGTGTCCCTCCGGAACCTACTCGCGGCCGGCAGCATGACCGTCGTCGAGGCCGCCGGCGTGGTGACGTGGCTCGGGATGGTCGCCGCCGAGGACAGCATCTACGTCCCCTCGGCCGTCGCCGGGGGGGCCGTGCTGGCGGCCGCGCTGGCCGTCGAGGACGCCATAGCGCTGTTCGCGGCCGGCCGCCGGCCGTCGGTGCCGCTGGTGATCGGGCTGGCGGTGACAGAGGTCGTCGCCTGGACCCAGTGGGCGCTGATCGTGCTCGGCGGGCTGTACTCCGCCACCGGCGTCGGCCCCGCGTTCCTCGTGCTGGCGGTGCTGCTGGTGCTCCAGCACGGCGTCGAGCACTCGCTGGTCGGCGGGCTGGAGCCGTACCACCCACAGACCGTCGTCACCGCCGTCCTGGAGGCCATCGGCGCGACGGTGCTGTGGGTGCTCGTCCAGGGCGGGATGTACTGGGCCGGCGTCGCCGGGCTGACACTGCTGCTGGCGCTGGAACACGGCATCCGGATGACAGCGACGCCCTGACGCGGGGGCTGTCAAGTGTCGCTCTGTCGATAAGGGCCAGCACGGCGATGGGGGCGTCCTGGCCGGGATGTGTCACTGGCCGCGCTACGGGTTCAAAAGCTCGACAGCAACGGTCCGCCGAGAGAGCTACTCCGGCTGTTCGTCGAGTGCCCGCCTGATGTCGGTGACCTTCCCCGCGGCCTTGTCCGTCGCGAGGAAGTACCCGACCACCAGCGCCACAGCGCCGATGAGCCCCGCCCAGGCGGCAGTGATGGGGTCGCCGGTCTGGAGCGTGGACAGCGCGAACCGCTCGATGTACACGCCGGCGAGCGACAGCCCCAGCGAACCAAGGCTGAACAACAGCAGTTCCAGCAGTTCGGGCAGCAACACGGCGATGCTCGCGGTCATCGACGGCGTTTCGCCGAGCGAGGCGGTGGGTCTTTCGGTTCCCCCCTCAGAGCTTCCCCGCGAGATGCCGGACCGTCTCCCAGGCGGCCCCGACCGAGGGGTCGTCCAGCAGCGTCGCGAACCCGTGGATCATCGCCGGGTAGTTGCGGTGGTCGACGGCGACGCCCGCGTCCTCGAGTGCGTCGGCGAGCGCGAACCCCTCGTCGCGGAGCGGGTCGAACCCCGCCGTCACCAGCGTCGTCTTAGGGAGCCCCGCCAGGCTGTCGGTCGCTAGGGCGTAGGCGGGAACGTCCGGGTCACGGCCGTCCGCGAACCGCTGTGTGTCGAACCACTCGATGTCTGTCCGCTCGAGCAGGTACCCCTCGGCGAACTCCTCGTAGGAGGGCCGGTCCATCCCCGGTTCGGTGACGGGATACAGCAGCCACTGCTGGTCGATGGTCGGCCCCTCGCGGTCGCGGGCGAGCAGGGAGACCACGCTGGCGATGGCGCCGCCGGCGCTGTCACCGCCCACGACGAGTTCGCCCCCGCCGAACCGGTCGGCCGCCCACTCCAGGGCCGTGTAGCCGTCCAGCGTCGGGGTCGGGTGGGGGTGTTCCGGGGCGAGGCGGTAGCCCACCGAGACGACCGTCGCGCCGCTCTCGGCCGCGAGCGCCCTGCACAGCACGTCGTGGCTCTCGACGCTCCCGATGACGAACCCGCCGCCGTGGAGGTACACCACCGTCGGCCCGTCGTCGCTCCCGTACACCCGGACGGGGACGCTGTCGCGCCGTCCCGAGAACAGCCGCCGGCGCAGCCGCCAGGTCGCCGGCGCGAGCGCGTGCAGCGCCCCGACACGGCCGATAGCGGGGAACGTCGCGCCGTCGTCGGCCTCCGTCGCCACCCCGCTCTCGGGGTTGAGCCGGTAGTTGCGCACCGCCCCGTCAAACGCGACCGAGGCCGCCGACAGCTGCTCGTACACGTAGCGGGCGCCGCCGACGCCGTACTGCCGGATGGGGAGCGCGTCCTCCTCCGCGAGCCGGTCGAGCACCTCGGTTCGGATCGTCGCGTCGGGCGTGTCAGCCCGCCTGGGTCGCTGGTCGGTCGCCATCCCCGCTGTCTGTGCCCGGCAGCGGCAAAACCCCTACGCCGACTGACTGCTCCGGGCGCGCGGGAACCGCGGACAGCGTTTTGCCCGGGCGGACCCTCCCGAGGGCTATGCCAGACACGCAGGACGGGCGGGAGCAGCAGGCTCGCGATGCCGAGCGCCGACAGATCCGCCGCGAGATAGAGGAGGCCATCGCCCGGCGCGACGAGGGGCGACCAGAGGACGAAGAGGAGACCGGAGAGGAAGCCGAGATCTCCGAGGAGTAGACCGGCCGGCCCACAACGGCCCGCGCGCACCGCCCGTTCCAATCACTGCCCGGAGCGGAGGGTCCGCGGGCGACACTCCCGGCCCGGTAGCGCCTCCAGGTACCGGGACGACCGGTAGCCACGAGAGCCGACCACTCCCGGTACGACGGGGCCGCTCGTGGGACCTTGACAATTGGAAAACTCTACTCACTTTGTCGACTGTCAACGCGCGGCCGTCAACTGACACTCCGGTAGGTCTGCAGGAGTCGACTTCAGCGCGTTCGCCTCTCGCGATCGGGAGCCAGCCGGCTGTGTACCCAGCCCCGCCGAACTAGCGATAATCCGGTTTCGGACCCGTTCTATTTACGTTTCTATTTATCTTCCCACCCCCTGTCGCCTGAGTCTTGAATTCGAGTAGGTTACCGATAGCGACTCGGGACGGCCGGCGTCGACATCAGGACCACAGTGGCCGTCGCCTCCTGGCAGCAGGCCGTTCGGGAGGTCCCACTCCACCGTAACACCACCCCACATGTGAAAACGGCTGAAACAGCGTTACAGCGGCTCTGGATACGATATAACTCTTCCAGTATGTTCGAGTTCCGGTGACCACGGCCCCCTGGATTCGGCTGAACGCCGGAATCAAGAATACGAGTAAATACTTCTAATTGAATTGCGAACTCGTCCCCGGAACCTCCAGCCCGATCACCCGGTCCTGTTGAGTGACATCGTCACCGGTGACCGCTACCAGTACTGAAGGGTCATCCGAGCGTCACACGGTGTCCCTCGGGTGTGGACCGACCCGACAACCTGCCCGTCGAGGGCGACGTCCGCGAACCGTCGCGATAGCCCGGTCGCCTCACCCCGGCGTCTCCTCGACCCAGTTGAACAGTGTGCCGATCCCCTCGATCTCGATCTCGACCTCGTCGCCGTGGTGCAGGCGGACGTCCTGGAACGTCCCCACGCCCTCCGGGGTGCCCGTGGCGACGATGTCGCCGGGTTCGAGCCGGACCCGCGAGGAGACGAACGCGACAAGCTCCGCGACGCTACGGACCATGAGCCCCGTGTTCGAGTCCTGCATCAGCTCGCCGTTGACCCGCGAGGCGACGTCGAGGTCCTGTGGGTCGTCGATCTCGTCGACCACCACGTACGGCCCGACGGGCGTCGTGGCCTGCATGGTCTTGCCGGAGAACCAGTCGAACAGCGTGTCCTCGCCGACCGACAGCCCGAGCTGGAGGTCCCGGGCGGAGGTGTCGTTGAGGATGGTGTACCCCGCGACGTGGTCGAGCGCCCGGTCCGGCGAGACGTGCCTGGCCGGCGACCCGACGACCGCGGCCAGCTCCGCCTCGTAGTCGATCTCCTCGGTGACGGCCGTGTGATAGGAGATGGGCGTCCGGTCGCCCACGAGCGTCCGCGGGAGCTTCAGGAACACCAGCGGCCGCTCCGGGACGTCGTCGTCGGCCTCGTCGGCGTGGGCCTGGTAGTTCAGCGCGGTACAGAACACCGTGTTGCGTGGCGTCGTCGGCGCCAGCGGCGTGATCTCCGCCTCGGGGAACTGCTCGCCGCCCGCCTCCCCGGCGGCCGCCGGGTCCGCCAGCGCGTCCGCGAACGACGGGAACGCCGAGGAGACGTCGACGACCCGGTCGTCGGTGAACCGCCCGATGCGCTCCGCTCCGTCTGCCCTGAAGCGTCCGAGTCTCATGGTTCGTGGGTGGCGGCTGTCCGTGCCCGACCGGCCGTCTCCGTCAGCTCCCCGCAAGCCCGGTCACGGCACAGCGGCGGCTGGCCGACCTCGACAGCCCCGGGACGAGGTCGGTCCGGGCGACACCGCGGCGACCGGGTCGGACAGTGGGCCGGCAGGTCGGTCACCCCTCGTCGCCGCGGTCGTAGGAGTCCATGTCGCAGTCCTGGGCCGGGAACGTGTCACACGGGTAGATGAACGGGTCCGTGGAGTCAACCTGTTCGAGGCTGTAGTTGGTGTCGTCCCGGTTCTCCGGGGCGAGCCCCTTGGCCAGGAAGATGCGCCGCTCGGCGGTGTGGTCGCACTTGCGGTACGCCTCCGGACCCATGACGTTGTTCCACTCCCAGCCCCGCTCGAGCTCCGCGATGACGCTCGGGGGGTGCATCGTCTCGACCGCCTCCGCCATGGCGGCCCACTGGATGACGCCGGTGTACGCCATCGCCGCGCTCTGGGTTGCGGGGTTGTCGTACTCGCTCTGGAACGTCTCGACGAACGACTGGGCGAACTCGTTCTCGCCGCTGAACTGCCGGACCCACGGGGCGAAGCCGTACACGCCCTGTGCCTCGGGCCCCGAGGCCCCGACGGTGTAGCCGGTCATGTGGGGAATCACCACATCGATCTCCGAGAGGATGCCCGAGTTGGACATCTGCTTCAGCGCCGCCCGGGCGAGCGCGCCGAAGCTCGTGAAGATCAGCACGTCCGCGCCCGACTCCTCGAGGTCGGCGATCTGCGGGGAGTGGTCCAGCTCGCCGACAGCGATCGACGTCGAGCCGAGGTTCTCCCAGCCCTGCTCGGTGAGGTACTTCGTGTGGGCGTCCCGGTTGGACTTCCCGTAGGAGTAGTCCACGTAGATGTGGTACATGCTCTTGTCCTGGCCGATCGCCTCGGGGAGCATCCGGCCCGCCGCGCGGCCGAAGAACTCGGAGTGGCCCGACTTGTGCCAGTAGTACCGGGTGCAGTCCTTGCCGCTGATACCGCCCGACGTGGAGATCGCCCCGCTGTACGGCACCCTCTTGCGCTGGGCGATCGGCATCGCCGCCTTCGTGACGGTGCTGGAGATGCCGCCGAAGAACGCCTGGACGCCGTCCCGGTCGATCAGCCGGTTGACGTTCTCGATCGAGGGTTCGGCCTGGCCCTCGCCGTCCGCGTCGATACCCTCCAGGGTGTACCCGAGGACGCCGTCGCCGGACAGCTGGTCGGTCATGCCGACCGGTCCCTCGTTGTTGTTGAGGTGCTGGATCGCGAGGTAGAACCCGCGCCGACCCTGCTCGCCCTCGGGCGCCAGCGCGCCGCTCTGGTCGGCGTTGTACCCGAGCCTGACGGTGTCGCCGTCGGGGGGCCAGTTGCCGATGGGGTCGAACTCCTGGGAGCCGCCACCGTTCGGCCCACCGCCGTCGCCCGTGCAGCCAGCCAGCCCGGCGAGACCTGCCGCGCCGACCGTCTTTAGAAGCGTCCGCCTGCTCGGGCTCTGTATGGATGTCTCCGGACCGCGGTCTCTTCTGACCATGGTAGCACGACTAAATGGCTTTGTATATAACGTTTGTGCAGGATTCGGGCCGGTCAGCCCGTGGTCCCGGCCGGCCCGGTCGGGGTGGCCGGAGGCGTAAGGGTTAATACGGAAAATTGCCCAAGCCCGCTGGATGACACACACGAACCGGCGGTCGTACCTGCGGGTGGCCGCCGCTTCCGTGCTCGCGCTGGGTGCAGGCTGCGCCGCCTCGAGCTCGACGGGGCAGGACGTGCAGACCGAGCAGGGGTGGACCGAGTTCCGGGGCGACCGCTACAACACCGGCTACGCCCCGGGCGAGACCGACGTCGAGCAGCCAAGCGTCAGGTGGACGTTCGAGGCCGGCGGTGGCTTCTGGGGGAGCCCGGTCGTGGCCGACAGCACGGTGTACACCGGCTGTGCTGACAACTACCTGTACGCCGTCGACGCCGCGACCGGCGAGCAGGAGTGGCGTTTCGAGGCCGACCACCGGATCGAGGGCACCCCACAGTACGCTGACGGGACGGTGTTCGTGGGCTCGTACGACCGGCACATCTACGCGCTGGACGCGGCCACCGGCGAGGTCCAGTGGGAGGTGGAGACCGACGGGCTGATCCGCGGCTCGCCGACGGTGGCCGACGGGACGGTGTACATCGGCGTCGGCTGTCACAACCTCGCCTGCGAGTGGTACGCCGACGGGACCAGCGACACGGGGTGGCTGTACGCCCTGGACGCGGCCACGGGCGAGGTCGACTGGCACCGGGAGCTCGGCACCGAGGTGGTGAGCACTCCCGCCGTCGGCGAGCGGAACCTCTTCGTCGGGAGCTCGGACGGCTACCTCTACGCGCTGGACCGCTCCTCGGGCGAGCAGCGGTGGCGCTACCGGACCCGCGAGTGGATCTGGGCCTCGCCGACGCTGGCGTTCGGGACGGTGTACGTCGCCGACTGGGACGCGGAGGTCCACGCCGTCGACGCCGCGACCGGCGAGCAGGAGTGGTCGTACAGCTCGTTCGGGTCGTACATCTCCGGGTCGACGGCCGTCGACGAAGAGGCGGTGTACTTCGGCCACACGCCGGCGAACGCGCCGCCCGACCCCACCCGGTCCAACGCCGAGGTGTTCGCCGTAGAGCGGACCACCGGCGACGAGCTGTGGACGTACACGACGGACGCTCTCGAGATCGGGAGCAGTCCCGTCGTCACGGACGAGGCCGTCTACATCGGCTCCCATAGCCAGGTGGACGAGCCCGGGACCGGGGTGTACGCCCTCTCGAAGAACGGGTCGCCGCGGTGGTTCTTCGAGGTCACCCGGCGGGGGGTCGGCACCAGCCCGGCGCTGGTCGACGGGACGCTGTACTTCGGCGCGGCCGACAAGCGCCTGTACGCGCTGGAGTGAGCGCTGTCGGGGCGGTCACATGACGAGATACCGGTCGAGCTCCGTCTCGTCGAACCCCTCGACGGGCCCCTCCATCACGATCTCGCCCTGGTCGAGAATGTACCCCCGGGTCGCCAGCTCTAGCGTGGCCTGGACGTTCTGCTCGATCAGCAGGACCGTCGTGCCGCCCTCGGCGATGCGTTCGATCGAGGCCATCAGCCCGTCGATGATCTGCGGGGCGAGCCCCTCGGTGGGCTCGTCCAGCAACAGCAGGTCGACGTTCGGCAGCCGGAGGGTGCGCGCGATGCTGAGCATCTGCTGCTCGCCCCCCGAGAGGGTGCCGGCCTTCTGCTCCTGGCGCTCCTCGAGCACGGGGAACAGCTCGTACAGCTCAGCGACGCTCATCCCGCCGCCCTCCCGGCCAAGCACCGTCCGGCGGATGACGTTCCAGTAGCTCTGGGAGATGCGCGACACCTCCAGGTTCTCCTCGACGGTGAGCTCCGTGAACAGCCGGCGCTCCTCGGGGACGATGCCGACACCCGACAGCACGATGTCGTCGGTCGGCCAGTCGGTGATGTCGGTCCCGTCGTACCGTATCGTCCCCTCCCTGACCTCGGGCGGTTCGGCGCCGACGATGCTCCGGAGGGTGGTGGTCTTGCCAGCGCCGTTGCGGCCCAGCAGGGCGACGATCTCGCCCTGCTCGACGTCCAGCGACACCCCGCGCAGGATGTGGCTCGGCCCGTAGTAGGAGTGGATACCCTCCAGTTCGAGCAGGCTCACGACACCTCACCCCCGAGGTAGGCCGACCGGACGCTGGGGTCCGCGCTGATCTCCGACGGCGTCCCCCGGGCGATGACGCTCCCCTGGTGGAGGGTGACGATCCGGTCGGAGATGTCGAACACGATGTCCATGTCGTGTTCGACCAGCAGGATGGTGATTCCCCACTCGTCGCGCATCCGCTCGATCAGGTCGGTGGTCATCTCCGTCTCGCCAGGTGACATCCCCGCGGTGGGCTCGTCCATGAACATCAGCTCCGGGTCGGTCGCCATCCCCACCGCCACCTCCAGCCGGCGGGTGTCACCGTACGGGAGCGACTTCGCCGGCAGCTCCGCCTCGTCGTCCAGCCCCAGCGTCTCCAGGATGTCCCGGGTCCGGTCCTTGACGGCCTGGTAGCCGTCGCGCCGGCGGAGGAAGTTGAGACTGAACGAGCCGTGCTCGCTGAGCAGCGACGCGACGTTGACGTTCTCCTTGACGGTGAGCTCGGGGAAGATCTCGGCGGTCTGGAACGAGCGGCCGATGCCGAGCTGGACGATCTCGTGGGGGGTCATCCCCACGAGCTCCTCGCCGGCGTACCGGATGCTGCCCTCGGAGGGCTCCAGCATCCCCGTTATCACGTTAATCAGCGTCGACTTGCCGGCGCCGTTGGGGCCGATCAGCGAGACGAGCTCCCCCTGCTCGATGGCGACGTCTACCGACTCCAGCGCCAGCAGGCCGCCGAACTCCATCGTCACGTCCTCGACGGTGAGCAGGCTCACGTCCTGTCACCCCCCAGTGAGCGAAGGAGGCCGCCGATCCGGGTGAACAGCCCCCAGATTCCGTCCGGGTACCGCCAGACGATGGCGGCGAACACCACCGCCAGTGTCATCAGCCAGAACTGACCGATCTGCGGGATGCCGTCCGAGACACCCCCGAACCACTTGTACACGAACGCCCCGGCGACCGGGCCGAACAGCGTCCGCAGCCCGCCGATGACCGTCATCACCACGACGTCGCCGCTGGCGGACCACCAGAGTCGCCTGATCCCCACGAACGCCGTGTCGACGGTCAGCAGCGCGCCCGCGAGCCCGGCGACCGTCGCCGACATGACGAACGCTGCGAACTTGTACCGCCAGACGTTCATCCCGATGAACGTACTCCGGGTCTCGTTCTCCCGGATGGCCTTGAACATCAGGCCGTAGGGGGACTTCTTGATCCGGTGGACGGCGACGATGGTGAGCACGAACGACACCGCGATGAGCAGGTACATCCACGAGCCCATCAGCGTCCCAAGCACGCCCGGGAGCGGCTCGGAGACGGAGACGCCGCCGAACAGCGGCTCGACCTCCATTCGGGTGAGGCCGTTCTCGCCGCCGGTCCACTGGTTGAACGGCTCCCGGGAGAGCCAGAACAGCGTCTGTGCGAACGCCAGGCTCACGATGGCGAAGTAGACGGTGTGCAGCCTGAGCAACACCGGCGCGACCACCGCCGCGAACGCGGCGGCCAGGACGACCCCGGCGAGGATCATCAACAGCGGGTGGCCGTAGCTGTAGATGGCGACCCAGCCGGCGCCGTAGCCCGCCAGCCCCCAGAAGGCGGCGTGGCCGAACGAGAGCAGCCCGGTCTCCCCGAGCAGGAGGTTGAACCCGACGGCGAAGATCGACCAGATGATTATCGACTTCGCGAGCGTGCCGTACCCCAGCAGCAGGTCGCTGACCACCGGCGCCCGGACGAACAGCCAGGGGAACAGGACGACGAACCCCGTCGCCGCCGCGAGCACGAACAGCTCCGACTCCTTCAGCCGGTCCCACCGCTCCCAACTGAACGTCGTCCCGTCGCCGACATCGAAGTCCGTGCTCATTCCTCTAGCACCACCGAGGGGACGATGCCCTGTGGTTTCAGCGTCAACACGACGATAGCGAGGATGTAGATGCTCGCGGTGGCCATCGACGGCCACAGCTCCGTCACCGCCGAGAACGTCACCCCCGCCAGCAGGGCCGCGATGATCGTCCCCCGGATGCTCCCGACCCCGCCCATGATGACGATCACCAGCGCGGGGATGACGATCTCGATACCCATCTGGGGGTCCACGTTGAACGTCGACCCGCCGAGGATGCCCGCCAGCCCGGCGTAGCCCGCGCCGATGGCGAAGATCAGCAGGTACGGCCGGGTGATTCGCACGCCGAGCATCCGGGTCATCTCGGCGTCCTCGGTGCTCGCCCGGACCGCCAGCCCGTAGTCGGTGTACTTGTAGAACAGCAGGATGATCGCCAGCAGCGCGATGGTGAGGAAGATGACGTAGATGCGCCACCGCGAGGCTGTCCCGATGCCGGGCAGCGGGATCGGTCCCGTGGCCCACGCCGGGCGGTCGTACGTGAACCCGCTCGGTCCGGTGCCGATGCTGACGAACTCCTGGACGATCAGCAGCGCCCCGAACGTGATCAACAGCTGGTCGAGCATCGGCCGGTCGTACAGGGGGTTGGCAATCAGCCGCTCCATCGCGATGCCGAGCACACCCACGACGACCGGCGTCAGGAGCAGTGCGGCGCCGAACCCCCACTCCAGCCCGAGCGGCGCGTACGACGCCAGGAGCCCCTCGACACCGGAGTTGCTGTACGCGAGGAACAGCCCGACGTAGGCGCCCAGCAGGTACAGCGCGCCGTGGGCCATGTTCACGAACTTGAGCGACCCGAACACGATGGAGAGGCCGATCGCCACCAGCACGTAGATCGAGGTGATGCTCAACGAGAGGAACGTGAACCGCACCACTTCACCGAGGAGTGTCACGTGTGCTTCCACCTCATGGATTGTTGAACCCGTTCTATCTCGGGCACTTTAATCCTCCGGACGGGGGGTCCCACCCCGGACGCCGGCGAAGGGCCTGCAGGCTCCGGGACCGTCCGGCCCGACCGCCCTCGCCGGCCCGTCGGGACCGTGCCCGCGCCCGGAAGGTCACGACCGGACTGGAACGGACAGCGCCGTCACGGCGGCGTCCGGCCCCCTACATTTATGACGTCAGGGTTCTGTACCCTACCCCGCAATGTTCACAACCCGCACGCGTACCGCCAGGAGGTGCTGATATGGCGGTCGAGGAGTACCACCGACCGGAGAGCCTCGACGAGGCGCTCGCTGTTCGCGCCGAGCACGGCTCGTCGGTCACGGTCGTCTCCGGTGGGACGATCACGATGCCACAGATCAACGAGGGCCACCTGCTCCCGGAGCGGGTGATGGACCTCCGGAGCCTCGGTCTGGACCACGTCGACGAGTCGGACGGGAGCCTCACCCTCGGGGCCACCCTCACCTACTCGGACGTGATCGACCGGGTCGACGACGAACTGCTGCGGTCGGCCGCCGAGCACTGCGGCGGGTGGGCCGTCCGGAACGTCGCCACGGTGGGCGGGAACTTCTTCGGACCGCCACCGTACGGCGACTTCGCGACGGCGCTGCTCGCCCGCGACGCCGAACTGCGGCTCCGGAGCGAGGGCGACGAGCGCTGGGTGCCGCTGACGGAGTTCTACACCGGCCACGGCAGCACCGTCCTCGAGGACGACGAGATACTGACCGAGATCAGGCTCACGGCCGACTCCGGCGACACGGCCTACCTGAAACAGACCCGCAACCAGGAGCCGGCGCCGGCGATCGTCACCGTCGCGGCGAACGTCCGGCGCGACGGCGGCTCGGTCTCGGGGGTCCGCATCGGGCTCAACGGCGCCGGACCCCACCCGCTCCGGGCCCGGGAGGCCGAGGCGGTCGTCGCGGAGGGGGAGCTGGAGAACGGCGCCATCGAGGAGGCGACGGCGGCGGCCGTCGAGGCGGCCGACCCGCCGACGGACGCGGTGGCCAGCGAGTGGTACCGCCGGAGGATGATCGACACGCACGTCTCGCGGGCGCTCAGCCAGCTGGCGGACGGAGGGAGCCACGCATGAGTTCACGAACCATCGAACTGACAGTCAACGGGGAGCCCGTCGAGGAGTCCGTGGGACCGATGGAGACCCTGCAGTCGGTGCTCAGGGACCGGCTGGGCCAGACCGACACGAAGATCGGCTGCAAGCAGGGCGGCTGTGGGAGCTGTACGGTGCTGGTCGACGGCGAGCCGGTCGTCTCCTGTCT
>Ga0207797_1002449_pt1 | contig 12855 bp, 9 predicted proteins | sample PRCRCaboRojoPR_6_FD_187275 | JGI IMG/M metagenome (GOLD analysis project Ga0207797, IMG submission 187275) | Marine sediment microbial community from Cabo Rojo, Puerto Rico - PR CR 10% Liquid 1 (SPAdes) | ecosystem: Environmental > Aquatic > Marine > Coastal > Sediment | place: Cabo Rojo, Puerto... | reverse complement strand
CCTTGCGGTCGAGGGTCCCGTCCTCCGCGACCACCTGGCTCCCGAAGTAGTCCACGATCCGGTCGTAGGCCGGCTCCCCGGGCTCCACCACCTCCCGGGCCAGCTGGTCGAAGTCCACGATGGGGGAGCCCAGCTCCTCCAGCATGGCGGAGACCGTGCTCTTGCCGCTGGCGATGCCGCCGGTCACCCCCAGGAGCAGCCGGTTGTCCTTGTCCTCTCCCCGGATCTCCTTGGCCGTGTACTCCAGCCGGGTGTAGGCCGGGGGCAGGAGGGAGAGGACGTCCGACTCCACGCCGGCGTAGCTGATGGGGTACCGTACGCCCCGGCGGTACAGGGCGTCGAGGCCGCGGACCGCCTTCTCCACGTGCCTCGCAGGCAGCGCCATGACCAGCTCGTCGTCCTGGGCGTGGCCGTAGCGGCGCTCGCCGTAGCAGGGGATGGTCAGGGCGGGCTTGTCGTTCAGGTAGCAGCGGGCCACGGCGTCCGAGCAGGACGTCTCCCCCACGCAGAAGAACTCCATCACCTCGTAGTCCTCGAACTGGAGGGCGTTGACCAGGAGGATCATCTGTGCGGGGTTGGCGTAGACCAGCACGATGTCCGGCTCGAACGGGTTGTAGACCAGGGGGGCCATGACCACCGCCCCGTACCGGTCGAGGGGGAGGTGGGGAATGGCCTCCTCGTACCTCTTTCCGTCCTCCCGGCTCTTGACCCAGACGATGCTCCGGAAGGTGCCGTCCTTGTAGATCGCGGGCTTGTCCCTGAGCCCCAGCATGGCGGGGCAGGAGGGCAGGGCGAAGTCGTCGTCGTCCGCGCCCACGGTCCAGTCGAAGTTGCGCACCAGGTTGATCATCTGGCACAGGGTCATGCCGTGGGAGGGCCTCCGCAGGAAGGGGATCCCCTCGAGATCCCGCTTCGACTCGAGCATCTTGAAGGCGACCGGGAACGACCGGAGCCTCAGCAGTCGTTCCATCTTCCGAACGATCGGTTCCCAGTCGGTCTTGTCATTCATGTCCCATTCTCCTTTCCGGTCACCCCGTCCGGCTCCGAGGCCGGATCAGGGTTACGCCTCGGCACGGGCGTCGGACACTTCCCTGCGAAAGGCCACCGGCGCCGTTCGGCCCGTCTTGAGGGCCTCGATCAGATCCTGCTCGTTTCGAACGGGGGAGGCGAGACGCGTGGCATACTGCCCCACCTCCTCCACCTCGTGGGCGTCGCTGCCGCCGGTGAGGACCCGCCCGAGCCCTCCGGCCACCTCGCCGGCGAACCGGTTCTCCTCGGCGTTGACCTTGCCGTTCAAAATCTCCACCCCGTCCACGTACTGGAAGATCTTTCGCTCCATGGCCTTCTCGGGGGTCAGGCCGAGCTTGTCCACGCCGAAGGTCAGAAAGCCGCGGAAGGGGTGGGCGGCGATCATGAACCCGCCGGCTCGCACCACCTCCTCCCGCAGGTCCTCCAGCCTCGCGATGCCCCGCACGTCCCGCTCGAGGCCGAACACGACCACGTCCCCCTGGTCCGTGATGATCTCGTTGCCTCTCAGCACCAGGAACCCGTGCTTCTGCTTCAGGGCCTCCACGTCCTCCGGGCTCCAGAGGTGGTTGTGATCGGTCAGGCAGATCCCGTCCAGCCCGATCCGCACGGCCTCTCGAATCAGGTCGTCCACCGGGGCCGAGCTGCACGGGGAGGCGGGGGACGTGTGCACGTGAAGGTCGATGAAGGGCCCGGTCAGGTCCTCGGGCCGGAGGGCGGCGGTCCTGTGGGGCCCGCTCGCTTCGGTCGCCGCGGGCGGGCGCGCCGCCTCCGCAGCACCGCCAGCGGACTCGGGCGGCCTGGACGGATCGAGGAACCCCCGGAAGGTCAGCCCGGGGGCGCTTTCCCTCGCCTTTTCGTACCGGAGGAGGTCGATCGCCTCCCGGGCCGAGTGGCAGCACTCGATCAGGATGTTGGCGAAATGTCGGCAGCCCCTTCGGCCCACGGTCCTCTGGAGCCTCCGCGCCAGGTCCTCGTCGTCGATGGTGACCCCGACCGCGTCCTGGAGGCGCTCGGCGGCCAGGGGGCAGTCCGGGGTGGTCCAGCGGTTCCACCAGCCTTCCACGGAGCGGACCTCCCGGGTGGCGGGGTCCACCACCATCCGGACCTCCAGCCCGTAGATGTCGTCGTCCAGGATGCCGTGGGCCACGAGCCTGTGGGGTCCCTCGGTCCAGATGCCCACGCGTTTGTTTCTCTGGAATCCCAGCATGTGTCGGCCTCCGATCGTCAGCTCGGCGTGTCCCCGGAGGGCGGCTCGATCCCCTCGGTGATGGAGCTGCCCGGGGCGAACGCGGCGCACCGGTTGTAGAGCCGGATGTTCTTGCGGATCAGGCGGGCAAAGTGCTCGCGTGCCTCGTCCGGGTCGTCCGGGACCGCCTGGAGCTCGTCCTTGGTGAAGTAGAGGATCACCCCGTGGCAGCACTCCTCCACCATGAAGACGAGCTGCCGGCACGGGAAGTCCTCGCCTACGAGGCCCTTGATGATCTTGGCCATACCGGGGCCGATGCGCACCCCCACGGCGTTTTCCAGGGCCTCCAGGCCGCCGCGGCAGACGCCCCGCTCGTCCCGGAGGATCCGGCCCTCCACGGCCGTGATGTCCAGGTCCGGGAGGCCGACGGTGATCTCCACCTCGGCCTCCATCAGGTTGTCCTGGAGACGGCAGGCGGCCCGCAGGGTGCCGGGGGTCGGCTGCTCGACGGACGTGGTTCGGTTTCTCGAGTAGCGGAGCAGGTGGGGCATGGGCATGGGGCGCACTCCTCCTCAGGGGGTCGACGAAGCGCAAACGTGCCCATATTGCTCCTCGGGCGGGAGAAGATCAAGTTTGTTTTGTAAGATGCCTGAAAGCCGGTCGTTTACAGGTCCGGGAGCGGCAGGTCGAGCCCCTTTCTCCTCAGTCCTGGAGGTTCAGGGGCTGCCCCCCGGGGAGGCCCAGCTCCTTCGCCCGGAGGACCCGTCTCAGGATCTTCCCGCTCCGGGTCTTGGGGATGCTGTCGATGAAGGAGATGTCCCGCACCACGATCTCCCGCGACAGGTTGGCCCGGAGAAAGGCCCGGATCTCCTGGGCCAGGCGGCCCGACGGCGGGAAGCTGGGGTTGAGCACGATGAAGGCCTTGACCGTCGACTTTCCCGAGCCCGGATCCCCCCCCTTGGAGATGACCGCCGCCTCGGCCACGGCCGGGTGCATGTAGAGGACGTGCTCGATCTCGTAAGGGCCGATCATCTTGATCCCGCCCACCTTGATCAGGTCGTCGGTCCGTCCCTGGTGATAGTAGTACCCCTCGTCGTCCCGGAGGGCCATGTCGCCGGTGAGAAACCAGCCCGGGACCCGGAAGTACTGCTCGTAGCGCTCCTCGTCGCCCCAGAGCGCGCACATGAGCCCCGGCCACTCCAGGCGGATGGCCAGCTCCCCCATGGTCATGGGGGGCGCGGGCTCCCCTTCCTCGTCCAGCACGGCCGTCTCCAGGCCGGGGACGGGCTTGCCCATGGCGCCGGGCTTGACGTCCATGGAAGGGTAGTTGGCCAGGCAGACGACGCCGGTCTCGGTCATCCACCAGGTGTCGTGGAGGGAGTGCCCGAGGTTGCGGAGGCCCCAGTAGAACAGGTCCGGCACCAGGGGCTCGCCCACCGTGGCCACGTGGCGGAGCCGGGACAGGTCGTAGCGTCCGGGGAGGTCCTCGCCCTCCTCCATGAGACGGCGGATGGTGGTGGGCGTCGTGTACCAGACCTCCACCCCGTGCTTCTCCAGGGTCCGGTACAGGTTGGAGGCGCTGAACGGGTCCCCCTGGACCAGCGCGGCGGCGCCGCACAGCCAGGGAGCGAAGGCCCCGTACACGGTCCCGGTGACCCAGGCGGGATCCGCCTCGGTCCAGAGGAGGGTTCCGGGGGCCAGGTCGAGGACGTATCGGGCGGTGGCCCCCATGCCCAGCAGGTCCAGGTGGGCGTGCACGATGCCCTTGGGGGTCCCCGTCGAGCCCGAGGTGTAGTTCAGGTAGAGGGGCGCCTTCCGCGGAAGCGGGCGGTTCTCGAACTCGCGCGGCATCCGGCCGGGCCGGTCCTCCACCAGGACCTCGTTGGGGAGGACGCCCGGGAGGGGGCCGCGGGTGAGAAAGACCCGGCGCACGCCCTCCATGGCGTCCGCCGGGAGCTGCTCCGCCAGGTCCGGATGGGTGAGAATGGCCGCGGGCCGGGCGTTTCGTATGCGGACCTCCATCTCCCCGTAGGTGCTCGTGGAGAAGAGGTTGCAGAAGATCACGCCGAGCCGGGCGGAGCCCGCCATGGCCAGGTAGGTCTCCGGGCACCGCGGGAGGAAGATGAAGAGCCGCTCCCCGGGCTGGAGCCCGTGGCTGTGGAGCAGGTTGGCCCAACGGCAGGAGTCCTCCCGGAGCCTCCGGTAGGAGTAGGTGTGAACCGCGCCACCCTGCTCGAAGACCAGGGCGGGTCGGTCGGCGGTCTCGGGGTCCCCCGCCCACCGGTCCACGGACTCGGACACGATGTTGATGCGGGCGGCCCCGTCGATGCCGTACCGCTTTTCCTCCTCGGCCCAGGAAAAGCCTTGCCGGGTCCCATCGTAGGGGCCCAGGATGGCGTCCGGGTTTTCCGCGGGAACTCTGGCCTTGATCATGGGAACCTCGGCGGGGCCGTGTTCGTGGTTCGTGGTTCGGGGTCCGGGGCTCGTAAGGCCCTAATCGGTCCAGACGCCGTACTGCCGGTGGACCTCCCGGGCCTGGTCCAGGAGCTCCTGCGCCCGCGGCGAGGCCCCCTTTTCGGGGGCGCCCTCCGTGCCCTCCGCCTCTTCTACGCTCAGGGCCCGCAGGACCTCCCGGACCGATCTCGCGAGGGACGGCGGGTCGTACCCGCCCTCCAGGGCGAGGAGGAGCGGGACCCCCTTGGCCTCCCTTCGGAGCGAGAGCATCAGACGGGTCAGCTCCCCGTAGGCCCGCTCGGTCAGGCGGCTCCGGCCCACCGGATCGTCCCGGTGCCCGTCGAAGCCGGCGGGCACCAGGATGAGCTGGGGTTGGTAGCGCCGCACCAGGGGAGGGAGGGCACCCCGGTAAAGGTCCACCATGTCCTCGTCCTCCAGGTCGCGGGGGAGGGGGATGTTCACGGTGTACCCCAGGCCTTCGCCCTCCCCGGCCTCGGTCCAGTCGCCGCTGTGGGGGTAGAGCAGGGTGTCGTGGGTGGAGAAGTAGAAGACGCCCGGGTCCCGGTAGAACAGGTCGTTCAGGCCGTGGCCGTGGTGGACGTCCCAGTCCACGACGAGAATGCGTTCGAACCCGTACCGTTGGGCCGCGAACCGGGCCGTGACGCCCAGGTTGTTGAAGATGCAGAAGCCGGACACCCGGTTGGGCAAGGCGTGGTGCCCCGGAGGACGGACCAGGGCGAAGCAGGCGTCGCAGGTCCCTGAGAGCATGGCCTCGAGACCGCGGATGCAGCCTCCTGCGGCCAGCCAGGCGGCCAGGTAGGTCTTCGAGCTCGCCGGGGTGTCGGGCGCCAGGCTCGTGAACTCCTGGTCGGCCGTCTTGAGCACCTTCTTGATGTGGGCGGGGGTGTGCACCAGCTCCAGCTGCTCCATGGTGGCCATCTCGGCCTCCATGTCGATGAGACCCGCCCCCGTGCCTTGGTCGAGCATCCGGTGGACGGCCTGGAGGCGGCTGGGGTGCTCGGGGTGGATGTGCCCGGTCTTGTGCTCGAGATAACGGTCGTCCCGTATGATGCCCACCTTCTGGGTCATGGGTTTCCCTGTATGTCCAAGCGCATGGTGCGCTCGCTCTCGAACCGGTCCAGGTCGGAGAACCGGAACCCGAACTTCCGGTAGAGCGCGATGGCCGGGAAGTTGTAGGTGCCCACGGTCAACCAGAGGCCCTGGAGACCCAGCTCCCGGGCGTAGTCCAGGGCCGCCTCGGTGAGCCGGGTTCCCACGCCCCGGTTGCGCTCCTTCTGGTCGACGAAGATCAGGTACTCTCCCTCCATTCGGTCGGGGTCCGGGATGATGACCAGGTGGCCGATGACCCGGTCCCCCCGGAGCGCCAGGAACCCCCGACCCCGCCGCACCAGGTTCCCGATCCACTCCCGGCAGGCGTTCCGCTCCACGGGCGGGACCCCCTGGAACCTCCCCTTGGGGGAGAAGCCGTCGTACATGACGCAGAGCCCCGGCACGTCGTCGTCGCAGCCGGTCCGCACGTCAAAGGGTGCGCCCTCTTTGTCCACGAAGCGCATGCGCGCCTCACGTTGCGGGGCCCGACCCGCGGGTGGGCGGTTTCTTTCGAACCCGTCGGCCCGGGGTCATCCGGCCTTCCGCGCCTCGATGAGCCGGTCCACCACGGAGGGATCCGCAATGGTCGACGTGTCCCCGATCTCGTCCTCCTTCCCGGCCGCGATCTTCTGGAGAATTCGCCGCATGATCTTGCCGCTCCGGGTCTTGGGGAGGGCGTCGGCCCACTGGAGCACGTCGATGGTGGCGATGGGGCCGATCTCGGACCGGACGAGCTTGACCAGCTCCTGCTTCAGCTCGTCGGACTTGGTCACGCCGCTGTTCAGGGTGACGAAGGCGTAGATCCCCTGGCCCTTCTGCTCGTGGGGAAAGCCCACCACCGCGGCCTCGGCCACCTGGTCGTGGAGCACCAGGGCGGACTCGATCTCGGCGGTTCCCAGGCGGTGGCCGGAGACGTTGATCACGTCGTCGATCCGGCCGATGATCCAGTAGTAGCCCTCCTCGTCCTGCTTGGCCCCGTCCCCGGTGAAGTACATCCCGGGCGCCTGGCTGAAGTAGGTGTCCTTGAACCGCTCGTGGTCGCCGTACACCGTGCGGGCCATGCCGGGCCAGGGACTGCGGATGCAGAGCACGCCCTCCTGGTTGGGGTACTTCACCTCCCGGCCCACGTCGTCGAGGATGACCGGGTCCACGCCGAAAAAGGGAAAGGAGCAGGAGCCGGGCTTGATGGCCGCCACCCCGGGAAGCGGGGTGAGCATGTGCCCGCCGGTCTCGGTCTGCCACCAGGTGTCCATGATGGGGCACCAGTCCCTTCCCACCCAGTGATGGTACCAGCGCCAGGCCTCCGGGTTGATGGGCTCGCCCACGGACCCGAGGAGCTTGAGGCTGGAGGTGTCGTGCTTCTCCACGTGCTCGTGCCCCTCCTTGGCCAGGGCGCGGATGACCGTGGGGGCGGTGTAGAACTTGGCCACCTTGTACCGCTCCACCACGGCCCAGTAGCGGTCGAAGTCCGGGTGGTTGGGCACGCCCTCGTAGAGGACGCCGGTGAACCCGTTGATCAGGGGCCCGTAGACCCCGTAGGTGTGTCCGGTGACCCACCCGATGTCCGCCGTGCACCAGAACACCTCGTCGTCCTTGAGGTCGAAGGTCAGCCGGGTGGTCATGGCGGCGAAGAGCAGGTACCCCCCGTGGGTGTGGACCACGCCCTTGGGCTTTCCGGTGCTCCCGCTCGTGTAGAGGATGAACAGGGGGTCCTCGGCGTCCATGGGCTCGGGCGGCACGTGGTCGGGGAGGGATTCGTCCGCGACGGCCTCGTGCCACCAGACCTCTTTCGACGGGTCCAGCTCGGGGTTCAGTCCGGCCCGGTCGAACACGATCACCGTCTCCACGCCGGGGCAGCTCTCGAGGGCCTCGTCCACGTTCTGCTTGAGCGGGATGCTCTTCCCGGCCCGGAACCCCCCGTCCACGGTGACCACCATGCGGGCGCCGCAGTCCTGGATCCGGTTGGCCAGGGCCTCGGCGCTGAACCCGCCGAAGACCACGCTGTGTACGGCCCCGATCCGCGCGCAGGCGAGGAGCGTCACGGGGAGCTCCACGATCATGGGCATGTAGACCACCACTCGGTCCCCCTTGCCCACGCCCCTGGCCTTGAGCACGGCGGCCATCTTGTTGACCCGGTCGTAGAGATCCCCGTAGGTCACGGTCCTCCGCTCGTCGGGGTCGTCGCCCTCCCAGTAGTAGGCCGGCTTGTCCTTCAGCGTCTCCAGGTGCCGGTCCAGGCAGTTGGTCGAGGCGTTGAGGACCCCTCCTCCGAACCACTCGATCCGCGCCTCGTCGAAGTCGTAGTCGAGCACGCGCTCCCAGGGCTTCTCCCAGGTGAGGTACCTCTCGGCCTGCTCGGCCCAGAAGGCCTCGGGCTCCTGGAGGGAGCGGGCGTGCATCTCGCGGTAGGCCTCCCAGCCCCGAACCCAGGCCTCCTTCCTGTACTCCTCCAGGTGGGCATCGTACTTCCGGATCTCCTCTTCCATGTCTCCGTCTCCTTCCCTGAGATGGCCGGCGCGATCGGTTGTCGTGAGGCGGCGCCGTGCGATCACCCCATCATAGCACGGCCGCGGGGCGCGAGGCAAAAGGCAGGCTCCCGCAGGGCGGCGTTCAAGCGTCCGCAGGCCGGTCGAAGCGCGCCTCCAGGACCACCATGTCCCCCTCGTAGGCCGTGGTCACCCGGTAGGGGAGCTTCTTGAAGAGCCGGATCATGGCCCGGTTCGCGGGGTCGGTGTAGGCCTTGAACCCGGCGATCCCGTGCTCCCGGGCGGTCTCCAGCAGCTTCTGCTGAATGACGTGGGAGATCCCGTGCCCCTGCCACTCCCGGTCCACGCTGAAGGCCACCTCGGCCGTGTTCGTGGCCGGCTCGAGAAAGTAGCCCCCCACGGCGACCACCCGCTCGAAGCCCGGGTCCCCGATCACGGCCACGACGGCCATGTCGTGGATGTAGTCCACCTGGAAGACCCCGGCCACGTCCTCCCGGAAGAAGGCCGTCTTCTCGTGCATGAAGCGACGGACCACGTCCCGCCGGTCCAGGTTGTAGAAGTGCTCCTGGATGCTTCGCTCGTCCGTGGGCCGCGCCGGGCGGAAGAGGATCCGGTGCCCCCCGATCTCGCGGGACTCCTCGATCTTGAGGGGGTACACGCTGCGTATGCTGTCCGCCAGGGTGCGCTCCTGGCCCAGGAGACCGCGCTCCCTGGCCTCGTGGAACAGCTCGTCCCGGAAGTCGGGGTGGGCCACGCTGATCAGGGCGATGGCGCGCTCCTGAAGGCTCTTTCCGAACAGGTTCACCACGCCGTACTCGGTGACCACGTACTGGACGTCGCCCCGGGGGACGACCACGGGCATGTCGTTGATGGACGGAACGATCCGGCTGCTCCTCCCGTCCATGGTGGTGGAGAACAGCATGAGGATGCTCTTGCCGCCCGGCGACTGGCCCGCACCGCGCACGAAGTCCATGATGCCGTTGACCCCGGAGAAGAGGTTGTAGGGCAGGGCGTCCACGCAGACCTGGCCGGTGAGGTCTACGGCCATGGCCATGTTGATGGCCACCATCCGGTCGTGGCGGGCGATGACGCCCGGGTCGTTCACCACGTCGGACGGGTGGAACTCGATTCCGGGGTTGTCGTGGAGAAACTCGTAGAGGTCCCTCGAGCCGATGGCCCCGCTCGCCACGAGCTTGCCCTCGTTGAAGCCCTTCCTCCGGTTGGTGATGACGCCCTTGGCCACCAGGCCCATGATTCCGTCGCTCAGGAACTGGGTGTGCACGCCCAGATCGCTCTTGTCGGCGAGGCCCGCCAGGAGCGCCTGGGGGGTCGCCCCCAGGCTGATCTGGAGCGTGGAGCCGTCCTCGATGAGCTTGGCGGCGTGCCGGGCGATCAGGTCGGCGTGGGGCGCCTCGGGGGGGCTGTCCACGGTGAGCAGCGCCTCCTCGTGCTCCACGACGACGTCCACGTCCTCGACGTGGATGAAGCTCCGTCCCATGACCCGGGGCATGCGCGGGTTCACCTGGGCGATGACGAGATCGGCCGACCGGGCGGCGGCCAGGGTCACGTCCACGCTCACGCCCAGGCTCATCCAGCCGAAGTCGTCCGGCTCCGAGACCTGGATCAGGGCGGCGTGCAGGGGCAGCTGCCGCGTCTTGAACAAACGGGGAACCGCGGAGAGGTTCATGGGGGTCAGGAACCGCTTGTTCCGGGAGAGCGCCCGCGGCTTGGCCGATCCGAGGTAGAAGGTGCGCAGGTTCAGGGTCTGACAGGCCGACTCGTCCGCCATCATGGTGAGGGGAATCGACTCCAGGCTCAGGAGGCGCACGATCTCGAGGTCCGAGAAGCCCGGGGACCTGGCGGCCAGCTCGCGGACGAGGGCCTGGGGCTCTCCGCAGGAGGAGCCGGTGAACACCCGCTGCCCGCGTCGGATCAGGCCGATGGCCTCGGCGGCCGAACGCCGCTTGGCGACGTAGTCGTCCGGCCAGTATCCGCGTCCGTGCTTTGGCATGAACAACCCGGTGAATGTGAAGGTGAATGTGAATGCCTGCGGGGTCCGGCGTCTACCCGTGGATGATGCCGATGAAGGCCGCGAAGGGTGGGACCCCCTTGCCCAAACGCTCCAGGGCGTCGCGGTGCCTGCGGCTCCAGGCCGTCCACCGGTCGAGACGGCGGCCGGCCCGCACCAGGACCCCGCGGTCGCCCGTCTCAGCTCCCCGGATCATGAGCCGCAGGCCCTTCCGGTAGTCCTCCTCGAAGCGGTCGGCGAACCCCGGAATGCGCGTGTCGACCCGATCGGCGTCCACCCTGCGGGCCATGTCCAGGGCGGTGTGGAGCGCGCTGGAGAGCTCGGTCCCCTGGATGTTCTCCGCGTCGACGTGGCCGTGGGCCCGGTCGGCCCACTCCAGGGACCGGACCAGGTGACGCCGGTCCTCCTCGAGCGGCTGGCGAAGCAGGCCGAAGCCGAAGAGGTTGGCGTAGACGAGCACCCCCACACCCACGACCAGCCCGGCCAGGGAGCCCCACTGGGCACGCCGCGCCCCGAGGAAGCCGAGCACGACGGCGAGAAAGCCCGCCCCCAGGGCCGCGTAGCCTCCCAAAAAGAGGGCCAGGTGCGCGACCACCAGCGAGGCCGGTCCGAGGGGACCCCACGATTTGCGTTTCGACGGGTCGGCCAAGGGCCGGGCGCCCTTCCCCGGCGGCCACACCTCCCGCGGACGGGCGGAGCCGCCGATTCACTGTGAACGCGGCTGCAGGGGATCGGCCATCCAGCCCCGCATGAACCGCTCCTTGCCGGCGCAGCGCGCCGACCCCCAGCACAACGGCCGGGACAGGAGGGGATCTCCCTCCCCAGTACGGTAACGATTCGCGGACGCCCGTCAAGCACCCCGTGGACGTACGGCCATCCATTTTCTCCCGTGCGGCGCGGCGTGCGGAGGCGGGGCCTCCGGCGCCGCCGTGAGATCCGGGGATCGTGAGGGGTTTCGTGCGAGTATAGGCGAACGGCCCTACCCGGTCAAGCCGGCGGAGCATTGGTCCTTGACAGGGCTGGAACGTTGGCTTAACAATGCGTTATCACGGAAATGAACAGGAGGTACCCCATGTCGCCAACGGATGGAAGCGCCCGGAGGGACTTTGAGAAGGCCCTGGACGTCGGACGGCCGCCCAACATCGCACGCCTGTTTCCCAACTCGAAGGCCCTCATCGTGAGCGGTAAGGTCATCGACCGGGCCATGACCACCAAGGGCGGCGCCATCGCCATCGCGGCCAACGGCCGCAACCACCTGGTGATTCGGGGGGCCCTGCTCGCGGCCCACCGGGCGAACTCGCCGATCATCATCGAGATCGCCAAGAGCGAGGGCGGGGCCAACGCCTACTGCGCGGTCAGCTACTGGAACATCGCCCGCCAGGTGGACGCCCTGTGCAACGAGCTGGGGGTCACGGTGCCCGTGGCCGTGCACGCGGACCACTACGGCATCAAGAGCGCCGAGGATGTGGAGACGGCCAAGGTGGAGATCCCCACCCTGTTCGACGCCGGGATCACCTCCATCGCCGTGGACGCGTCCCACCTGCCCGACGACGAGAACCTGCTCGCCAGCATCGCCCTGAACCCGTTCATCCCCTCCTGGGCCGGGTACGAGACCGAGGTGGGGGAGATCAAGGGAAAGGAGGGGATCTCCACGGTGGAGGAGGCGCTCTTTCTGATCCGGGGGCTGAACGCCCATGACATCTTTCCCGACTGGATCGCGTTGAACAACGGCACGACCCACGGCATCCAGGACAGCGAGGCCGGGATCCAGGTCGAGCTCACGGCGGAGATCCACGACGCCCTGGCCCGTTACGAGGTCAGCGGGGCCCAGCACGGCACGTCCGGAAACGACTCGGACCGGCTCCGGCGCATCGCCGCGGAGACCCGCACCACCAAGGCCAACGTGGCCACGGCGCTCCAGATGATCACCTGGGGCGTTGAGGTGAACGAGTACGGGAACGCCCGCCTGGACGAGAACGGCCGGTTCGTGAAGCGCTCGGACCAGGGGGTGACCGACGGGCTCTGGGAGGAGATGGTCGCCTACGCCGTGGAAAAGGGCTGGAAGAGCGGCGACTACAAGAAGCTGAACCTGCCCTTCGAGAACAAGCTCCTCTCCCAACCGAAGGAGGTCCGGGAGCGGATGACCGAGGGCGTGGCGTCGTTCGTCTACAGACTGATCACCGAGGTGTTCAACGCAGGCAACGCCGCACCCCTCGCCACCGAGGCCATCCTCCAGGCCGGCTCCTACGACCTGGGGCCCAAGGGAAGCCGTATCGAGGACCCCACGGACTGGACCGAGGAGCGCATTCGTGAACGGGGCTCCACCATCGAACGGGACCGGGGACCGGCCGGGGATTTTGAAGACTGACGGCCCATGGAGCGACCCGACCCACAGGCCCCGGAGCTCCGCGTCTGGGTGGAGGACCTGAAGGAGAACGACCGCGTCAGCGGTCTCTACCTCGTCAAGCTCAAGCGCCTGGGCACGACCAAGCGGGGAGACCCCTTCTTGAGCCTCGTCCTGGCGGACCGCACGGGCGAGGTGGAGGCGAGGGTCTGGGACG
>Ga0207797_1002448_pt1 | contig 12857 bp, 10 predicted proteins | sample PRCRCaboRojoPR_6_FD_187275 | JGI IMG/M metagenome (GOLD analysis project Ga0207797, IMG submission 187275) | Marine sediment microbial community from Cabo Rojo, Puerto Rico - PR CR 10% Liquid 1 (SPAdes) | ecosystem: Environmental > Aquatic > Marine > Coastal > Sediment | place: Cabo Rojo, Puerto... | reverse complement strand
AAGGTCCATCGGCGAACCCGGTTCCTCTGGCGTTCCAGCCACCAGCCCGCACGCACTCAACGTCACTACCAGCGGAATCGTGCTCAACAATGTCATCTTCGTCCAATTCATCAAAGTCACCTCCATACGCGTCGGTTCCACGAATGATTTGTCTTTGAAGATTCACGCTCACGTGAATATCGGTTCGTAGAGCTCCGCCGTCTCGATCAACGCCTCCTGCTCCTCCTCTTCCATCGGCGTGAACGCCTCGCACGCCTCCAGGAAAAGGGGTAGCAGCTGCAGGTCCCCCGCGGTACAAAGCCCTGTTGCCTTCTGTGACAACGCGAAGTCTACTGCTTCTTGGATCGTCTCTGTCTCCTCGAATGGCTTGTACCACGTATTGTACGTCCTCGACTCATCCTCATCCCATAACCTTTGCGCGATCGCCTTGATCGCCATCGTCCCTCTGTCCTGGCTTCTGCACTGCCGGATCAGCCCTTCGGCCTGCCGCCGGTAGTCAGCGTTCGCGTACAGCATGAAATTGATGGGAAACAGCACCGAGTCGAACTCGAATCGGCTCAGCGCCTCCAAGAAGACCGTCGGTGCGTCCAGCCCATGTCCCGTGATCCCTACGAACCGGGTCAGCCCCTCCCCACGCGCCTCCAGCACCGCCTGCAGGGCCCCGTTCGGCCCCGTCGCCTCCCTCAGCTCCTCCATACTGTTTACAGCGTGGAGTTGATACAGGTCGAACTGATCAATCTGAAGCCGCTCCAACGACTCCCGCATCTCCCGCGCTGCCCCATCCCGCGTCCGCTCCGTCGTCTTGCCGCCCACGAAGAAGCGGTCTCGCTCTCGCGCGAGCCACGGCCCGAGACGTTCCTCGGCGTCGCCGTAGGTTGGCGCCACGTCGATATGGTTGACCCCTGACTCGATGACCATCTCCATCGCCTCGTCGGTCTCTTCCTGCGTGGCCTTCGAGAACGCGAACGCCCCCAGAATCGCTACCGTGCTCATATGTTCGGTCCGTCCAAATCGCCGCTTCTCCATCTACGCCTCGACTATCAACTGCAGCCTATCCCGGCCATAATGATTGCCACGAACATCGCGGCCCCGATGCACCACTCCCGATCTACCCGTGTTTTCACGTGTCACCTGCAGGATCCCGTGGCTTCGTCATTCAACGAAGGAGCCCCGCAGCCGGATCGGCTCATCGTGAGGCGCTCCGGCGATCACCACGAAGCGCGACGGCTCCGTCGCCGTCCCTTGAACTTCGCCGCCTCCTTGGAAGATTGCCGCCTTCGCCGGACTCAGGGTCTCATCACCGAGCGTCACCTCTCCGTCCAGGACATAGACCAGTCCGTTCCAGCCCTCAGGAATCTCTTCCCTGAACACTCCCTCAGACTCCACGGTCACGTCCACGTATCGCACGTCCGTATGGAGCTCCACCGGCGACCCCTCTCCCACCACCGTCCGCACCCGAACGCCGTCCTCCTCCGTCTCTGGAATGTCGTCCGACGGCACCGGTTGGTAGTCCGGCTCGATCTTCTTCAGCCTCTGCGGGAGATTGACCCACAACTGCAGGCCGTGGCTCGTCTTCTCCGCCCCTGGAAGCTCCGCGTGCACCATCTGTTTTCCGGCCGTGAACCGCTGCACCCCACCAGCCGAGACCATCTGGTCGTTCCCCAGGTTGTCCCGGTGGCGGAAAGCCCCGTCCAGCATATACGTAACGGCCTCAAAGCCGCCGTGGGGATGCTCGGGGAAAGACGCCGTCGGGTTCACGGTGAACTCATCCAACAACACGAAGGGATCCACGGGCCGCTGACGCGTCGTCGGGAAGAGACGCTTCACCTGTGCCCCCGCACCCTCGCTCATCGCGATAGCCTTCACAACTCGCTCGATCTCGATCTGTTTGCTCATATGCTCACTCCGGCTCGTCACTATGGGGACCCTGACTGAAATAGAGGACCTCATCGACTTCGATCCCCAACTGCCGCTCGACCTGCGGCGCCAGCTGCGCGGTCGACTTTGGGACGTACCCGTCAATCACCGCCTGTTCTTTGACCTCCGTCACCCGACCCAGGAGCTGGTATCCTCTATCCGACCCCGGATCCCAGATCACCAGCGCAACCTGCCTGTTCTCCTCCAGATTAGCCATCGTTCCCGGGCAGAACCATTCCGTCACGCCGACCCGGCCGTCTGTTCCGAGCGAGACCGCCCCCGCCGCCGCCAGATGTGGAAGCCCGTCTCCATCGGCTGTGACAACGAACGCATGTCCCACCTCATCGGCCAGCGCTACCGCGTCCTCGAGCACCCCTCGGTCCATACCAGCTCCCTTCTCGCCGTCGAGCCCTCCTTACGCCAGCATGGCCTCCAATTCGATCTCCAGCCCGGGACGCAGCAAGTTGGAGACGGGACACGCCCCATCCGCCTCTTCGGCCAATCGTCTGAACGTCTCATCATCGATGTCCGGGACTCGCCCTCGGACCTCCAGCGCACTCTTCGTGATCGCGAACCCGCCATCCTGAGGCGACAGGTGGATCGTCGCCGTCGTCTCGATCCCCTCCACCCTGTACCCCTTCTTGGCCAGCACGTTAGCGAACGCCATGCTGTAACATCCTGCGTGGGCCGCCGCGATGAGCTCCTCCGGGTTCGTCCCCGGCGCGTTCTTGAATCGCGTGGCGAACGTGTATTCTTCATCCTTGAGGACTGCGCTCGCGGTGCTCATCGTCCCCTCGCCACCGGGTAAATCCCCAGTCCACACTGCCGTGCTACTTCTCTTGATGTCCGCCATTCTGAACCTCCTTGTATGTCGGGCTTCCATGGCCGACGACTGTCTCCGCACCACGTGGGTCGGGTTTGCTATCCGGCACGTTCCACCAACTCCTGCGAAAGCTCAATCAAATCATTGGCCATCCGTGCTTTGTCGAATTTCTCCTCCGCCCGCTGCCGGCCCTTCTTCCCCATCTCCTCCGCCCGTGCCTCGTTCTCGAGCAGCTCAATCACCCGCCACGCCAACTCCTGCGTCAGCTTCTCCTCGTCCTTGCTGATCACGAAACCCGTCTCCCCGTCGACCACCGACTCAGTCAGCCCCCCCGAGTCCGTTACCACCACCGGCACGCCACACGCCATCCCCTCCACTGGAACCAGCCCGAAGGGCTCCTCTCCGATCGTCGTGTAGATCACCACGTCACTCAGGGCATCCAGTCGCGGAATATCGTCGTGATCGTACGTACCGATATGCACATACTCCCTCAAGTCATTCTCCTGGATCGTTTGGTCGATCTTCGCGTCGTACATCGCCAGCTCGTCCTGATCCTCGTAGATCCGCTGAGCGCGGCCGGTCATCACCATCAGCGCGTCGGGAACCTCGTCGCGGATCCGCGGCATCGCCTTGATGGCCGGCAGAATCCCCTTCCACGGCAGGAACCGTCCCGGATGCAGAATCACCCGCCTCCCCTCGAAGCCGTAGTGCTCTTTTAGCGCCTCCTTCTTCGACTGATCCACCGGGCTGAACGTCTCAGTGTCGATGCCGTGCATGATCACGGTCCACCTGTCCGCTGGGATTGTCGGCAACTCAGCACGCATCGAACGCCGGATAAAGTGGCTGATGGGAACCAGCTTGTCCCACTCAATCTCTTTCACGATCCGCTTCGTCCGCTCCTCAGACCGATCCAGGAAGACGTCGTTGTGGATCACCAGGTAGTACGGCACGTCCCGCTCGTCACACACATCCCGCAGCGCTCTGGATAGATCGAAGAAATCCAGGTGAAGATTGTGCCCCTGGACCACGTCGATCTGGTGGTCGTCCAGAAAGGCCTCGAACATCCTTTTGGAGTTCTGGTAGACGTCCTCGCCCGCGTCCCGCATCTCGGCGATCTGCCCCGGAACTATCCCATCCCGCCGCTCGACGGTGACGCCTTCTACCTCCTCAGAGGCGGGCTCACCAGCCACGCTCCCGCACAGCAAGCTGACGTCCACCCCCTGCCTCACCATCTCCGGGCAGATCGTCAACAGGTGCATCTCCACTCCCCCGGTCACGGGAGGGAAAGCCCAGTGAACTACACCGATGCTCAATCCCATCGTACATCCTTCCAGTCACTCACGTCTCCCGGTTTCCTGTCGCATCCCAGCCACAGAATCAAGGCATTACGACCAGCATCACTCGCCCGACGACGGTGCCCCAGATCCGTCGGGGCCTCGTCCGTCCGCTTCACTCGCCGACATAGCCTCCCGGACGATCTCGCGGAACTCGTGGATCTCCAGCGGCTTCTCGACGCACCGATAAACCCCCAATCGCTCGGCCTCCCCCTCGAAGCTGGGGCATCCGTACGCCGTCATCCACACCACCGCCGGCTCAGAAGGTAGGCCTCGGACCTCCTCCGTGAACTCGATCCCGTCCATGTCCGGCATGATCATGTCTGTGACGACCAGGTCGAAGGCCATATCCCTCGCCATTCGCAGCCCATCCTCTCCAGTTCCCGCCGTCACCACCTCGAAATCGTTCTCCAGCTTCGTGAGAGCGTTCTGCAACACAAAAAGGACGCGTTCCTCGTCATCGACGATCAGAATCATTCTCTTCATTCCCGGGTTGTCTCCATTAAGCTTAGCTCTTGAAGAATCCGTGCACAACGCGATTCCATACGCGGCAAATCAATTTTCGGAGGCACTCCGGGCGGCCTGATACCGAAAGCGTGCCTCCAAAGCGTTCCTTCGCCCCCGCACCCCCGATTGGGGTCCGCCCGAAACGCCCGACCACCTACCGTACGACCGCCAGGCACGCTGCCGCGTCCCGACGGCTCCTGACGTCCAATTTGCCCAGGATACTGTGCACGTGATTCTTCACCGTCCCCTCGGTGATCACGAGCCGCTCGGCGATCTCCTGGTTCGTCAGACCTTCTGCCACCAGATCCAGCACCTCCCGTTCCCGTGGCGTCAGGTCGCCCACCTTTCGCCCCGCACCACCGACCAGGGAGAAGAGCGTCGCCAGCTCGCTCACCCGGGACATAATCGCGGCGGCGATGCCGGGGGAGATCAGTGCCTCACCTCCGTGCGCCGCACGCAACCGCGCAAGGAGATCGTCCACCGAATCATCCTGTAGGACGTACCCGTCCGCCCCGGCCTCGACGAACGCCACGATCTGCTCCTCCGTCTCCTCCAAGCCCATCACCACGACCTTCGCCCCATCGGCGCCGCTGGCCAGTCGGGTGGTCAACTCCAGAGCCCCCTGGTCGGCAAGCTGCGTTCCGATCAGGATCACGTCCGCCTTTCCGGCCAGCCTCAGCGCATCTTCGCTCGAAGACACCCTTGCCATCATGTCGAGATCGGCCTCATCGTCGAGTACCTGGGCGAGGATATCGCTGACCAGACCTGCCTGGTTAACCAATAGCACTCGAATCATTACATTTCCTGAACGGCTTCCACAGCCCTGTAGGCACCTCGGCGCCCGCTCGCCTCGAAGTCGCTATCAAGTGTAACACAAAAAAAAAGCCCCAACCGATGGACTCGGTTGGGGCTCAGGTTGGACTAAGTTGGCTAAAGTTGGAATTCCGTTGGACCGCCTTTGGCCTTTTAGCTTTGGGCTTTGGGCATCCCCGCATCCACAAATCGATATCCCACGCCCCGCACGTTGACGATGTAGCGCGGCTCCGACGGATTCGGCTCGACCTTCTGACGCAGGCGATGAATATACCACTTGATGATGTCCCGCGCCTCTCGCACGTCCTCCGGGTCGTAGTCCCGGGCCACCCGCACCAGCTCCTCGGGCTCCACCACCCGTTGCGTGTTCTCCATCAGGTGGACCAGCAGCCGGAACTCCCGGCGCGTCAGATCCAGCTCATTCCCCTCATAGGTCGCGACGTACTTCTTCCGGTCGACGAAGAAGGGACCTCGCTGGAGATGCTTCTCCTTGCTCTTCGTCTCCGCGTGAGATTCGACCAATCGCTCCCGTCGGTCGATGGCCTCCTCGATCGCCTCCCGCACTTCGTCCGGCTCCACCGGCTTCAGCAGATAGCCGTCGACCCCCTCCTCGATCGCCGCTTGAGCCGACTCCAGGGAACCGTGGGCCGTCATCATGATCACCACCGTCGACGGCCACCGCCACCGCACCGCCTCCAGGACCCGCAGGCCGTTCACTCGCCCGCCCAGCTTCAGATCGAGCATCATCAGGTCGAACCGCTCATCTCGCAGCTTCTGAAGCGCGTCCTCGCCACTCGCCGCCGTCGATACGATGTGTCCGTCTTTCTCCAGCGTCTTCTCCAGGAAGTAGCGGATCCCTTTCTCGTCGTCCACTACCAGCGTGCGTAGCTTCTCTCCCACGTCTGCTCTCTCCCTCTTATCTTTTCTCAGATAAACCCGATGATACCAGAAAAGGCGCGGAGGACAACCTCACCTGTGTACTCAAGCGCGCTCACCACCCCCTGACCAGCGCGCAAATCGGATCCCCCCTATTCCCGCTGCCCCATTGGTAGCCGGATCGTAAATGTACTCCCCTCTCCCACCCGGCTCTCCAGCTCGATCCGCCCGCCGTACTCCTGCACGATGTTCTGGCTCACGAACAGCCCCAGTCCTGTTCCATCCTCCTTTGTGCTGAAGAAGGGATCGAAAAGATTCGACCGCAGGTCCGGGGAAATCCCCACCCCGGAGTCGCTCACCGCGAGGCAGACCTCATCCTGGCCTTCATCGTACCACGTCGCCAGCTCCAGGGTCCCTCCCCGGGACATCGCCTCCACGGCGTTGAGCACCAGATTGAGCACCACCTGCTGCATCTGATCCGACACCACCCTCGGCTTCGGCAGATCTTCCCCCATCCGCCGCACGACCTTGATCTGCCCATCCTTCACCTGACTTCTGGTCAAGGTGAGAACCCGCTCGACTAACTCGTTCACATCCGTCGGCGTCCCCTCGCCCGATGCCACCGGCCGACTCACGTCCCGCAAGCGGCTGACGATACGCGCCGCTCGTCTCAACTCCTCCAGCCCCATCTCGATGTATTCATCGAGATCCTCGCTGTCCCCTTGGGCCAACGACTCCTCCGCCAGACCCAGGCAGCCGATCACCGACTGGAGGGGGTTGTTGATCTCGTGGGCCAGCGACGCCGCCAGCCTTCCCGTCGTCGCCAGTTTCTCCGATTGCACCAGAGCCGCCTGTGCCCGCTTCCGCTCCGTGACGTCCTCGACCATGGCGATCACAAACATCGGCTCCCCGTGCCGGTCCCGGACGAGCGAGAGTACCATATTGGCCCAGCGCACCTGCTCGTCCGCCCCGACGTACCGGGTCTCCACCCGGGCGTGGTCTCTCCGGCCCGTGGCAAGCTGCCGATATGTGGTCACGTCGCTGGCAATCTCCTCATCGCGGTGTGCGAAGCGTGCGAACAACTCTCCCTCCAGTTCCTCACGGCTCTGCCCAAGCATTCGTCGGAGTGCCGAGTTCCCGACCACCACCCGTCCCTTCTTGTCCAGGAGCGCGATTCCCAAGGCGCTCTGCTCGAAGATCGCTCGGAACCGAGCTTCGCTCGCCCGCAGCTGGGCCGTCCGAGCCGCCACCTGCTGCTCCAGACTCTCCGCGTGCCGCTGCACCTGCTCGTGCAGCTCCGCTTGATGGATCCCAATGGCCACCTGATCCGCAACGTCGCGCACAATGTCTAGATCCTCCGGAGAGAACGGGCCCTCCTCCTTTCTCCCCAGGTTAAGACTCCCCGCCAGACCTCCCTGGACAGTCAGGGGCACACTGACGACAGAGCGTATGCCCCCGTCTCGCAGCACCTTCACCAGCCGAGTCTCCGGCACTGTGGCCGTGTCCTCCACCACAAATGGGCGACCTGCCTTCAGCACCTCGATCGGTTCCTCCCATTCGAGGGGGCGCCACCGTCCCTGCCTCGGAGCATCGACGTCCACTGCTGACGAGGCGAGGACCAACGCTCTCCCTTCCTCCAAATCAAACCACTCGACGGATGCCACGTCGTGACGGACCAGACCCCGCAACCGGGTCAACGAGACATCGGCGATCTCCTTCGCCGACCCGGCTGCCAGAATCGCCGCGTCGATCTCGTGCAGCACCCGGAGCTGCTCCGCGTACCGCCGCACCCGGTCCTCGACCCGCTTCCGTTCCGTCACGTCGCGGAACAAGCCGATCGCTCCCGTAATCCTCCCCCTTCTGTCCTCGATGGGGGCCGTGTCCACCAGAAGCTCCCGTCGTTCCCCTCCCGGCCATATGATTGCCAACTCTTCTTCCCGATGCATCTCGCCATCCAGCGCCGAGCGCGTCAACGGGAGGTCCCTTGGGGGAATCGCCGTCCCGTCCGGCCGACAGATGCACAGCCCGGCGTGGCTCTCATACCTCTCGCCGTGGGGAACCGACCGGGCGTAGAGCCGCTCCGCCGCCGGGTTCGTCAGCGTGATCCGTGCTTTCTCGTCCACGACGACGATCCCTTCCGGGGCGTTCTCGATGATCGCCTGGAGCTTCGCCCGCTCCCTCCCCAGTTGCGTCATCAACTGCTCCCGCTCCGTAACGTTCAGCAGAGAGAAGACGAATCCGCATACCGTCCCATCCTCCTCCTTCACCGGCACCACCCCCCAGTCCCAGTAGGTGACCCCTCGCTCCGGCTGGTCGGCGTAAGCGAACGGTTTTGCGTGGAAGAAGGCCGGCTCCCCCGTCTCTCTAACCCGCTCGAAGATCTCCTCGTTCTCCGGATTGGGGAATAGCTCGAAGTGGTTGCGCCCGATCAACTCCTCTCTTCTGTATCCGGCACCTCTGGCGTAGGCCGTGTTCACCCGCAGGAAGGTGAAGTCCTCGTCCAGGTAGGCCAGGTGGGCGTGAGTATTTTCCATGATCGTCTGCAGCGTGTCCCGTTCTTGCTTTAGATCCGCGGCCAGCGTCTCTGCCCGTTTCCGCTGCCTGTTGATCTCCGCCAGCAGCCGCTCTCGCTCCGTGACGTCGTGCCACACGGCGACGGCCCCGCTCACCGGCCCATCCCCTCCCAGAGGCGCCGCCGATGCCACGATCATCAACTCATCCCCCTTCGCATTTTGGAAAAGTTGGCGGGCCCCCTCCACCCGCTCTCCGCGCAACGCCCGGCTCGACGGCAGGCTATCCACCGCCGGGCGTCCCCCCTCGGGCTCGCGGATCTCCAGCTTGTTAGCCAGCGAAGCGCGATCCACCCCCACCGGATCCATCCCGCATGCCTCGATGGCGGCCCGGTTCGCCCGCACCGGCACCCCGTCAGCGTCGTAGACGATCACCGCGTCCGACATCGCCTCGAACACCGCATTCAGCTCGTCCGCCTGACGCTGCGTGCGCACTGCCAGCTGCTCTATCTCCCTCCGCGCGCGGACCTCCCGGCTCACGTCGCGGGCGATGATGAGCAGCCCGTCGACACCGCCTTCGATTTCCTCCAGCGGCACCACGTCGACGCTCCAGTAACTGTGCCCCTCTCCGGGAACGAGGGCGCCCTTTCTCTCGCTTAGCCGCACGGCATGCCCCGTCCGGCGGACCTCGTCCAATACCTGGGCGCCTCCCCCATCCGCGACGTATGGGAAGACCTCCTCGAAGGGTCGTCCCACCACCGGTCTTTCGGCGCCGGGGATCGCGCGGTAGGCAGGATTCGCCATCTCGATCCGATGCTCCTCCCCTCGCGCCACGGCGATCCCTATCGGGGCCGTGTCCATCAGCCGCTCCAAGAACCGGCGTTGTCGGCGGTTCTCCTTCATCAGCTGCCGGCTCTCGCTGATGTCGCGCACGATCCAGCGCGTACCTACCGTCTCGCCAGCCTCGTCGCATACGGCGGTCACGCTCACCGCGGCCGGGAACGGCGTGCCGCTGCGCGGACACAGTTGGAGCTCCTCTCGCAAGCCCTTCCCCGGACACTGTCCCGCCGCGCGTTCCATTAGCGCGTAGAACTCTCCCTGGTCATCCGAAGAGACGTAAACGGCCAGCGGCTTTCCCTCGAGAAAATGTTTTGGCGTCCCCAAGAGCTCGTACGCCGCCTGGTTCGCTTCCTTGATCACCCCGCCAGTGTCGGTCACCACGTAACCGTCCGGTGCGAACGCAAAAAGCTCCTGATACCGTCGCCGCTCCGCCTCCACATCCTGCCGGGTCGCGCGCAGCTCCTCGTTCTGTTGCCGGATCTCCTCCTCTGTGACCTGGAGCTCCTCGTAGGCCTGCGAGAGCTCCGCCGTCCGCTCCTCGACCCGCCTCTCCAGATTCTCCCGTGCCTCCCGCAATGCCTCGGTCATCTCGACGCGCGGCGTGACATCGACTGCCAACCCGACGCAGCCCGCGATCTCTTTGTCAGCCCCGCGTAGCGGCTCGACCGAGCCATCGTAGATCCGTCCCCTCACCTCCAGCTCGAAGCTCGCCGTCTCTCCCTCCAGCGCCCGATGGTGGGCCAGGATCGCCTTCGTTACGTCCACGAGGCCCTCCAGGTCCGGCAGACGTCGTCCGACGACGTCATCCCACCACCCATCCGCCGCCGACAGTTCCCCGCCAGAAAGCGACGTCAGTCGCAACTCGGCATCCGTCGTCCACACCACCGCTGGCAGCTGCTCCAGCACGAGGCGCAGCCGCGCCCGGCTCTTGCGCAGCTCGTTCTGGGCGTGCTGGAGGATGATCGGTGTCCCACTATCCGGATCCAGCACCGCGTCTATCTGTCCCTCCGTTATTGCCTCCAGCCGCCGCTGGATGTCGCTCAGCTGCCGTATCAAGGCGCTGACCTCTTCAGCCTGTGGATCGACCCGTCGCTGCTCTTCCATACTCCGTCCCAATCTAGCTAACATCCCGTCAAGACGTCGGAACCGCTAATTCGCTGCATCCCTGTCTTGCGCACTACGCCTGCCGTTCCCTATCCCCGTCTTTCCAGTCCCAAGGCCTGGGCCACCGCACTATGATCACTCAACGTCCCTACGATTGACACCGGCGCCGTCCCATCCACAATCAACGTCGGCGTCACCAGAACCCCATCATCCAGGGCACGCAGCGGCTCGTCCAGAATGTCGACAATCTCCAGCTGGTACCCGCCCGGCTCCAGCCATCGGCGGCAGATCGCGTTCAGATTCCCCACCGCCTGTCTCGAGTTCGGCCCGTCCCCGGCCACGTAGAGCCGCAACGTCAGCAGGCGCTTCGTCACGCGATTCTCCCTCTCCACCCCTTGTCCACGACTCACACTAGGCTCCTCGCTCCGATTCAACCATATCCTGATCACCGTCCCGCTGCCGCCGTATCCCCCGACGGTGGCTACGCCACATCTCCTCCCGCGCCTCCTGCTCCTCCTCCAGGGCGGCGAGCTCCAACCGGCGTGCCTCGATCTCCCGCTCAATCGCCTGTCTCCGCGCCTCCGCCTCCGCCTCGGCCAGCTTCAGCGCCTGTCTTCTCCGCTCGATCTCGGCCCGCACCCGCCCTCGCTCCGCCGCTATCTCCCGCTCCCTCTCCCAGCGGAGCGTTCCCATCAGCACCTCGCCGCCCTCGGTGTATACCTCTCTCAGGCTCAGCCCCTCGTCGCTCAGGACGAGCTCTCGCACCTGATTCGAGTGCCCCGTCCCCCGCGCTTTCACGATGCTCAGCGCCCGGTTCCGCTCCCCCTGCTGCGCTGGATACGCCAGGTGAATCCACGTATCGGCCAGCGTCGAGACTTCCAGCGGCGTTCCCTCCATACTTGGGGCATCCCCTCCCAGCAGGCTCGTGCACAGGAGCGTGATCCCCTCCTGCTTCGTCTGGTAGATCAACCGTCGCGCCACGCTCAGCGCCGGGACGGCTCCGCCCGCCTTCGTGATCGCCGACAGGGGATCGATCACCACGCAGCGCGCCTCGTGGTCGTCGATCGTCCTGCGAATCCTCAACAGATGCTCATCCGCGCTCCGCGCCTCCGTTCGTGCCGCCATCATGCATAGGAGCCCGGACTCGAGGTGGGGCTCCAGATCAATGCTCACCGAGCGTAGATTCCGGACGATCTCCTCGCTTCCCTCATCGAAGCAGACGTACAGCGTCCGCTCACCGCGCTCGCAGGCCGCCTCGGCGAAGGCGCCGACCAGCGTCGTCTTCGCGGTTCCCGGCGCCCCTGTGATCAGCGAGCTCGACCCGCGGAAATCCCCGCCGCTCAACATATCATCGAGTGGTTCGACCCCGCTCGACACCCGCTCCTCGGAGATCTCATAGTTGAACTCTGGCGGCCCCAAACGCGCCACCTCCATCCCCGCCGGGCCGATGAGCAACGGCGTCTCGTTCTCCATGAAGGTGGACCCCCGGTATTTCACCACCCGAAGCGACCGTAGCGAGACCCGATCCTCGATCCGCTGCGAGAGCCGGACCACACAGTCGGCGATGAACGGTAGAAATCCGTGCTCCATCACCCCTTCCATTCCTACTCCATCCAGACGCGCCGTGATGATCCCCGTCAGATCGCGCGCCGACAGCCAGTCGTGGATCCGGTACATCTCCTGTCGCTGGCTGCTAGGCTCCTCGATCGACTTCAGGATCACGTCCAGGGAGTCGAACACGATTCGCCTGGCTCCGATCGCCTCCGCCTTCTCTCTCAGCACGGCCAGCATCCCGGCCAGATCGAACGCCCCGGCCCGCACCGTGTCCGGCGACAGCCGGGCGTCCATCAGAAAGAGCTCGTCCTCGCCCAACCCGCTCAGCCCCCAACCGAACGTCGCGTTGTCCACGATCTGCAGCGCTGGCTCCTCAAACGCCACGAAGATACCCGGCTCTCCCCACTCCTGGACCCCGGTCACCAGGGTCTGGAGAGCGAATATCGTCTTCCCCGTCCCGGGCGCTCCGATCACCAGCGACGTCCGCCCCCGCGGCAGCCCCCCTCCCGTGATCTCGTCGAATCCCGCAATCCCCGTCGGCGCCTTCTCGATGCCCATCCCACTACCCACTGCCGCGTC
>Ga0207797_1002447_pt1 | contig 12859 bp, 12 predicted proteins | sample PRCRCaboRojoPR_6_FD_187275 | JGI IMG/M metagenome (GOLD analysis project Ga0207797, IMG submission 187275) | Marine sediment microbial community from Cabo Rojo, Puerto Rico - PR CR 10% Liquid 1 (SPAdes) | ecosystem: Environmental > Aquatic > Marine > Coastal > Sediment | place: Cabo Rojo, Puerto... | reverse complement strand
CCCCATCCTCACTCCGGGACTGCTCGACGGGACGGAGACGGCGACGTCCTACCTCCACCTCGACCTGGCGCCGGGCGAGTACGCCTGGGTCGCCGAGGTTCCCGACCCGTCGGCGAAAGGGCTGCTCGAGACGTTCACCGTCCCCAGGCGGGATAGCAGTCGTAGCCGACCCGCGACGAGCGGTCCGTGTGACGTCCCGCCCGGTCACGGCCTCGGTCGTTCCCGGATGCCCGACTGGCTCCACGAGGCGTTCGCGAACCTGTCCCGGTTCGACTGAGCTACCGGGACGTGGCGGCCGGGACCCGAAACCCACAAACGACCCGGCCACCCACCGCGAGCATGGACGTCCTCGCCCGGTACGAACCGCTGGTGGACGACTACGAGGCGTTCCGGGCCGCCTGCGAGCGGCCCCTCCCCTCGGTCGTCCGCGTCAACGACATCAAGGCGACCCCCGAGCGGGTGCGCCGGGCGTTCGACGAGGCCGGCACCGAGTACGAGCGCGTGGACTGGCACGACGGCCTCCTGCGAGTCGAGAGTCAGCCCGGCAACTCCTGGCCCTACGTCCACGGCTGGGTGTACGGCCAGGAGGAGGTCAGCGCCGTCCCCGCCGAGGTGCTCGCGCCCGAACCCGGCGAGCGGGTGTTCGACCCCTGTGCCGCCCCCGGCTCGAAGACCACCCAGCTCGCAGCGCTGATGAACGACCGGGGCCTGCTCGTGGCGAACGACAACAACCTCGGGCGGCTCTCTGCCCTGCGCTCGAACGCCGAACGGTGTGGGGTCACCTCCGTGGTCGTCACGAACTCGGACGCGCGGAACTTCTCGCTGAAGCCGTTCGTGGGCGAGGAGGGTCACCAGCCGCCCCTCTTCGACCGGGCGCTGGTCGACGTGCCCTGTTCGTGCGAGGGGACGATACGGAAGAACCCCACCGCCCTCGAACAGTGGGATTACTCGCACGTGCAGGGCATCGCTGGCGTACAGAAGGGCATCCTCACGCGGGCCGTCGAGGCGACGAGGCCCGGCGGCACCGTCGTCTACTCCACGTGCACGTTCGCGCCGGAGGAGAACGAGGCCGTACTGGACCACGTGCTCGAGTCCGACCGCGTGCGTTGCGAACTCGTCGAGTTCGACCTGCCGCTGGACGCCGCACCGGGCGTCACCGAGTGGGAGGACGAGACCTACGACCAGAGCGTCGAGCGGGCGAAGCGCATCTACCCGCACCTGAACGACACGGGCGGGTTCTTCTGCGCGAAACTGGAGGTGACCGCCTGATGGCCGACGAGAGCGCGAACGACCCGCACCGGTTCGAGCGACTGCCAGCGACCGAGGCGGACCGAGAGGTTGAGGGCCGCGCCACCCGCGCCGAGGTGCTCGCGTTCTGGTCGGAGAACTACGGCGTCGACCCCGACGTGTTCGACTGCCACACCTTCTGGGAGAAGGGCGCCGGGAAGGTGTGGGTGTTCGCCGACGACCTCCCCTCGCCCGTCGATGTGGAAGCCGTCGGGATGACGTTCCTCCGGACGCGACAGGAGCACTGGAAACCGACGACCGACGCCGTCCAGCGGTTCGGCCGGCACGCCGAGGAGAACGTCCTCGTGCTCGACCGCGAGGAGGCCGAGCGGTTCCTCGACGGGGAGACGCAGGACCTGCCGCGCTGGGACGGCGACTGGGGCTACGTCGTCGTCGCCCACGAGATCGCCGACGACGTCGAACCCATCGGCGTGGGGCTCTACCTCCGTGGCGAGTTGCGCTCGCAGATTCCGAAGGGCCGCCAGCGGAACCTCTGAGTCAGGAGCGCTCGCGGAGCGTCCCGCCGCCCAGTCCCGCCCACTCCACCCGGTAGCCGAGCGCGGCGAGCACCGCGCTCGCGTCCTCGAACCCCCGGTCCGCGAGGAGCGACTCCGCGTCGGCGTAGGCCATCCCCGCCTCGAGGTCATCGCCGAGCGAGTCGAGGACGGCCGGGCGCACGAGCATCCGACCCACCCGCTCGTGCTCGGGGAACGCCTTCTCCTCGACGGCCGACTCGCTCACGCCGTACTCTGCCGCGAGTCGCTCGAGGGTGGTGACGTCCGCCTCGGGGACGAGTTCGGCGGGCAGGTCGGCGGCGCTCGCCTCGACCAGTTCGGCCTCGTAGCGACGCAGGGCGTCGCGCACGTCCTTCACCCGGATGTGCTCCCGGTAGGGGATGGCGCCGTCGGTGAGTTCCTCGACCTCCTCGCCGACCCCGAGGGACGCGTCGACGGCCACGAGGAACGCCACGTCCTCCAGTTCGGAGAAACGGGCGAGCTTCTTCTCGACGTACTCGGGTGTCCAGAACCCCATCACCTCGAAGAAGACGCGGAAGGGTGCGTATCGGTAGTCGAACGCGAAGTCCGGGACGACGGCGTGTTCGCCGGCGGCCAGCAGGTCCGGTTCGCGCACGAGGTCCCAGTCGAGGGAGAGCGACGAGAAGCGGGCCGCGAACTCCCGCTCGACGCCGGAGTCGTAGCTGGGTTCGGCGACCGGGTCGACGCCCGGGACGGTCACGTCGTCCGGTGAGAGCCGGAGGGTGCGTTCGGTCCCCCGGTCGTCGATGGTCGCCTCGAGGTCCCAGTCGTCGCCCTTCGCCACGGTCCGGAGGAGCCGGGCGAACCGGACCCCGTACCTGCGGGAACGGCCGAACAGTGCGTCCGGACCCGTGACGACCACCTCGCGCGCCTCGGGGCTTGTGGCGTCGTCCGGCGCGTGAATCTCGTACATCAGCCCCAGTCGCTTGACGGCCGAGACGAGCGCCTTCGGCTCGCTCGACCGGACCCGGACCTCGGTGGCGTCGAACAGCGCCGTCTGGGCGAGCGAGAGGTCGTAGCGTGGAGGCAGGATCTCGGGCGTCCAGCGCGGGGAGAACTCGGCGAGCACCTGCCGGGCGTCGAGGTCGGCGTAGAGCGAGGACTCGACGGCGTCGACCGAGGCACCGACCGACTCGGCCGCTCGTTCGAGCGCCTCGGCACGCTCACTCTCCGTCACGACCCCGACCGCCTCGGCCGCCTCGAACGCCGCCGCCCGCGCTCGCACCGGGTCGACCGTCGCCCGGGTCTCGAAGGTCGCGTCCCGCTCCAGCAGGGCGGCGAACCCCCGGACGAGTTTGAAGTCCGACGCGTCGCGCTCGAGGGCGGTCAGGGCGTCCTCCAGTTCGGCGCGGGTGTGCCCGACGTGCCCCTGATAGACGCCGACGACCCGGGCCGCGAGGCGGCGGGCGTCCTCGTCGTCGCCAACGAACAGCGGCCGGTAGCCACCGCCACGACGGGTCACCCGGAGGAGGTCCTTCGTCAGCACTGCTCGGGAGGTAGGTGGGCGCGAATAAAGGCCCACCGGCCCACCCGAGCCACGCGTTATTTGAGCGCCGCGACCCTAGCCCGGGCCAATGGAAGAGTACGAGCGGAAACTCCTGCTCGAGCGTATCGACCGGGAGGGCGCCACGGTCGGTGCGTCCATCCCCGACCGCATCGAGGTCCAGGGGACGGAGGTGGACCTCCGGGAGTTCGTCTTCGAGATCAAGCGCCGCGAGACGGTCCCACCGGGCGAGCGCGAGAAGGTCGACCAGGCGAAGAAGAACCTCCGGCGCGAGAAACTCCAGCGGCGACAGCGCATCGAGAACGAGGAGGTCACGTTCGAGGAGGGCGAGGAGCTGGTCGAGTCGATCGTCGGCATCGACCGGGCGCTGGAGGCCCTCCAGAGTCTCGGCCCCGCGAACATCGAGGGCGAGATACAGGCGAAGGAGGCGGCCGACCAGAAGCGGTGGATGGGGTTCCTGAAGAAGGTGCTCGGGAAGGACGGTGGCCCGCGACTCGGAGGCCGGTAGTGACCCGGAACGCCGAGGTGGCCGCGCTGTTCGAGGAGTTCGCGGACCGACTGGAGGCGATGGACGTGGAGTACAAGCCGCAGGCCTACCGCCGGGCCGCGGAGAACATCCGCGCCAACGCGACGGACATCGAGGTGCTCGCCGAGGAGGGGCAGGACGCCGTCGAGGAGATCCAGGGTGTCGGCGACGCCATCTCCGCGAAGGTGCTAGAGTACTTCGACACGGGCGAGATCGCCGAGCTGGAGGAACTCCGCGAGGAACTGCCCGTGGACATGCGGGGGCTCCTCGCCGTCGAGGGGGTCGGACCCAAGACGGTCGGCGACCTCTACGAGGCGCTCGGGGTGCGGGACCTCGACGACCTCGAGGCCGCCGCCGAGGCCGGCGAGATACAGGCGGTGAAGGGCTACGGCGCTAAGACCGAGCAGAACATCCTGAACGCCATTCCGTTCGCCCGCGAGTCGCGCGAGCGAGCGCTCCTCGGCGACGCCCGCCCCGTCGCCGACCGCCTGCTCGCGTCCCTCCGCGAGGACGAGGCCATCGAGCGGGTCGACACCGCGGGGTCGCTCCGGCGCTGGCGGCCCACGGTCGGCGACGTGGACGTCCTCGTCGCCAGCGAGGACGGCGAGGCCGTCGTCGAGACGTTCACCGAGTGGGAGGAGGCCGACGACGTCATCGAGGCGGGCGAGCAGAAGGCGAGCGTCCGCTCGAACGGCCTGCGCGTGGACTGTCGGGTCGTCGTCCCCGAGGAGTACGGATCGGCGTTGCAGTACTTCACCGGCTCTCGCGACCACAACGTCTCGGTCCGCAACCGCGCCATCGAGCTGGGCCTGAAGATGAACGAGTACGGGGTCTTCGACGTGCGTGACGTGGACGACCCCGACGCTGGACAGCGGGTCGGCGAGCGCATCGCGGGCGAGACGGAGGCCGAGATGTACGAGGCAATCGACCTCCCGTGGATCCCCCCGGAGATGCGCGAGGACCGCGGCGAGGTGGAGGCGGCGGCCGCGGGCGACCTCCCGGACCTCGTCCACGAGGGCGACCTGCGCGGCGACCTCCACACCCACACCGACTACTCGGACGGCCGCGAGACGCTGGCCGGGATGCTCGAGGCGGCCGAGGCGCTCGGCCACGAGTACTACGCCGTCACCGACCACGCCACCGGACCGGGGATGGTCGGCGGCGTCGGACTGGACGACGGGGAACTGCTCGCACAGGTAGACGACGTGCGCGAGGCGGCCGAGGCCGTCGAGATGGCGGTGTTCACCGGCGTCGAGGCGAACGTCGGGACCGACGGTGACCTGAACGTTGGCGACGAGGTCCTTGAGGCGCTCGACGTGGTGGTCGCCTCGCCCCACGCCGCGCTCGACGGTGACGGCACCGACCGTCTCGTCACGGCGATGGAACACCCCGAGGTGGACGTCCTCGGGCACCCGACGGGGCGGATGTTGAACCAGCGTCCCGGTCTCGAAGTAGACTACGGGCGTATTGCTGCGGTCGCGGCGGAGCACGGCGTCGCACTGGAGATCAACAGCAACCCCTCGCGACTCGACCTGCGTGGGGCCGCCGTGAAGACGGCCGTCGAGGCCGGCGCCACCATCGTCGTGAACACGGACGGCCACTCGCCACGTGACCTCGAGTACCTCCGCTACGGCGTCCACACGGCCCGCCGGGGCTGGGCCGAGGCCGGCGACGTGCTGAACACGTTGCCCGTCGAGGAGGTCCGGGCGTTCCTCGGGCTGGACTGACGGGACAAGAGCCTTGCCGCAGGCGAGACCAGTACCATCGATGCCCTCCAGACGCACGCTCCTGACCGGTGCGGCCGCTGCGAGTACGAGCGCACTCGCTGGCTGTGCCACACTGACTGGCGGGTCGGACCTCCGGAACGTCCGTCACGGCGACACGCCGACCCCTCCCGACGGCGCCACCGTCGTCGCCAGAGACGAGCGGCGCGTCGGGGAGGCCCCGCACGGCCTGTTCGTCCAGCGAGCTGTCGCGTTCGAGCACCGGGACCGGATCGAGGTCCACACCGACCACCAGTTGATCCCGGGCGAGAACCAGTTCGGCACGAGGTGGCGTCTCGGCGGGTTCACGCTCGACCACGACTACCGCGACCTCGACCCGGACCGGTTCAGCGACCGCCGGGCCGACTACGTCCCCGCCGACGACGCCGAGGACACGCTGGTTCGGATGGAGCGGTCCGAGGCCGAGACGGACCTCCTGCGCTGGCGGGTCGAGTACGGTCGCAACGAGTCGACGTGGGGCCCGACGTTCGTCTCGGCGGTCCAGCCCCCCGGACCGCTCTCGGAGGGGGACGGCGTCGCCGAGAGCCGTCTCGAGGTGCAGGTTGCCCGGTTCCCGTTCGGACGCGAGACCTACAAACTCGAGACCGGCCTCGTCTACGGGAGGGGCCTCGAGTGACGGGCGAACCGGAGCCGCCGTTCCTGCTCGACGTGATGCTCGGCAAGCTCGCGGTCTACCTGCGGCTCTGTGGTTACGACACCGTCTATGCACTCGACCGGGACGTGGAGGCCGACGACGCGGTCCTCGGACTGGCCGCCCGCGAAGCCCGGACCGTGCTCACCCGCGACGTCCACCTCTCGACCCGTGCCGAGCGGGGCTTCCTGCTGGCCGAACGAGACCCACGTGACCAGCTGGCCGAACTCGCGACCGCCGGCCTCCAGCTCGAACCGACCGCCGAGCCGGCCCGGTGTGGGCGGTGCAACGGCTCGATGGTGGCCGTCGACGGGGACGAGGAGACACCCGAGTACGCGCCGGACCCGGTCGCAGAACCACAGTGGCGCTGCACGGAGTGCGGGCAGGTGTTCTGGAAGGGGTCACACTGGGACCGGATGCGAGCGACGCTACGGGAGGCGCGAGGTGAGTAGCCGCGGACCGTCGTGCGGTGCTGGGCCGTGCGGCTCAGTCGTACCGCGCTAGCACCGCCGCTCGTGGTCACGAGGAGACGACCAGCCGTGAAACGACCCGAAGAAGGGACCGATTACTCCACCCGGTCGATGCCGGCGGAGGTGTTCTCCTCCCACTGCTGGCACGGCTCCATGTCCGCCATCGTCTCGGCGTGGAGGCCGCAGTAGGGTTTCAGGCCGTTCCCGGTGCGGACGTACTTGAAGTGCGAGCAGTTGCCGCAGTAGACGTCGCCGCGGGGTTTCGGGTCGGGTTCGTCGAGGAAGACGGCGTCGTCGGTGGTCGCGCCACCGTCGGTCGTCGCCGTGCTCGTGCGGTTCCGGGTGGGCGTAGACGACTGCCCGGCGGTCTGGGTCTCAACGTTGCCGTCGGGGGTGGAGCCGAAGAAACCGATGCCGGAGAGCCGCGAGCGGAGGTCGTCGTTCGACACCTCGACGACCTGCGTCTCGCCCTGTTTCGTGATACGGAGTTTGACGGTGCCGCCGGGGTCGTTCCGGGTCTTGAAGTTCGCCACGGCGGAGAACAGCGCCCAGAGCGTCGTGATGGCGCCGACGAAGTAGACGGCGGTGACCGGGAGCGTGTAGTCGACGGGCTGCCCGTACCACTGACTCGGGTAGACCGACTGGAACACGACGACGGCGAGCAGTGCGATGGCCGACCCGACGACGGCGGCGATGCGGACCCGGCGGCCCGCCTGCGGCAGGACGGTGACGACGCCGAGGAACGTGGCCGGGAGGCCGAGACCAGCGGCGATACCTGCGAGTTCGCGCGCCTCGAAGACCCCCAGCGAGAGGCTGTCGGCGACGGCGGTCGAGGTGCCGACGGCGATGCCGAACACGGTCAGGACGGCACCGACGGAGAACAGGACGACACCGAGGTACAGCCGACGGAGGTCGGCGCCTCCCCGGCCGCCCTCGTACACCTCCGAGAGGCTAGTCATACCGTGGAATTTACCGTCATCGCACAAAAGGCTACGTCAGACGTTCGTCTTGCGGATTCCGCCGTCGACGCGGTCTCCGGCCGTCTCCGGGCGAACCACCGATGGGTCCGCCTCAGAAGTCCAGGGGGTCGGCCTGCTCCCACCGCGGCTCGAACGCCGCCCGGACCGACTCCGCGAACTCCCGGTCCTTCAGGTCGATCATGGCGAACACCTGCTGGGACTCCAGCGGGTGGGGCACCTCGATGACCGTCTCGGTGTCGTCGATGAGGTTGAACGTCCCCGAGACGTTCTCGCTGGTCCGGACCTCGAAGGACTCGTAGGCCGAGAACGACTCCCGGTAGCGCTCGCCGATGCTCTCGGGCAGCATCGGGACGAGGTCCGGGCGCATCAGGAGGTTCACCTCGACGCCCCGCTCGAGCGCCTCCCGGAGCCCGTCGAGGATCATGTTCCCGACGGTGTCCACGTCGAAGAACGACTGGGTGTAGGTCGAGAGCACCAGCGCGATGCGCTCGTCGGCCGCCGCCAGTCGCTCGACGAGGAGGTCGATGGTCTCCTCCGGGCCCACCGCGGCGGTCCAGAACGTCTCCTCGACCGGTTCGGCCGTCTCCAGTTCCCCCTCGAGTTCCTCGACGATGCCCTCGTACTGCTCGGCCTTCTCCGCGAGTTCGCGCTTCTTGTCGTCGAGCAGGCGCTCCAGCGCGGTCGAGGGTTCGACCGCGACGTACTTCTTCGGCCGACTCGCCGACTGCGAGCGCACGAGGTTGTACTGCTCGATGCTGTTGAGCACGTCGTAGATGCGGCCCATCGGGACGTCGCTCGCCCGAGACAACTCCTTGGCGGTTGTCGGCCCGGTCTCGAGGAGCGAGCGATAGGCCCGTGCCTCGTACTCGGAGAGGCCGAGGTCGCGGAGACTCGCCATCGTCCGGTCCTCTCGCGGGGGCGCTATAAACGCTGTGACTGTTGACTCACGCGGCCGTTGTTTACTCCTCGACCGGCGTGGTCCGGGTCACTGAACGGAGGGCTGGTCCGCACTGGCGACACGCTCGCCCAGTTCGACCGGCGTCTCGGCCGGGGCGGAGCGCTCGCCGCCCCGGACCACCACGGCCCTCTCCCGGTCGTCCGGCACTACCACCTTCTCGTGGTCGGCCACCCGCAGCGCGGCGCGGTGGAGGGCCGTCCCCGCCGGGGGTGTCTCGACGACGAGCGGGTCGTAGTGGTGGCGTGCGCAGGCCGCCGCGTAGCCGGCCACCTCCGCACCCATCCGGTCGGCCGCGCCCGCGAACGCCGAGAGCGCCTCGGCCGCCCACTCGCGGTACTCGCCGTCTCCCTCGCCGGTCAGGTAGGCGAGGTCCACCAGCGCGTCAGCGGCCTCGACGTTCGACTCGAGCGGCCGGAGCGGCCGGGTGAGCAGCCCCTCGCCCTCCAGCGGCCCGTCGTAGAACGCCCCCTCTGGCGCGCGGAGCGACGCGAGTTCGTCCGCGACGGCGACCGCACTGTCGAGGTAGCGCTCCTCGCCGGTCACCTGTACCGCGGTGGTGAGACCGGCGAGCAGACGAGCGTGGTCGAGCAGGAGACCGGCCTCGCTCTCGGGGGCGTCGAAGTGGGAGACGACGCCGTCGTCGACCAGCGTCTCCAGCACGTGGTCGAGCGCCCGCGCTGCGTACCGCCGTGGCGCCTCGGCGTCGGTGAGCGCGGCGACGCGCAACAGCGCCTCCGACGCGAGGCCGTTCCGGTCGGCGAACACCGTCCCGTCGACGTGTGGCGGGTCGGCGTCCGCCCGTTCTGTCGCCTCCAGCGTGTAGTAGTCGCCGCCGGCCTGACTGCCGGCGAAGGCGTCGCCGGTCCAGAGGGTCGTCGTCAGGTAGTCGACCGTCCGCTCGGCCGTCTCGCGGTAGGCGTCCCGCCCGGTGTAGAGGTAGCCCGCGGCGAACGCCCGGAGCAGCGCGGCGTTCTCGTCCAGCAGTTTCTCGCGGTGTGGGTGCGCCCAGTCCCGGTTCTCGGCGAACCGGTAGAACCCCCCGTCGTAGGTGTCCTGCAGGTGGGCCTGTATCGCCTCCAGCGTTCGGGTCGCCCGGTCGCGGTCGCGCTTCAGCGCGAACGCCACCGTCCGGGCGAGCGGGAACTTCGCGCTCTCGCCCCAGCCGCCGAACTCCTCGTCGAACGCCTCGGCCACCTGTTCGACCATGTGCGCCTCGATGCTCGCGTCGACTCGACCGACGGGTGGGTCGGGGTCCTGCAGCGCACGCGGCACCCGGCCCGCCTCCACCCCCTTCGCGGCCCACGTCTCCCGCACCGAGTCGAGGATGCCGCGGAAGCCGTCGGGGCCGAGGTAGGTGGCACCGGTCATGATTTCGCCGTCGGGCGTCGTGAAGACGGTCGAGGGGAACCCACCCATGTTGTAGCGTTCGCGCACCCGGGGCTGCCGGTCGGCGTCCACCCGTATCGGGACGAAGCCCTCGCCGACGTGAGCGGCGAGCATCGGGTCGGAGAACACCGCGTCGTCCATCTCCTCGCAGGCGACACACCACGGTGCCGACAGCGACAGCAGGACGGGTTCGGTCCGTGCACGGGCGCGGTCGAACGCCGTCGGTCCCCAGTCGAACCAGTCGACGAGGGTGCCGTGGCGCCGGGTTCGGCCGGTCGACTCCGCACCGTCCGGGCCGTCGGTCTCGGCGTCGTCAGTCATTGGACGACGTTGACCGGGCGCCCGGGAAAGGGTGTCTATCCGTCCGCGCCGGTCGAGGCCGAGGCTGGTCTCAGGGCTCGGTCAACTCCTCCTCGACGCCCGCACTGGAGACGTAGCTGGCGAAGCGGACCCCGAACAGGGAGATGAGTATCCCCACGAACACGAAGATGGCGAGGCGCGTCCACACCGAGAAGGCGACGCCCTCGACGCTGACGGGGCCGAACGAGAGCGCGGGGAACCGGAGCGGGTCGATGGCCCCCGCACGTTCGAGGAAGTAGCCCGCGAACCCGCGGACGACGAGGCCCACCGCGATGACACCGAACGGGAGGTTCAGGAAGGAGTTGCGCACGTCCTCTTGGGCGAGGAACTCGTCCAGCAGGCGGCCGGTAGAGGCAGTCAGGGCCGCGAGCGCCAGCCACGGCACCGCGTCGAAGACGAACCGCATCCCGACGATGAGTTCGGCGGTGTCGGGCGGCATCGCCCGCACCCCGATGGCACCCGCGAAGACGCCGACGAGCGCGAGCCCACCGCCGACGACGTACGTGACGAGCGACACCTGCCCGGAGTAGAACGCGTCGCGGACGAGGCCGGGCAGGGCAGCCAGCCAGTCGTCGATGCCCAGCCCCTTGTAGAGCAGGAAGGTGCCGATGACCGCGGCGATGGCCGACAGCGCGAGGGTGAGGCTGTCGGCCAGGAGGAGCAGGACGGGAAACGCCAGCAGGGCGGCCCCCACGGGGACGAGGACGGTGGCGCGCAGTTCCTCGTCGGCGAGGAACTGCTTCAGCAGGTAGTAGGTCGACTCGATGTCGTGGGCCTGCCGGACGACCACCCGGTCCACGGCGTCGACCCGGACCCGGGACTCGACGATGGGAACGAGGCGCTCGTCCTCCGCGCTGTCGACCACGACCACCGCGGAGTCCGGCGAGTACCGGCGCACCAGGTCGTCCGTGTACCGCGCGACCGCACGGTCCGCGTTGACGGCGTCACCGTGCCCCGAGACGACGGCGACGATGGGCTCGTCGCCCTCCTCCTCGAGGTCCCTAGCGACACGGAGCGTCTCCAGCAGACAGTTCACGCGGGAGTCCTCCGGGTCCTCGACGCCCACCTCAGAGACGAGGGCCTCGAGGGCGTCGGTCCCGACGACGGGACCGTCTGCGGCCAACTGGCCCCGGTCGATACAGAGGACGAGCGTGCTCACGCCCGATGTGAAGGTGCCCCCGGATAAAAAAGCCGCCAGTCGGTTCGGTCAGAAACGGAACCGCCCACCCTCCGCCCCGTCGTCCGGGAGGAAGGCGCTGGCGACGCCGGCACCGAGCGCGTAGGCGACCACGGCCGCGCCACCGCGGAACCGCGTGAGCAGACCGGCCCGCGGTTTCAGTTCGCGGACCGACACCGGGCCGAGGTCCTCCTCGAGTCGGTCCAGCACGTCCTCACGGGTGCCGAGTTCGTCGGCCAGTCCGTTCTCGACGGCCTCACGCCCGAGGTACACCTTCGCCTCCGTCTCGCGGACGAACGCGGGGTCCATCCCGCGGCCCTCGGCCACCGTCTCGACGAACACGTCGTAGAACCCGTCGATGATGCCCTGCAGGTACTCGCGTTCGTCCTCGTCGATGTCGTCGAGGGCGACGCCGGCCTCCTTGTACTCGCCGGCGGTGAACTGCTCGTAGGAGAGGCCGACCTTCTCGAGCAGTTCCCGGCCGGTCACGCGCGAGCCACGCACACCGATGGAGCCGACGACGCTCGCCTCCCGCGCCCAGAGTTCGTCACACGCGCTGGCGATCCAGTAGCCACCCGAGGCACACACGTCGGTCGTGTACGCGACGACGGGACCGTCGAACGACTCGGCCGCGAGTCGGATGTCGTCGCTCGGGACAATCTCCCCGCCCGGCGTGTTCAGGTGCAACAGGAGCCCGTCCACGGCGTCGTCGGCGTCCGCAGCCTCGATGCGGTCGACGATGGCGTCCGCACCGGGGCTGGTCGGCCCGCTCGGCGGGAACGATGGACTGCCGCCGTCGCGGGTGATGGGCCCGTCGACGGTCACCTCGGCCACGTTGTAGCCCGGGAAGACGTTGCCGGCGATGCGACCGAGGACGCCGAACGCCGCCGCCAGGGCGAGGAGCACGAGGAGGACACCGAGCAGCTCCGCCAGGTCGGTAGGGTAGTCGACGAACAGTGCGAACGCGGCGACGGCGACGACGAGCAGGCCGACCACCAGGATGGCGAGGCGGCCGAGCCGGTCGGTCGTGTCGCTCACGCTGTATCACGTCGCATACCCGGGGTTCGCGGGAGGGACAGTTAAAGCCGCCGCGCTCCAGTCCCGCTTGGCGAGGCGGCCCGGTCCAGGTCGGTGGGGCAGGCTGTGCGGTCCCGCTCGACGAGGTGGTGCCGTCGCTCGACGAGGTGGTGCTGGGGTGTGTCGAAACGTAGAATCCGGACGGACCTAGAGCAGACCGGCCTTCTGGAGCTTCATCAGGTC
>Ga0207797_1002446_pt1 | contig 12863 bp, 9 predicted proteins | sample PRCRCaboRojoPR_6_FD_187275 | JGI IMG/M metagenome (GOLD analysis project Ga0207797, IMG submission 187275) | Marine sediment microbial community from Cabo Rojo, Puerto Rico - PR CR 10% Liquid 1 (SPAdes) | ecosystem: Environmental > Aquatic > Marine > Coastal > Sediment | place: Cabo Rojo, Puerto... | reverse complement strand
AACGATCGGGGATTCTCAACTGGCAAAACACATCAATCCGAGCATGACGACCCTCGACCTGCATACCGAGAAACTTGGATATCTTGCGGCAAAGAAGCTCAACGGATTAATTGGCGGGGAAAAAGACCCGGGCAACGATATAGTCAAATCAGAATTGATCAGAAGGGAATCATGTGGATGCAAGGTCAGCAATGGGGGTGATAAGTCCACATCAAGTTGAGCAAAAGTCGGTACAAATCAATACATCAATTCCTTACACAAGGAGGGACTAAGATGTTAGACAAAAAACTACTTTCTCTTACGTTATTGACGCTGGTATTAGGCCTAGGATTGGTCTTTTCCGGCACTTTCGTGGCATTTGGTCAGGAAGACAAAGTAACGTTCGCGACGAGCTTCGGCGGGAACGAACTGGAAATATTCAAAGAGTTAATGGCGCAATTCGAAGACGATACGGGAATCGAAGTAGAGGTCCAGCCGGTCAGTCGTAACATGAAGACTGCGCTCGGTTCTCGGGTAGAGGCCGGCAATCCTCCCGACATGGCAAACGTACCGAATCCGGGACTTATGAACAACTTTGCCATGAAGGATCAGCTCGCCTCGCTCGACTGGTTCAAGGATACTGAACTCGCCGACAAGATGGCTGGCGGCTTCATCGGATCCGGTTCCTACAAAGGAACTCTGTATGGCGTAGTTCCCGCGGCAAGCGTGAAGAGTCTGGTCTGGTATAACAAGAAAGTATTCGAAGAACAGGGCTACGAGATACCCGAGACGGTCGGCGAACTTCTCCAGCTCCAGAACGAGATGTTAACCGACGGCTACACGCCGTGGACGGTGGGGTTGGAAAGTGGTGCAGCTACCGGCTGGCCCGGTACGGACTGGCTCGAAGACATAATGCTTCGATTGGCGGGGCCCGAAGTCTACGACATGTGGGTAAACCACGACATACCGTGGACGGACCCCAGGGTTGCCCAGGCGTTCAGGGTATTCGATCTTTTTGTAAACGAGGATACAGTTATGGGCGGTAGAAAAGCGGCATTAACGATCAACTTCGGTGACTCGGCTCAGTACATACTGCCGACCGAAGGCAGGGACGAACCCAGAGCACTTATGCACCGCCAGGCCACGTTCATCCAGGACTTCATCCAGGAAGCGCACCCGGACGCCGAAGTCGGTGAAGACTACGATACCTTCATCTTCCCGGCATTCGGTAAAGAGTCTCCTCCGATCCTGTTCGCCGGCGACCTCTTCATCGCTTTCAACGACAAACCGGCGGTCCGAGAGCTGATCAAGTACTTTGCCTCCGCCGACATCCAGCAGACCTGGGTAGAAAAGAACCCCGGTCGCCTGGCAGTAAACGTGGACGTTCCGCTCTCCGCGTACCCGAACGACACGCTCAGGAAAGCCGCGGAAGCGCTCAAAGAGGCCGAAACAGCCAGGTTTGACGGATCGGACTCGATGGATTCGGCAGTTGGATCGGGTAGTTTCTGGTCCGGAGTAGTAGACTACGTCCAGGGCGAAAAGTCCCTGAACGATGTTCTGACCACGATAGAGAATAGCGCTGACGACGCCTACGACTCAGGAGAAGCAACCGACTAAACAGAAAACTTAACCTGACGGAAGGCGGGGCTTTTAGGCCTCGCCTTCCTTTTTGTTCTGGGAGGATTTACTAAAATGAGAAATAGAAAATTCGTCTCCTGGCTCTTTGTGGGACCCGCTCTGCTTGTAGTTGGATTTTTTCTCCTGTATCCAACCGTTATCACTACCTACACGAGCTTCCTCGGCGACGTAGATATGCAGGGAGCATTTCCCACGGGTAATTTCATTGGAGTTCAGAATTACGTCAAGGTACTGACCGCCAGTGAAACCCTTATAGCGTTCCGAAATACGATGCTCTGGCTGGTCGTGATGACGGCATTCACCGTCGGATTCGGGTTAATCCTGGCAGTACTTCTCGACAGAGTTCCATACGAATCGATTGCGAAATCCGTCATATTTATGCCCATGGCCGTTTCGTTCACGGCGGCTTCAATAATCTGGAAGTTCGTCTACGCCTACAGGCCTCCCGGTTTTACTCAAATCGGACTGTTGAATTCCCTTTTGGGCGCGATCGGGGATTTCGCGTCCCGTCCCGGGGTTAACAACGCTCTGAATATACTGTTTATAGCTTTCGGGATTATTGCGGCCATCCTGGCTCTCCTCTCTCTGGCAAAGGGAATGTGGAGCGCCATCGAAACCTGGAAGGAGGACAACAGGATAAACTGGATTGCCGGTGCCGTAATCACAGGATTCGTCCTTCTCGCCGTCTGGTATATAATTGGTTTCATTGGAACCAGAAGCGGCACCACCCCTCTTGGAATGGCGGGAACTATAATAATGATACTTGGGATGGTCAGCCTGGGCCTGGCGGCGATAAGGGACACCTCGTTCGGACCACCGTTGATGGGAGCACTTATATTGCTCGGAATAGTGGATTTCATGCTCTCTCAGATCGGATTCGAGCCAACTACGTGGCTACTTGAGAGACCGTGGACCAACAACATGGCACTAATAGTTATGGGAATCTGGGTCTGGACGGGATTTGCCATGGTCATGCTGTCCGCAGCTTACAAGGGTATCCCCACGTCAATGCTGGAAGCAGCTCGAGTGGACGGCGCCAACGAACTCCAGGTCTTCTGGCACGTCACCATACCCTACATGAAGACGACGATAATCGCCACTACTACTACGATCGTGATATTCGTCCTGAAGATATTCGACTTCGTCTGGGTCACCACGAACGGGGAGTACGGAACCGACGTCCTCGCCAGCCTCATGATCAGGAAGATGTACAGTTTCTATAACTACGAAACGGCGAGCGCTCTTGCGGTAGTCCTGTTTGTCTTGATCGTCCCGTTCGTGATCATAAACATCCGAAGATTCCAAAGCAGGGAGGCAATACGATGATCCGGAAAGCGCTAAATCTGTTTTCCCGAGTCCCGTTACACGTGATCGTACTGATAATGTGCATTGTCTGGCTTCTTCCCACCCTGGGAATATTTGTTAGTTCGTTCAGGCCCTCCTCGGACATAGTGAGTTCGGGCTGGTGGAACGTATTTCTCGATCCGGCAAACCCGGGTAACTACACCATAGAAAACTACGTCGACGTTCTCTTCGGTAACAATATCTGGCGTTCTTTCCTGAACAGTTTCATTATCGCGGTACCGGCGACTTTCCTCTCGTTGTTCTTTGCAGCTCTGGCGGGATACGCCTTCGCGTGGCTTCACTTTCCCGGGAGGAATATTCTGTTTTTGACCATCGTGGGTCTGATAGTGGTACCGCTACAGATGACCTTCATACCAATTCTTAAAATTTATTCCACAACGGGGCTTTACGGGAGCTATATCGGGATATGGCTCGCTCACGCAGGGTACGGAATGCCGCTGATGATCTACATGATGCGTAACTTTATGGGCGGACTGCCCAAGGAACTGTTCGAGTCGGCATTTATCGACGGCGCTTCGGTCTGGACGGCATTTACCAGGCTCGTTATTCCGCTTTCTCTGCCCGTTATAGCGTCTCTGGCGATCTTCCAGTTCCTCTGGATCTGGAACGACCTGATCGTTGCCCTGATATATATGCCCGACCCGTCCAAGGCACCGATCACGCTAAATATAGCAAACCTGGTCGGATCGGAAGGGCAATCCTGGCACCTGTTGCTGCCGTCGGCATTCATATCGATGCTGGTGCCGCTTATTGTCTTCTTCTCACTACAGAAGTACTTCGTAAGAGGCCTAACTGCAGGAGCGGTAAAGGGTTAATTCGAAAGAGAGGCGATTTTGTTGTTTATAGGTTTTCTCAACCCCCAGGGTAACTTCGATCCGGGGGATAGTTACTGGATGGAGCACCCGGACTTCGGGGGCCAGCTGGTCTACGTAAAGGAAACCGCTCTGGCCCTCGGGGATCTGGGTCATCGGGTCGACATAATTACAAGACAGATCGACGATCCCGACTGGCCCGAGTTTTCCGATCGGATCGACCGTTACCCGGAATCCGACAACGTCAGAATAATAAGGATCCCCTGCGGTCCCGACGAGTTCCTGCCCAAGGAAGAACTGTGGCCCTACCTCGGGACGGACTGGCTGGAAGGAATAATTGATTTTTACGAGAGCGAAGGAAGGTTTCCCGAAGTAATGACGACCCATTACGGCGATGGAGGGCTGGTCGGTGCCCTGGTAAAAGAGAGGACGGGGATAAACTACACCTTTACGGGACATTCCCTTGGCGGCCAGAAGATGGACCGCCTGGGGGCGTCGAAAGATAACCTGAAAAAGCTCGACGACCGGTACAACTTCGCCCGCCGGGTCGTCGCGGAACGCCTTGCGATGAATCGGGCGGGTAGAGTAATCACCAGCACGAACCAGGAACGCTTCAACCAATACGGTCATCGGGTCTACAGTGGAGCAATTGATCCGAATAACGACGCAAAATTTTCCGTAATTCCTCCCGGCGTAAACCGGAAAATCTTTAACGAGGAAGAGAGCAACCGGGACGAAAAGATCGAGGATAGAATCAAAGCGGCCCTCGAGAGGGACCTGCCGGCCGAGAGGCGAGATCTTCCGCTTGTACTCTGCTCCAGTCGACTGGACCGCAAGAAGAATCATATGGGTCTCGTGAGAGCTTTTGCGGGCTCCGATAGCCTGCGGGCTGCGGCAAACCTGGCAATAGTAGTTCGGGGAGCGGATAACCCCTTACGGCAACGGAGCCAGTACGAGGGGGAACCAGGAGAGATACTCGACGAAATCGCGGCCACCCTGGACCGGGGCGATATCTGGGATTGCGTAACGTCCTTCCCTCTCGACAACCAGGCAGAACTGGCAGCCGCCTACCGCTGGGCGAGCGAACGGCACTCTGTATTCTCGCTCACCGCTCTTTACGAGCCGTTCGGCCTTGCCCCTCTGGAAGCGATGAGCTGCGGCTTGCCCGCCGTGGTGACCAACCAGGGAGGACCAACCGAAAGCATGCGCGACGAGGAAATCGGGGAAGAATACGGGATTTTAGTCGAACCGGAAGATCCCGACGATATAGCCCGGGGCCTGCTGAAGCTACTGAAGTCCGAAAAAACGTGGAAGAGATACCGGGAAGCCGGGCTCGATCGGGTTATGTCCCGTTATACTTGGAAACAGACCGCAAAAAGTTATGCCGAGACAGTGAAAGATATCATGGACGCCTCTCGTGAAACTGAAAAAGGGTTACCTTTCCCCAAATACTATACCGACCCTTCAGCCGAGACGGATATAAGGCTGGACACGTTAAAGAAGCTATACTTCGATAAGAAGGACGGATAAAAAACTGAAAGGGAGTTGATACTATGCTTGGAGACGAACTCGTCATTGAAAGACACCACACGGATAGAGCCAAGGAGATCGTCGGAGTACTTGAGGACAGGTTAGCCAGGACTGACCAATTCGTGATAACCGTGGCCGGAGAATCCGGTTCCGGAAAGTCGGAACTCGCCTCCGAAATCGCTCGAATAAACCGAGAAAACGGAGTGCCCACGGGAATTCTTCAGCAGGACGACTATTTCGTCTTCCCGCCCAGGACAAATCACGAAATGAGAAAAAAGAACATAGATCAGGTCGGAACTTACGAAGTAAAACTCGATTTCCTCGACTCCAACCTTCGCTCCTTTAAAAAGGGGACTGAATCCGTCTACAAACCTCTAGTGGATTATAACGCGGATAGAATAACAACTGAAGTCAAAGAAGTGGGAAAATATAGAGTTCTGATTGCCGAAGGAACGTATACGACAATTCTGGAGTTCGCCGATTTCAGAATATTCATAGACAGGGATTATAAGCAGACGTATCAGGACCGAAAACGCCGGGGGCGGGACAAAATGGAACCCTTCGTCGAAGACGTTCTGAAGCGGGAGCACGAGATCATATCCGCTCACAAAGAAAAAGCTGACCTGGTGGTGACTTCCAATTACGAGGAGGTAAGGCTTCGAGCCTGAAGCTATTTCTTCCTCCCCCATACCACTTTTCCTTTCTTCAAATAAAAAGCGGCGAGGAAAAGTTCCCCGCCGCCTGTGTTTGATTACATCGAGCTAACAATTAACTTTAGCAGTCAAGCCTCTAATACCAGATCGGGTTGGTATGTGCCATGTCTCCGTCCTTCTCGACTACTTTAAGCGCGTACCAACCGTCGCCGCTTACCTGTTTGGCGTGACCAATGATGTACTTATTTCCGGCAAGATCAAATGTCTTTACTTCCTTCCCGTTCTTGATCAGGACTGCTTTCTTGAGACCGTCGGTGCTCTTGAGCATCGCCCGGATGATAACGGTATCCTCGGTGACGGTTTCTCCCGGAACTTTTCCGTTGGCTTCCAGGTAAACGAGCGGGCCGTAGGACCAGAAGGCTTTCTGCTGGTTTAAGGCCTTTACGAACTTGTCCACGGTCAGTTTTCCGTCAACGTAGACGTAAGTCCTCTGGTCGCCTGAGCCACCGGATGCCTGCCATACGTTGTGAGTATCCGAAGTGGCAAGCGTGGTGTACTTCTTGCCCGTGTTCCAGAATTCGTAAGTTTCGTTGAGAGTTTTCTCGTCTCCGTCGTCCCATGAACCGTTAATTTCTATCCCATCGTAAGTTCCGACGTAACTTTCGCTTAATTCCAGCCCGTCTTCCTTAAGGGTTACCGTACGATCGAAGTAGCTACCGTTGGAATTTGGATGGTTAACCTGGATGAAAGTCGCTCCTTTATCCCTGGCGTCTTTGAAGAACTCAGCGGGCTTACCCGTGTACATCGACGCCTCACCTAGATTAAGCGGGTAGGCGTTGAAGTGACCCCAGGACTGCGTCGTGATCTCCATGCTCGGGATAAACGGCAGGCCGTGCTCTTTCGACAGACTACTTATTTTCTCGTGATTGGCCACCTTGTTGTGGTCGCTGACGAACGTCAGGTCCAACCCCGACGCCATAAAGGATTTGACCAGGTCAACGGGCGGCGTAGTTCCGTCCAGAATGTTCGAATGGTGGTGCAGGTCCGCCGCGTAGTAGTTCTCCTTGTTCGGATGATAATCTTCCTGGAACGTGGCACTCACCGTCTTTTCTTCACCGGGATCGATATCTACGTTCTTGGTTACCGGGTTGGCTGTAAAGCTATCGCCGTAGACCATTTCAAACGCGTACTCGCCCGGCGGTATGGTCATGGAAGCCTCCCCGTCGAAACCGGTATAGAGCGTTTCCCTGAACTTGCCGTCGCTTTTCACCAGTACCTGGGCCGGGGTGGTCCCTATCTCGGCGGTCTCGGTCTCGAACTGGACCGTGCCCGGAACTTTTACGTTACTGTAATTTACCTCTTTGGTCTCACCCTCGGCAACGGCGAATTCGACGGCTTCGTTTTGAGAATAGCTCTTCAAGCCACCGTCGACGGAGTAGTCCCCTTTAGCCAGATTTAGTTCGACGACTCCCTCGGAGTTACCCTGTACTGTAACTATGTTCTCGCCTTTTTGTTTGATATTCACGTAGGGATTTGGGACTACGTTTCCGGAGGTGTCTTTTACGGTTGTTCGGAAAGTCCCGGTGGGGATATTGTTCAGTTCATAATAAGTTGTCAGCGGCTTGGAAACGTCTTTTTCTTCCCAGATGTAGAAGTCCGCTTCTTCGATTACTTTTTCGCCTGGTTTCAGGTTGATCTTCTTGAACGGGTCGACCCAGGTGTCGGAAGCGGTAAAGTGGGTCATTTCCTCGAAGAAGAACCCGTAAGTACCTTTGTTCTCATTGTATCCGCCAACCCACTTTAACGGGAGGGTTTCGGCGTCGTGGAGGCTATACATTCCTTTGTCGACGGTTCCGTATCCGGGGAGGTAAGTCTGCATGCCACTCATCGAAACACCGTACCCGGAAACCATCTCGTATGCTTTGTCTCCGACGTTTTCCACGGTGGTATACAGGTTAACGTGATTTTCTCCCGCCCTGAGAGTGTACCACGTGTTTATTTTTACGTCCTCGTGATCCTGCCAGTGCCCCCTGGCTGCTATAATGACTTTTTCGGAGGTATCGGTCATAACCTCTATATCGGTATAGTTGACCCAGGCGCCGAAATTGTTTGCCACAAAACCCAGAGTGGCGACCATATCTCCGGTCTTCTGGTTTCCGGCATCAACGATAACGCCGGGCGGCATTCCGTAAGCTCCCCCGGTGTCAACGCCGACGGAAAATTCGATTAGGTCGTTCCTCACAGTAATGTCGTTTGGCTTCGTTGCCTTGGCCTCCGACATAGAAGAAGTTCCACGCAGCACCTGAACTTTATCTTCCTGAGCAGCGCCGGAGAACAACAACCCAATCGCAATGACAACTGCCAGAAACGCCGTAATTACGGTACGTCTACTTCGCATACTTCCACCTCGTGTTGGTATAAATTTATGTTGGAAAGTTAAAAAGGGCTCTATCCCCGTTCCTATGGTCGGTCGGTAAAACAGAGGAAGAAAAATAGTACCTGATTTCAGGCCCCCTTTCTGTTTGCATTACATTTTTATTTTAGTAAAAAAACGACGCCAAGATCAAACTTGGCTCAGGTCACCTGATCGGGTTATTACGATAACCAAATATCCTTTTGTCCGCTCCGGGCATTAGCCACAAATGAATCTGGCGGATCGGGTTGGGCTCCGAAAAAAGCTACAGACCAGGACCGACCATAATTATGTCCCATTTTTTCATATTTTAATGGGCTCAGAACGGCTCAAAGGTAGAGATAATACGTAATGAGGCCAAACAAAGCGTATAAAGTTCTCCCGAAGCGTGTTAACTTACCTCGTTTTAGTATTTGCCTTCAAACCCGATAAGATATATTATCAAATAGGAGTAATTAAGCGACAAAGTTAATCGTTTTCAAGGGGCTGGCTTAGGCCTGTTCTCTTGACCGAGATTTCTCAATTAAGCCCGACAAGGGTATTTTCCAAGGAGGGATAGCCCCATGTGGCTAAAAAAAGCTAAGTTGACGTTTGTTCTCGTCCTGGCAGTAGGACTTTTGAGTGTAGGCGCTCTGAGCGCGGAACTAGGAACGAAAAAGAACCCGATTCAGTGGCTCTTTCCCCCGTCCACCAACGCGACAGTAATTGAGGACGTAGCGCGGGATATTGCCGAAGACCTGCACGACATGACCGGATTTTACATAGAACCTCACGTTACGGCGGATTATGCAGCGCTAATCGAAGCCGTAAAAGCGGCAGATGGCGACACGATGGCCACGCCGACCACGGATCAGTACGCCAGGCTCTACCAGGAAACCGACGGAGGCGTCCATCCCAGGCTGGCCGCCGTCAGATACGGTTATCCGTACTACTTCGCCAGCGTCTACGCCTGGAGGGATGATATGAGCTATCATCCGACCACGGAAGGAGCGCTGGAAGCGCTGGAAGGTAAGACCTGGATCTACAACGACGTGGGCAGTACTTCCGGTTACGTGGTGCCAAACAAGGTCTTCAAAAATCACGGCGTCGAACTGGAAGGCAAAGTGGAAAGCGGTGGACATACCGCCTCGATAATAGCACTTCTGGAGGAGAGAGGAGACTTCGCAACAGCTTACGGTTCTCCTCCGACTCCGCCCGAAGGCGTTGATTTCCAGTGGGAATACGGCGACGACCCGGAAATCTGGATCTGGAACCACAAGCTGGGCAAACTCTATCCCGAAGAAGTCAGGGGTAAGATCTACGACGCCCGACAGGCAGCAGCCGATACGGGTATGTACGAATACTGGGACGTAATCAAAAAGATAGGCGTAGTTGCCACCTTCGGCCCCATGCCCAACGACGCGTTAACGTTCGTTAACGACTTCCCCAAGGAAATGGAAGACAAGATCGTCGAAGCTGTAGTGGACCACATCAGGTCCGAAGAAGGCGCCGAGCTCTGGGGCGACTCCAACTTCTACGAATGGACGGACGTCGAACGGATAAGCGACGACTACTACGACGGATACAGAGAACTTGTCGGTTATCCCGTTCCCGAAGACGAATAAGGGAATTTGAGTAGTCAGAAAAGTTTTTTGGAAATTCGGTAACTTGAACCACGATCAAGTCGAGAAGGTCCCGGTATCAACTCCGGGGCCGGATCGGCTTTTTCTATCCAGTCAGGACCTCAACGTGGATAGGAGGAAATTTCGGGAGCGAGAAAATTCGAGTTGAGAATCTGACTGGGTTTTGCAATCCGGATGATAGCAGTCTATAACTTATTAGGTTGTCCTGAGGCCCTGCTATCAGTTTAAGCGGGCCGTCGGTTTTTTTATTTACGAGGGGGATAATTTGGCCCAATTAGAGATCAATAATTTGACCAAAGTCTACCCGCCGGACGTCCTGGCTCTAGACGACATTTCTTTTGAAGTGGAAAAGGGAGAATTTCTCGTGATCATCGGTCTGTCCGGTTCGGGAAAATCCACGCTGCTCCGCTGTATCAACAGGTTGATCGAGCCAACGGAGGGGAGCATAAAGTTCGAGGGGAGAGAGGTAACGACCGCGTCGAGCAAGGAACTTAAACAAATAAGGAAGGAAATCGGCATGGTATTCCAGCGGTTCAATTTAATCGAGCGGTCTCTTGTTCTAACCAACGTCCTGACGGGCCAGCTGGCCGAAGTAAGTCTCTGGCGCAGTCTGCTCGGTCGATTCCCCGAGGAAATGAAACAAACCGCCCACGAAAAGCTCGAAACAGTGGGAATACCGGAACAGGCATTCAAGCGGGCGGACGAGCTGAGCGGCGGCCAGCAGCAGCGGGTAGGAATCGCCCGAGCCCTCATGCAGGACCCGAAATTGCTTCTGGCGGACGAGCCCGTGTCGAGCCTGGATCCGGCCACTTCGGGCACTATAATGGACTACCTGGCTGAGGTAAACGATCAGGGCAAGACGGTCATTACGAGCCTTCACTTCCTGGATCTCGTACGGCAATACGGAACCAGAGCCATCGGGTTGAAGGGGGGAGAGATTGTATACGACGGTCATCCAAAGGGTATAGACGACGAAAAGTTCAAGGAGGTCTTCGGTGAAGAAGCCGAGAAAGTTCACATTTCCTGACCTCGCAGAACCGCTCAAACCTTTCTTGCTCGACTGGATGATCTGGGGCTATATAGCCTACACGGTCATCTTTCTGCTGAACAGTTACTGGTACACCCAGTACGTGGACTGGTACGGAAGCATAACTCTCAAACCATGGAGCTGGGCTCTGACCGTCCTCGGAACGTTTTTCTGCGCCTTCATCAGCGAGAGATACGGCATCAGCGTAGGACTAAAGACGATAAAAGGACTGAGGCGGTCCCCGCAAAAATCCTGGGCTCTGACCAACTGGGGGATAACGTCCGTAATCCTTGTCGCCTTTACGTTCTGGGTCGGCTGGCTGACGACCGACATGGAGATAGGCGTCATCGCAAATCGAGCTCCGAAGACCTTTCACCTCTGGCACGGCCTATCCCATCCGGACTTTACTCACCTAATAAACATCGACCCGGAACTCGAGGATACCATACTCGGTAGCCTCGTCGACACCCTATTTATGGCGTACCTGGCAAGCCTCATTGGAGGAATTCTCGCCGCACCGCTGGGATTCCTCGGAGCGAGAAATATAATGAGCGGTAGCTGGTTCAGAAAGTCCATTTTCTATATAACCCGGGCTTTCTTCAACGTGATAAGATCCGTGGAGAGCCTGCTCTGGGCGATAGTCTTCGCAATCTGGATCGGCTGGGGACCTGCAGCCGGGACTTTTGCTTTACTGATCCACTCCATGGCCGCCCTGGCGAAGTTGTTCTCCGAGCAGGTCGAATCGATAAAGAAGGGTCCCATCGAAGCCATCCAAGCGACGGGGGCGTCGTTCTGGCAGATCATCAGATACGGAGCCGTACCGCAGGTCGTACCTCAATACACGGCCTTCCTGCTCTATAGACTGGATATAAACGTCCGTATGGCCACGGTAATCGCCCTGGTCGGTGGTGGAGGAATCGGCAGGTTCTTCTTTTACTACAAGAGCCAGCTCGACTGGAACCAGGTCGGCGCTGTAACTATAGTTATAGCTTCCGTGGTCTGGATACTCGACTGGATTAGCGGAAAAGCGAGGGAAAAGATAGTATGAACGAAGACAACAGAGTACGAGATAGAAGCGGTCTGATATTCTGGCGGAACGTTGCAGTGGCGCTGCTCTTTATCGGCGCCTTCGTGGTCGCCCTCAACAGAATAAACCTGGATTTAACGCTCCTCGTCAAGAATTTCCCCAGCACGCTAAAGCTATGGTCTGCATTCGCCAAGCCCGACTGGTCCGTCCTGGGAGAAGGTGTAACTTTACTGATAAAGACCCTTTACATGGCCTTTATGGCCACCGCTCTGGCGCTGCCGTTCGCCATAGTCCTTTCGTTCCTCGGAGCCAAAAACCTTATGAAGTCCCCGGTCGCAAAAGCTATCTACACCGGTGTGAGAGGAACCGCCAGCATTATAAGATCTATTCAGCCGATTATCTGGGCGATAATTTTCGTGGTCTGGGTTCGCACGGGACCGTTCCCGGGAGTCCTCGCCCTCTGGATTCATTCCGTCGCGGACATGACCAAGCTCTTTTCCGAGCGCGTCGAGAGCATAGATGTCGGGCCGATGGAGGCAATCAGAGCCACCGGCGCGGGCAAACTACTCGTGCTGATTTACGGAGTGGTTCCCCAGATCGTCAACCCTTACCTCTCGTTTACCCTGTACAGGCTGGACATAAACGTCCGAATGGCGACGATCATAGGAATAGTCGGCGGGGGAGGAATCGGTATGCGGCTCTACAGCTACATCCGGAAGTGGAACTTCCCCAAGGCGGTCGTCATGACCATGCTGATAGTAATAATGGTCTGGGGTATCGACTACCTGTCGAGCCGG
>Ga0207797_1002445_pt1 | contig 12863 bp, 12 predicted proteins | sample PRCRCaboRojoPR_6_FD_187275 | JGI IMG/M metagenome (GOLD analysis project Ga0207797, IMG submission 187275) | Marine sediment microbial community from Cabo Rojo, Puerto Rico - PR CR 10% Liquid 1 (SPAdes) | ecosystem: Environmental > Aquatic > Marine > Coastal > Sediment | place: Cabo Rojo, Puerto... | reverse complement strand
GACTTGCTCTCGACGACACCGTCGGCCACCAGCTCCTCGATGGCCGCGACCACCTGGTCCGGGTACCTGACGGTGTCTTTCGCCATCCTGGGAGCGCTGTTCCAGCCCCGCCCCTATATTTGTGCTGGGTGATACACCCCCGCGCGCCGGGCGACCCCGACCGGATCCACGGAGGTACAGTGGACGATTCGGCACCAATATCGCCACAGCACCCACGACAGCGACCTCGTAGCAGCTAATCCATTCAATTATAGCACTAGCGGCAACTCTCTTGGTTCTTCGTTCAATAACGACTCGCGAGGTGTGACAGCTCGTGTGTACCGAGCGGAGTGACCGGCCGCTCCCGGGTGTCGGGAGTTCGCGCGACGTCGACCGATGACCGGAACCGGTAGCCCTGCCGTCCGTCGGAGCGTCGAGGTGGAGTACTGGGTCGTGGACAGAAAGGGACGGCTCGCGGCGCCGGGCGGGCTGGTCGACGCCGCGCCGGGCGTCGAGCGGGAGTTCGTCGAGCCGCTGCTGGAGGTGAAGACCACCCCGTGTGAGACGACCGCGGCGCTGCGGGCGGAGCTGTTCGAACGGCTCGACAGCGTGCTGGACCGCGCCGCGGAGCTCGACAGACGGCTGGTGCCGCTGGCGACGCCGGTCAACGCCCCCGGCGTCGAGGAGCTCCCGGACGAGCGGACGGCGGTCCAGAACCGCGTCGTCGGCGAGAACTTCGCGTACGTTCGCCACTGCGCGGGCACCCACGTCCACGTCGAGCAACAGCCCGGCGCGGCGATCGACCAGCTGAACGCGTTGATCGCGCTGGACCCGGCGCTGGCGCTGTTGAACTCCTCGCCGTACTTCCGGGGGGAGTACCTGGCGCCGGGCGCCCGGTCGGAGCTGTACCGGCGGATGGCCTACGCCGACCTCCCCCACCAGGGGCGGCTGTGGCCGTACGCGGCCGACCGGGCGGAGTGGACCCGGCGCCTGGAACGGCGCTACGAGGAGTTCGAGACCGCGGCGATACAGGCCGGCGTCGACCGGCGGGCCGTGGCGGCGAACTTCGACCCCGAGAGCGTGGTGTGGACGCCGGTGCAGCTCCGCGAGACGTTCGGCACCGTCGAGTGGCGCTCGCCCGACGCCGCCCTCCCCAGCCAGGTCGTGGAGGTGGCCGACCGGGTCGCCCACGTCACCGGCCGGGCCGCGAGCGCCGGCGTCCGCATCGAGGGGACGACCGGCGACGTGTCCGGGGAGGCGGTCGTGTTGCCGGAGTTCGACGCCGTCATCGAGCACCTGGACGCGGCGATCAGGGAGGGGCTGGCCTCCGAGCCGCTGCGGACGTACCTCGACAGGATGGGGTTCGACGTCGGCGGCTACGAGTCGCTGTCGGCGACGGTCGCCCGCGGGGAGACGGTGTCCGTCGAGGAGGCCCGGCGGCTCCGCCTGGAGTACGCCGACCGGCTCGAACGCGAGGTCAGAGAGCAGCCGTCGTCCGGGCGCTGAGACCGCCAGCCCTCCCGGTCACCGTCCGTCGACGGCGGCGACGGCCTCGATCTCCACGTCGATCTCGCCCCACAGGCCCGTGACGCCGACCACGCTGCGGGCCGGCAGCTCCTCGCCGTCGAACAACGCCCCGTAGGCGTCGTTCACCCGGTCCCAGTTGTCGATGTCCACCAGGAACACCGTCGTCTTCAGCACGTCCCCGAGCCCGGCCCCCTCGGCGGCGAGCACGCGCTCGAGGTTGCGGAGACACTGCTCGGTCTGGGCCTCGACGCCCGCGTCCCGGAGCACGTCGCCGTCGTTCGTCTGTGGCACCTGGCCGGCGGTGAACAGCAGCTCGCCGTCCGTCGTCCCGAGGCTGAAGTTCCCGACCGGCCCCGGCGTGTCGTCCGGTGAGATGGTTCGTCGCATGGACAGCTCGTGTTTGGAGGTGGGTGTGTATCCCCCCACGGGTTGGGACAACACCCGCCGTAGAGCCCGGAGAGAACGCCTCAAAAGCGACGATACTTTGTACCAGGCACTGGTCGATGGGTGTATGTCACGCGGTGACGACACCAAGGGAAGCACGCGCAGAAAGGTCCTCGCGGCGATGGGTGCAGGGGCCGCGGTCGGCCTGGCCGGCTGTACTGGCGGCGACGGCGGTGACGGTGGCGACGGCGGTGACGGCGGCGACACCGCGCCGGTCGACCCGTCGGACGTCGAGACCGGGGAGTTCGTCGCGTCGGCCGGGGCCAACCCCGGCACGTTCGACCCGACGATCATCACGGACGCCACCTCGAACTCCACCATCGGGGCGTTCTCCTACGAGAGCCTCGTGGCGCCGCTGTTCGACCTCTCTGAGTTCCGCGGTGAACTCGCGACCGACTGGACGGTCGACGGCACGACCTACACGTTCACCCTCCGGGAAGGGGTAACCTTCCACACCGGGGACGAGATGACCGCCGAGGACGTCGAGTTCTCGATCAACCGGATGAGCGGCACGACGAACAACGCGGACGTCGCCTGGATCAGCGACGTGAACGTCGTCGACGACTACACCATCGAGCTCACCTCCGAGCAGGAGTACGCGCCGTACCTGACGAACCTGAGCGCGGTGCCGATTCTCCCGAGCAACGTCGACGGCATCTCCACGGAGCCCGAGACCGACGAGTTCGCGTTCACCGAGGAGTCGGTCGGCACCGGCCCGTTCGTGCTGGACACGTTCCAGCCCGAGGACCGGGTGGTGTTCACCGCCTACGAGGACTACTGGTACGACGGTGACGACTACACGACGACGGCCCCCTGGGACCAGGTGACCATCCGCGTCATCACCGAGCAGGTCACCCAGGAGGAGGCGATGGCCAACGGGGAGCTGGGGATGATCGACAACCCGGCGCCGTTCGAGCTCCAGCAGTGGGACGGCCAGACCGGCACCGTCGTCGCCGACAGCGCCGTCGGCTTCGACTTCATCACCTACCCGGTGCAGGTGTCGCCGTACACGAACAACAAGTTCCGCCGCGGGCTGACGAAGCTCATCCCGCGGGCGGACATCATCGAGGCGGTGTTCGGCGGGCGCGCCACCGGGCTCGCCGGCCCGATCAGCCCCGGCCTGGGGGCGTACTTCGACGAGGAGCGCGAGCAGGAGCTGATCGACGAGTACGTCGCCGAGGAGCCCGAGGCCGCCGAGACGCTGATCGAGGAGGCCCTCGAGGAGGAGGGGATCGAGCCGCCGTTCGAGATGGCGCTGATCACCAACGTCAACCGGACCCGCGAGCGCTGGATGGAGGTCATCCAGCAGCGGTTCGACGACATCGACGCGCTGTCGGCGGAGCTGGACGTGCGGGCGTTCGACGACCTGGTGCCGTTCCTGCTGGACCCGGAGGGGGCCGCCCAGAGCAGCGACGTCGTCGGCATCGGCTGGACCGGCGGCTCCGACCCCAACGGCCACATCGAGCAGCTGCTGGCCTCCGACCAGCACGTCCCGGACGGGTTCAACTGGAACCTGTACGAGAACAGCGAGATAGACAGTCTGATCCAGGAGGGCCAGACCACCATCGGCGCGGAGAACCGCCAGCCCATCTACGACGACATCCAGGAGCTGGTCGCCGACGAGCTGCCGCTGGCGAACATGTGGACCTCCCAGCAGATCGACGTCGTCAACGCCGAGTCGGTCAACGACGCCAACAACTGGCAGCCCCACCCCAACTCCAGCAACCGCTACGACACCCTGTACAGCCCCCACCTCGACCAGGTGACCTACCCGCCCCAGTAACGGACACGAAAATCAGCCCACCCCCGCACACATGAGTTTGCAGCGGTTCATACTGAAGCGAGCACTGATCACCATCCCGTTACTGCTGGGTATCTCGCTGATCACCTTCGGGATGGTCCACATCATCCCCGGCGACCCGATCGACTTCATCACCCTGTTCGCCGACCTGGATCCGGGGACGGAGGCGGAGATACGCGCCCAGTACGGGCTCGACCAGCCGGTGTACATCCAGTACATCGACTGGGTGGTCGACGCCGCACAGTTCGACTTCGGCCAGTCGATCGTCACCCGGCGGCCGGTGAGCGCGGAGATCATGGACCGGCTGCCGTTCACGCTGGTGATGGGGTCGATGGCGTTCGCCGTGACGCTGATCACCGCCATCCCGTCGGGTATCGCCGCCGCCTACTACCGCAACACCACCATCGACCAGGTGAGCCGCGTGTTCGCGCTGGTCGGCATCGCGCTGCCGAACTTCTGGCTGGGGCTGTTGTTGATCCTGGTGTTCGGCAGCGTCCTGAACGTGTTCCCGGTGTTGCCGCCGACCGACCAGGGGCTGTTGAGCCCGGCGATGCTCAGCTACACGATCCTGCCGGCGCTGGCGATCGGCACCGGCGCGACGGCACTGTTGATGCGGCTGATGCGCTCCTCGATGGTCGAGGAGCTGGACAAGGACTACGTGCGCACGGCCCGCGCGAAGGGGCTGCCCGAGCGGACCGTCATCACCAAGCACGTGCTGCGCAACTCGCTGATCTCGGTGGTCACCGTCGCGGCCATCCAGATAGCGTTCATCGTCAGCGGCTCCGTCGTCGTCGAGATCGTCTTCTCGTACCCCGGGATCGGCCGGCTGCTGGTCAACCGGGTCGGCAACCGCGACTTCCCGGTGATCCAGGCGCTGGTGTTGATCATCGGCGTGTCGGTGATCCTGGCGAACCTGGTCGCTGACGTGCTCTACGCCTACCTCGATCCGCGGATACGCTACTGATAATGTCAACGAGAAAATCGACCACGGCAACGGAACGCGGGCGCATCACCGTCGAGGGGTTCGACGCCGAGCGCGTGACGGGCCGCGAGCGGCTGTCGGACTGGATGCCGGAGATGCGCCAGGAGGAGGGCCACGGCCGGCTGTACTACGCCTGGCGGCGGTTCAAGCGCAACCGGCTGGCGCTGGCCGGCGCGGCCATCATCGCGGTGATGGTGTTCGTGGCGGTGTTCGCGCGCCCGATCAGCCTCCCCAGCTCCTTCCCGGTGCTGGCCGGCCAGACCGTCCAGCCGTTCTCGCTGGCGCCGGCCGACCCCGCCGCACAGGACGTCCTGCTGGGGCACTCCCCGCCGAGCCTGGCGAGTTTCACCAGCGACGACCCGCTCGGCTACCGGCTGATGGGCACCGACTGGGCCGGCCGTGACATCCTCTCGCGGGTGATGTTCGGTGGGCGCTGGAGCATCTCCATCGGCTTCATCGCCGTCGCGGTCGCCCTGGGGATCGGCGTCCCGCTGGGCGCGGTCGCCGGCTACTACGGCGGCTACGTGGACAGCGCCATCATGCGGCTGGTGGACATGCTGTACGCGTTCCCGTTCATCGTGCTGGCGATCGCCGTGATCGCCATCCTCGGGCGGGGGTACTGGGAGCTGGTGTTGGCGCTGGTGGCGGTCGGCTGGCTGTCCTATGCCCGCATCATCCGCGGTGAGGTGCTCAGCGTCAAGCAGAACGACTACGTCACCGCCGCCCGCGCGCTGGGCGCGAGAGACCGCTCGGTGATCCTCCGGCACATCCTCCCCAACGCGATGGCGCCGGTGATCGTCCAGGCGACGCTGTCGATCGGGACGACCGTGCTGACGGCGGCCGCGCTGGGGTTCATCGGCCTGGGGCTGTCGCCGGCGACCGCCGAGTGGGGTGTGATGTTGAACGTCGAGCAGGACTCCATCGCCCGCGGGCGGTGGTGGGCCGGGGTGTTCCCCGGGCTGGCGATCTTCCTGTTCGTGATGGCGATCAACCTCGTGGGCGACGGCATCCGCGACGCCTTCGACCCCCAGGGTGACCGCAGCGGCTCCGGTGGGTTCCGATAATGGCGATGCTCGAGGTCGAGGACCTGAACGTCAGGTTCTACACGGAGGAGGGGGTCGTGAAGGCGACCAACGACCTCTCCTACCAGATCGAGGCCGGCGAGCGGTTCGGCGTCGTCGGCGAGAGCGGCGCCGGCAAGAGCGTCACCAGCCTGGCGGTGATGCGGCTGATCGACGAGCCCGGCGTGGTCGAGAGCGGCTCGATCCGGTTCAAGGGCCGTGACCTGCTGGAGCTGTCCCGCGAGGAGATGCGCGAGATCCGCGGCGACGAGATCTCGATGATCTTCCAGGACGCCGGCACGGCGCTCAACCCCGCCTACACCGTCGGCGAGCAGATCGCCGAGGCGGTCCGCCTCCACAAGGAGATGAGCGAGGCGGCCGCCCGCGAGCGGACCGTCGAGCTGTTGGACTCGGTGGGTATCCCCGACCCCGCCGAGCGCTACGACGAGTACCCCCACCAGTTCTCCGGCGGGATGCAACAACGGGCGGTGATCGCGATGGCGCTGTCGTGTGACCCGGACCTGATCATCGCCGACGAGCCGACGACGGCGCTGGACGTCACCATCGAGGCCCAGATTCTGGAGCTGCTGGAGGAGGTGACCGAGGAGTTCGACACCGCCATCCAGCTGATCACCCACGACCTGGGGGTGATCGCGGAGTTCTGCGACCGGGTGATGGTGATGTACGCCGGCCGGGCGGTGGAGACGGCGCCGGTCGAGAACATCTACTACGACCCCGAACACCCCTACACGGTGGGGCTGATGAGCTCGATCCCACGCATCGGGGACGAGCGCGACCGGCTGGACACCATCCCCGGGCGGATGCCGGACCTGGTGGAGATGCCCTCGGGGTGTACGTTCCACCCGCGGTGTCCGTACGCCGAGGAGGCCTGCACCCGCACGGAGCCGCCGCTGGTGGACGTCGCCAGCGGCGACCCCGCCGACCCGGACGCCCACCTACAGCACGCGGCGGCCTGTCTGGCCCACACCGGCGACCTGCAGGGGTCGCTCGACTACACCGTCACCGTCGACGGGGAGGAGCCGGCCGTCCGGGGTGATGGCGGTGAGTAGCGACGAGCCGCTGATCCGGGTGGAGGGCCTGAAGAAGTACTACGACTCCGAGACCGGCTTTTTCAGCCGACTGCTCGGCGAGCAGCGCAAGGTGAAGGCCGTCGACGGCGTCTCCTTCGAGATCGGCGAGGGTGAGACCCTGGGGCTGGTCGGCGAGTCCGGCTGCGGAAAGTCCACCACCGGCCGGACCCTGTTGCAGCTTGAACAGCCCACCGAGGGGTCGGTGTACTACCGTGGCCGGGACATCACGAACCTGGACGGCGAGGAGCTGCGGGAGCTGCGCAAGGAGATGCAGATCATCTTCCAGAACCCACAGTCCAGCCTCAACCCCCGGCTGACGGTCAACGACATCATCGGCGAGGCGCTGGACATCCACGGGATGGCCTCCGGCTCCAGCCGCGACCGCCAGATCAAGGAGCTGCTCGAGCGGGTGGGGCTGAACGCCAGCCACGCCAACCGCTACCCCAACGAGTTCTCCGGCGGCCAGCTCCAGCGGGTGGGGATCGCCCGCGCGCTGGCGGTCGATCCGGACTTCATCGTCTGTGACGAGCCCGTCAGCGCGCTGGACGTCTCGGTGCAGGCCCAGATCCTCAACCTGCTGATGGACCTCCAGGAGGAGTTCGGCATCTCCTATCTGTTCATCGCCCACGACCTGTCGGTGGTCGAGCACATCGCCGACCAGATCGCGGTGATGTACCTCGGCGAGATCGCCGAGACCGGCACGCCCGAGGAGCTGTTCTCCCCGCCACAGCACCCCTACACGGAGGCGCTGCTGTCGGCGATCCCCGAGCCCGACCCCGGCTGGGAGGCCGAGCGGATCATCCTCGAGGGGAGCGTCCCCTCGCCGGTGGACCCACCGTCGGGCTGTAAGTTCCACACCCGCTGTCCGCGGGTGATCCCGCCCGAGGAGTTCTCGCTGGAGCAGGCGGAGTGGCGGGCGGTGCTGGATCTGACGACCCGCATCGCCGGCGACGACCTGAGCGTCGAGGCCGTCGAGACGGGGCTGGACGACACCAGCGTCGGGAACGTCGCCGGCGCGCTCCGCGAGGAGCACGGCGTCCCCGAGCGGCTGTCGGACCCGGAGGCCGAACAGCTGCTGTCGGAGGCGCTGCGCGCGACCGTCGAGGCGGCGCCGGAGCCGGTCGACACCGGCATCGCGGAGGCGTTCGCCTCGCCGTGCACGACCGCGCGCCCGGAGTTGCAGTCCATCGACGGCGGCGCGGCGGCCTGTCACCTGTTCGACGAGCGCTACGCCGACCCGCCCGGCGCGCCGGCGCCGACCCGCGGCGCCGAGGACTGACGCCACGGACCACCGACGGGGTTTAGTCCGCTCCGGCGCTACCGGTGTCGTGCGCCGCATCTACGAGTCGGACGCGCTCGACCGCGACGACGACGACCCGTTCTCGCCCGGCGAGCGCGAGGACCGCGCCCGACCGACGGCGATGCGCTCGCTGCCCGCCGAGCGGCTGAGCCGGTATCTGCTCCCCCACCGGCTGCGCTGTCGGGCGGTCGACGTCAGCGTCTCGACACCCCAGGACGCCTACCCCCGGGGGGAGCCGGTGCCGTTCCTCGTCGAGATGCACAACGCCCTGCCGTTTCCGGTGTCGCTGCGGACCCGGTCGCCGCTTCTGTGGTCGTGGTCGGTCGACGGCCACCGCGAGGCCGACCGCACCGCCGAGGAGCCCGGCGGCGAGGAGCGCCGGCTGGCCTTCCAGCGGGGCGAGCGCAAGCGCTTCCGGCGCCGCTGGAACGGGCTGTTCCGGGTGAGCGAGACGGAGTGGGAGGAGCCCCGGCGCGGGGAGTACACCCTCTCGGCGGCGATCAACGTCGACGGGGGCGCGCGGTCGGCGGTCACCGACGCCACGACCGTCCGTATCGAGTAGCTTACTCCGGGTGGGCCCGCTCGGTGGCCAGCCGGGCGACCGTCCGCACCTCCTCGACGAGTTCGTCACCCTCGACCAGCGCGTAGGTGTCCTCGCCGTCGCGCTCGCCACGCTCGAAGATACCGAACTCCGTCAGGGGTTCGAGCGCCTCGTAGGCGGCGCTCTGGTAGATACCCGCGCCGTCGGCGATCTCGGCGACGGTGAGGGGCTCGTCGGCGTAGAACAGCGTCACCAGGATGCGCGAGCGGGTGCGGTTGGCGAACAGCTTCACGAGGCCGTTCTCGTCGACGAGACGGGGGACGTCCATTTCATCGGTCATGCTCCGGTGTGAGGGCGGGGCGGGCATGACGGCTTCGACATCTGAGGCGTTCGGGGCCGACAGGCTTCTGTCGGCGGCCGGTAAACACCTGGACGGTATCAGGGGGATGTCCGAGAGCTACCAGACGCTGTACGCGGAGCTCCGGGAGTCGGAGTTCGGCCCCGTGCCGCCCGGGTTCCACGACACGGGGGAGGTGTACGAGCTGGTCGAGTCCGAGTACCCGGCGTTGTGTGAGGACAGCATCCGCTGTGAGGACGTCTGCAACACTGAGACGTCACAGCCGGAGTGGAAACACCGGGTCCGGACGCTCCAGCAGGACCTCAGCAGTGCCGACGGCTCGCGTGTGACCAAACTCAGCAAGGGGTGGTACTACGCCCCGCGGGTGCTGGATGTCAGTTCCGTCCCGGAGGACGCCGGTCGGCTCAGTATCGGCGCGAACTACAACCGCTGGGAGCTGCACGACGTGTTCGGCGGGCAGCGCTACAGTGGGATATCGACGCCCAGGGACCACCCGCTCGTGTTCGTCTTCACGGGGGAGTCCGGCGAGACGTACGGCTACGAGGACGAGTTTCTCGACGACGACACGTTCCTCTACACCGGGGAGGGCGCCGAGGGCGATATGGAGATGACCGGCGGGAACAGGGCTATCCGGAGCCACCGGGAGGACGGCGAGACGCTCCACCTGTTCGAGGACACCGAGTTCCCGTGGATCGTAACCTACCTCGGGGAGTTCGAGTACGTCGACCACCGGTGGGAGACCCTGGAGGACGAGACCGACCAGCAGCGCCGGGCGATCCGGTTCCGGCTCGCGCCGGCCGGCGGGACGGAGGTGGAGATACAGAACGGCGGCCCGGGCTCGCTCACGATGGAGGAGCTGTACGAGAAGGGCAAACAGGGCTCGGAAACTACGGAACCGTCGACCTCGGGCGGGCGGAGCTACAAGCGCTCGACCGTCGTCAGGGAGTTCGCCCTCCGGGCGGCGAACGGTGTCTGCCAGGGCTGTGGCGGGGACGCGCCGTTCGTCGACAGGTCGGGTGAGCCGTTCCTCGAGGTCCACCACCTCCACCGCCGGAGCGACGGCGGACCCGACGAGCCCGAGAACGTCATCGCGGTCTGCCCGAACTGCCACCGGGAGGTCCACCACGGCCGGGAGGGGGACGAGCTGAACCGGCTCCTGATCGAGCGGGCCGAGGCACGGAACGCGGAGTTCAGCTGAGTCCATCCCCGCGGCGAACACGAGAATCGCTCGACGGCGGCGACTCCCGTTCCAGGCTCGCATGGAACCGATCCGGAGCTGTCGAGTGGTCGAGAGCGATTCGGCTGCTTTCGTGAAGTAGCGGCCGCGAGAGGCGGTTCGGGTGTCGGGTCGGAAGCGGGTGTCTACCGCATGGGCCCTCCGGGATTCGAACCCAGGACCAATCGGTTATGAGCCGATCGCTCTCACCAGGCTGAGCTAAGGGCCCTCGGCGGTCGTACCCGGGCGCGACACTTTACTCTACTGAGTCCGCCAGCTCCCGGAACGCGGCCCAGGAGGGGTCGCTACCGGGGTGCTCGACCCGCCCGCCGTCGACGTACACCCCCTCGCCATCGGAGACCGCGCCGACCACGGCCGCGCGGGTCCCCCGCTCGCGCAGCGCCGCGACAACGTCGCCAGCGTCGTCGCTCGCGACGGTCACCAGCAGCGTCCCCGCACTGGTCACCTGCCAGGGGTCCACGTCGAGCGCGTCACACACCGCCGCGACCCCCGGCGCCTCGGGGACGGCCCCGCGGTCGACGTCGAACCGGACGCCAGCGCCCTCGGCCATCTCGACGAGCCCGCCCTGGATGCCGCCCTCGGTGGCGTCGTGCATCGCGGTCACCCGGCCCGCGCCCGCGGCGGTCGCGGCGTCACGGACGGCGCCGGTCTCCTCGAGGCGCTCGGCCGCGGTCGCGACCGTCCCGGCGGGCAGTCCCAGCTGCGCGCCGAACAGCGAGGCGAACAGCCCCGCCGTCTCCGCACCGGGGCCGGTCGTGACGACGATGGCGTCGCCCGGTCGGGCGCCGTCCGGCCGGACCACCGACGCCGTCTCGCCCACCCCGAGCGCCGTCGCGGCGCCGACCCAGGGGAACTCCACCCCGTCGTAGCGGGCGGTGTGGCCGCTCGCGACGCTCACGCCGAGCTCGGCCGCGCGGTCGTGCATCGCCCGCCACAGCGCCGCCAGCTCCTCGTCCCCGAGCGACGGCGGCAGCGACAGCGACACCGTCAGGTGTGTGGGCGCTACCCCCGACACCGCCACGTCCGCGAGGACGATATCCAGCGCGAACCGGCCGGCCCGCTCGAAGCCCAGCTCCGGGAGCACGCTCACCGGGTCGGTCGCGAGCACGACCGCGCGGCTGCCCACCTCGAGGACGCCGAAGTCCACCCCGTGCTGGGGGCCGACGGCGACGTCCTCGCGGTCGGCACCGAGATACGGGAGGACGGCCGACTCGAACAGCGCGCGGTCGATCTTCCCGGTGTCGGCCATGCCGGCGGGAGGGCGCCGGGGAACTTATTCCGGGCGGTCGGCGGGGTCGACCCCGCCCTACATCGGGCTGCCGGCGCCGGTGCCGGTGCTCGTGGGGCGGCGCAGCGGCTCGACCGGCGGCGGCGCCTCCTCCAGCTCCTCGAGGTCGAAGGCGGGCACGAGCACGTCGAACTCCGGGGAGACGGTGACGTCCGCGCCCTCGGCGACGGTCACCGACTCGCCGGGGGTCGCGACCAGCGGCGCCGCGACGTCGAGGGCGGGCTCGCGGCCGCCGAGCGCCCCCGGCGGGGTGTACTCCAGCGCCTCCTCGCCGGCGAGGTACAGCCGCGAGCGGCCGTAGTCGACGACGACCACCCGGTCGCGCTCGTCGGCGGCCTCGACGGTGGCGTACAGCTCACCGCGGGACCACTCCGCGACGCCCGCGAGGTCCTCCGGGCCGGTGACGTGGACGCTGTGGGGCGACAGCGGGTGGGTGACCTGCCCCCACAGGTACGGGCCGAGGGCGAGTCCGGACACGTGCCCGGCAAGGCGGGCGGCGCCTATCACCTTTACCCCCGAGTCCGTGGATACAAGCCGCCCGGCCGTCAGGGGGGCCCATGAGCCGACCCCAGCGGGACAGAGAGCGGGAGGTGGCCTGAGTGCGCGAGGCCCACCCGCGCGAGCGGGCCTACGGCGTCGCGTACTACGCCAGCGACGCCGACGGCACCGGCGGTCGACTGCGGGACAGCCCCGAGGAGTTCCGGGTGCGCGAGCTCGAGGACTTCGACGCCGAGCCGGTCGGCGCCGACCCCGGCGCGTACCCGCATCTCGTGGTCCGTGTCACCCTGCGGGACCGGGACACCAACGGCTTCGCGGGCGCGCTGAGCGACCGGCTGGGGATCAGCCGCGAGCGGATCACCTGGGCGGGCACCAAGGACAAGCGCGCGGTGACGACACAGCTGTTCGCGATAGAGAACTACGACACCGACACCGTGGACGTCGCCGTCCCCGGCGCCGACATCGAGGTCGTCGGCCGGGCCGGCCGGCCGGTGCTGTTCGGCGACCTCCGGGGGAACGCCTTCGAGATCGTCGTCCGCGAGCCCGACCGCCCCGGGGCTGCCGACGCCGTCACCGGGGAGCTGGCGGCGTTCGGCGGCGAAGGCGGGCCGACAATCGAGAATGACGCCGGCGCGGACGCGACGACGGTGGGCGTGCCGAACTTCTTCGGCACACAGCGGTTCGGTTCGCTCCGGGCGGTCACCCACGAGGTGGGGCTGGCGGCCGTCCGGGAGGACTGGCGGGGCGCCGTGCTCG
>Ga0207797_1002444_pt1 | contig 12863 bp, 11 predicted proteins | sample PRCRCaboRojoPR_6_FD_187275 | JGI IMG/M metagenome (GOLD analysis project Ga0207797, IMG submission 187275) | Marine sediment microbial community from Cabo Rojo, Puerto Rico - PR CR 10% Liquid 1 (SPAdes) | ecosystem: Environmental > Aquatic > Marine > Coastal > Sediment | place: Cabo Rojo, Puerto... | reverse complement strand
GCGGGCTGCGGTGCGCCGGGAAGTGACGGGGCGGAGACGGGCGGGTCGCGGGCTGGGATGCGCTGGGAAGTGACGGGGCGGAGACGGGCGGGAGCGGGGGGCAGAAAGTGATTGCCGTGGGATAGACGGGCGGAACCGTTCTCAGCCCTCGGCCGCAGCGTGCTCGTAGACGAACTCCCTGAGGAGTTTCCCGGCAAGCGAGGGGGCCTGGCCGTCGTCGCGGTCGTTGACCTCCACGACGTCGAACCCGTCGGCGGCCGGCGCGACGGCCCGGACCACGTCCCGCATCTCCCGAGGTGCCAGTCCGAAGGGTTCCATGGTGCCGGTTCCGGGCGCGACGGAGGGGTCCGCGCCATCGATGTCCACGCTGAGGTAGACCGAGTCCGTCTCGTCGAACTCGGGGGTCCAGTCCGACACGTCCTCGGGAGGAACGACGGTCACGTCCGGCTCCGCGGCCCGCTCCCATTCCGCCTCGCTGCCTGCTCGGGCCCCCAGGACGAGTGCCCGGTCGGCACTGTCGAGGACGTGGCGGGTCACGGTCGCGTGGCTCCACTCGTTGCCGGCGTAGTCCGCCCGGAGGTCCAGATGCGCGTCGAGAGTCACGAAGACGTCGGGCTCGACGGCGTCGACCCCCGCGTAGGAGACGGTGTGCTCGCCGCCGAGCACGAGGGGGACGGCCCCGTCCCGGCGGACGTCGGTGAGAACGCCAGCAAGATATTCGAGGTAGTCGGGGGCGTCGTCCCAGGCCGAGACGTCGCCGTGGTCGTGCACGGCGAGGTCGGTGAAGAACTGGTCGGTCCGGTGGTCGTAGTCATCGAAGGTGCGGGCAAAGCGGCGGATGCGGTCGGGGCCGAACCGCGCGCCGGGCTGGAAGGTAGTCGAAACGTCGAGCGGGGCCCCCACCACCACGTACCGCGCGGCCTCGCGGTCCGCACTCGCCCCGGGGAACATCTACCCGAGGACCTTGCGCTGGCCTTCGAACTCCAGATACTCGATCTCGTCGTCGGGCGAGAACGAGGCGTCGTCCGGGACGCGCATGGTGAAGGTCTCGTAGGTGTCGAGGTCCATGATCTGGGCGTCGTCACCCTGGACGGAGACGACCTGGCCCTGCTTGCGGTCGATGACCGGCACCCAGACCTTCTGGTCGACCGGCTGGGAGAACGAGCGCTTCTTCGCGTCGAAAACGCCCCGGCCCTCGACTCGGGCCTTGGCGCTGCCGTGCTTGCCCGGCTTCGCGGTACTGTAGGCCGTGATCTTGCACGGCGCGTCGTCCATCATCACGTAGTTGCCCTCCTGCAGATCCCGGACTTCCTTCTGCTCTTTCGGCATACCGCCGAGTTTTCGCCTGCGGTGTATAAACCGTTTGGAACCACCGCGACCGGGTCGGAGACGGGGGTTCGCGGCTGAAGCCGTCAGCCGCTCATCGTCTGCTCGCGGCCGGCCGAGGGCAGGGACCAGCGTCCGCTCGACCCCCGGCTCGGATCTCGTCCCATCGCGCCGCCGGCCTTGCCGTCCGGCACCCCCTTCCCGTCGACGACCCGTTCCGCCTTCGCCGACGGCGGCACATTGGTTACCCACTATATTGGGGTAAATTTTTGAGGTTCGTCGAAATAATTTATGTCGGAGAGCGACGATGGCAACCGCCCAAACTCGACTGTTCGGACGGGAAGTATCGTTCGCCGTCCCCGAGGTCTGGCTGGCGTACTGGCTCGTGCTGCTCCGGCTGATTGTCGGCTGGTGGTTCATGCACGCCGGACTCGACAAGCTGCTCGCGGGATCGTTCGACGCCGGTTGGTTCGTCGGCGGGAGGGCGGCCGGGACGAGTCTCGGCCCCTTCGTGACCCTCTTCGCCGACGGCGCCGGGCTCGCGTTCGTGAACTTCATGATTCCGGTGGGCCAGCTGCTCATCGGCGTCGGCCTCGTCCTCGGGGCCCTCACCCGGCTCGCGGCGTTCTTCGGGGCCACCCTGATGATATTCTTCTACTTCATCAACGGCGAGACCGGCGGCTGGTCCCACGGCGTGGTCACCGGCGATCTCCTCGGCCTCCTGATATTCGCGATGATCGCCACGGTGGGGGCCGGGCGGATCCTTGGCGTCGACGCCTACCTGCTGCGCACGGGCGTTGTCCAGAAATACCGGCGGCTCCGGTACCTGATCGGCTAACAGGTTTCAGACAATGAGTGAACTCACCGTCGTCGACAAGTTCGCACTGTACGCGGGCGGCGCACTGGTCGTGTTCGGCATCGTCGGCATCGGCCTGCTGGAGATGGTGGCCGGCGCGCCCCATCCAGTAACCGGCGAGGGACAGATCGTCCACGAAGCGCTCGTCCCGATCGCGATCCGGTCGTATCTCATCCTCCTCGGGTTCCTGCTATGGGGCGGGTTGGCGGTCTGGCGGTTCGTGACGTCCTCGGTGATCTCCGGGTACGGCGTCCCGGCCCCCACGGAGACCGAATAGCCGGCCTTCCCCGGGGGTCGATTCCGGGGGAAGGACCGTCCGGTTTCGCCGACCCGGCGCCACGTTCCGGCCACCGGTCCTCCGACTCAGCCCAGGAAGGACCGCAGCCTCGAAAGCCCTTCCTCGAGTTCCTCGGTCGGCAACCCGAACCCGATCCGGAAGTAGCCATCGAACCCGAAGACTTCGCCGGGCGCGAGGACGACGGATTCCTGCTCGACGAACTGTCGGCAGAAGTCCCGCGAGCCGGAGAAGCCCTCGGGCACCGTGACGAAGCCATTGACTCCCACCGGGTCGTACCAGGACAGGCCGAGTTCCTCGATAGTCTGCGCGACGATTGCCCGGTTCCGCTCGGCCAGCTCGCGGTTCTCGGCGAGGATATCGGTCTCCCGGTCACCGAGGGCCTGTCTGGCGACGTGCTGGTCGATCTTGCCCGGCGAGATGGTGGTATAGTCCTTCCACCGCCAGGCGTCCTCGATCACCGTTACCGGGGCCACCATCCAGCCGAAGCGCAGCCCCGCCAGTCCGTAGGACTTGGTGAGGCTGGTCGTGCTGATGCCCTGATTGCCCATCGAGGCGACGGTCTGGATCGGGTCCGGGGAGAGCAGGCGGTAGACCTCGTCCGCCAGAAGATAGGCCCCGTTGTCGGCCGCGAGGTCATAGAGGGCTTTCACGGTCTCCATCGAGTGGTAGCGCCCGGTCGGGTTGTTGGGATTGTTCAGGACGATGAGCTGCGTGTCGGGCTCGATCGCCTCCGCGACCGCGTCGACGTCCAGTCGCCAGTCAGGGGGCTGGAGGGAAACGCGGGTCACATCCGCGATGGTGGCGGGGAGGCTGTGGAGGGCCTGGTAGGTGGGCGTGATCACGACCGCGTGGTCCTCCGGGTCGAGTATCGACTGGAAAGCGAGGAAATTGGCCTCCTGGGTACCGACGGTCAACAGCACCTCGTCCTTGTTGCGGTCGTAGCGTTCCCCGATGCTGGCCCGCAGGTCGGGAGCGCCGTTGGTGGGGATGACATAGCCGAGCCGGCCGGGGTCCAGGTCGAACCGGTCGGCACGCAGGCTCCGGATGCCCGACTCCGCGAGCATGATGTCGGCCTCGTGTTCGTATTTCGCGAACCAGCGCTCGAGCTCGAAGGGCGGAACGTTCATCATCCCGGTTTCTCTCCCGGCGGCAATAACAGTGCCTCCTGCGGATCGATGCTGGTGGCCCGGTTGGCTATCCCATCGGCTCGAAGTCAGCCATCGAGTGTGTCCCGTCCCGTATCCGCCGGAGATAATAGGCGATGCCCGGCTGGTGGGCCGCGCCCACCAGCAGGTGGACCGTCGACGACGTGTCGTTGTGCGCCACAGCGTATTCGGCCATCCGTTCGTTCCGGGCGTGGGTCATGATCTCGAGTTCGGGGTCGTGTCGGCACAGCCATTCGCGCTCGAGGGGTTGAGGCAGGAAGGTCCGCCGGTAGTACTCCTGCAGCGCCCGGAGCCGCGAGGGGTCGGTCGCCGCCTCGCGGGTCTTCCTGAACGCCTCGAAGTCCTCGCCCGTCGCCAGGTCCTCGTGGCTGGTGAAAAACGCCGACGCCACCTCGCCGAGCGTGGCGGCGACTGGCGAGTCGACCGGCCGCCCATACTGGTCGATCGCGGCGAAGACCGCCTCGCGGAACCGGCCCGCGATCCGGCCGACCTCCTCGGAGAGCCCCGCAAAGGACGGGTCCGGCACGTCGTCCAGATGTGAGTCGACGTCGAGCTCGCGGCAGGCGGCCATCGCCCAGCGGTAGTCGTCCATCTCGCAGACGTCGGGCCGGTCGGCGAAGTACATCGGGCGGATGCCCTGCTCGCAGTAGACGGTCGTGCGATCGGGATCGAGGGTCGCTTCGAATCGCCTGAGGCGGGACCGCTCCGCGTCGGTATCGGCGTGGGTGATGCCGTGGACGACGAAGTCGTGGCCGTCGACCGTGACGGTCGTGCCGGGCAACTGGCTCCCGTCGGCGTCGGCAGTCCGGCGTGCCACCCGCTCGGTCGCTGCGAGTTCGGCCGCACGCAGTTGCGACCACTCGGCTTTGGCCGCGACGTACGCCGCATGTTCGGTCTCCGCGTCCACCAGGGCGACGAGGTCGGCGAGGCTCGTGGTGGCCTTCAACGCTGCAAGCCGTTCTCGCTCCGCCCGGGTGAGTCCCGGGTCGTCGCCGGACCGACCCATTAGATAATGCAACGGGACGGGGGCGTGAAAGGGCTCGGACAGGGGCAGAAACGGCAGTCGCTGGAACCGAGGCCGCCCTCCCTCCGGCGACCCGGGGGGCAGCCCCCACACCGCCACGTCTGGGTGGGCCGGTCCCCCCTACTTCTCCCCTTCCATGTGGGCCGGTCCCCCCCTACTCCTTCCCTTCCCGGTGCTCCTTGCGCTGGTCGATGTACTGGCGGGTGAACTGCGGGGCCGTCCGGATGCCGCGACGCCGCCGGAAGTCCCAGATCAGCCAGACCCCGGACAGCACGACGATCGCGACGCCAGCCAGCGATTCTTCCATGCCGACCAGCCCGTAGAGGATCGCGGCGGTCGGGATACCTGCCGCCAGCACCATCCCCGCGATGAGGCGCTTGGTGAGCCGCGCGAGGACGTCATCGTCGTCACGTAGTCCCGCACGGACGTACATTGCGTCCCGGTCGATGCGGTCCAGGGTGCGGTCGAGTTTCGGCGGGATCGAGACCGTAGCCCGGGCGGCCTCCGAGAGGTCCTCGCCCGCCTCCTCGATGAACTGGCGGATGGACTCCTCGCGGTAGCCCCGCTCGGTGAGGAAGGCCGAAGCGACCTCGATGAAGTCGAAGTCCGGGTCGAGGGTGACACAGACCCCCTCGACCACGGTCGCCACCCGCATCACGAGCGCCAGGTTCGAGGGCAGGCGGAGCGGGAACTCGTAGATGGTGTCCTCGACGCGGGAGATGATCTCCTGGACGCGCCAGGTCTCGATCTCCTCACCTCTCGCGTCCTGGATCGCGAGTTCCATAACCTCGGCCATGGTCTGGCGGTCGGCCTCGGGGGAGAGGGTGCCCATCTCGATGAGGATGTCGAGGATCTCGTCGATGTCGCGGTTGGCGACGGCGATGTAGAACTCGATGATCTTCGACTGGATGAACTCGTCCACCCGGCCGCTCATCCCGAAGTCGTAGAAGACGATGGTGCCGTCGGGCTGGACGGCCAGGTTCCCCGGATGCGGGTCGGCGTGGTAGACGCCGTCCTCGGTGATCATCTCGAGGTAGGTGCGGGTGAGCCGCTCGGCGACCTCGGTGCGGTCGATTGCCAGCTCGTCCAGTTCCTCGAGATCGGTGATCTTCGTGCCGGGCACGTACTCCATCGTCAGCACGCGGTCGTCCGAGTGGGACTCGACGACCGGCGGGATGGCGATCCGCGGGGCGTCGAGGAAGTTACCGCGAATCTCCTGGAGCATGCGCCGCTCGCGGTCGTAGTCCATCTCCTCGCGGATCGTCTTCGCGAACTCGTCGGCGAGGTTCTCGAAGGAGAAGGCCCGGGCCTCGTCCACGAAGAAGAGGATGAAGGGCAGACTCCACCGGATCGCCTGCAAGTCGGCCTCCACGAGGTCCTCGACGCCCGGGCGGCGCACCTTGACCGCGACCTCCTCGCCGTCCACGGTCGCGCGGTAGACCTGCCCCAGGCTCGCGCCGCTGATGGCCGCCTCGTCGAAGTCGTCGAAGCGCTCCTCGACCGGCCCGAGTTCGTCCTCGAGGACCACCTTGGCCTCCTCCCAAGGGGCGGGGGGCACCTTGTCCTGGAGTTGGGTCATGACCTCGATGTACTCGGGCGGCAGGACGTCGGGCCGGGTCGAGAGCAGCTGGCCGAACTTGATGAAGGTGGGGCCCAGCGTGAGCAGCGAGTCCAGGAGTCGCTGGGCGCGGTCGCGGCGCTGGGCCGAGGTGACCCGACGAGAGGGACCGACGAGGATCCAGCGCCGGCGATCCCGCAGCCAGGAGAGGACGAGCGGCATGAACTGCCAGCTGACGAGGACGAACCGCCAGTACGAGCGGACCTGGACCACGGCTACTCGATCGGGATCTCGCGGCCGGTGCGTTCGGTCCGCGGCAGCCGGATCTCGAGGACGCCGTTATCGATGGTGGCCTCGGCCTCGGTCGGGTCGGCGTCCATCGGGGCGGGAACGACGGCGTCGAGGAACAGCGAGCGCTCCTCCGAGCGGTACTCGAAGCCCTCCGGCACGGCCTTCTCGCGGCGGGCGCGGATCTCCAGGCGGTGCTCGTAGGCGTCGATCTCGACGTCGGCCTTCGGCACGCCGGGCAGATCGAGGACCAGCAGGTACGCGTCGGGGGACTCCAGGAGGTCGGCGAAGACCGCTTCGGGAAGGTTCCGCAGGGCCTCGCGGATCGGTTGCATGCCATCTCCTTCGTCGTCGGGGTCGAAAAAGGCGGTGGTGCCGGCACCGCCCGGTGGCCGGCTCCCCATCCAAAGTCGCCGGCTGCACCTCGTGGGTTTGCCGTCGCGTCGCAGGGGCCACAGTCCAGACGGACTATGGCCCGGTCCACGCACGACGGGATGACCGACGGCACCGGGAGGGGCCGACGGCGTGGTCGGTGGCAACGTCGGGGTCACCGATCGGCACCTGCGGGCGGTGACAGCCGGCTGGTCGTATGGCGGAGTCGGTAATCAAGGGCGGGTTCGCTTGCCCCGAATTTCTTCGACTTAACCCGGATTCAGCCGCCGACCGCCACCAGTGGGAGCCGACATCCCGGGGCCCACGCGCGGGTCCAGCTCTGTCCCGGCAGCCCACCGGGGATGCCGCAGTGTTTTTGCCGGGCCTCCCTAACGGAGCCGCATGAGCGACACAGGGGAGCGGCGCCACGCCGGGTTCAAGCACCGAACCAGGGTGGCGGCCGCACAGGACACCCTCGCGGAGCTGGTCCCGGTCCTCGACCGGACCGAAACGGTCCCGCTCGAGGAGGCCGACGGGCGGGTGATCGCGACCGAGGTCACGGCGGACCGAAACGTCCCGCATTACGCCCGGGCCGCGATGGACGGGTACGCTGTGCGTGCGGCAGATACCTTCGGCGCCTCGGACCGGTCACCCACCGTGGTCCGCATCGCCGCGGATGAAGCGGGCGGCCCGGGCGAGGCCGTCCGGGTCCACACCGGTAGCGAACTCCCCGACGGCACGAACGCGGTCGTCATGATCGAACACGTCGAGGAGCTCGGGGGCGAACTGGAGGTCTACGACGCCGTGGCCGAGGGGGAGAACGTCGGCCCGATCGGGGAGGACATCGAAGCCGGGCGCACGCTCTTCGAGCCCGGCCACCAGCTGCGTCCCTCGGATCTGGGGCTGCTGAAGTCCGTGGACGTACGGGAGGTGCCGGTCCGGGCGGAACCGGAGGTGGCAGTCATCCCGACCGGCGAGGAGGTCGTGCAGTCGGACCCAACTCCGGGCGAGGTCATCGAAACCAACGGGCTCACGGTCTCGCGCCTGGTCGAGCGGTGGGGCGGGTCGGCCCGCTACCGCGAGGTCGTCACCGACGACGAGGAGCGGCTCCGCCAGGCCCTCGAGACAGATCTGGATGCCGACATCCTGGTGACCACCGGCGGCTCCTCGGTCGGCGCCCGCGACCTGACCCCGGACGTCGTCGAGGAGCTGGGCGAGGTCACCATCCACGGCGTCGCGGTCAAACCCGGGCATCCGGTCGCGCTCGGACACGTGGCCGATACGCCCATCCTGCTGTTGCCGGGGTATCCGGTCTCCTGCATCGTGAACGCCTGGCTCTTCCTGCGGCCCGCGATCAAGTGGGCCCTCGGCACCGAGGTCAATGCCCCGCCGACGGTCCAGGCCCGGCTCGACCGGAAGCTCCGGAGCGAGCCCGGGATGCGGACCCTCGCACGAGTGCAGCTCGAGCGGGGGGACGGTGGTACGGACGAGGTGGATAGAGAGGGCGAACGCCAAGACGAGCGCGACGACGAGATCGACGAAGAGAGCGACGAGTGGGTCGCCACACCCGTCAGCGCCAGCGGCGCCGGGGTGCTTTCGACCGTGGCCCTCGCCGACGGCTGGGTGCAGATCCCGGAATCGCGAGAAGGCATCCCGGCCGGCGAGACGGTCGCGGTCGAGATGTGGGAGGCCCTGCCATGAGCCAGCGGCGGGAGTTCCGCGACCTCGCCAGCCAGGAGCGGGCCCGCGACGTCATCGAGGGGCTCGACCTCGACCCGGGCACCGAAACCGTCGCCATCGACGATGCCGGCGGCCGCGTGCTCGCCACGCGCGTCGACGCGGGCATCGACGTCCCCGGGTTCGACCGGGCCGGGATGGACGGCTACGCGGTCACGGCCAGGGACACCTTCGGCGCCGACGAAATGGAGCCAGCAACCCTCGAACTCGTCGGGACCGTCCACGCCGGCGTCTCGCCCGACGTCCGCGTCGAGCCGGGCCAGGCCGTCGAGATTTCGACCGGCGCCGTCGTGCCGCCCGGTGCTGACGCGGTCGTGCCAGTCGAGCGCACGGGAGAGGCCGACGATGCGGTCGAGATCCAGACCGCCGTGGCCCCGGGCGATTCGGTGATGGCAGCCGGCGCGGACATCGCGGCGGGGGAACGGGCGTTCGGTCCCGGCACCCTGCTGACGGCTCGGGACGTGGGACTCCTCTCGGCGCTGGGCGTCGACGAGGTCGAGGTCCGCGCGCGACCCACGGTCGGCATCATTTCGACCGGCGACGAGCTGGTCCGGCCCGGCGGCGACCTCGACCACGGCAAGGGCCAGATCTACGACGTGAACAGTTACACCATCGCGACGGCGGTCCGCGAGGCTGGCGGCGAGCCCCGACTCTACCCGCACGCGGGCGACGACATGGCGGCGATGGAGGACACCCTGGTCGAGGCCGCCGGGGAGTGTGACCTGGTGCTCTCCTCGGGGTCCACGAGCGCGAGCGCCGTCGACGTGATCTACCGGGTCATCGAGGACCGGGGCGAGTTGCTGCTCCACGGCGTCGCGGTCAAACCCGGCAAGCCGATGCTCGTCGGTCGGGTGCAGGATTCGGCCTACGTCGGCCTCCCTGGCTTCCCGGTCTCCGCGCTGACGATCTTCCGGACCTTCGTCGCGCCGGCAGTTCGGTCCGCGGCGGGGCTCCCGGACCCGCGGACCGCCACCGCGACAGGCCGGATGGCCGTCCAGGAGCGCTACAGCGAGGGCCGCACCCGGTTCCTGCCGGTCGGCCTGCTCACCGACGAGGCGGGCGAGACCCTCGTCTATCCGGTCGACAAGGGCAGCGGGGCGACGACCAGCCTGGTCGAGGCCGACGGGTTCATCGAGGTCGACGCGGACACCGAGTACCTCGCCGAGGGCGAATCCGTGACCGTCCAGCTGTTCTCGCCGGAGGTCAGGCCCCCCACGGTGCTCGGGATCGGCGAGGACGACCCCGTCCTGGGTGCGTTGCTCGACGACATTCCCCGCCCGCGCTACCTCGGGATGGGGACCCGCGTCGGCCTGCGCCGGCTCCGGGACGGCATCCCGGACTTCGTGGTCGGCTCGGGACCGCTGACCGACGAGCAGGACGGCCAGCGCATTGCGTCCTGGGAACGCGAATGGGGGCTGGTGGTCCCGGGCGGCAATCCGCAGGCTATCGAAGGGCTCGCATCGCTCGTGGATGAAGCGGTGCGGTTCGTGAACCGCCACCGCGACTCGGGCCTCCGCGGCTCGCTCGAAGGGGCCATCGACGACCTGACCGCCGAGCGACCGGGCAATCGCCGCGACCTCGTCGAGGCCATCGACGGCTACGACTTCGCGGTCCGGGCCCACGAGAGCCCGGCGCGGCGCGTGGCGGACGGGGAGGCGGATGCGGGACTCGGATTGCGGGTGACCGCCGACCGCCTCGAGCTCGGCTTCGTCCCGCTGGGGTGGGAACCGGTCGTCGTGTCGGTCGCCCCAGGTCGCCGTGACAAGGACGGGGTCGAAGCCCTCGAAACCGCGATCCAGGAGCGGCTCGGGGACCTCCTCGCTACCAGGTCCGGGTATCGCGCCTGAGTCGGGAGTCGGGGCCAGTTTTCCCCCGGTTTCTTGCGCCTCTCCTCCTCCCCACTAGTAATTGCGCGCTCGCAGGCGGTCGGAACGTGTGCATGCGTGCCCTACCCACGCGCATACAGTGATACGCGGTCGCGGCGTAGCTGCGTCATGGCGACCGCGGTCCCCTCCGAGACTCCACGGCGAGGGGACCCCATCCTCGGGCTCTATACCCGGTACGGGCGGGCGAGTACGCCCTACGCGGTCCTGGGGATCGTGAATACCGTCGTGGGTCGGGCACTCGGCCTCGTTCCGGCCTTCGTCATCGGGCTCGCAGTCGACGCCATCTTCCTCGACCAGCGGGCCTACGAGGTTCCGTTCGTGCCGGCCGCCTGGATCCCGGTCGACGGCGCGGGCCAGCTGTGGTTCTCGATCGGCATCTTGCTCGCGGCGACCCTCCTCGGGGCGGTAGCCTCCTGGTTCGAGGACTGGGGCTGGGGCGTCTTCGCCCAGCGGATCCAACACGACCTGCGGATCGACGCCTACGCCCGCATCCAGGACCTCGATATGTCCTACTTCACGGGCCAGCGCACCGGCGAACTGATCAGCATCCTCAACAACGACGTCAACGCGCTCGAAACGTTCCTCGAGGACGGCCTGAGCTCGGTGTTCTGGATCCTCGCGACGTTCGCGGGTATCGGGCTGATCCTGCTCTCGCTCAACGTCCCGCTCACCCTGATCACGCTGCTCCCGGTCCCGTTCCTGGCGGCCTTCACGCTGGTGTTCACCCGCATCATCGAGCCCCGGTACCTCTCGATCCGCGAGGAGATCGGCGACCTGAACGCCCGCTTCGAGAACAATCTCAGCGGCATCGAGACGATCAAGACCGAACACGCAGAGTCCTTCGAGGAGGAGCGGGTCGAAACCGCCTCGACGGACTACCTAGACGCGAACCTCGCCGCCGTGCGGGTCCAGATAACCTACTACCCCGGGCTCACGATCATCTCGGGCATCGGCTTCGCGATCACGTTCCTCGTCGGCGGGTTGTGGGTGCTTACCGGGCCGCCTTTCGGGCTCGCGGGCACGCTCTCGCCCGGGGCCTTCGTCACGTTCGTCATATACGCTCAGCAGTACATCTGGCCCATCATCTCCTTCGGGAGCGTGGTCGACGACTACGAGCGGGCCAGGGCCGCGGGCATCCGCGTCCAGGCCCTGATGGACCGCGAGAGCGAGATCCGCGACGTGGCCGAACCCACCACGCTCGACCGAATCGACGGAGCGGTCGAGTACGAGCACGTCTCCTTCGCCTACGACGCGGAGGGCATCATCGACGACGTGTCCTTCGCCGTTTCGCCCGGCGAAACGATCGGGGTCGTCGGTCCGACCGGCGCCGGGAAATCCACCCTCCTCAAACTCCTGCCGAGGCTCTACGACGCCGAGAAGGGGTCGATCCGGGTCGACGGCGTCGACGTCCGGGAGCTGTCGATCGAGCAGCTCCGGCGGTCGGTCGGCTACGTCGGTCAGGACCCGTTCCTCTTCTTCGGCACCGTGGCGGAGAACATCCGCTACGGCAGTTTCGAGGCCAGCGACGAGGCGGTCGAGGCCGCCGCCAGGCGCGCCCAAGCCCACGAATTCATCGAGAACCTCCCCGACGGCTACGATACCCTGGTCGGCGAGCGAGGCGTGAAGCTGTCCGGCGGCCAGCGTCAGCGCGTCGCCATCGCCCGGACCATCCTGAAAGACCCCTGCATCCTCGTCTTCGACGAGGCCACGAGTCACGTCGATACCGAGACCGAGGCGCTGATCCAGCGGAGTCTGGCCGACTTCGCGCGGGACCGGACGACCTTCGTCATCGCCCACCGACTCTCGACGGTCCGGCGCGCGGATACCATCCTCGTGATCGAGGACGGCCGGCTCGTCGAGCAGGGGACCCACCGAGAGCTGTTGCGAGCCGACGGCCTCTACGCGAACTTCTGGAAGGTCCAGGTGGGCGACATCGAGGGGCTCCCGCCCGAGTTCCTCGAGCGGGCGATCAGCCGCCAGGCCCGCATCGAAGCTCTCGACGGGGCCGAGGACGGCGAGTCGCCCTGGGAGGATTGAGCCGGGCGGCGGCCCCAACCGGCACTTCGAGGTCGTTCCTCCTCCCCAAACCCCCCCTTACCCGCCAACGCGCCGATGGCACTCGATGTACACTCCCGCGTACATGCAGTGTCCATCCAGAGCCACTCCAGTGTACATTCAGTGTCACGCCGCGAGCCATCCGGTGGCTCTGCAGTGGCTCCCCAATGACCCTCAAATGTCACTTCAGTGGCTCTGCAGTGGCTCTCCAATGACCCTCCAATGTCACTTCAGTGGCTCTGCAGTGCACATCCACCGACGTCACTGCGGCCGCAGCCGCGACCAGGAGAGCGGCTC
>Ga0207797_1002443_pt1 | contig 12864 bp, 12 predicted proteins | sample PRCRCaboRojoPR_6_FD_187275 | JGI IMG/M metagenome (GOLD analysis project Ga0207797, IMG submission 187275) | Marine sediment microbial community from Cabo Rojo, Puerto Rico - PR CR 10% Liquid 1 (SPAdes) | ecosystem: Environmental > Aquatic > Marine > Coastal > Sediment | place: Cabo Rojo, Puerto... | reverse complement strand
AGGCGGGCGTCGTGGAAGACGACGGGCGTCCCGTCGGCACACGGCATCGTGTCCACCTCGACGGTGCGGACCTCCGGGTGGAGCCCCGCGGCGGTGACGGCGGCCGTGGTGTTCTCCGGGAAGACCCCCGCGAACCCCCGGTGGGCGATGACGTCGATGCTCACGTGTCCGGCGGTTCACGGGAGGGTGGTTAAAACCCTGCTCTACCGTACGGGGCCCGCCCGTCGCCCCCGGGCCGACGGAGGTCGACCGCCGAGACCCTCCCCGGCGGCGAGCGACCGGAGCGGTGCGCGGGACCGGCACGCCAGGACGTTCGTCTGTGCCTGGCGTAGTTTTTCACGGCCCGCGCCCGGACCGCCGGACGAGTGACCCGGGATGCCCGACATCGTCATCCACGACGCGACGGTGCTGACCGTCGACGACCGGAACCGGCTGTTCGAGCGCGGGACGATACTCGTCGCGGACGGGGGGATAACCGCGGTCAGGGCCACCGAGGAGGGCGACGCCGACACCGACGCGGAGGTGGTCCTCGAGGGCGAGGGCCGGCTGGCGATGCCGGGGCTCGTCAACACCCACGCGCACCTCGAACTGACCGCCCTCCTCGGCGCGTTCAGCGATCTGGGCCTCGGGGAGCTGCTCGGGACCATGACGGCCATCGCCGGGAGGCCCGGGCGCTCGGCCTCGGGGAGGAGGTCGGGAGCCTCGAGCCGGGCAAGCGCGCGGACGTGGTACTGCTCGATCTCACGAAGCCGAAGTTCGCCCCGCGGACGAACGTCCCCGCGCTGGTGGCCAACACCGCCACGGGCGACGACGTCGAGACGGTCCTCGTCGACGGGGAGCTCCTGATGCACGAGGGCGAGGTGTCGACGATGGACGGCGAGGCGGTCCAGGCCCGCGCGGAGGCGGCCGTCGACCGGTTCGCGGCCGAGTCCGGCTGGTCTGTCGGTCCCGGCGGGGCCGACCCGCCGGGGGCGCTCCGGACGGCCGCTGACCTGCCCAAGCGCGGCCCGACACGCCTGCTCGCCCGGCTCGCCCGCCAGCGGATCGAGGACGCGCTCGGGCGCTGATCCCGGACCGGGTCGAACGAGCCGGGGCCGCACGGGGCCGTCGTGGGACCGATTTAAGAACCCCCCGTTCCAGCCCCGTGTCATGCGACTCCAGGACCGAACCGTGTTCGTCACCGGCGCCGGCTCGGGGCTCGGCCGGCGGATCAGCTACCGGGCCGCCGAGGAGGGTGCGACCGTGATCGTCACCGACGTCGACAGCGAGGGCGGCGCGGGGACGGTCGAACTGATCGAGGGGACCCCCGGCGACGCCGTCTTCCACGAACTGGACGTCACCGACGGGGCGGCGTTCCACGACCTCGTCGGCGCCGTCGCCGAGGAGCACGGCCTCGACGGCGTGGTGAACAACGCCGGCATCGCCCACCGCGCGGCCGACACGGAGGAGCTCGAGGAAGGCGAGCTCGAGACGGTGCTCGACGTGAACGTCCGGGGGGTGTGGAACGGCTGTCACGCCGCGCTCCCCCACATGAAGGCCCAGGGATCGGGGAGCATCGTCAACGTGGCGTCGCTGGCGGGGTTCATCGGGATGCCGAAGCAGTCGATCTACTCGCTGACGAAGGGGGCGGTGCTGAACTTCACGCGGGCGGTCGCCGCCGAGGCCGGGCGCGAGGGCGTCCGGGCCAACGCGGTCTGTCCGGGCATCGTCGACACCCCGCTCGCCCGACAGGCGTTCGACGCCTACGGGGACGACCCCGAGGCGGTGAAAGAGCGGATGGCGAGACAGTACCCGCTGGGACGGCTCGGCGAGCCCGACGACGTCGCCAAACCCGCCGTGTTCCTCCTCAGCGACGACGCCTCGTGGATCACCGGCCACGGGCTCGTCATCGACGGCGGCTACTCCATCTCGTAGCCGGGGGACCGTCCCGAACCCGGGAGGTCCGGAGCCCGGCCGTGTGGCCGAACGGGGAGAGACGGGCCGGAACCCGGAGCCCTTTGTACCGGATACCCCTCGACCCGGGCATGAGCGAGGGCGTCGACGGCGTCGATCTGGACCGGTTCGTCGCCCCCTCGGAGACGCTCATCCGGGTGGTCGAGATGATCGCCGCGTACCTGCTCGCGGGGCTGTTCGCCGTCGGCGTCCTCGACCTGTTCATCTCGATCATCGGGCTCGTGCGGACGGGGACCATCTTCGACCCGGACGCCGGCATCGACCGCATCCTCTCGGTCATCGACAAGGCGCTGCTCCTGTTCATCATCGTCGAGCTCTACCAGACCGTCGTCGCGTACACCCGCGACGAGAGCGTCACCCGGATCGTCATCGTCGCGGGGCTCATCGCCGTCTCCCGGAAGATCATCAGCTTCAGGCCGGGCGACTTCGCGGGCGTCACCGAACTCGTCGCCAACGCGGCGGCCTACGCGGTCCTGCTGGTCGTGCTCGTCGTCGCGTACTACGTCGTCCAGACGACCGAGAGGGGCGGGGAGAGCGGGCCGGACGGGAGCGGCGTTCTCGGGGACGCCGGGAGCGGCCCGGGCGAGTGAGCGCGACGACGCGGCGACGACGACCGGATCCGGAGCGGCGTCGGGACCGACGGCGACGGGACCGGCCCGGGGCGAACGCGGCCCCGCCGGTGTTCGAGGGGCATCCGGACCGGTAGAACTGAGGGCGCGGTCGGTCAGTCCCGGCGGGCGAGCAGGAGCGCCGCGAGGGCGACCGCGAGGGCGGCCGCGGCGGGCCCGAAGCCGGGCAGCGAGACCGACGTCGTCGTGGGGACGGGCGTCGGCGACGGGGAGGCCGTCGGCGTCGGTTCGGGCGTCGGCGAGTCCGTCGGCGTCGAGCCGTCCACGTCGACGCCGACGACGGTGGTCCCGTCGGATTCGAGTCCGTCGGCGCTCGCGCCGACGGTGTGGTTGCCGCCGCTCTCGATGGTGATCCGGGCCTCGCCTTCGTCGTCGGTCGTCGCGACGGCCTCGCCGTCGAGGCTGACCGTCGCGTTGGCCACGGGCTCGCCGTACGCGTCGACGACGGTGACGACCGTCGACTCGCCGACGACGACCTGCCGGTTGACCGGCTGGACGACGAGGGTCGGCTCGCGCTGGATGGTCAGCCGGATGCTGTTGGAGGACTCGCCGACCGAGTACGTGGTCCGGGCGCTGTCGTACTCGGGCTTTGTGGCCCGGACCGTGTGCTCGGTGTTCACCGGGACGGCGAAGACGGCCGTCCCGCCCGTCGTCCGGACGGTCCCGATGTCGCCGAACCGGACGGTGGCGTTGTTCACCGGCCGCGGGTCGTCGAAGCGGTCGTCGAGGACCTGGACCTCGACCTGCACGCTCCCGGTCCGCATCGACACCTCCTCGCGGGCGCCCTCGGATTCGATCCGGACGTCGGTCCGGTTGGTGTAGTAGGTCGGCTTGGCCGTCACGAGCGTGTACTGCCCCTGTTCGACGATGGGGGTGTCGAACGTGCCGTCGGCGTCGGTCCGCCCGGAGACGATCGTCTCGCCGTCACTGACCAGCCGGACCGACGCGCTCCCCACCGGACCCTCCGGGGAGGTCAGGACGACGGTCGCCGACCCCTTGCGCGCCACCTCGACGGTCACCTCCTGTGCGGTGGCGTCCTCGATCGTCACCGGGGAGTTCCGGACGAACCGCTCCGAGGAGATCGAGAGCTCCACGGTCGCCCCGCGCGGGACGTCCACGAACGCCTTGCCGTTGCTGGCCGTCGTCGCCGTCGTTTCGCCGCCGTCCCACGTCGCGGTGATGGTGACACCGCCGATCTGTGCCCCACCCTGCGAGACGACCCCGACAGTCAGCGTCACCTGCCCCTGTGTCGCGGCCGCGGTACCCCCGACCGCACCGACGGGAAACACTACCGACGCCATGAGGACGACCGCCACGAGAGGAATCAGACCACGTCGCATACCCGGACCGTCTCGCCGCGCGTATTTAATACCCGGCGGGAGCCGTCGGCGCGGAGACCCGGGGCCGTCGGCGGTACGGGGAACGTCACGCCGAGTGGGCCGATGACCCTCGACCCGCCGCCGGGGCGATCGACCGGTCGGGCGGACGGGAAGGGTGCCCGCTGCGGCGGTGCGGTCGGGCCGCGCCACCGTCCGGGTGGGTCAGCCCGCCCGTTCGACCTCGGCGGCGACCCGTTCGACCTCCCGGCGGGTGATCGTGGGGACCGACCCCGGGACGGTGGCGGCGAGCGCACGGGCGGCGACGGCGGTCTTCAGCGCCTCCTGGGGGGTCGACCCCGCGGCGTGTGCCGCGAGGAACGCGCCGGCGAAGGCCGCCTCCCGGCCGGTCGTGTCCGCGACGTCGACCGTCGGGTTCGGGTACTCGTGGACCGTCGCGTCGTGGTAGACGATGCAGGTCCGCTCGCGGGAGAGCAGGACGTGTTCGAACCCCCAGTTGGCGGCGAGGCCGTGGGCGAGTTCCGCCGGGGAGCCGGACCGGTCGAGCACCGTCTCCACGTCGGCTTCGCGGGCGAGGAAGACGTCGACCGCGGGGAAGAACTCGGTGAGCGTCCCGCGGGCGGCGTCGGGGCTCGCCCAGAGCCACGGGCGGTACTCCAGGGAGAACGCCGTCGTCGCCCCGGCGTCGTTCGCGGTCTTGAGGAACCGCGCGGTCGACCCCGCGAGCTCGTTCGAGAGCGCCGGCGTCGCGCCGGTGACGTACGCGAGGTCGGCCCCGCGGACCGGCCCGAGGGGGAGCTCGTCCATCGAGAGCGACGCGGCGGCCGCCCCCGTCCGGTCGTCCACGCGGTCGTCGTCCCGGGGGACGCCGCCGCGCTCGTGGAACGTGATCCCCTGTCGGCCCCCGCCCCAGGAGACGTCGACGGCGAGGTCGTGGCCGCGGAGCTCGCTCGCGACCCGCCGACCGAGCGGCGAGTCCGGCAGCCGCGAGAGCCACGTCACCGGCTCGCCGAGTCGCCGGGCGACGACCCCGGCGTTGCTCTCCGGGCCGGACGCCTCCACCTCGAGGCGGTCGGCCCGCTCCAGTCGGCCGGTTCCCGGCGGCGAGAGCCGGAGGGCGGTCTCGCCCAGCGTGACCAGCATACCCGCCGGTCGGCTCGGGCGGCTTTAGACCTCCGGCCCGTTCGTCTCAGGAGTCGCGGCGAGCGCCGTGGCCCGGGTAGTCCCGCTCGAACCGCGCCTCGATCTCCTCGCTCCCGAGTTCGACGAGCACCGGCCGGCCGTGCGGGCAGGCGTACGGGTTCTCGCAGTCGTCGAGCGCGGAGAGCAGCGCGACGACCGACCCCTCGGCCAGCGACTCGTTGCCCGTGATCGCGGGGTAGCAGGCCATGTCCCCCAGCAGGGCGTCGACGGCCGCCTCGACCGTCCCCTCGGGATCGCCGTCGACGAAGTCGGCGAGCAGGTCCCGGACCAGTGCCGGGGCGTCGGGGCCCGCGAGGACCGCCGGGACGGTCCTGACACGGACGCGGTCGCCCTCCAGCGACGCGCGGAACCCGAGGCGGGCCAGCGCCTCGCCGTAGCCCTCGAACAGTTCGGCCTCGCGCGGCGTCACCTCGACGTCGACCGGCTCGACGAGCGTCTGTGTCGTCACGTCCCCGCCGAACGCCTCGCGGAGCCGCTCGTAGTTCACCCGCTCGTCGGCCGCGTGCTGGTCGACCAGCACGAGCCCCTCGGGCGTCTCCGCGACGAGGTAGGTGTCGTGGACCTGCCCGAGCACCCGCATCGGCGGCAGCCGGTCGAGGTCGACGTCGAGGGCGCCGGCCGCGTCGTCGGCTTCGCCCTCGCCGAGTGTCGACTGTGCGGGCACCTCGCGGAACCGGCGGTCGGTGTCACGGCGCTCGTCCGCCCGCCTGCCCGGGGCCGGACCGATCGACGACCCGTCGGCCGCGCCCGCGTCCGGGCTCGTCGTCCCGTCCTCGTTCGTGGCCCCGGCCGGCGTGTCGGGATCGGCCGTAGGTCCGCCCCCCGTCCCCCGACCGTTCGCGGTTCCCGTCCCACTCGTCGAGTCCGTCGCGTCCGTCGCGTCCGTCGTGTGCGCAGTCTCGCCCTGCCCCGTCGTGGCTTCCTCGCTCCCCGGGGCGGAACCCGCGGACGGGGACGGATCGCGCCCCCGCGCCGAACCGGGACGGTCGGCCGTCCGTGACGCCCCGTCACCGTCGCCCTCGTCGTCCGTGTCGGATCGTTCGGGCCGGACGGCCGTCTCGCCGGCCCGCGACCGGCCCCGGGGGGCCGACGAGCGGAGCAGCCCCGCCTCGAGCAGTCCGTCGTGGACCGCATCGCGGACCGCATCGCGGACCCGGTCCTCCTCGGCGAACCTGACCTCCAGCTTCCGGGGGTGGACGTTCACGTCGATGGTCGCCGGGTCGACCGCCAGTCGCACCACCGCGAACGGGTAACGGTCGGCCGCGAGCTGTCGCCCGTAGGCCTCGACGACCGCCTCGCGGACCGCCCGGGCGGAGACGTACCGGCCGTTGACGAACGTCGTCAGGTAGTCCCGCGAGGCGCGGTTCGTCTCGGGGTGGCTCACGAGCCCCGAGACGTCGCGGAGCGGGCCGTCCTCGGAGGAGGCGTCGCACCCGCCGACCGCCGAGCCGACGGGGACCATGCTCTCGGCGACCTCGCGGCCGTAGACCGACAGCACGGTCCCCCGGAGGTCGCCCCGTCCGGTGGTGGCGAACGTCTCGCGGTCGCCGTGTTCGAGCGAGACCGCCACGCCGGGGTTGGCGAGCGCGTAGCCCGCGGCGATCCGGTCGACGTGGTCGAACTCCGTCCCCGGCTGTTTGAGGTACTTCCGCCGGGCCGGGACGTTGTAGAACAGGTCCTCGACCTCCACGACCGTCCCCTCGGGACAGCCGACGCGCTCGACGCCCGTCACCTCGCCGCCCTCGACGCGGAGCTCCGTCCCGGTGTCGGCGCCGCGCTCGCGGGTCCGGACCGTCAGCCGGGAGACGGCGCCGATGGCGTGCAGCGCCTCCCCGCGGAAGCCCAGCGTGCCGACCCCGCCCTCCAGGTCCTCGACGTCCCGGATCTTCGAGGTGGTGTGCTCGCGGACTGCCGCCCGGACGCCCTCGCGGGACATCCCGACCCCGTCGTCCCTGACGACGATCCCGTCGATCCCGCCGGACTCGACGGCGACCGACACCCGCGAGGCGTCGGCGTCGATGCTGTTCTCGACGAGCTCCTTGACCGCGCTCGCCGGCCGCTCGACCACCTCGCCCGCCGCGATGCGGTCGACCGTGGCCGGGTCCAGTTCGCGGATGGGCGTGGCGCCCTCGCCGGTCATCGCCGCTCGCCCCCGTGCCGGGTGGGTCGGCGACCCCCAGTGCTCATTGTCCCGGGGGACGCGAGCCGGACGTATCAATCCCGCGGGGGTGGGGAAGCCACACCGCGGTGACCGGCGGGAGCCACAGACGTTTGTACCGGGGGGGCGAACCCGCGCGGCATGGCCGCCCTCCACCTCCTCGTCCGGACGGTCCACGTCCTCGGGATGGTCCTCCTCCTCGGCGGGAGCGCGTTCGCCTGGAACGCCCTCCGGGTCGACCCGGACTCCTCGTTTCCCGCGCTGTACGAGTGGCTGTTCTGGGGCGCGATGGGCGCGATGCTCGTCACCGGCGTCGGGAACCTCGGCGTCCTCGGCGCGCCCGGGCCGGCGACCCGCTGGGGCCGGCTCCTGACGGTCAAACTCGCGCTCGTGCTCGCCGTCCTCCTCGGCTCCCTGCTCCGGACCCTGGTGGTAGAACGGCTCCGCGAGGGGGACACGACCGCCGCCTCCGGGTCGCTCCGTCGGCTCTACGGCGCGACGACGCTCGCCCTGCTCGCCGTGGTCGTCCTCGCGGAGGTGCTCGCGCATGGCTGACCGCCCCATCGAGCGGCTCCTGGGCTCCGAACGGCGCCTGGAGACCTGGACCGTCGCGACGTTCGACGTGATCGCCCTCGGCCTGGTCGGCGTCCTGGCCGGTCACGCGAGCGGCGCGCTCGGGAGCGTCCTCCCGGGACTCGGGACCGTCCCGGGAATCCTGGCCTTCGGCTACCTCTGGGTGCTCACCCTCGTCGCGACGCGCTGGGTGCTCGCCGAGGGCGGCCTCTCGCGAACGGAGAGCCGGCCGCTGGGACGGCTCCTGGCCCGCGGCGTCGCCGGGGCTGCGCTCGTCGGGGCGGCGTTCGTCGGTGGTCTCGGGCTGGTCGGGGGACTGATCACCCTCGCCCCGGGGATCGAACCGCTCTCGGTCGCGCTGTTGACCCTGTTCGGGGCGGTCGGCGGCGCGCTCGGGGGCGCTGTCGTCGGCCTCGTCCTGGGGCTCTTCGACGTGGGGGTCGCCCGGACCGCCGACGCGGTCGTCGGCCGGCTCGCGGACTGACCCGACGGGCCGCTCCCGACTCGCGGAGGACCCCCCGGCGACGCCCGCGGGAGGGACCACGTCGGCCGGGAGGGAGACGCTATATCGGTCGGGCCCCTCCCGAAGGGGGACCCATGCCTGCCGACGAGCGCTACGACGAGGACGGGACACTGAGGAAGAAACCCTACAAGCGGGAACTGGCCCGGCTCCAGGAGGAGCTGGTCAAGCTCCAGCACTGGGTCGAGGAGGAGGGGCTCAAGCTGTGTGTGATCTTCGAGGGGCGCGACGCCGCGGGGAAGGGCGGCGTCATCAAGCGCATCACCCGCCGGCTCAATCCGCGGGGCGCCCGCGTCGTGGCGCTCGGGAAACCCACCGAGCGCGAGCGCGGGCAGTGGTACTTCCAGCGGTACGTCGAGCACCTGCCGACGGAGGGGGAGATCGTCCTGTTCGACCGGAGCTGGTACAACCGCGCGGGCGTCGAGCGCGTGATGGGGTTCTGCACCGACGAGGAGTACGAGGAGTTCCTGCGCTCCTGCCCGGAGTTCGAACGGATGCTCGTCCGGTCGGGTGTCCTCCTCGTGAAGTACTGGTTCTCGATCAGCTCGGAGGAGCAGGAGCGGCGGTTCCGGAAGCGCAACGAGGATCCAAAGCGGCGCTGGAAGCTCAGCCCGATGGACCTCGAGGCGCGGCGTCAGTGGGCGGCGTACTCCCGGGCCAAGGACGAGATGATGGCCCACACGGACACCGGGGAGGCGCCGTGGTACGTCGTCCACGCCGACGTGAAGCGACACGCCCGGCTGAACTGTATCAACCACCTCCTCGGCCGGATCGACTACGAGGACCTCACGCCCGATCCGGTGGCACTCCCGGACCGGGGCCCCCGGGCGGACGAGCGACCGCCGATCGGCGAGCAGAACTGGGTGCCGGCGGTCTACGGGTCGAACCCGACGCCCTCGGGCTGAGATCGGACGACGGCGTCGCGGCCGTCGGTCCGCGCAGGTCGGTGGATCGCGACCCCCTCGACCGTCAGGGGGTGACCGCGCCACCCGGTGGCCCCGTTCCTCACGCCCGGCGGACCGCGAGCGCCCGTTCGAGGGCGGCCCGGCGGCGCCGGTTCAGTCCGGGGGCCTCGGCGGGCGGGACCCACCGGTAGTCCGTGTGTTCGTCGCTGATCGCCACCGGCGGCGTCCGGTCGGGGACCGAGCACCGGTAGTAGACGAAGAACTTCGCGCGCTTCTCCCGCCGGCGCTTGGTCGCCGTGAACACCGGACCCTCGATCGCGACGGTCAGTCCGGTCTCCTCGTTGAGTTCGCGGTCGAGCGCCTCGATGGGGCGTTCCCCCCGGTCGATCCGACCCCCGGGGAACTCCCAGTCGTCCGCCTTGGCGTCCCGGAGCACCAGTACCGACCCCTCCGGATCGAAGACGACCGCCTTCTGGCTCACCCGGGCGGTCATCGCCTTCGCTCGCTCGCTCCCCCGCACTCGTTCCCCGGACATGATCCGTTCGATGAGCTTCGTGTAGGAGTGATATCAACTTGACGGCCGTTTCCCCGGCGGCCCGCCGGCGGGCCGCGGCTGGCGGGGGAGAACGGACCGACACGCCGGACGGCGGTCGCGTCGGATCGCGGACGGAGCGCCGATACCCGCACCGCGTCTCACTCCTCGAGTCGCTCCTGCCACGCCTGGACCTTCGCCATCAGCTCCACGGGTGGCGTCCCGTTGACGTCGGTGTCGCGGAGCTCCGCCAGCACCGTCTCGGCCTCGGGGTCGAGCCGGTCGGCGTCGGTCGCGGGGGACGCGCCGGACGCGCCCGACGCCGGCTCGCCGCCGTCGGCCGTCGTCGCGTCCCTGAACTCCCCGCTCCCGAGGTCGAAGACGACCTGTCGGGTCCCCCCGTCACCGCCGCCGTCCGCCCCGGCCCGCTCGGAGCCCCGGACGTCGATGGCCTCGTCCTCGCGGAGCCGACGGAGCACGTCGCGCGAGCGCTCGACGACCGGTTCGGGGACCCCCGCGAGCGCCGCGACGTGGACGCCGTAGGAGCGGTCGGCGGCCCCCTCGGCGACCGTCCGGAGGAACGTGACGTCGCCGTCCCGCTCGTCGGCGGTCATGTGGACGTTGTGGACGCCCGGGAGCCTGTCGGCCAGCGCCGTCAGCTCGTGGTAGTGGGTGGCGAACAGCGTCTTCGAGCGGACCGTGTTGACGAAGTACTCCGTCGCGGCCCACGCGATGCTGATGCCGTCGTAGGTCGCCGTTCCCCGGCCGACCTCGTCGAGGACGACCAGCGAGTCCTCCGTCGCGGAGTGGAGGATGTGGGAGAGCTCCTGCATCTCGACCATGAACGTCGAGCGCCCCCCCGCGAGCTCGTCGAGCGCGCCGACGCGGGTGAAGATCCCGTCGACGAGCCCCACGCGGGCCGAGCGGGCGGGGACGAACGAGCCGGCCTGGGCGAGCAGGACCACCAGCGCCGCCTGGCGCATGTAGGTCGACTTCCCGCTCATGTTCGGCCCGGTGACGATCAGGAACCGCCGGTCGCGGTCGAGGTGGAGGTCGTTCGGGACGAACTCCTCGGTCTGCTCGACGACGGGGTGACGGGCCGCCTCGAGGTGGAGGGCGTCCTCGCCCACGAGGTCGGGCCGGACCCAGTCGTTCCGGACGGCGTGGACCGCCATCGACGCCAGCGTGTCCAGTTCGGCCACGGCGCGGCCGACCGACTGGAGCAGCTCCGCGCGGTCGGCGACCCGCTCGCGGAGCCCCTCGAACACGCGCCGCTCGACCTCCGCCCGGCGCTCCTCGAGCCGGAGGACCTCGCGTTCGCGCTCCCGGAGTTCGGGGGTGACGTACCGCTCGCTGTTCTTGAGGGTCTTGATCCCCTCGTACTCCTCGGGGACCCGGTCGGCCTCGGCCTTGCCGACCTGGATGTAGTAGCCGTCGGTCCGGTTCCGGTCGACGGTGACCCGGGAGAGCCCCGTTCGGCGCTTCTCGCGCTCGGGGAGCGCCTCGATCCACTCGAGCGCCGACTCGTGCTCCTCCACGAGCGCGTCGAGCTCGTCGTCGAACCCCGGCCTGACGAGCCCGTCGCCAGCGGGACGGGCCTCCTCGGCGAGCGCGTCGTCGAGCGCGGCGTGGAGGTCGGCGACGGCCGACCGGTCCAGCTCCTCGAGGACCGCGGCGACCGGCGAGTCGGCCAGCCGCGAGGAGGAGACCGCGTCGGCGAGGTCGGGCACGAGCCCGAGCGTCTCGCGCACCCTGACCAGCGCCTCGGGGCCGGCGCTCCCCGAGACCGTCCGGGACGCGAGGCGTTCGAGGTCGTACGCGTCCGAGAGCAGTTCGCGAAGCCGCTCGCGGGCCATCGCGTCCGCGGCCAGCGCCGCGACGGCCCCCTGTCTGCGCTCGAGGTCGGCCCGGGAGCGGAGCGGCCGGGTCAGCCACTCCTTCAGCAGCCGCCCCCCGGCGGCCGTGGCCGTGTGGTCCACCACCGAGAGCAGCGAGCGGCCCCCCTCGGTCATCGGCTCGACGAGTTCGAGGTTGCGCTGTGTCGTCGCGTCGAGCGAGACGTGCTCGTCCGGTTCGTAGGCCCGTAGCCGCGTGACCGAGGCGAGCACGCCCGCACCCGTCTCCTCGACGTAGGCGAGCGCGGCGCCGGCCGCCCGGACGGCCGCCCCGTCGACCAGCGAGTCGGCCGCCCCGCCGAACTGCTCGCGGAGGACGTGGCGGGCCCGCGCGGGCGCGAACGACTCGGCGTCGTGGAGGGTGAACGTCGCCGTCGAGCGCTCGCGGACCCCGGCGAGGAAGTCGTCGTCGTTCCGCAGGTCCGGCCCCGGGAGGACCTCGGTCGGGTCGAACCGGTAGAGCTCCGTCCGCGCCCGCGTCCGGGCGTCGGCCCCCGAGAGCGTCGTCGCGTGGAACCGACCGGTGGTGACGTCGAGGAAGGCCAGGCCCACGCCCCCGTCGTCCGCCTCGACCACCGTCGCCAGGTACCGGGCGTCCTCGCCGGAGGGGTCGACGAGCGTCCCGGGGGTGACGACCCGCGAGACGCGGCGCTCGTGGCCCCCCTCGACCTCGTGCTGGTCGGCGACGGCCACCCGGTACCCCCGCTCGACCAGCGCCTTCAGGTACGGCGAGAGGTCGTCCACGGGGACGCCGGCCATGTCGTAGGACTCCCCGCCCGAGGAGCGCTGCGAGACCTTGAGATCGATCTCCTCGCCCACGGTGCGGGCGTCCTCGCCGAAGAACTCGTAGAAGTCGCCCATCTGCATCGCCAGCAGGTCCGCGTCCGTCCCCTCCTTCAGCGAGAGGTACTCCCCGACGATACCCGAGGCCATGAGCGGTGGTGGCCCGGCGGGGGGTAAAACGGTGTGGTTCGCGGGGCGGAGGTGGTCGACTCCCACGCGACGCCCGACCCGTCGGGCCGACCGCGTCACCTATAGTAGCGTTCGGAACCGATGACACACTCCGGACGGGGACGTTCCCCGCGTCCGTGAGTAAAGACTTCCAAACGCTACTATATTTATCCGGGGTGTTCGATGGCGGGGTATGCTCGGGACCGCG
>Ga0207797_1002442_pt1 | contig 12866 bp, 8 predicted proteins | sample PRCRCaboRojoPR_6_FD_187275 | JGI IMG/M metagenome (GOLD analysis project Ga0207797, IMG submission 187275) | Marine sediment microbial community from Cabo Rojo, Puerto Rico - PR CR 10% Liquid 1 (SPAdes) | ecosystem: Environmental > Aquatic > Marine > Coastal > Sediment | place: Cabo Rojo, Puerto... | reverse complement strand
GACGGAGTCAGACCGCTGGAGCAGCTGCCAGTGGTGTCGAAGCCGCCGCGACAGGAAGTAGATCTGCGAGTGAAAGCTCCATCTCTCCATGTCGTCATAGAAATCGGATAGGTACGGGTTATCGTTGACGGCCTCGAAGAACGGCTCCCAATCAAGGCGCTTGCTGAGCAACTCCGTCAGCGTCGACTTCCCAACACCGATATTACCTGCGATAGCGACGAATCGTTTCATAGGCTCGAACCCGGTTTGTTAGGGTCGTCGGCGCGAATGTTGGCGCCTGCGCCGTACCAGGGCGTCTATATGGAGAGTATCGAACGGCGCCCGCAGCCTGCCCGCTCTGTCTTCTTGGCCCGGAGCGCATCCCCCGCGATGACCGCCGGCATTCGGTCTGATCCGAGCCCGGTCGGCAGTGACCCGAGGGGGCGCCGTACACGGCGTGGGCCGCAGCGCGGGCTGGGCACGGCTTTGGCGCCCATCATCCTGCATTTCCCCCGATCCTCTCGATCTCCGCTTGAGCCAATGAAATGGCCTTCTCGTAATCCTCCTCGCTGGCCCGGGGCAGGGAGATGATGAAGCTGCTCCCCTCGTCCGGGCTGCTTTCCACATCTACAGTGCCCCCGTAAACCTCGACAATCTCCCACACGACGGCCAGTCCGACGCCCATACCGCTGAACCGACGGTTGATGCTCCCGTCGACCTGATAGAACCGTTTGAACACGTGGTCCAGATGCTGAGGCTGGATGCCGATCCCCTCATCGTCGACGGCGACGCACGCGTGGCCGTTCTCCTCCCACGCCCTAACAGTCACGGTGCCACCGTCGGGGCTGAACTTGACGGCGTTATCGATGAGATGGGTCATCGCCTGGACTAGGTGTTCCTTGTTCGCCATTACCGGCGGCAGGGAGTCTGGCACCTCCCGGCACAGTTCCACGCCGGCCGTGACGGCCTGGCGCTCGACCTCGGCGATAGCCGTGCGCACCACGTCGAGCAGACACGTTGGATGGGCCCTGGCCTCCCTACCCGAGAGCGTGTCCAGGGTCGTCAAGTCGCGGGTGCGGCGCTGGAGGGCGTCCACGCGCTTGCGCACCACGTAGAGCGCCTCCCGTTGCTTCTCAGAGAGAGGCCCCAGATCGCCCGCCATCAGCAGCTCAATGTAGCCCATCACCAGCGTGAAGGGGGTCCTCAACTCGTGGCTGACGTTCTGGACCAACTCCGTCCGCAATCGGTCAATTTCTCTCAGCTCCTCATAAGCCTGGCTGAGCTCGTCCCTCTGTTCCTGCAGCGACTGGTAGAGCCGGGCGTTCTCGAGCACGATGCCCAGCTGCGCCGCCACAGCCTCGAAGAGCCGCAGATCGCCCTCGTCAAAGGCGTCCAACCTCTTGCTCTCCGCGTTCAGAACCGCGACCACCCGTTCGGCCACCTTGACCGGCACGTTCAGCTCGGAGCGCACATCCGCCGCACCCTCGAAGTACTGCTCCGTGTGGCGAACATCGCCGATCACCTGGGGCTCTCCAGACGTGAAGGCCTTTCCGGCCACACTCTGGTCCAGGGGTATCTTCTTCCGCGTCAGCTCTGGGTCGTACCCGAGCTGCGAAGGATGGAGCTTAAGGGCCGAGCGCGCATCGACGGGAAGGGCGAAGGAGAGGTATTCGATGTCGAGCGTCCGGTGGAGGATGTCGACCGTGCGTTCCAAGACCTGGTCGAAGTGGAGGCTTGTCGCCCCGGCCATCATCACCTGCTGCAAGAGCTCCGTCTCCATCAAGCGCCGACGGGTCTGTTCGAAGAGACGGGCGTTCTTGAGCACGACGCCAAGCTGAGCGGCAACCGTCGAGAAGAGGGCCAAATCATCTTCGTCGAAGTCCTCCAGCACAGGGCTTTCCGCGTTCAGGACCCCCACCACCTCCTCGCCGTCGCGTACCGGAACCGCCAACTCGGTGCGCGCGGCGGGCTCCCCATCGAGCGAGGACCTGACGTCGCTGATGTCCGTGAAGAGCAAGGCCTCCCCCGTCTGATAGACCTGGCCGACGATAGTGTCATCCACGGGGAGCCGCCACGAGATCTCTTCGCCGCCCAGCTCCGCCGCTGGCGAGGGGTGCATGATCATCCGCTCGCCATCTTCATCGGGCAGGGCAAAGGCGAGGCGTTCAATGTTCAAGGTCTCCCGGAGGGTCTCCATCACCCGCTCGAGAACGCCCTCGGAGTCCAGGGTGGAGGATGCCGCGAGGATGATCCGTTGGAGGAGGCGCGTCTCCTTGAGGCGGCGGTTGACCTCCTCGAACAATCGCGCGTTGTCCACGGCAATAGCAACCTGGCTGGCGATGCTCGAGAGGAGGCGACGGTGCCCCTCGTCGAAGGCATGGGGTTCGTACGACTGGGTAGAAATCACACCGACGAGCTCATTCCTCGCCAGCAGCGGCACCACCATCAAGGAGCGCGTGGGCATCCCGCGTGCAATGCCTTGAACTGGGAGGGCGTCCTGCTCCTCTTCCCAGTCCTGAATCCAGAGCGGGCGCTTATTCCGCACCACCCAGCCGGCGAACCCCCCACCTTCCTGCAGATCGAGGGTCAGAGGATCGAGGCGCTCGCCGCGGTCGACGATCAGGGAGATGTCGAGCCTGTCCTTCCTCCTATCGCGAAGCCCGATGTAGAAGGTAGTCACGTCCATCAGCCGGCTGATCTGCTCGTAGACCCGCTGCAGGACCTCGTCCAGGCTGAGCGTGGAGGTGATGGCGAGGTCGATCTTGTGGAGGGCCACCAGCTCCTCCACGTGACGCTGGCCCTCCTCGTAGAGACGTGCGTTTTCAAGAGCGACAGCAGCCTGATCGGCCAGCAGCGTCAGTACGTCCAGGTTCTCCTGGCCCAGCTTCGACTCTTCGGACAGCGCCAGGACCATGGCTCCATTGACTCGATCACCGACGCTTAAGGGGAAGGCAGCCATTCGTGACCTGGAGGTGTCCTCCGATCGCGCCTGCTTTACGACGTTCTCCGTTTCGAAGACTGTGCCTTCGCTGACCGCGCGCGCTCCGGCATCCCGGAAATCAGCTCCCAATGGGGGGGGCTCTGATCCCGCTTCTGCAGGAACGCCAGCCGCGAGGGCGAGGCCATCTCGGTGGGCTAGGAAGATGCGCGCCTCGACACCGTCGACCAGTTGGAGGGCGCTGCCCAGGATGGCCTCCAGGGTGTCGCTGACGCTCGAGGTCTGGATGGTAAGCTCTGGCGCCGTCATCGTGGGCTCGCCGTGCTCCCTTCTGCTCTCGATCTCAGGCATCGGAGACAATCTCAAGGATCTCGGCCAGGGCCTGCACGCGATCCAGCGCCTCGCGTGCTGCGGTCCGGAGCTGGTGGTCGGTGTCTGCCTCGGGTCTCGCTCCGAGCTCGGCGAGAAGGGCCCCCAATCGACCCATCGTCTCATTAGCCGCCAGGAAGGTGCTCAAAGCGCGCCCCGCCGGGGGAGCCGGGGTCGGCTCCGTCGCGCTGGGCCCTCGGACCGCAGTTGCGCCCGGCTCATCGATCTGAGGCAGCGCTTGCTGGTAGGCACCAATGCCCAGGGCCCGCCGCACCCTTCCTTCGACGAAGGCGAGCGCGCTGGGGTCGGCCACGTAGTTCAGGTCGGTGGTGTCAACGGTGAGCAAGGGCGCCGAGGTGTAGCCGGAGAAGTGACGTTTGTAGGCCTCCGCCACCTGAGCGATGTAATCGCTGTCCATCTCCCGCTCGTAGGGGCGATCGCGGGCTGCGATGCGCGCCATCAGATCGTCCGTGTCCGCCTTCAGGTAGATCACCAAGTCCGGTCGAACGATCCTGTCGGCGAGAACCGTGTAGAGCCGGCGGTACATGTCCAGCTCGTCGCCCTCGAGATTGAGGCGCGCAAACAGCGCGTCCTTCCCAAACGTGTAGTCGCCGATGAGGGGCTCGCGGGCGACGACAGTCGGTATCTCTTGCTGCTGCCGGTACCGGCTGAGAAGGAAGAACATCTGGGTTTGGAAGGCGTATCGAGCGCGGTCTCCGTAGAAATTGGAGAGAAAGGGGTTCTCCTCGAAAGCCTCCAGGAGCAGCTCCGCACTGAACCGGGGCTGGAGAAGGCGGGCCAGCGTCGTCTTGCCGACGCCAATGGGTCCTTCGATGGCCAGGAAAAAGGGTTTCATGATCGGTGCTCGGTGTCGTCTCTCGTGGAATAGGGTGCGGCGTGCCAGACTTCTGGTCGCCCGCGGGCTCGGACGTGATGCGGGTCCTGCGGCTATTTCGCTGCAGCCACCTGCTCGCCGTGGGCCAGCAGCGTATCGACCATCTCCGGGCTCCGACCCTCGGCGTAAACCCGCAGCACGGGTTCGGTGCCCGAGGGGCGAATGAGCAGCCAGGAGTCATCGGCCAGGAGGTACTTGACGCCGTCCAGGGTGTTCACCTCTTCGATCGTCTCCCCACCCAATCCGTCCGGCGTGGTGTCGAGGATCCGCTCGACCATCTTCCGTTTGGTCACCGGCGTCCTCAAAGGGATGTCCCGCCGCGCGTAGTGGGCGGGTCCCACCTCCGTCTGGAGGCTCTCCACGAGCTCGTGGAGCGGGCACCCGGCGCTGGCCAGAACCTCCAGCATGAGCAGGGCCATCAGCACGCCGTCACCCTCGGGAATGTGGCCCTTGATGCTCAACCCGCCGGATTCCTCGCCTCCAATCAACACGTCGTTGTTCAGCATATGATCGGCGATGTGGTTGAAGCCGACGGGTGTCTCCTTCACCGGCAGATCGTACTGCTTGGCGAGGCGGTCGACCATGCGGGTCGTGGAGATGCTCTTAACCACCGTCCCCCGCCAGCCCCGCTCCTCCACCAGATAGCGTAACGCCAGGCCGAAGATGTGGTGCGGGTCGACGAAGTTGCCCAGGTCGTCCATGGCCCCGAGTCGGTCGCCGTCCCCGTCGGTCGCGAGCCCGATGTCTGCGTGATGCGCCTGGATTGCGGCCGCGAGAGCGCTCAGGTAGTGGCCCACCGGCTCCGGATGGATCCCACCGAAACCGGGATTCATCTCGCCCCGGATCTCCACCACCCGGCAGCGGGAGCGGGCCAGCATATCGGCGATGCACTTCCGCCCCGAGCCGTACATGGCGTCTGCCACCACGCGCAGCTCGCTGGCCGAGATCACGTCCAGGTCGATCAGGTCGCCCAGGTGCTCGTAATAGGCCCAGGCGGGGTCAAAGCGGCGGATGAGGTTCTGATCGATGGCCGTGTCGTAATCCATCACGTTGGGAAACCGCGCTCGCTCCTGGTTGCGGGCGAGGAAGGCCTCCACGTGCTCCGCCTGCTCCGGCAGGGCCGCGCCGCCGAAATCCGCCTTCAGCTTGAGACCGTTGTAGCGGGGGGCATTGTGGCTTGCCGTGATCATCACCCCTGCCGAGGCCTTCTTGTTGAGCACCGCGTAGGAGATAGCCGGTGTCGGCGTGTCCGCACGGGTGAGATAGGCGATGATGCCGTTGCCCGCCAGCACCCGCGCTACTTCAGCAGCGTACCGGTCCGAAAGGAAGCGGGTGTCGAACCCGATGACGACCTGCGGTTGGGGGCCTCCTTCCTCGAGGACGTAGTCGGCGATGGCCTGGGCGACGAGTCGCAGATTGGCGAAGGTGAAGGTGTCCGATATGACGGCTCGCCAGCCGTCGGTTCCGAATCTGATGGTCAACGTGAACTCCTCTGAGAGCGCTTATCCATTCTCACGCCGACGGAAGGCGTCGGTCGCCGCGAGATGCTCGGGGTGGGAAAATGGGTCGGTCCCCCTTGGGTTGGAGCGGCGGAGCGACGCAACCCCACGCCCGATTATAGACCCACAGCAAGATCGTGTCAAAAACCGGGCGCTTCGACAGGTCAGGCCCATGCACCTTCGGAAACGAAGGCAATCTCGCTCGAGACGTGGCAGGGCGCGATAGCCGGTCGTTGCGCGGTCTCCGGCGCACCGGGGGCCACGGAGGCCCCACCTCCAGGGACCCTAGAGGTCTCTCCTCGCAGCCACTCTACGCGTCGAAATACAGCTCCATCTCATAGGGATGCGGCCGATTCCGCACCTCGTAGTACTCCTCTTCCATCTTGAAGGCGATCCAGCGCTCTAGCAAGTCCTCCGTGAAGACCTCGTCCACCAGAAGGAAGTCGTGATCCGCCTCCAATGCTTCCAGAGCCTCCTTCAATGAGCTGGGCAGCGGCTTGATCTCGGCCCGCTTCTGGTCGCTCCACGAAAAGATATCGGCGTCGATGGGGCCGAACCCGGCCTCGCTGGGATCGATCTTGCGGAGCACGCCGTCGATACCGGCCATAAGCTGCGCTGCCAGAGCAAGATAGACGTTGCACGTCGCGTCCGGCGGCCGGAACTCGAGCCGGGCCTCCTGCGGGTCGGTGGCGTAGCGCGGAATCCGCACGGCCGCGCTCCGGTTCCCGATGGAGTAGAAGGCGTTGACCGGGGCCTCGTAGCCGGGCACCAGGCGGCGGTAGGAGTTGGTGCTGGGGCTGGTCAGGGCCAGCAGCGCCGGTCCGTGGTGGAGCAGACCGCCGATGTAGTGGAGTGCGGTCTCGCTCATGAGGCCGTAGCCCTCGGGGTCGTAGAAGACGTTTTCCTCGCCCTTGAAGAGATGCTGGTGGAAGTGCATACCGGAGCCCGCCTCGCCGTAGATCGGTTTCGGCATGAAGGTCGCCGTCTGCTCGTGGCGGCGGGCCGTCAGCTTGGTGACGTACTTGACGATCATCGTCGCGTCGCCGGCGTGCAGGAGGTCCATCAGGGGCGTCTCGATCTCGCACTGGCCCGGCCCGCCCACCTCGTGGTGATGGTATTTAACGGGCACGCCCATGGACTGGAGCTGGAGGCTCATCTCGCTGCGCAGGTTGTGCAGGGCGTCCTTGGGCGGGATGGCGTGATAGCCGCCGTGGAGTGGGATGTAGTGGCCGTGACCGGGCACGCCGCTCCGCCAGGTTGCCTCGCTCGATTCGACGCTGTACCCCGCGCGGTTCATCTGGTTTTCGTAGGCCACGGCGTCGAAGATGTAGAACTCGAACTCAGGGCCCCACTTGCTCCGATCGGCGATACCGGAGTCCACCAGGTACTGCTCCGCCCGCCGGGCGACATTCCGCGGGTCGTTATCGAAGATCGCCTTTGTATCCGCCTCCAAGGTAGTGCAGATGAAACTGAGCGTGGGGGCGTCGCAGAAGGGGTCGGCGAAGCCGGTGGAGAGATCGGGCACCAAGACCATGTCTCCTGCCTTCACGGACTTGAGGCCTACGGCCGACCCGTCGAAGCCGACTCCCGCCTCCATAAGCGTCGGCGTGAACTGGTTCTCGGGCACCGTCAGGTGGTGCCAGCGCCCCCAGAGATCGGTGAACTTGAGATCGACCATCTGAATGCCCTGGGTCTCCACATAGTGTCGGGCGTCCTCCAGTGAACTGAACATCCTCTGCTCCTCTATTCTGGTTGTGCGGGGCGGACTTGCAGATCTGGACCAACAGGACGACGCGCCCGAGCCCGATCTGCGGATCACTGTTCCGGTTCGCGACGGTTCGGCTCGCGTACGTGTCCTGATCTGATGATCTCGCGGTAGACATCGACGGTACGAGCCGCGACGCTCTCCTGCGTGAACCTCGCCAGCACCCTCTCTCTTCCGCGCTGGGCCAGCGCCATCGCCGTCGCCGGCTCTCGCATCAGCTGGATCAAGCATGCGCGCAACGCCTCAGCGTCGTCCTCCGGGAAGATGAGCCCGGCGTCGCCGACAACGTGCGGGATCTCTCCGGAGTCGGATCCGACCACGGGGACCCCGCAGGCCATCGCCTCGATCAAGACCCGTCCGAATTGCTCGGTCCAATTGGGCCGCGAGCGCGATGGGAGCACCAGCACGTCGAGCTGGCGGTAGAAGGAGGGCATGCGGACCGAGGGGATCCAGCCCTGGAAGGAGACGTTCGTGGCCAGGCCCAGCCGGCGGCTCTGCGCCCCGAGTGCCTCCTTCTCGCTCCCGTCGCCGAGAAGGTGGAGACGCCAGACGCCGGGAAGGTCGGCTACGGCGTCCAGCAGCAGGTCGACGCCCTTCTCAGGGACCAGCCGGCCGACGTAACCCATGGCGAAGCCGCGGGAAGGATCGCGTCGAATGCCCGCCAGAAGCCCCGTGGGCGACGGCGAAAAGATCTCTGGATCGACGCCGAACTGGGGGATGATGGCAAGGGGGCCGTCGTACCCCTTCTCCCGCCAGACCTCCGCCGCGCCCTCGCTGCCGGCAACGGCGTGGTCGGTGTTCCGAAGCGCATATTGTTCGACAAGCGCGAAGGGGAACGGATAGTCCCGGTTGAGATTCTGCCAGGAGAACCAGAGGGCCTTAGATCCGCTCCTCTTGGCCAGCCACAGGGCGTGCGCTGTGCTCAGGTTATAGGGCTCCTCGTCGATGTGGACGATATCCGGCGCGAAATCGCGTAGGCGGCGGCCGAGCTGCGGGTAGACGTGGAAGTGGAAGCTCCCGTTGAAGAGGATCGGCTCTACGACCAGGTCATACCCCTCCGTGTGGGAGCGTTCTAGATGCGTCACACGACTGCCGTCGCGCCAGGACGGGGGAACGACGACCATGAGATCGACGTCGGGGTAGCGTGCGATCTCCTCAAGCTTCCGCTGGTATGCGCCTACCAGGCAGGCCTTCGAGACCATCAGGACGCGGGTAGGTTTCCTCTCGTTCATAGAAGCGAGACCCCAGCGGCTTCGGGCAATGAGCCCCTTTCCCCCCGCCGATTCTTCCGGCCAGGGCTTGGCATTATAGCACGGCAGGCGTGATGAGCAATCATCGGGAGGAGTGCGCGCGTACCGGCGCGCTTGGCAAACTGCCCGGTGGGCGCGTCTTGTGCTATAATCGGGTCCGCCATGGATGCCCAATTGATCTACAATCCGACCGCCGGCCCGAGGGACGTCACGGCCGAGCTGAAGAGGCTACGTGCCTTTTTCAAGGACGAGGGGTGGGCGATCGAGCTGAGCAGGACGGAGGGCCCGGGTGACGCCGCCAGGATGGCCAAGCAGGCGGCGCTGGAGGAGCGGGACGCCGTGATAGTGGCGGGGGGCGACGGGACCGTCAATGAGGTCGTCAATGGACTGGTCCGGACCGAGACCGCCCTGGGCGTCCTTCCTGTCGGGACCGGAAACCTGTGGGCGAAGCAGCTCCACGTCCCCACCTACACCCTGGCCAACCCCTCCCGGCTGCGCGACGCGGCCCGTGGACTGATCAGGGCGAAGGTCCGGGCCATCGACGTGGGCGAGGTTGACGGCCACGCCTTTCTCTGCTGGGCCAGCGCCGGGCTCGACGCGCAGGTGACGACCGAGATGGAGCCGAGGAACCGGACGACAAAGCGCCTCGGCGCGCTGCCCTACCTGATTGCCGCGGTGACAGTGGCTCAGGATTTCCAGGGGGTGTCGACGACGATCACGGTCGACGGGGAACCGGTCGGCGGCCGGACGCTCCTGGTGGTGGTGAACAACATCCAGCAGTATGGGGGGCTCGTCGAAGTCGCTCCTCGGGCGAAGCTCGACGACGGTCTGCTCGACGTCTTTGTCTTCAAGGGCTTGGGCTTCGGGTATGTGGTCCGACACCTCGTCAGGGTCCTTTCGCGGCGGTATTTGGAGGATCCAAAGATCGTCCACCGGCAAGCTCGGAGGGTGGAGATCGAGGCCGAGGAGTCGTTGCCCGTGCAGGTGGATGGGGATCCGCTGGGCGCGACGCCGGTGGTAATCCGCGTGGTCCCTCGGGCTCTCCGCATCCTGGCGCCGCCCACGATGCCGACCGAGCTCCTGACCGACAGGCCTGAGTGAGGACGGTCCCTATCGCAATCCGCCTAGGTGTGGGGTAGCGCGCAGCCCGCTGCGGGACAGGGTGACCGGACGGCGGACGGGAAGCGTGAAGGTCAGTGGGCGATGAGGCGATAGAGCGACAAGGCGATGATGCGACCAGGCGACAACCTCCAAGCGCTGACGGGCAGTCGCCTCCGGTGGTTCCTTAGAGATCTAGCTTTGGGTCGAATGGCCCACGGCCGCGATCCTGCAAGAACGCGCTACGGCGAGCTCCTCCTGTCTCTCCAGGTTCTAGCCGAACCTAAGCTAAGGCCTGGGGCCACAGCCGCATTAACGGGTTCTAGCTAGATCTGGCCTTGGGACAGGAAGCCTCGTTTCCATTACCAGGCTCGAGCTGCATCGCCAGATCCAGCGGTTCCGCGTGGGCCAAGGCCCACTTCGCGACTCTCCATGAACGGGCTCCCTGGATCAAGCTCCGGAACCACAAACCTCCTGATTTGGGTGTTAGATTTCTCGGTCAGCGAAAGCCAGTGGGACCCTCTAACCTGACGATCCGCCGCCAGCAGGTGCGCGACAGTACAGGTTGCTCGCTTGGGCCGGGCGTGCTATAATCTCCCGTGAGCTTATGCGTCCTCTTGTCGGGCGCATCTTCGACTTGCGTGGATGAGGAGTATCATATGGGGCTTTATCTCGACATTGCACAGATCATCGTGAGCGTTGCTTTGGTGGCGATCATCCTGCTACAGGGTCGTCGAGGCGACCTGGGGGGCAGCGTCTTCGGCGGCAGCGGCAGCGCTATCTACCAGAAGCGCCGGGGCTTGGAAAAGACCATCTTCCAGATCACGGTGGGCCTGGCGATTGCGTTTTTCATCATCACCCTGCTCAACGTCATCATCTCTGGCTAGTCTGACGCGGACCCTCTCTATCAGAGCCGCCCTGGGGCTAGCTGGATTCCCCGGGGCGCTCTTGTGTCTGTCTCCCAAGCTTGGATCCCTCGTGCTGCCCATTGAGCGTCCCCTGGTGCGATGCAAGGGGCGTGAATCGATTCTCAACAGGAGGAGCGGACTTCCTCCGGCGGCCGCTGGACACCGCCGATGAAGGGAAGGCATAGGACGTGACCCGCCATATCCGTTGGCAGATGTTGGTCATCCTGGTCGGCATCGTGCTGCTGGTCTTGCTGCTCACCTATCTGGCCATCAACTACACGACGGTCGTTAGGCCGGGGCACGGCGGCACCTACGTCGAAGCTGTCGCTGGACAACCACAGGCCCTCAACCCCCTCTTGAGCGGCTACAACCCGCCTGATGAAGATCTCTGCTCCCTGATCTTCAGCGGCCTGACGCGATTGAACGAGGACGGGAAGGTCGAGCCAGACCTGGCCAGCGACTGGGAAATCGGGGCGGACGGGCTTACATACGTCTTCCATCTCCGGACAAACGCCTACTGGCACGATGGCACGCCCGTCACCGCAGACGACGTGATTCTCACCATCAGGCTGCTCCAGGATCCCCAGTTTTCGGGCCCCCCGGAGCTGGGTGCCGATGTCTGGCGTATGGTCGAGATCGACAAGCTCGACGAGCTCACAGTCCAGTTCACCCTTTCGGAGCCCTTCGCACCCTTTCTGGACTACACCACCGTGGGCATTCTGCCGGCGCACAAGATCGCGGGCATCGGTGCCGAGAACCTGGCCGCGGCCCGCTTCAACATGGCACCCGTGGGCAGTGGACCTTTCCAGGTGGAGGAGATCGAAAGTGAAGACGGCGTCATCACCTCCGTGGTGCTGAAACACTTCCCTCGCTACTTCCGGGCTCGATCCTATCTGGATCGCATCCAGTTCCGCTTCTACTCGGACTACGGGGCAGCCCTGGATGCCTATGCCGCCGGCGACGTGGAGGGCGTGGCCAGAGTTCCGGCGCGCGAGCTGGAGCGTGCAGCGGGATTGACCGACCTCAACCTCTACTCGGCCCAGATCGCTGAGTACGGGATCGTGTTCTTGAACCTAAACGACGACGGCCTCGTCTTCTTCCAGGAGCCGGAGGTTCGCCAGGCCCTGATGCTGGGGATCGATCGCCGGCGTCTCATCGACGAAGTGCTCGGCGGGCAGGCCATGGTCACTGACAGTCCCATTCTTCCGGGTACGTGGGCCTATCAGGCCGACACGCCTGACTATCCCCATAACCCCGGACGAGCCGAGGCCCTACTGGACGAAGCCGGCTGGATCCGCACCACCGCCGTGGACACCAGGCACAAGACGGGCCGCACGATGTCGTTCACCATCCTAACGTCGAGAGATCCAAGACGGGAGGCCTTGGCCGAGTTACTTGCTGAGGGGTGGTCCGCGTTGGGGATGCAGGTAGATGTGGAATCCGTCCCGGCTGCGGAGGTGCGTCAGGCGCTGGAGGAGCGGAATTACCAGGCTGCCCTGGTCCACTTGAAGCTGCCGGGCGACCCCGATCCTTATCCCTTCTGGCACGAGACCCAGGTGAAAGACGGTCAGAACTACGCCGGGCTCGTCCATCGTCGGATCAGCGAGGTCGTGGAGCGGGCCCGTGTCACACCGAACGAGAACCGGCGACGGGTCCTTTACGACGAATTCCAGGAGCTCTTCGCCGATGAGCTTCCCTCGCTGCCGCTCTACGTGCCGATCTACACGTACGGCGTCGATCAGCGGATCAATGATGTCCAGGTCGGGCCCCTGATGCGCCCGGCGGATCGGTTCCGCACCGTGCTCAATTGGTGGCTCGTCCACCGCCGGGTATTCATACGTGATGTCGAGGCGGCACCTGCGCAAGCCCCCTAGCATCCCGGTCCCAGAGCCGCCCCCGCGTCGACTACCGCTGTTCCCCAGATAGTCCCTCCAGAACGCTGCCGGGCCGATGCGCCAACGCCGTGGAGCTCGCGCACAGCTCCGGTCTCTCAGTGAGGTGGGCCGTAGGATTGCGACGTTGGTTCTCCCTTCCTCCAATTGTCGTCCGCGGCTTGACGACGGCTCGAGTGGCGCAGGTGCAATTCGCCCGGACGACGTTCTGGTTGGATTCGGACTACGTGCTCCAAAGGTGGCCAGCCGCGTCCAGGCAAGCACCCCGTAGAG
>Ga0207797_1002441_pt1 | contig 12868 bp, 12 predicted proteins | sample PRCRCaboRojoPR_6_FD_187275 | JGI IMG/M metagenome (GOLD analysis project Ga0207797, IMG submission 187275) | Marine sediment microbial community from Cabo Rojo, Puerto Rico - PR CR 10% Liquid 1 (SPAdes) | ecosystem: Environmental > Aquatic > Marine > Coastal > Sediment | place: Cabo Rojo, Puerto... | reverse complement strand
CCTTCCCGCCCGCAGCCCCAGCCAGAAACCGCTGCCCTCGTCCCCCAGAAGATAGCCCCAACCGTTCGCTCGGGCCACCGCCCCCGCCCCGTCGGTCCCCATGGCGATAGAACCAGTGCCGGCATTCAGCACCACCCCAGCTCCGCCGCCGGCCGCGCCGGCCAGAGCCACTCTCAAATCGTTCACCAGGACCAATTGAACTCCTTCTCTGATCTCCCATTCTTTAAGCAAAGCCTTCCGCATCTCGGCCCTGTCCTCCTCTACGTCCAAGCCGGCAAGACCGGCCAAAAAGACCGAAAGTTCTCCCGGCTTTATCCCCGCCCGCTCGCACAGGTCCCTCCCCAGTCCCCGTAACGTCTTCGCGGCGGATTCCAGTCCCGCCGTATGATAATTGCTGGGGCCGGCTTCCGCCCGGGCCAAGATATCCCCCTGCTCGTTACAAAGAAGGCCGGAAGTCTTACTGCCACCTCCGTCTATCCCTATCACGTACGTCATAGAAAAGTCACCTCTTCCAGTTTTCAGTTTCGCGATCAAGTTCCATCTCTCAGTCCCCGAGTTCAATGTCGAACATCGCCAAGAGTCCCCCGCTCTCAAGCGGAAGCCAAAAAAGACGGCAGGACTTCTCTCCGGCAAAGATCGCAGACCGTCTCCCTCTTTCGAATGAGATGAAAATCTTTCCCCTTCACCATCACCTCCGCGGGACGAGGGCGGGAATTGTACGTGGAAGACATGGAGAAACCGTAGGCGCCGACGTCCATAATGGCGACCAGATCTCCTTCGTCCAGCGGAGGCAACGAATAGCTGGAGGCGAATACGTCCGCGCTTTCGCAAACGGGACCGACTACCTCAAAACCCTTGGTATCCGAAGATCTCCGTCTCAGCGGTAAAATCCGGTGGCGAGCTCCGTACAGACTAGGACGGATAAAGTCGTTCATCCCCACGTCCAACACCAGAAAATCCCTCTCGACGCCCCTTTTCTTCCGTACCACTCGACCGATCAAGGCCCCGGCCGAAGCGACCAAAGACCGACCGGGTTCAAATACGTACAGGGGAGAGAAATCGAGCGTCTCCGAAAGGGCAGCTACCATCTCCCCGTAGTCGGCAAAAGAAGGTATTTCTTCCTCTTGAAAACCATAATCGACGGCCAGCCCTCCGCCCAGGTCCAGCAGAGAAAGGTCGACACCTTCAGTTCGCAGTTCTGCGGCCAAAGAAAAAAGGCGTCCGAAAGCGCTCTTCAACGCCCCCAGGTCCTTAAGTTGAGAGCCAAGATGGAGGTGCAGTCCCATGGGGCGAAGGGAGTCCTCCCTTTCAGCCTGCCGCAATAAATTCTTCGCTTGGCTTTCGGGCAGGCCAAACTTGCTTTTATCCAACCCCGTAGCCAAATAGGGATGAGTGTCAACTTCCTCCCCCGCCATTCCCGGGTTAACTCTGACCGAAACGGGAGCGGCGAGCCCTTCTTCCTCCGCCAACCTTTTAAGCCTCTCAAACTCCGAAGCGGCCTCGACGTTGAAGGTCAAAATACCGGCCCGCAAACCTCTTCTCAATTCCGCTTCGCTCTTACCGGTTCCCGCGAATACTATCTTGTCCGGTTTGATTCCCGCTTTCAGGGCTCGCTGAAGTTCACCGCCCGACACTACGTCCCCCCCACTCCCCCGCCGGGCCAGGGCAGTCAGTATAGCCCCGTTGGAGTTGGCCTTGAGGGCGAAACAGATCAAATGAGGGATAGGGGAGAGTGCCTCATCCAAAGCGGAAAAATTACCCATCAACGTAGAATAGCTATAAACGTAGAGAGGGGTGGCCAAATCCCGGACCAACTCCCCTAGCTCAACTCCTTCACAGACGAGCCGACCGTCTCGATATTCGAACCCGCTACATTCTTCAGTCAATTTCTCACCTTCCTATGTAAATATAAAATCTTGTATATAAAACCTTGGAAATATTTTGCCTTTTGAATTCAGTGACTCTTAAGAAGCGCTATCTTAAAATTGTAGTTTCAATGGCAATTCTAAGTTATTAACCCTCCTTAACGTTTAAAACCAAATGGGGGGTAATTTACAAGGTTTTATATAAATTACCTTGTCCTTATTATCTTCACTCGATAATTTCCATAACTCTTCCAAGACTAACTAAACCGGGAGAAAATACCAACCGCAAGGAACACTCTATCTTACACGCTATCCCTCTCGAAGAAACACTTCCCTTGCAAACCCACAATTATTGTGATATTCTATGGAAATAAGAGTTAGGTAGTGTCCAGATTGCGATACTATATCGTTTACGTTCAAGCATATTCGGGAAAAGGTAGTGGACATTCAACAAGCGGGAAAAAGCGATTCTGGCCGTACGAACTTCCTCCCTCATCCCCTCCCCCAAAAATGCCTAGGACAGGTGAACGGTCCTTCGTTGCAGCCCCGAAAGATTCGTCAATGTCAACCGGTACCTGGCTGATAACGCTTTGTGGCCTAGGTTTTATTATGCCCCGGTAGGGGCAATTATCTCTAAACGAAAAAGCTCATCCATTTGTCTCTATTTAAGCTTGAAGCATGAAAAAGCGGCCGACGTTATCGATTTTTCACAGTCGCAAAAAAATTCAAAAATAAGATAAGTTTCGGAGATCGTTTTTCTCGGAGGTAATATGCAGACAAATAATATCGAGAAGGAAACCTTGGGCGTTATCGGGGTAGGCACGATCGGCGGTACCCTGGTAGGCGGACTGATCGACAACGGCGTAATGAAGCCGGATCAAATCAAAGGCAGTACCGCCCACGAGGAGAGCGCCAAAGAGGCCGAGGAGAGATACGGCATAGAAGTGGGAACGGACAATCTTGCGGTCGCTCGTTCCAGTGAGGTCGTTCTGCTGGCCGTCAAGCCCCAGGGAATGAACGGAGTCCTCAAAGAGATAAATTCCGCCGTCCGGTCGGATCAGTTGATTATTACACTGGCCGCGGCCGTGAAAACCAGTTACATAGAAGAGAGAGTGGAGGCGGAAGTCCCGGTAGTGCGGGCCATGCCCAATACTCCAGCTACGGTCAACGAAGGCATGACCGTAATCTGTCCCGGGGAACACGCGGGAGAGGGAGAACTGGAACTGGCTCGAGATATATTTGCGTCCGTCGGTAGAGTGGAGACGCTCAAAGAAGAAAAACTGATGGACGCAGTCACGGGCCTTTCCGGAGGCGGTCCCGCTTACGGCTACCTGCTGATAGAAGCCCTGAGCGAAGGAGGGGTCAAGGTCGGCCTGCCCAGAGAACTGGCGACGATCCTCGCCTCCCAATCACTGCTCGGAGCGGCCAAGATGGTTCTGGATACTGAAGAACATCCCGCCAAATTGAAAGACATGGTTACCACTCCCGCGGGCGTCACTGTAGACGGGCTGATGAAGATGGAAGAAGGAGGGGTCCGAGTGGCACTGATTAAGGCCGTAGTGGAAGCGACGGAAAAATCCAGCCAAATCAATCTCGAGACTGAAGATTAAGCCCAAAATCGGCTCAATGGTTCGGGGAATTTTCCTTTCTCGGAGGTGAAAAACCGAGATGCTCACGGTAGATAACGTCCACAAAAGCTTTGGAGGGATCAAGGCCGTTCAAGGGTGCTCCCTGGAAGTAAAGGAAGGTTCAATCACGGGTCTGATCGGCCCCAACGGAGCGGGTAAAACTACCTTATTCAACTTGATCACGGGTTTTTATGGGCCGGACAGGGGCAAAATATATTTCAAGGAAGAGGAGATAACGGACCTGCCCCCCCATGAAATATTTCACAAAAACCTCTTTCGGTCCTTTCAAATAACCAGGGAACTGCAAGAGATGACGGTAATGGAAAATTTGCTCCTTATTCCCAAAGCCCAATCGGGAGAGAAACTATGGAACGCCTGGTTCAACCAGGAGGCAATTAAAAAGGAGGAAAAAGAAAATCGAGCGAAGGCGATGGAAATCCTGGGATTTTTGGAAATGGAAGAGGTTCGTGACGAACTGGCAAAAAACTTGCCCGGAGGAGAAAAAAAGTTGCTCGATCTGGGCAGAATGATGATGGCCGAGCCGGAAATGGTACTGTTGGACGAACCGGGCGCCGGGGTGCCGCCCGCTTTACAATCAAAGGTCAACGACTACGTACGCCGAATCTGTGAGGAACAAAACATTACCTTCCTGGTGGTAGAACACGACATGGATATCATCATGCAACTCTGTAACCCGATCGTAGTGATGGTCGACGGCAAAAAACTAACCGAGGGCACCCCAGAGGAAGTAAGGAACGATCGACAAGTAATCGAGGCATACCTCGGCAGCTGAAGGGAGGTCAAAAAGTGAGCCTGTTAGAAATAGAAAACTTAAGCGCTGGTTACGGACCGGAAGTGGACGTATTGCATGGCATTTCTCTGGATTTAAACGAGGGCGAATTGCTAGCCGTAGTGGGGCCCAATGGAGCAGGAAAGACGACTCTCTTACGGACGGTTTCCGGCGTACTTCATCCCTCCTCCGGCCGGATAACTTTGAAGGAAAAGGATATCACCAACTACGGACCGGAGGAAATAATCAAGATGGGGCTTAGCTTCGTCCCGCAAGACCAACACATATTCCCCTCTTTGACGGTGAAAGAAAACTTGGAAATGGGAGCCTACACTCTAAAGGGCGACCAGGGGGAAAGAATGGAGGAAATCTTTTCTATCTTTCCCCAGCTCCAGTCGCGTCTGGGCCAACAGGCAGGGAGCATGTCGGGAGGACAGCAGCAAATGGTGGCCGTGGGAAGAGGTTTGATGATTCAACCGGAAATTCTATTGCTGGACGAACCGACCGCCGGCCTACAGCCTTCTCTGGTCAAAATGATGCTGGACAAGGTCAGAGAGATAAACAAACTGGGCGTATCCGTACTGCTCGTCGCTCAGACGCTTGAGGCCTTGGAACTGTCCGAAAGAGCCTACCTGCTATCGGCCGGGGAGATCGTGCTGTCCGGAAAGACGGAAGAACTGATAGAGGAAGACAAGGTCCAAGACCTTTATTTCGGCAGTAGCCGGACGGAAGAAGGAGAAGGGAGGTGATCCTTGATGGCTGATTTATTCGTGAACGGCATCATTCTAGGCAGCATTATCACGCTCGGAGCTATCGGCGTCACATTGATCGCCGACATACTGAATTTCTTCAATTTCGCCCACGGAGACATGTTTAGCTTCGGCGCTTACATGACCCTGTTCTTCCTGGGAATATTCCCCAACTGGGGAACCTTTCCCGGCTTGACTTTCGGTCCGGCCATGATAGTGGCTGCCCTGCTGGCGATGGGAATCACGGCCGCTTTCGCCCTCTTTTTCGACCGGATTCTGTTTAAACCGTTGAGAGAGCGGGGGGCCAGTTCGCTCTTTTTAGCCCTCTCCGCCTTGGGCGTGGCCTTTATATTTCGTTCGATCATCAGACTGGTTTGGGGACCTCAGGTCCAGTATTACAGCCGCGCCTTGCAGATGGCGAAACGGTTCCCCATGGGCATCACTATAAAGCCGGACGAGTTTTTCATAGTGGGGGCCGCCTTCTTCCTGGTCCTGGTCGTCTACCTATTTCTCAAAAGGACCAAAATGGGCAAGGCCATGAGAGCGGCCTCGGACAATGAAACGCTGGCTCGAGTGACGGGCATCGATACGGAAAAGGTCGTCATCTGGACCTGGATTATCGCCGTATCTCTGACCGCCGCCGCGGGAATACTTTACGGCATAGAGGTACAATTGAGACCGATCATGGGCTGGAATATCCTTATCCCCATCTTCGTCGCCGTGATAGTGGGCGGCGTGGGCAATCTCTGGGGGGCCTTGGTCGGAGGGATGATCATCGGCGTGGCCCAGGAGTTGCTGACCGGGGTGTTACAGAACATGTTCAACGCAATGAACGTGGACGTCCTGATGAGCGCTTACAAGCCGGCAGTGGCCTTCGTATTGATGATAATCGTACTTCTAGTCAGGCCTGAAGGTATTTTTGGCACCGGGGAGTGATCTTCAATGCTTAGCTATCTAATTTCTTACGTAATAATGGCCAGCACTTACGGGGTAGCCGCTTTGGCCTTGAATATTCAGTGGGGTTTCACCGGCCTGATGAACTTCGGTATCGGCGCCTTTTACATAATCGGAGCTTATACTTCGGCCATCCTGACCACGCCTCAATCGGCGGAATACGTCGGTGGGTTCGGCCTCCCCTTTATCGTCGGCCTTATCGGCGCAGCCGCAGTTTCCGCCTTCGTCGCCTATCTATTGGCCTTTCCCGCCCTCCGTCTTAAAGGGGGCTTTTTCGCCATTTCCATGCTAGTCATATCGGAAACGATCAGAATAATCGTCAAAAACGAGGGCTGGTTGACCAACGGCGTCTGGGGTATCCGAGGGATCCCGAAACCGGTGCGGGCCATAGTGGGCAGCGACATCTCCGAATACATCTATCTGGCCATAGCCTTAGTACTACTGGGCGGTGTCTACTGGTTGGTAGAAAGGGGCGTCCGCTCCCCCTGGGGCCGAGTGCTTAGCGCCATCAAGGAGGATTCGGATACGGCCGCTATGTCCGGCAAGGACGTATGGCACTACAAGATGCAATCGATGGTTTTCGGCGCCGCCGTAATGGGTGTCGCCGGCTCGCTATACGCTCACTACACGGGCTTCATCAGTCCGGAATCCTTCACCCCCCTGATGGCCACCTTCATCGTCTGGCTGATGATCCTGCTGGGCGGTACGGGCAACAATAAAGGCGTAGTGCTGGGAGCATTCGTGGTCTGGGGCGTCTGGATCGGCAGCGAATTTCTGATCGACTTTCTCCCTTCGGCCATGGTGACAAAAGCGGGGTTCGTAAGGATGCTCTTGATGGGGATACTGCTGGACGCAATCCTGCTACTAAGGCCGCAGGGACTTTTTGGCAAGGAAAAGGAGATTTCTACGATAGGAGATTGATTTTTAGCTAGCAATAAAAAATGAGGGGAGCTGCTTGTGAAAAAGCAGCTCCCCGCTCAAAAACTCGGATGGCAAAACGGTCTTTAGGATCAAAACTCTACTTCTCCACTACTTTTTCGGGGACGATTTCGCCATCCACTATGACGGTATTCTCCGTCCTGACCGATTTGATATCCCCGCCCTCGATCTTCCAGATCAAAATAGGTGAGACTACGTCTCCCGCTTTGTTTAGACTGACGACGCTTCCGGCCCCCTGATAGTTAATTTCCTTACCTTCTTCCAGCAAGGCCAGAGCCTTTTTAAATTCGTCCACTCCGGCATAGATCTTCTCCCCTGGCTCATTGGAAACCTCCCGTAGATTGTCCCTGATCGCCTGAGAGGAAGTATCGCCCGCCCTCTGCATGGCGAGGGCGATGATTACCACTGCGTCATAGGCGTTGGTCATAAAGGGCTTGGGCGGAGCTTTGCCAAATTCCTTCTCATATTCCTGGTTAAAAGTTCCCAGAGAGGGCGTCTCCTTGGAGCCCGGCGTGGTACCGTAAGTCCCCTCCAAATACTGGGCGCCGACGTTTTCGATCAACTCGGGAGACTTCAAACCGTCCACGAAGAGGAATTCATCGATGAAACCCTCCGAAATTGCCTGTCTAATGATGGTCGAACCGTTCTCCGGATAACCGATCAGGATCAAGGCATCCGGTTTCTTGCTCGTCGCCTGAGATAGTTCGCCCCTGTAGGAGGCCTTACCCTTCTCGTAAGGAACCTTGGTGTAGACCTCCCCTCCCTGTTTCTCGAACCATTCCGTGGAGGCGTTGGCCAACCCCTGCCCGTAGGCATTATTGACATAGAGGACGGAGATCGTCTCGTAACCTCTGTCCAGGGCCAGTTGGCCTAGAATGACTCCTTGATACTCGTCGGAGACGACGGTGCGAAAGACGTAGTCGTCGTCCTCTAGGGAGGTCATCTGAGGCGTGGTGGAAGCTGGAGAAATCTGAACGATCTCGTTGGGAATGGCTACGCTCTCCGCGACCGGCATACTTACACCGCTGGAGAGTGCTCCGACGAAGGCGCTGACGCCATCTATATCGATCAGCTTACGGGCGGCATCGACACCGGAAGTGGGGTCGGTCTTGGTATCTCTGGTAACGATTTGAACTTCCTTGCCCAAAATTCCGCCAGCATCATTGATATGTTTCGCGGCCAACAGACAGCCGTTATTGATCGGGCCACCGTAGGAAGCAAGCGCCCCGCTTAAAGACATGAGAGAACCGATTTTGATCTTCTCTTGAGCGAAAGATTGCCCTCCTCCAAAGATCAATCCTCCGACTAAGAGGACGACAAGGAGACTACCGACGCCGAATTTTACAAAATCCAATTTTTTCACAATTATTCCCCCTTTAGTTTAAATTATGATTATTTTACTGAAAAAGATCCAGTCACTCAAATCCGTTCCAGTTTTGAAGGAGAAAGGGACAAGGGAGGGAAATATTCATTTAGCCACCGAGCTAAGGGTAGCTCAAGTGAAGCTTACTCTTCCTCTTCTTCCACTACGCGCCGCAAGGCGGCCAGTGCAACTTCGAGCTGTTTCTTGGAAGGTTCCTTAGTCGTGATCTTTTGCAGCAGCAGTCCCGGCCAGATCAAGGGTTTAAGCCAGGGGGCTTCCGCGTGGGCACCGGAGAAGCGCAAAATCTCGTAAGATATACCAGCCACCACGGGCAGTAATAACACCCGGGAAAGGATCTTGATCGGCAAGGAGGGATCGCCCACCAGGGAAAAGACCAGAATGGCGACGACCAGAACTATCATCAAGAAGGCCGTGCCACACCGGGGATGTAGGGTGCTGAAGCCCTGGGCTTCTTCCGCTACCAATTTACGATCGTTTTCGTAAGCATAGACCGACTTATGCTCCGCCCCATGATATTGAAACACTCTTCTTATATCCCTAAGTTGCGAAATGGAAAGAAGGTAAAGCAAAAAGAGACCAATGCGCACCCCGCCCTCCACTAGATTGAACAAAAGAGGATTGCCCTCCACCGCCCCGCCCAGCTGATTGGTCAGCCAAACGGGCAACATGACGAAACCGCCGACCGCGACCAGTAGGGCTATACTCGTCACGAAAACGGCTTCCTTGGTACCAAAATCCTCTTCCTCTTCCTCCAAAGCCAGTTCGGCGGAGAGGTTCAAGGCCCTGATCCCGGTCGAAAGCATATCGTAGAGGTTAAAAATACCCCTGATGAAGGGAATCTCGCTCAAACGTTTGAACCGGCGACGCGACGGCAGATCTTCGACCACGATCCGATCGTCGCTCTGCCGGCGGACGGCAACGGCCAGCCTATCGCCGTTCATCATCATTACTCCTTCTATAACCGCTTGTCCGCCGACGGGCATATAATCTCCTCTACATGATTAAATAGCTATATAAGAACTTGTAAGTTAACTTACGGAGCGTTTCAAGAATCCACTTCCACGGAAGGACCTTCTTCCTCTTCCCCTTCTTCCACTTCTTCCACAGAAACGTCGCCTTTCTCTTCCGCCATTTCTTCCGTCTCCTCGCCTTCACTTTCTTCCTCTTCCTCGCCTAGGCCATATTTGCGTTCAAACTTGCTGATGCGGCCCTCAGAGTCCAAAAAGCGGGATTCCCCCGTGAAGAAAGGATGACAGTTGGAACATACGTCTACGTGAAGGTCCTCTTCAGTGGAAAGAGTTTCGTACTCCGCCCCACAAGCACACTTGATCGTCACTTTTCGCATTTCCGGATGGATGTCTTCCTTCATTAGTATTTCACCTCAAAAGATTAACCTCCCATGCCTCGAGATAAAGAGCGAATAAAAAGAGCCAACGCTCACCCAAGCAACATGGGAGAAAAAACGCCAGACTAGGACGTTCCGAAAAACAAATACGCCATTAACGTTTGGAGAACTGCTGACCTCTTCTTGCCTTATGCTTGCCCACTTTCTTCCTCTCCACCATTCTCGGATCTCGGGTCAACAGATCCTCTCTTTTCAGTTTACTCTTATACTCTTCGTCCAAAGCAGTCATAGCCCGGGCGATACCGTGCTGTAAGGCCTCCAGTTGGCCCCGGTAACCTCCCCCTTCGATCTTTGCCTCTACGTCGTATTCGTTGAGCGTGTTGGTAACCACAAAGGGCTTTCTGGCGACCAGATCGACCATTTTTCCCGCGTAAGGTAAGGGGCTAAAGTATTTTTCGGCAGGATTTCCATTGACGGTGATATCCCCGTCCCCTCGATTTAAATATACCCGAGCTACGGAATTTTTCCTTCTACCGACACAGTGAGCTCTTCCATGGATCACTTTAGGTTCAGCCATTGATATTAATCTACCTCCAAGATTTTCTCCTAAATGATATGAGACCTCAAAGCACTTTTCAAATCCCTACAGATCAATCTCACAGTTAATATTAGCTCTTCGATCCCCTCAAAGAGACTAGGGCCCGAGCCAACCGATCGAAGTCTTCGATCCCCAACTTCTCGGGCCGCAAGTCCCGATCCAGGTCGGCCTCAGCCAGCATCCGATCGGCCTCCTCCCTGCTTATGGAGAGGTTTGGGGCGTAACGCAGGGCATTGCGAATGGTCTTTCGCCTGTGAGTAAAGGTCTCCCGAACGAGGGAGAAATAAACCTTTCTCCCCGCTTCGAATCGGGGACAGGGGAAGAAATCAAACTTGACGATGGCGGAGTGAACCCCCGGTCGAGGGAAGAAAGCACCGGGCGGTATCACCGCTACTTGTTCCACCTCGGCATAGCCTTGGGCCAGAAAAGACAGCGGCCCCCAGTCGGATCCCCCCGGTCGAGCGGACAGCCGATCGGCGACCTCTTTTTGGACGGTCAATACCGCCCGCTCGTAGAGATCGGCATTCTCCATCGTCCTGTCGATCAAGGGAGCGGTAATCTCGTAAGGTATATTGCCGGCAAGTTTCAACCTGTCCGACTCTCCCCCCTCTATCAGCCGACGGGGATCCAATTGCAAGAAGTCCCCCCTAACGAAGCGGGCTCTTTTACCTTCTAGGGCCGACTGAAAGTACTTCTTAAACCTCTCATCCACCTCCACGGCCACTAGGAGATCGAAGTTCTCTACCAACAGGCAACTCAAAGCTCCCAGTCCCGGACCTATCTCCAAGACGATTCGACCTTCGCCCAAAGTTCGAGCGATCCGACTCAAAGCCTCCCGGTCGCAGAGGAAATTTTGACTCAGATCCTTGCGAGGTCGCAGACCGCGGTGAGCCAAAAAATCTTTCAATCGCTCTCTATCCCATAGATCTTCACATTCAAGCTCTATTGCCACGATCGGCCCACCTGACCTCTAAAAAACCAATCGCCTTCTCGAAAACTCAAAGGCTCAATTCGATAAGTCCGATTTCGTCCAGCGCTCGCAATTCGTTGGCACAATAACGTATCGGGTCCCGGCGGTAACCGCGATCGACGTCTTCTTCCTCCAGCACAAATTTGGAATTGAGCAGGAGTTTTTGTCCCTCCTCGTCCAAGATCCCCTTCCGGCAACAGTAGGCGATAAAATTATCTCCCCGTCTCCTCATATCGTCATAATCTCTAAGTCCTTGATCTAGATAAAGGTCTTGGGAAACCAGGTAACGAGAAAGTTCCTCCACTCCTTCGAAAAAAGCGTCACGAGAGAACCGTTTTCGCCCTTCCTCTTTTGCCCGCAAGAGCTGAACGCTACCCAATTGGCTCATAGTCACTGTAGTCAGACTCAAGATGGATTCACGCAATTCCTTGCTCCTCTCTTTGCGGCTCAATTCCTCCAGATTTGTCCTTTCTTCTCCAATATGAAGAAAGATCCTGCTCTTGGCCGTGGTCAAAAAGTCGTAGGTAATGTTAGTGGGAACGGTCTTGATCGACCTATCGGTCTTGTCGATCAATATAAGTAGGCTATCTTTGAGGGAACCGAGCAACCCATCCTCGGATAGCTTTCCCTCCGGGGTAATGTAGAGGACCCCACCGTCCTCCAATAGATCCGTAAATCTGCCTAGCTGTTTTCGTACCGTCTTGAGTTTGTCCTTCTTTATCAACTTGCGGTAGGAGTTCTTGAAGTTCCGCGAATCGACCTTTTCCCGCGAATAGCCACGCTGGCGAAAGAAATCCTCGATCGTTTCCACGCCGTCATCCGTCTCCTCTACTATTAGCTTATGCAAAGCGTCCCCTTCCAACACTTTCCGCAGAGGCAGGTCGCCCTTCTTCTTTTTGATCGTATTGAGAGCGTCATGCAACGGAACGGAATGAAAGTCCAGCTGAGCGATGGGGTAGGCGTGTAGACCCTTCAAAATGGCGTCCAAGGAAAAAGAACGTAAAGCTTTTTTCAAAAACTGAGGTCCCCTGATCCATTCCGATAAAAAACCGGGCTGAAACAGGTTCTCCGCTCCCATGAAAGAAACGGGCTTCCCCGGATTGAGGAACCCCTCATGGTAATAAAAGACGGTAGCTATCAGTACCGAATCCAGATCTCGTTTATGGTTGGCAACTATCAAGGTCGAAGGAGATTCGGAGTAATTTTCCAGCCCCTCGACCTTGACTTCAAAAAAGAACTTCAACCCCAACCTAAAAAGTAACCCAATAAGATTATAAAAGAACCAGCTCATTTCGTATCTTCACTCGATCCACTGCCGAACTTGACCGTTCATGCCTAAATGGGCCCTCATCCTTCCGCTCGTATTATCCTCAAAGAAGTCCCTACAATTTTTATACATTTAAACCGCGATGACAAGTATCGGTCCAAGCTTCCTTCTTGCGAACGGATGGTTTAAACTATATGATTTTTGTACATTTGGGCTATATATATAAAATCTCGTAAAGTACCTTCCATTTGTTTTAAAAGAACTAAGGAGGGTATCAGTCTTAATCATCCATTGAAATCCGAAATTCTTTCCGAGGTTTTATATAACTAACGTTCCGCACCATTTTGGAAGGAGTTTTATACCAAGTTTGAGCGGTTTT
>Ga0207797_1002440_pt1 | contig 12868 bp, 15 predicted proteins | sample PRCRCaboRojoPR_6_FD_187275 | JGI IMG/M metagenome (GOLD analysis project Ga0207797, IMG submission 187275) | Marine sediment microbial community from Cabo Rojo, Puerto Rico - PR CR 10% Liquid 1 (SPAdes) | ecosystem: Environmental > Aquatic > Marine > Coastal > Sediment | place: Cabo Rojo, Puerto... | reverse complement strand
AGACAATGTGTATCCCATCACGTCCGCAAGGTATTCGATTTTAGAGAACTCCGCTTCGGAAATGAGCTGGTCTTCCATTGCTTTTTTAAATTCTATGTCAATCCTTGTGCCAGCGATAGCTTCCTGGGTAAAGTTCTTAAGCGCGCTCAACCCCAATTCTGTGCCCTCTTTTATACTTTCCCCAAGCCTTTCGCCGCTTTCAGCCATTGCTTGCATTTCTGAATTGAAGGCGCGCATGTTGGGATTTGCGCGTAATAGAGCCTGATTGTGTTCCTCCATATTCCGATTTATCCACTCTATCGCATCAGACGCTTCCCAGAAAGAGTAGCCTATTTGCCGGAGTTGATCCTGATATTGTTCTTCGCTAATTGCACCAGCGTCTACCGCTTCTTTAAGTCTTTCGCGAACATCGGCGTGTTCATTTGACTTTTCAATAGCGGGTTCAAGGGCTTCCATCATCCACAGCTTGGCTTCATCGCGTAAGTCTTTGATGCGCGCCCTGAATATTTTAAATTCTCCCGCTGCTGTATCGGCTGCGCTTCCCACCCTCTCAATCTGTTCTTCTGATTGCTCCATGAATGCCAGCTTGAATGCTTCGTTAGCACTGTGTCCAGCGTCTTCCAATTCTTTGACCTTGCCCTTGAAGCCGTCCACGCTTACGCCAAGCGCATCAAAACGCATGGTCGTTCGGTTGGTCAGCGTCAACACAAGCTGATTCATATTCATGTTGAGCTGGGAAGCAATAGAGGTCAATCGTACGGCTTCTTTGTGGTTTTTGGCAAGCCCCAGAGCCATGAGCTGGGTAGCCAGGTCCATTGCTTCAAACCTGCTCATCATGCCGCGCGTGGCTTCGTCAAGGTCATCTTCTAAAACGCTTGCTGTTGTTCCAATACTTTCAGCAAGGCGCTCAAAACGGTGCTGAGTCAGTTCTAACTGCGCCCCTTGTTCCGCCATGTCAAACGCTTTTTTCAAGGTGTAGAAAGCGGCTGTGGCGCTTCCGGCAACGGCTGTCAATGTTGACAGGCTCACACGCATACCGCCAATACCCTTTTTTGACTGTCTTGCCTTAGTATCCGTGCCTTCCAAATCATTCTGGAGCTGTTTCATCTCGTCCTTGGACATATTCAAGGCTTCGATGATGATTTGCAGGCGTTCAGTCGTTGTAGCCACGTATCTCCTTCAATATCTTTACAATATTAAGCCACGCACCCTTTCCGTATCGCTCTTTGACTACTTTGAGCTGTTTATCACATCTGCGATACAGGCGCATGGCTTCGTAAACGCTGTTCAAATACGACATCCTCGGCACTAATCCAGCGGGTTGCTCCATCCATCCACCTGTAAACGGGGGTCCAAACTTTTCGCTTCGCCAATACCAGATTAGCTCTCGCGGCGGTTTCACGTCCTGCTTTACTTCACAGTACGCCGCCGCCCAAATCATTTTTTTGGGATTTCCTGCGCTTCTGTCACAGCTTTGTGAATGCGCTCTGATATATCCACGACTTCGCCGGGCAGCATTTCGCTTACATCATTCACGTCAGCATCAATCCACCCGCTTTGAATAGCTGCCTTGACCACACATCCCCGATAAACCGCTAAAGGTGTGTCAATGTTTGCGCTGTAATCCTGTAAATTGATTTGAAACTCCTCCAGGTGCTTCTGAAGGAATGGGTCGGGTATTTTCAACTCCATTTCAAGCTCCTTATGTCAGTGTGTTGTTGTCTTCCACGATGATGATTTTCCCAAAGTCTGACGCTGTGGCATTGTATCTGGCGCGGAACGTGCCCGTGAGAATATCGTTGCCGTCTTCATCGCCGATTGCGTCAAACGATTCCCACTTGCCCGCCATGTCGATAATCATCGTTTTGTCAGAATAAGTCGCGCCAGAACTTGCCAGATCGCTTCCCGTAGATTCAAGGCGGATCAGCCTGGCGGTTTCATCCTGCCAGTTCTCAAATTCTGTAACGGCATTGCTGTCATGCTCAAACGTCACATCCAGCGTGATTTCAGGCATATCATTGAAGTGGAATGAAAAATACTTCTGCCCTTCTGCGGTGTACTTGGGCTTGATGCCAGTATTCACATTCACAGTCGCCGACAAAAGCGTATTGCTCACCTGCGTTCCACCAAAAGACCCGGTAGAACTGTCGATGTAGAGCTTTGTCTTTGAGAACAGGATTTCTTCTACTGACGGCACAGATACACCCGTAGAGAATGTGACACCAGTCGATGTCACCTGCCTGCCGATCCAGTCTGCGGACAGCATCCAGGCTTCCCCACCAGACCCGGAAAGCGTGAAGGATTGGACAAAACTGTATTCCATTTCCACCGCATTCTCGTCATCCCCACCTTCGATCGTGAAGGCTTGAATGTTATTAGCAGAGGTGGTCGGGAAGTCATACTGCCAGACATAATCGGTATCACCGGAAGTCGCAGACACCTTTTCAAGCCCTGCCTGAAGCACATAATGAATTTGCTCAAAGGTGGCAGGCGTATCTTCAAAGGTCAGCCCTGCTTCTACCTGCGGTGTATAACTTCTGTCTGTGCCCGACAGGTATCCAATATCCTCTTCTGGGAATTCAACAACGCGATTATCGGCAATCGTGCCCGTGCCACGCCATAGGGCGGTAGCAGCGACAGCCGTGCCGAATGACCCCGTTGATTCCTGTCCAAGCTGTATTTTACGAAGTGCTTTAACGCCCATAGGTTACTCCTCTTCTTCCTCCGGCTCAATGTCAGGCTTTGGGCGTTCTGCCCTTTCATATAAACCAGAGCTGATTAGAAAGTCAATGTCGTAATCACGCGCTTCTTCCTCTGTCAAATCCCTTGCGGGTACACCAGGAAGCCATGCGCGTCCAACATACTTTAGTTTCATGTGATTGTGCCCCTTATCTTCACGTCATTCAGTGTGATCCGGTAGCCAAGCGTCTGTGTCTCGCCCCACGCAAGCGGAGCAAACTCATAGGTGATGTCGCCAAAGGTGTCAAACGCCGTGAATGCGCCGTCCTGCCGCTTTGATAATATCTTGTCAACGATGTCAGTTATAAACGGCACAGCAGTCCGCATATCAATCGGTAAATCCTTGCGCTTGACGTGCAGCTCTATTTCGATGTTGTGAAGCTCTGTTTTGTCACCGTATCCCTTTGCGCTGATGCTGCCAGTGCCGGGAAAGGTTGATACAAACGGGAAGTTCGCTGTGTTTTCAGGTGGTTCATTGGGGGCATTTTTCACCCCACTCACTTCCCTCATCGCTGCCTGAATTTCATAGATTGCATCTTGCAGGCTCATATCACCCTCACATACGGCTGGAGAAGCCTGACCACATCGGGGTCTTCCACCATGATCTGGCGTAGCTCACCCGCAGCGCCCACGCCGGCAACACCAAGCGGTGCGGTATCACGCTTCAGCAATCTTGAAGACAGCATGATACACGCTTCTTTGATGGGCTTTGGTATCGCTGACCAGCCCCACGTCCCTTTGATTTCAACGGATTTAGGATATACCGTGAACGTGTAATCGCCATCAGGATTTGTTTCAATCCAGGTATAAGGCTCGCTGTGATTTGACGCGTTGAAAGGCATCAGGTCATAGTCGCCTGTCGACCAGGTATCGTCATAGGTTCTGTCACCATCGTCATCTGTTTTCAAAGATGTTACTGATTGCAGGGGGTCGATAAACAGGATATTTGCGTCTTCAGGAGTGTAGTAGTACGTTCCGGTAGACGAGTAAAAGAACTGGTCGCAATACCTGTCAATCCACCGTGAAGCCGCTTCTACCGCCACCTCCAGGATTGAATCGTTTGTTTTATCTATCACCTTTTGAATGGTGACATAGCTTCCAGCAGATTCATCTGTGAGCGTCTGGTCTACCACAATCTCTGATGCGCTGTTCCCGGTAGCGATAGTGTAATACCCATTGTTTCCCGTAGAACCGCTTACCTGGATGGTGTCATTGGTTTCAAATCCACGCAGCCCATAAGCGCTATCGCTGATTTTCTTAGATGAAGCCGTGAAGCTGATGGTATCAGCAATATAACTGGCTTCCTCTTTCAGCCTTGCTTTCAGTTCTGATAAGGTGCAATATCCATTCGTTATCGCCATTCTGCAAGTCCCTTCCGCACATAGTAAACACGGTCATATCCTTCCGGTATCACATCGCCAGGCGAGGCGTTATAGGCCGTGTTTCCCTTGGTTATCGTAAGGTGCTTTTTCGCAATTACTCTCGCGTTTCTCACTTTTTCAAGTGTCGCTGGACCCACACCATCAACTGCAAGGATTTCGTCATCCGTTACCTTGCCGGGGTCAGCCACGTTCAGCTCATTCAGGATGTCACCAATCTCTATCTTCGGCATAACCCAACCTCATAAGCCAGTTATTCTTATCCGTTTCTTTGAAAAGCTCTTTGTGTTCTTCTGTGAAGTGTGATTTCCACTGTCCTGACTGCGCCTTGCGGTACGTGGGAGATATGTCAGGTGATCTGTCTGTGATGCTTGCGATATGGTCAACCATTGTTTCGTAATCGTCTTTATCCAGCGTGACATTCAATCCCTGATACCGTGCTGTTTTCCCATACACATATCGGATGAAAAGCCCAATCACCTCTTGACGATGCTCGATGTAATCCTCAAAGCATAACTTCAATACCCAGTCTTCTTCAAGCCAGGGCGCAAACAGCTCCCACCTATCCATCACACCATCAATGATCTCATCACCAGTAATAATGCGTTTCAGGCACTCGTCAAAGGGTAAGTCCTGATAAAACTCTTTCTCTGGAAATACCCCGTTTTCCCTTTGGGCGTGATAGGCTGCGCTTACAGCCACGTCTCTGAAATCACGGAAGATGAATGCTTTTGCAACGCTATTCTCAACAAACGCCTCCGCGATCTTCGGGTCATACGCCATGTGTCCCTTCAAGAACACACTCGCGTCCCAAGCGTTGATGACTTTCAGCACCTTGTCAACGTTTGCTATCTCGGCTTTGAAGGACTGCCCGGTAAGGTTGCCAAGCCAGTTATGCTCTCGGCTTACCTTCTTCAGCATCCCCACAGCCATTGTGACAAGGATGTGCGTGCCCGATTTAGGGAAACCGTTGAGGTAGAGCCTTGGCCCTACCTCAAGGTATTTGTCACTCATTACGTTTGGGTAATGGACTTCACGGAAGCCAGGTCGCCATCAGAGGCCGGATGATATCTCGGCTTGAAGCCCAATGCGGCCAGGTAAAAGCCCATTTGCTTCCCTGTACTAGTCACCTTTGCCTTCACATAACGGTAGTTTGGTCCGCTCAGATCAGCACAGTCAAGGTCAACAAGGTACTGCTGGTTCTCGCCGCCTGTCGCCTTTGCGTGGGTCACGGTAGTCACTGCGTTTGTTACTGTACCAGTTGATGTTCCTTCAAAAACCTGAATGGTCAACTTTCCAGATGAGCAGCAGTTTGTACCAATTTCCACCAAAAACAACACGCTGTCATATTCTGACACATCAATTACGTCAGACGTTTTGGCAGTCGATGCGGCGGCTTGGATGTCAATGGTCCCTAAAAGGGCTGCCATTTCACTCGCTCGTTCACTCATTTTTCATTCTCCTTTAGTTTACGCGTCTTTCAACTGGACAAATGGGCTGACGGTGTAGCTTCCCTGGGGGTCTGCCAGCGTGATCTTATCATTCAGCCAGGGCTGCCCATCAAGCCGCTTGGTGACACGCCATGTGCCCTGATCGGAAGTGAACCCAGCGTGTTCAGAAAACGCCACTGAAGTATTGCTTCGATCAAAGATCACATAGGCAGTCGGGTCACAAAGGATCACACAGCCATCATTGTCTGATTGCGGCATGTGTTCGTTGAAAAACACAGGATAACCCAACAAGCTCGTGGGAAGTTCCTCACGGGGCTGCGCCCAATCGACTCCGCCAGCACTAACGCTGAACCCAGACCCGCCAAGGTCGGGAATCATCTCGCGGTGCATCATCCAGATGGGTTGTCCGCCAACTGGCTTGAAGCGCGACAGCATTTCAACAGCATCTGCAAGCCCGAACGAACCAGACGAGTCAGCCGTCACAGACACCAAAGCATCTGCATTCAAAATACCCAGGGGTGCGCCTGCGCCTGATCCGCGCACAAATGCCATTTCCTCCAGGGAGGCCACGGCAACCCCAAACAATCTTGAAAGCAAACCATCAATCGCCTGCGAACTATCCTCGATCAGCTCATTGCTTACCTCTGTATATGCCGCAATTTTCTTGATGTTGTATTCGATCTGCTTGAATGCAGCATCAGTCGAAGACCCGGCCGATCCCTCTCCAGCCCATCCACCCTTGATTCCACCAGCCAGAGCTGTTTGCCCAGCGCCAGCGGTCGGGGTTGAGTATTGATCCAGTGAAGGAATTTTGCCGGAGTCAGTCGCAGCGGGGATCACAGTAGCACGAGGGCGAATGATAGCCTGTTCTGCCGAAGCCATCATCAGCCTGTTGTGAAACTCATCGGGCACAAGATACCCGCCACCAGAGCCTGTGTCCTCACCCATCGCTTTGTAAACTTTATGCAGACGTTCTTTGTCGTTGCGGTGAACCGCAAGCAAGAAGTCACCAAAGCTCTTAGCGTCCTTGTCATCCGTCCCGCCAACTTCGGAATAATAGCCACTATCCCGAACGGCAGGCTCTTCTCGCATCTTCTCAATCACAGTGTTCACGGTCTCTGTCAAACCCTTGATTTGCTCGGACTGAGTTTTCATACCTTCAAGGATTTGGTCAAAGTCCAAAGTTTTTTCCTGCTCCTGAGAGACGTCTTTCTTTTCCTCAGTCATGTCTTTCGTCTCCTTTACTTTAACTTGTGTTGGTTGCTTATCGACTTCCTCCGTTTCCGTCTCGCCTGCACTAGCGCCTACCGCGCTCTCTGGCAGTAACGACTTTAGGTTTGGGAATCTGTCGGATAATGCCTTAATCGCTTGTATTGCGTTTTGGCTCATCATTCTTGGTTCTGCGGGCATGACAGTCAATGCGTCCCTTTTGATAGGCCACCGCCTGATCGTTCCATCCTCGTCTATCTCCACGCCCTTTGCAGCTTCTGTTGATGTGCCAATCAATCCTTCATCAATTAATTCTTCAATATACTCCATGTAAGCCGCGCGCCTATCAAGCACACGCTCGACCCATAACCCATCATTGTCCTTTTGGGCAGTCTTCCAGTCCACTTTCCCCAGAATGTCATCACGTTTTGGACCATCGCCTTCAGGGTCTACGCCGTGTTCCCAATCAACGGGGATAAGGTTGGTTTTGGTATAGCGGGATTCAAACTCTGTTTCGGGGACAAACTTCTCCCCTTCCAAGTCTTTCCCACCCCACAAAACCATGTAGTTTGCCACGCGCAGTTCGTCATCTGTTCTGCTGATTGCTTTCAGGTGATTCATGTGTTTATTCCTTATGGACTTATTGTCTTCCCACGCGGTGTAGCAATATCCTGCGCGCTGTTCCTGTTCCGGGAATTCCTCGTTGGCTTCGTCATCTCCCATACAGCGGGATATAAACTCTTCCTCGTCTTCCCCTTCTCTCGGCTTTGGCAATGGCATAACTCACCTCACACAAAAAACGCCGCCATCTGTGATTTCTCACAAAAAGCGGCGTTCCTGTCGGACTGCCTGTTTATTTTCCTGTCACCTTATACTATAACATAAATCTTACTTATTTGCAACTATCTCTGATGCTCTTTCCAGAACTTGCGCAGGGAAGACGTGCGGGGATAATGTTCAAGCATACGTTCGATTGCGTCCACCATCATTAACAATCCCTGCCTGACCGCCATCCAGAACTCACGCTCTTTCATTCCTGAAGCTCCCTTCTAATCCCGACCTGCAATCTTTCTGCCACAAAGTCCTTCTCTTGGTCCAGTACCTGCTTATCCGTCTTCCATCCGCGCCGTCCGTGAAATCGAGCCTGATTTTCCTCTGAATGCACAAATACGGCATAGGAAGCATTGTTGCTGATAACCGCACCCAACCCCTTCCCAATACTTCTTACCGTCCAGCGCTGCCCCAACTGTTCCGACACTGGTCTTCCACCACCGGAAGGATACCGCACGCCGTATCCACGCTCATACCAGGGCAAGTACCTCACGCTACCGTCTGTAACGCGCGTTCGCGGCATGTTGGCTTCTGACGCTGGAGGATACCGCTTGATTTTTCCCATGACATGCACGGCAGCAGCCCTCACCTCTCCGCGCAGTTCGTCAAGCTGCTGGAGGTTACGCGCTTTTCGCTTCAATCGTTCCAATCCTTTAATTTCCATCTTTCAACTCGTGTGATAGAAAGCATCTGCAATTGTGTGTTATAATATTGTTAGCCACATAAACACCGCTATCTGTTTGGAGGTTATATACATGACCAGAAAAATTAGCATTCCCAACCTTGACCACTTCCTGAAAAGATACATTGAAGGGGAGTCTGAAAACAGCCTCTCGAAGGAGATCGGGGTCAGCCGGACTACCTTCCGAAGGCGTTTGTTGGAGAATGGAATCGAACCACGGGGTCAATCTGCTGCCGAAAAAGCCAAGTGGGACCGTATGACCGCATCTGAACGCAAAGCCCAGGTCACTGCGGCTCATAATGCTGTGCGTGGAAGAAAGATCGGATTTGATGAGCTTTGCAGGCGCGCCCAGTCGCACGAGGGGAGTCTTACCTACAATGTTTCCGATGATGAAATTCTTTTTGGAGAGTGGCTCCGGGATTACGGATTCGATATTACCCACAATCTCGCTGTTGGCCCTTATAATTGCGACATTGGAGCCGGCCCCGTCACCGTGGAAATCTGGGGCGGAGGTTGGCATCCTAAAGACGGGGAAGTTGAGAGAACCAAATATATCCTTGATGCGGGATACTCGATGCTCATTATTGACCTCGACCAAAGACGATTCCCTCTTACCGAAGCCTGTTTGCCCTATTTTGTCTCCCTTTACAATGTTGCAAGCCGCGACCCATCCCCTATCAGTAAGTATTGGATGATTAGGGGTGACGGAGAGATTGTTTTTCGCCGTACCAATAGTGACAATATCACCCTTGAAAAACCGTTTACTAGCGGAAGAAACCCCACCAACGGGCGTTACAAGCGCGTCCCCAGGTAAACAATTTGGATGGGCTGGGGGCGGCTCTGTCCATCCATCACCACGCTTCTTTCCGTGGCGCGGACCACAAATGGGGCATACCAGCTCATCATTCCGCGTCTGCCAGATAGCGTCCATTTCAATTCCATACTTCTCCCGTAATTCACGCACCATGCGCTGTTCCCCCTCACTCGCAGCCCGTGTCGTTTCTGTGACGCTGATAAGCGATGACCTTACCGGACTGAATGCTCCCCTGCCTGATGCCACCAGCTTTTCCAAATCCTTCCTTGTCATCTGCTGTTCAAAGAATTGCGAAATAGCTGACTGTAAGTCTTTCCGTGTAGTATTATCAATCCCTTTCACCAGGTCAAACGTGTGCTGCCGTGCCCATGAGGACGCTTGCTCGTTGACGATGCTCCAGTCAAACCCAATGGCAATGCTTTCAGCCAGCGATGATGCCTGTTCACGGAAAATGTCGCCGACAAACGGACCGATGACGGACTTCTCTTCGTCTGACAGACCAACCCAATAACCAGGCGGAAGGTCGCGCCGTTTTTTGCCCGCAATCTCCGTCAAAAACATATTCTTGTACTTGGAGAACACGCGCATCAACGCCTTCGCCAGCCTTTTTTCCTTCCCGTCCCTATCGGTAATATCAGCCACTTATTTCCCCGTTTATAATTGCCGTGAATTTCGACTGGATTTCCTGGTCTTCCTCTCCTGTATCAATATGATTCAGTTGGTGATTGACCATTTCCAGCCCGCCTTCCGCAAACATCATTTGCCGAAACGCCTCATTGACTTCCATCTGCGCCGATTTCAGGCTTTTTTGGTAGGCTTCATTTCTTGGATTGACCTTTACCAAGTCACGCATTTGTTCCATTTTCCCCTGAGCGTTATGGAAGTCCGCCTGTCTTTTTTCAAGCGTGAGCTTCATTTTCTGCTTCAGTCCTTCTAAGTGCTGCCGCGTAATCATCTGGCTTCCTCCATAGGTATACATTCGACTCTTGAATATGCCTACATCTTTGTCTATGACAACTTCAATCCCATTCCCCAACGCCATGCCCGTCCAGAACGTCAGCCCCGGCAGTTGGTAGCGGTATTCTGTTTCTGATTGATGCCCCATCCACCCCATTGACCACCCGTAAAGCTCAATCACGCTGTGATCCGCAATCCCCTTCACATGTTCGTAAATCGCGTGTGCCATCAGGTAGTCAAAGCTAGAATTGAAAAACGCTATCTCCTTATACCCCTCATCGCTGTCACGCTTGAAGTCTGACAAAAGCGTATCAATCACGTCACGAACAGGATACACCTTGCAGTCCGGCACTTCGGGATAGTCCAACACCGTCCAGAACTCGGCATCTTTTGGCTGCGTTACCCATTCCTCCCAGTGGTACACCAGCTTCTCAATGTTCTCGCTGTCCCTGTACCAGTACAGATTGTGCATGTCATACACCCTGTCTGGCTCAAACCCCTCCAGCTCCCACATATAATTGATACCCCAGAACTCGTCCGCATCGCTTTCCTGGTACAAATCCCACGTTGGGCCCATGCCCACGATGGCAAGTTTGCTCATATGTGATGTCTCCATTCCGTATCGAATATCTTGTGTACGTCTTCCTTTGTCTCCGCGTCTTCCAATGCTCCCTCTATCGCCCCGTTCATAGCAGGCGGTATCACCTCACTCACAAACTTGCATGCGCCAGAACCGTCCCTGACCCTGTTTAGAGCCTTTCTGCGCCATTTTTCCAAATCGCCCACCAATGTCACCTTCTCGTCCTCTGGCTCTTCTCTCTGTTGTTCTTCGGCTTGTTCCCGCGCTTCTTGCGATGTGTCAGGTGGGCGCTGTTGTTCCTTCTCTTCAATCTGGTCATATTCAACGCCCTGTGGCAAATCCACCCCCAGCGTCTCCAATGTCACGGGTAAAGGAAGGCCAGCGTATACGTAATTGAGTACCGCTTCGCTTCTGTGCGTTTCGTCTTCCTGGAACTCTTTGAGAGCGTCCGGGCGCGGGACCCATCGGTAGCCCATATCATTCAAGACCTGGCTGTTCAATGTTTCCGCAATGAATTCATGCTGGGGAACGGTAGTGTCTGCCAGGAAAGAGCGTTCATCCATCTCACGATTTGAGTCAGTCGCGGAGGATGAAAACAGCTTTGACTGCGGAATGCCTAACGCTGTCGCAATGTCTTCCCGCTTTTCCTTCGTCAGCGCCGTGTTCTCCAGCCCTTCAATGCCCTCGCCCACCGTCTGCACCTGCACAGCGTCCGCATTGATAGCCTTTGAGCTGAATGCGTTCTTCACGCCCTGCACTACTGAACTAAACCACTTTTCAAGCCGCGTCTTTTCTTTTCTTGTCGTGCCCTGCGGTACGGCAAGGATAGTTGCCTTCACAGCACCGCGCTCGAAGAACATCGCCGCAAACTCATCCGTGTTTTTTAATACATTCGCCGCTTGAAGCGCAGCCTTGCCGGGTGAGCTGTCAGGAGGTCCGTATTCTGTCAGCGGGTCAATGCCCCACCAATACACCACCTGTTCCGGCTTCAATATCCTTGGCTCGGCTTCGTTTCCAATCTTGCGCTTGAAATGCACCAGCCCCTTATCTTTGTCTATTTCCGGCGTAATAGACAGCGGATGCAGGTAGTATAGCCCCTTCTCGTAACCAAACCTGTTGCGCCCCTGCTCGCAATACGCATAGTTATACATCGTAAGCGACATACTCACCTGCATCAGAAAGCGCTTTATGTCCGGGAAAAGCCCTGTCGGATCGTCAAAATCATCCGAGGTGGTGACTTCTTTTTCCCCCTCGTAAATCGCAAATGGTATGTTCGCCACAGAATTAGCAATCAGGTGCATTCCCCGATAAAGCCAGGGAACGCTGGCGTGAACAACCTTTAGCTTTTCCTTGTGTTCCTCATCTCCCCCCGATAAATACGTCCATGCTTCCGGCCTGTCAAGAAGCTGATTAATGCTCTTCACGTCATAGAGTAAGCTCATAATCCCTCACAATAACCATGAAACGCTGTGCGCGGCACGCAGCATCAATGCACGCGCCATCACGGTGTCATCATGCATGCCGTCTGGAGCGCTGTATTTGCTCCGCCCCGTAGCCGGTGACACTTTACGCTCATAAGCCTCCAGTTCGGCATTCCATGTGGGATTGTCAATAAATGCCCACTCCTCTCTCTCAAACGCAAGTGCTAAATTCTCAATCAATGGCGACTTGGTAGATGCTGTGGTCTGGAAGCCCCAGTCGTTATCATGCCCGCGCCCCACAGGAAGCCCATCTCTTACCAACTGCTCTATGATTGGCTCACCCATGCTGTTGCGCTCTGGCAATATAGAACGCACATCCCACCTGTCCACCAACGCTTCCAACCTCTTGCGCTGAAATGCGTAATCAATCTGATTAAATCTGTCAATCGCAAGCTCACACTTGCAGTCACGACACCCCACTGAAATTGCCGTGAAGTCGTTCTGTTTTCCCCAGTCCACGCCCATGACAATGTAATGATCTTTGTGATCCGCTGGCTTATCTTGCACTTCTGTCATGCACTCGTGAATATTCCTGAATACTGCGCCCTCATTCTCAATAAACTTCGCCAATATCTCCTGCCGGAAGATGTCCGCCGGGGTAGTCCTGTATATCTGCTTTATCTCCTCAAAGTCTATATCAGGGTTTTCCATCGGGTGATGCTTTCTTATCAGCCCCTTTTCCGTCACCTCACATCCCAGCGTAGGCACTTGCCAGCACATGCTGTCATCCCTGTCCAGCGCATTA
>Ga0207797_1002439_pt1 | contig 12876 bp, 18 predicted proteins | sample PRCRCaboRojoPR_6_FD_187275 | JGI IMG/M metagenome (GOLD analysis project Ga0207797, IMG submission 187275) | Marine sediment microbial community from Cabo Rojo, Puerto Rico - PR CR 10% Liquid 1 (SPAdes) | ecosystem: Environmental > Aquatic > Marine > Coastal > Sediment | place: Cabo Rojo, Puerto... | reverse complement strand
CCGGAGGCCGCTGAAAAAGCGGACGGGGAACGGTCGGCCCTCGCGCATGGCCGAGTTGGCCGGCCCGACGGTGGACGCGTGGACGCGGATCAGCACCTCGTCGGGCCCGGGAGTGGGTTTCGGGGCCGAGTAGAGCCGGAGGACCTCGGGCCCGCCGTACTCCCTGGCCGCGACGGCCCGCATTCTGGTGTCGGTCGTGGTCGTTCGTTCGGTGGCAGTCGTCGGCATTTCGACGGTCCTAGTGGTCGGCGATCGTCGTAAGCTGTGTGCTCGGGAGGCGGGCTGACGTCCTCGGTTTCGGGAGAATCGGGTGCGCCGATGGGTCGCCTCTCGACGGGACGGCACCCGTCGTCCCGGTACGGGTCGGATTACGGAAGTGCGAGGAGAAAGCCCCAGCCTTCACGGCGGAGATGAATCCGACACTCGACTATACAGACCACCGACATGGTACTCTGCGTTTGAACAATACCGTTTTCGGGGGTTCCATCGTACGACGTGGTGATGGTCTTCCCCGCCCACGGTACGACGGTTTCACCGTCTACTGGTCTTCGACCAGCGACCGTGGTGGGTACCAGAACCAGCACCAGTCCACCACGTAACACGTCAGGTGACGCGAATGGTGGTCCCCAGTCAGCTGAATACCCGACTGTGGAGGGAAGCGGTATTCCCAGTGAAGCGTCCAGCGCGTCTGGATGGGGAGGCCCCGTTGACAGGGCTGTCTCCGTTGTAATGCACGTCCTCGGGAATACTTGGACGGCTACCGTCGACGGGTCACGCGAACGCGTCTTTGACCCCCGAGGACACACGGAACCTCAAACTCCCCTTCGGGGAATCCTCGTCCTGTAGCGCGGGGAGGATGTCAATATGCACAACGGTGGATCGCTGCCGCTCGAACAAGTCTGGCGGCAGAAGACTAATTACCCACGTCAACATACGATTACAGTGAATTACAATGCCTGTCGATTTCGAGAGCTACCATCCGAGTAACCTTCCAAATGAGGGGACAAACGGGCGGCGAATCCTCGAACACCTCGCACAGCATCCCGACCTCGGGTTCACGCCGAGCGAACTCGCCGACGAACTCGAGATTCCACGGGGAAGTGTGGGGACGACACTGGGCCGCCTCGAAGAGCGAGGACTCGTCCGACACAAAGGTGAGTATTGGGCGATCAATATCGAGGCGTACGACGCTCAAACGGCCAGTGAGATCGGCCTCCGGGCAGTTGCTGACCAATTCGAGGGCGACCACTACGATACAACTCCCGACTGGGACGCTGCACTCCCAGATGTTGACGCTGAGACGAGTGGCGAGTGATGCTTCAACGTGGAAGCATCGTCGTCGCCTCCGATCCCTACGGACATACTCCTCGACGACCCTACCTCATCTTGAGCGACGAGACACACCCATTTGCGGGTGAGCAATACATCGCCGCCGGGATCACGACGAAAGCGTACCCACCGTCGATTTCGTTGGAGGGATGTTTCGTCGAAGGCGGCCTCTCGGAACGATCATTTGTCTCTCCGTGGGCTGTCGTCTCTCTTCGCGAGGCCGATATCGAACGTGCAGTGGCAATCGTCGACCAAACGGTGACGAGAACCGCGGCTGAACAACTGGCCCGATTCGTTGGATACAATTCAACCGACTCGTAGCCATGCAGTTCGGAGCAGTATAGTAGTCATCAGAAGTAGTTGCGGACATCTGGGATCGACAGTTGTTCGAGTGCCTTGTCGATCGCCGTCGTGAGTTCGTCGAGCGATCCGAAGAATCGGTTGCTGAGCTCTCCTTTCAGTTGTCGCCAGCACTCCTCGACCGGGTTCAACTCCGGCGAATACGCCGGTAACTGCACGAACTCGAGGTCGTCACGGGCCGCCAGGTCAGTGACGGCCGACGCTCGGACATACGGAGCACCGTCGAGCACGACGACCAAATCGTCTTGGAACTCCACACACAGCGCGAGAATGAAGTGTTTCGCGTGCTCGGCGGTGACGTACGCTTCGAACCGTGAAAAGAATCGGTCACCGTCCTCCGTGATCGCGCCGAGCAAACACGTCCAGTCACGGTGGACGGACAACGCAACCGACGGTCGCGTACCCTCTGGAAACCACGCGGCACGCGGGTCAACGCGGACAGGTTTCTTGGTTTGATCGATACAGACTACGGTGGCATCCATCTCCCGCCGCTTTTGTTGAGTTCTTCGACGAACTCCTCGCGTTCTTCTGGCTCAGCCTCTGTAGCGGAACATCTCGGTTTCTGGTACGTGAGACCAGCTTCTTTCAGCAGCCGCCGACAGCTCGGGCGAGAATACTCGACGTCGAACGTGTCACGGAGATGTTGCTGGAGGAGCGCCGACGTCCACGCCGGCGCGTCAGTTCCCGCCTCGGTCGGCGGTTCGTGCAGCTGTTGCTCTACGTATTTTTGTTGCGCAGTCGTGAGCCGACGCGGTCGACCGGGACGGTCCTCGTCGGTTGCAGCCCGTGCGATTGTCGTCTGTTCGAGCGATTCCGCGGAGAACCGATTCATCCAACTGTAGATCGTTTTCCGAGACACGGCGTGACGGTCGGCGAGTGTCTGCTGTGTGACGCCGTCGTTGTACGCAATCGCGGCGAAAATCCGCTGGATCGCACGTTTGTCCTCGACATCGTCGAGCGCGTCGTGTCATTGCTCGACCGAGAGATGGTCAAGCTTCGCCATAGGTCCCTGTTTTCAGCTGCGAACCTCGTTCTAACGACTACTATAGCCCGAAACGGTCTCGTCGAGCCGGTCCGGGAGTCGGTCGAGACAGCGCTCGAGGAAGCTCACTGGTGCCTCAACCTCGATCTGTCCCGCCTCGTGGTACGTGTCCGCCCCTGCTTCGATCTGGAAGTGCGTCGTGCCGAGGTCGGGATGGTCGTCGTCCTTGTGCCAGCCCAGACTCACCGCATCGTCGATCCACTGCACTCGCTGGACGTCCGTCCCCTCGTGTGGCCGCCAGAGCACCTCGATCCGTCCCTCGCTCCGCGGGAACGCCCGGCCGAGGAACATCTCGACGTCAACGTCGCCGATCACACTCCGAGGCCGGATGGCCGACGGTTCGTACCGGACGCGCGACGCCCCTGGGACGTTCTCCAGTCGTTCCTTGATCCGACGAAGGCCCTGGCGACGAGTGAAGCCACTCCCACCCGCGAGCAGCACGACCATCAGTCGATTAGCCTTCCTGCGGGCGGCTCTGTGGAGAGCGACCGGGTCCCACGTCGGTCCCGAGTTCGGTCAACGAATCCCTGAGACCGATCGCCAGACGGATCGCCTCCCGCATCTCGACGTCGTATTCCCACTCCTCGACGACTTCGAGCCGCCTGCGACGCTCTCCGGCGGAAAGTTCGTCGTCCCCGATGGTCCCACGGAGTTCGGCCAGGTCGTCGACGTCGTACTCGTGCTTCCAGCGGTCGATCTCGTCACCGATGTCCCGCAGTTCGGTGGTGAGTTCGTCGAGCGAGTGTCCCTCGGCGAGGTCGCGCACGTGACCGAGAAACTGCGTGACGGTGTCGGGCTCGTAGCAGGTGCCCTCGGCGGTCTCGACGGTCTCGAGGTCACCCCGATCGACCATCCGGGAGAGGTACTTGACGGCGGTATCGCGGGAGACGTCGGCCTCGGTAGCGATCCAGCCGGCGTTCCGCGGCTCCGTCCGGGTGAGCGCGACGTGGCGGACGCGCTCCCCGGCGTCCATCCCGTCGGGCCACGACGGCTCCTTCTCGCTCATGCCCCGTGCTTCGCGACAGCTGCACTAATAGTTTCGTACCGGTGCGGAATATATCGGATGCCCGTCCGGACGGGAGGCTTCAGGCCCCGCAGTCAGTTACCCACGACTGACGTCGTGGGCTTGTCAGTGGACTCCCCTTCTGCCGTCGAATCGACGGAGGCAGTGTACTCGCCGTTCAGGTTCAGCGTCCCTGACGTCAGCGCACACTGACAGGGTGCGCCTCCACTCGAAGACGTCTGCCCCGAGTGGAGCCGGTTCAAGAGTTTGCGAGCGATGTTCTTGCTCGCATTATAGTCCGCGTTCAGTTCGTACCCACACTTCTGGCACACGAACTGGTGCTTCGACCCTCGATTGGTTTCGTGTGTAAATCCGCACTTCGAACACCGCTGACTCGTGTACGCTGGACTCACCTGCTCGACCTCGATGCCGCACCTCTCGGCTTTGTACTCGACGTACTGGTAGAGGCGTCGGAACGCCCACGCGTGGAATCGCTTCGCACCAGCCATTCGCTTGCGAATGTCGGTCAGATTCTCGAACGCGACGTGCGTACAGTCGTGGTCACGAGCCTCGTCGAGAATCCGATTCGACGCTTGGTGCAGTTCGTCCTGCATCCAGCGGTGTTCGCGGTCGGTCATCGACTGGATCGACAGGTGCGCCGACCGCGTCCCCGTCTGTTGCATCGACCCGCGTGTCTTCTCGAACTCACGGCGTCGATGGGTCATCTCGTCGGCGTTCCCAACGAACGCGCCCGTCGAGGTCACGGCAAGCGAGCCGTCCACGTTCAGGTCGACGCCAAGGACTGTTCTGTGCTCAGCGTCAGAACCGGTCGTGGACTGCTTGTCGCTTTCAGTTCGGCGCATTCGTGCGTGGAGGTAGAACGACTCCGTTGGGCGGTCGTACTGTAACGTGGACATCCGGAACTCGTAGTCCTCGTTCAACAGGTACTTGCCAATCGGTGTGTCATCTGGATTGTCGGGAATCACGTAGTCACACTCGACGCGACCGTTTATCGTCGAGAGCGACACGTGGTCGCGGTGGAACGTCGCACTTCGTTTGTCGTAGACGACGCTCCACGCATCGAAGTGCGGTTGGCTGGTGTTCTCGCCCTTCTTGAGTCGGGCGACCCCGCTTTTCGTGGCCTCGATAGCGCGTCGAATCCCTTTCTGGACGAGGTTCGCGGTCAACTCCGTTTCGTTTCGGAGTCGCTCGTAGAGGGCGTTCTCGGCCTTCTGTTTCGAGGTCACGCAGTAGTCGGTCGGGTGTCTCCACGCCCACGCTGCGGTGGTGTTCGCACAGTGGAGGAACTGGGCTTTGGTCTGATGGAGGTCGTCGCACCGCTCGTCAGGGACATCGAGTTTGACCTTGACGGTGCGAATCACGTCCTCCATCCGTGTTTCACATACCGCAATTATTCTTTATAAAGTATACGACCGGCACAGGGGAGCCGGTTGGCTATCGCTCGTTGTTCGAGTCGAGTATTGTCGTTCCTCTCACGACTAACGTCGTGGGCTTCCGCCTTGCGTCTGTGTGAGGTCGCACGCACGTACGCGTCCGTCATCCGTCGAGCCGCTCCTCGAGGTCGGCCAGCTCCCGTGCGAACGGCTCCCGGTTGGGGGGTGCGGCGTCGTCGGCCCGCTCCGCGAGGAAGCCCAGGTACGCCTCGCGCTCGGCAGCGTCGAGGTCGGCCGCCGCGACGCAGTCGGCGTAGGCGTCCAGTGCGGAGGTGAGGACGCCGGCGTAGTGGTCGTACGCGGCGTCGATGCGGCGGTCGTTGTCGTCGACCCCGGCGAGGAGCCCCCGGTAGACGGCGATCGCGTCCCGGTAGCGCTCGCGCTCGCGATACCGGTCCGCCAGGTCGGTGAGGTGACCGAAATCGATCGCGTCGACGACGACACCGTAGTTCGTCGCGTGCTCGTCGAACAGTCGATCGACGTCGTCCCGGTACGCCTCCCACGACTTTCCCGCCGTCCCGAACCGGGCGAGGAACCGCTCGCGCATCCCCGGCTCGGTCGCGAGTTCGTCGCGGACGAACGACCGGAGCGCCTCGTCGTCGACGTCGGCCAGTACGCGCTCGAACTGGTCGCCCGCGTCGGGAGGCATCCCGTCGACGAGCGAGCAGAGAAGCGCGACGACGTGTTTGCACTCGCCGGGACCGTCGTACGGGCAGGTACACGACGGATCGAACCCCTCCGCACCGAGGTCGACGGCGAGGTCGTAGGAGCGCGATCCCTCGACGGTCGCCGTGACGGTGTCGCCGACGCGGTCGACGTCGTGGACCCGCCCTTCCGCGTGGTAGGTCTCGCCGCGCTCGAAGACGGCGTCGGTACACAGCTCGCGGATCGTCGATCGCTGGATGGTTCGCGTCATCTTTCGGTGTGCGTGTTCACTGTTCGTCGGGATACGGCGGTGGTGCCTCGCCCCGTTCGTCGACGACTCGCGGCGGGCCATCGAGCGACCCGGGCCGCGTCTCCCGGCAGACGACGTGGTGTTCCCAGCCGTCTCCCATGTCGAACTCGTAGAACAGGGTGCCCGACGGCTCGATCCCGAGGTCGTCGATCGTCGTCTCGGCGGCGTTCCCCTCCGGCGGCGGACTCGATCGGAGGGCCCGGAACCGTTCGGTCGCCTCCTCGGAGACGTCGTCCGGAACGGCCTCGTCGATAAACCGCTCGATGGCGTCGTCGTCCATCGCCGGCCAGCTCGGTCCGCCGTCGTACAGCCTCGTGGAACCCGGCGAGCGTGTCCGACCCGTCGATCTCGACGTCACGCCGGACGTCCTCGTCGCCCTCGAAGCCGAGTGGCGGGTGCGGCAGGAGGTGAACCCGGAACGTGTAGACGGTCATGATTCGGCACTCGGGGCACGGCGAGGAACGTCTTTCCCTACCGTCCGGATCGGGTGAGGGTCGGCGAGTCTCAACCGTCGTGTGTTCGAGACGCGGGCCCGGGTGGTCGGCGAGCGGAACTCGACCGATCCGTCTCTGCCGGTCTCTCGAGCGTGGGACTGTCGGCGAACACACTCCGGCTCGTGCGATACGTTTCTTTATCTCCGGAGACGTGCGTCTTCCATGCGCACCGAGACGTGGATCGAGCGAACGATCATCGATCAGCTCACCACTCACGACAGACGCTACAAACACGACTACGGTGGCGTCGAACGGACGACCGACGACCTCGTCGCAGCCTGTGCGAAACTCGACCTCATCGCGACAGGGGACGAACCCGAACGTCCGTCGATCGACCAGTTTCTCGCGAGGGACGCGGAGCTCGAACCGGAGGTCGAAGCCACGCTCGAAACGCTCCGCGAACGGAACCTGATCGAGCGTGTCGGAGAACGCGAGCGGCCCGGCCCACCGTTCGAACCGGGTGACTACGGGACGACAGCCGTCTGGGAGCCGACCGTCGAGGGACGGGCCGAAGCGAGAGCGATCCGCGAGGCATACTCCACAGCGGTAGAAGCACTCGCGGAGTCGCACGGTACGGAGTCGGACGAGTTCAAAGCGGAGATCGGCTCGATCGCCAGAACGTACGGTGTTCTGCCGCGCTACGTTTGAGACGGGCTGATCGGGGGGCTCACACCTCCAGATCACCGAACGTCCAGTCGTCGGGCAGGCGCTCGTGGAAGCCCTCGGTTTCGATCGCCGCCCGCAGCCGGGACCTGACCTCCCCGTCCCACTCGAACCGGTAGTCGAGCTCCTCACGGAGGTCCCAGTAGCGAGGGATCTTCGGCGTCGAGTCGCGGTCGACCGTGGCCAGGATCGACGCCAGCACGTATCGATCCTCGCCGTCGACGCGTTCGTCAGCGAGCAACGCTTCGAGCAGGTCGGCCGCGGCGTGCTGGTCGGCGTAGAACGCGTGCGGGAGCACGCCTCGAACCCAGAACGGTTCCTCCGTGACGACGTCGTGGAGGTGCGCCGCGACCGAGTGCCCCGGATGGCCGATGCCCCAGCCGTACGTGAACGACTCTTCGGCGCTGACGTCACCCATCGACTCCCAGAACGACCCGAGATACGCGAGCGCCTCGACGGGGATGGCCGCGACGCCGTCGCGCAGGCGGGTCCGGACGACGTGGCGCCCGACTGCGTTCTCGATGACCGGACTGACGAGGGGCTCGTCGGCGGTACTCTCGCGGGGGTAGGCGTCGACGAGGTCGACGAGGAAATCCCATCCCTCGCGCGCGGCGATCTCGTCGAGTGCCGCTGCAGCCGGTTCGTAAAACGCCCAGAGGATCCCGCGATACGTGTCGTAGTCCTCGGCGTCGTGGTACTCCCGGAGGTCTCGCTCGTAGTGGGCGACCATCCTGGACGCGCCGTCGACGTCCCCCCGGGCCGCCGTCTCGAGGGTGGTCTTCAACGTCTCGCTCGCGGCCTCGAGCCCGCGCTTCTCGCGCTCCCGGACGGTTCGCTGCATGTCGGCGTCGAGCGCGTCCGAGATCGAATCGAGGAAGGCGTCGAACGAAGACAGTGGACTCCGGCTCTCCGACTCCGTCTCCGGACAGTCGTGCAGGCGAAGGCGGCTCAACGTGGGAAACGTCCTGCCGCACGCGTCACACTCGTGGGCCATTGTTCGTACTCGTGTGGACGTGCGAGGGAGAGACGTATGTATCTACGTTCGGGACCCGTTCACGTCCGGGCACTGCGAACACGAACGGGAACGAGCCCCGGGTCGGTGACTCGGTCCGGGCTCGACACCCGTCGACGGCCCCTCGTTGCTCCGACGACGGCCCGACCAGGCGTTCGCGCGGAGCGAACTCGCAGCCGGGGCGGACGTGAACCCCGGGTCCGTGGGCCCGACGCTCGTTCGACTCCGCGGGCGGGGTCGCGTCGACCACCGGGGGAGGACTGGCGCATCAGCGACCACGACCGGAGCGTGGACGCTGCCGGTCACGCGACGGCGACCGTCGCTCGATATACGAACGAACGAGGTGTAAAGAACTGCAGCGAAGTCGACGGTCGAGCTGATGCCGTCGACACGGCCGATCCGATACGCGGCATCGGCCACCAGGTCGTGCGTCCGGTCGGAGAGCTCGAGGGGCAGCTCGACCGGGAGCGGCTCCGGTGAGTAGTACGGCTCCGGGTGGTACGGGACGTACGTTCCCGGGGCACTGTCCGGAAGCTCGTTCGTCGGCAGCTCGGTTGTACTACCATTCGCCCCCCGGTATAGTCGTTTTAGAGCGTGTATACGAAGGGAGGCCCGTGTCCGGTATCGCGTGCACGAACGAGCCCGAATTGTACACGTGCACCCGTCGGCGTAGCCACGCTTCGTGTGATTCGTTCGTGCCTTCGTACAAGTTACCGGACGTACTGGGATCTCTCAGCGGAGGCGTCGGTCGTGAACGTCGGCCCGCGCCAACCCAGACAGCGCTAGTCTCCCGGTTCGATGCGGTCGATGAGCCCGTCGAAATCCGTGTCGAAGCTCAACACCGCATCGATACCACGTGACTCACACAGCGCGACGATGGTGGCGTCGGTGAAACTGAGGTCGTGGTCGTCGTATCGGCGAAACGCGTCCAGCGACGCGCGCACGTCGTCCGGTTGGACGTGGAGCAGTTCGAACACGCGGGGGAACGGTTCCATCGAGCACCTCGTCGAACGCCTCGACCGCCTGCTCGTGCCGAGCCGCGTCCGTGTCGTGGTGTGCGAAGAACACGCCGGTGTCGACGAAGACACTCATCCGTAGAGCACGTCGTCGATATCCGCTTCGGTCGTCGTGACCCCCGACGAGACCATTCCCTCGTGGAACGTCTCCCGCTCGGAGTCCGCGAGCGGGACCCGTTGCTCGCGGAACGAGTCGACGAGTTCGGCCTTCGACTCGATCGCGTTCTCGACGAGCCGTGCGAGGAGCTCCTGCTGTGTCACTCGGCTCCCCGTCTCCAGCCGGATCTCGGCCTGTAACCGTTCGAGACGGGACTTGGTGTCGTCGTCCATCTTCACCGACGTGGCCATACCGCGTAGTAGAGTATACTACTGGGTGAACGTTTCTACCAGAACCAGGTTCACGACCAGGGGTCGCTGCAATACTCCCTCGAAGCTACGGGTGGGACTGTTCTTCCCCGCCTGTGGCATCCGAGCCGGTGAGAACGCGCCGGCAGGCGGTTCGAGACGCGGGCCCGGGTGCTCGGGGTCGGGAGCAGCAGACGATGTCGATGGATCCACGCGAAGAGTTGAACGAGTCGAGGAGCCGCGATGGACTCGTCGGGGAGGACGCACCGGACCGTTCGCGAGCACCCCGCCGGACGGGCCGAAGCCTTATCGCCCGTCTCGCTCGTACTGTCCAGCGATGGCGAGCGCGACTTCGGATCGCGACGAGTCGGAGGGGATCGTCTTCGTCCACGAGGACGACGGCAGCGTCACCGCCAGGGACCTCGAAACCGGCCTCGCCCGGGGCGGCGACACGCGCTCCGAGGCGCTCGCGCAGCTCGCCGAGGTCCTCGCGCTCCACGAGGGCGGCGGCGAGCCGATCGACGACCCCGACGAGTTCCTCCGGGCGGAGCTCGATATCGACCCGGACGAGCTCGAGGGCGACCGTGACCTCCCCGAGTTCCTGTGATAACGGTCGATGGGCAGAACGACGTTTTCCGGTCGGGAGATCATCGGGGTCCTCCGGAGCTTCGGGTTCGTTCCCGTCTCTCGACGGGGGAGTCACGTCCGACTCCGGTACGAGCACCCGGAGACTGGCGAGGTCCGCACCGTCGACGTGCCGATGCACGACGAGGTGAAGATCGGGACGCTGCGGTCCATTGCGGACCAGTGCGGTGCAGAGGACTTCCGGGACTGGTGCCGCTGGATCGACGACCACACCTGAGCGATGTCCGGATCGGGACCGTCGAGCTACACGGGCGAAACTGGGTCAGTTAGTGAAAACAGACGGGTTCGATGGATCCGTCGGGAGTCGAGGGACGGCCGATTCGACCGAGACGACCGAACCCGGGCGTTCACGAGGTGAGCGATGCGTACGGGCAGTAGTTCCCGAACGCGGATCGGGGGGCGAGGATAGTTCGTAGGGTGCCGGTGACGAGGATCCAGCGACCGCTCACGCCGATCCGGCGTTACGCCCGTCCGGCGCGAGGATGCCGTCCAGGTCGTCGAGGTCGAAGCGCCGCCAGTCGTCCCCGAGGTCGTCCGCGAGCCCGGCGACGAACCCGCGCTTCGAGAAGATGGCGTAGCAGAAGACGGCGTAGCGTTCCGCCCGCGCGTCCGGGCCCCATCGGACGTGCTCGGCGTTCTCGCGGAGGCGGTCGGCGAGTGCGTGGCCGACGGGCTGGCTCGTCCACTCGCACTCGGCGAGCAGGATCCGGTCGTCGGTCGGCGCGAGTCCGACGACGTCGATCTCGTTCTCGCCGTCCCACCACCGGCCGACCGCCGAATACGGCCCGAGCGCTCCCCGACGGATCGACGCCCGGACCGCCTCCTCGCAGACGTCCTCGAACGTCGTCGCGACGTGGTGCGGGAGGTCCGGCTCGATCGTCCCCTCGTAGACGACGTCGGTGGCCTCCTCGATGCTCGAGCGGTCGGGTTCGACGTAGCGGAACCAGAAGCGCAGGAACTCGTCGGCGATCCGGTAGCGCGACCGCTTCGACTGCGTCCGCGAGGCGGTCACCGGGACCTCGCGTGCGACCAGCCCGAGTCGGCGCAGCGTCCCGAGGTATTTCGAGAGCGGTCCCGGGTCGATCCCCGTCGCACCCGACACCTCGTTCGGGGTCGTGTGGCCGGTGGCGATCGCCTCCAGGATACTCACGTACCGGGCAGGGTTCCGGAGTTCGGTTCGCAGGAGGAACTCGGGTTCGCTGTACAGGACGGCGGTCGGCGAGAGCACCGCTTCGCGAACGTTCTCGGTGAGCGATCGGGAGTAGTCGAAGCGCGTGAGGTACATCGGTGTCCCGCCGGTGATCGCGACCGACCGGACGGCGTCCTCGATATCGTTATCGTCGGCGATCGCCGCCCGCGCCTGTCGGAACGAGAACGGTTGCAGGTCGATCTGGCCCGTCCGCCGGCCGTACAGCGGACTCTCGTGACCGAGCACCTCGGACTCCATGGTGCTCACGCTCGAGCCGCAGCACACGAGCATCGAGTCGGTCTCCCGGAGCTGCTGGTCGACGAACGACTGCACGTACGACGGGAGCGAGTCGTTCGCCGCGACGAGGGACGGGAACTCGTCGAGGACCACGACGAACGGGTCGGCGGAGAGCTGCTCGCCGAGGTAGTCGAACGCGTCGTCCCACCCGTCGATCCTGGGGACGCGGTCGTCGAACCGCTCGGCGATCCGCTCGACGAACGTCTCCCGCTGCCGCTGCTCGGCCTCCTGTGCGGCGAGGAAGTACACGTGTGGCCGGTCGGCGGGGAAGCGCTCGAGCAGTGCCGTCGTTTCGACGTGTCGTCGCCTCTAGAGCACGTCGGCGTCGTGTCCCGACGATTCGACGGCGGTCTCGAGGATCTCGAGCTCGTCGCCCCTGTCGTAGACGGTCAGTATCCGGATAACCATTACTGCGATAATGACTTGTTGCGGTTCCCGGGTGGTCGATCCGGATCCGTGGGTGGTGTCACGCGGGGGCGACCGCTGGAACTATGACGCCGTTGGGCGATGGCGTACGCGACTGCCGGGGGATCGGCTCGCGAGTCGTTCCACCGGGACACGACACGCTGTGATATCTGTCGGCGCCGTTCACCCATCGTCTCCCTCGTCACATGGACCTCCTGACCCACCTGTTCCTCCCGGTCACGATCGCGTACGTGCTCCGGCCCGACTGGTTCGCGTCGCCGTGGACGTTCCTGCTCGCGGGGGTCGCGGTGCTCCCCGACGGGGACAAACTGGTCGCGATGCAGGGGTCGCTCCACTCGCTGGTGGCGATCGCGGCCGTGGCGGCGGTGCTGTTCGTCGGGGTGCGTGTGGTTCGACGCGTGGACGGGATCGACGGTCGGACGGCTCGGCGGTACGCGTTGCTGGCGACGTGTCTGTTCGCGAGCCACGCCCTGCTGGACTTCCTGGAGGGCGGTCCGGTCCTGCTGTTCTGGCCGGTTTCGGATGCCGGGGTGGGGTTGCGGTATCCAGCGCAGCTGCTGGTCGGCGGGGCCGGTGGCTCCCCGACCGACGTCGGGGTGACGAACCCGTTGCCGGAGGTCCGGACGACCGTGCCGAATCGGGGTCG
>Ga0207797_1002438_pt1 | contig 12876 bp, 10 predicted proteins | sample PRCRCaboRojoPR_6_FD_187275 | JGI IMG/M metagenome (GOLD analysis project Ga0207797, IMG submission 187275) | Marine sediment microbial community from Cabo Rojo, Puerto Rico - PR CR 10% Liquid 1 (SPAdes) | ecosystem: Environmental > Aquatic > Marine > Coastal > Sediment | place: Cabo Rojo, Puerto... | reverse complement strand
CACCGGCCCGAACTGCCCGAGCCCGGCGTTGTTGATCAGCACGTCCAGGCGCCCACCTTCGGCCTCAACGGCCCCGAACGCCGCCTGCACCTCATCCTCTTTTCGGACGTCGCACGAGAGTGGATGAAACGCCGATCCCAGATTGTCCTGCAGGGCCTCAAGCTTGTCGGTGCTACGAGCGAGGCCGTAGACCGCGGCTCCCTGATCGACGAGCATGCGGGAGAGGTGCGCCCCGAGGCCCTTGCTGGCGCCCGTGACGAGCGCGACGGAATCCGTTAAGTCCATGGTATCGATAGATTGGGAGAGAGGCAGTGAACAACTCTCCCGTTCTATTGGTCGTCGGAAGTAGGGTTGTCGGTCCCCGGGGGGCGCAGGAGGGTTTGCCGGAGAATTTGCGATCAGTGGGCGACTAAAAGATGCCCGACGGGATCTCTGTATTCACCTTCACGCTCTGGACCTCAATGACGACCGGTTCGCCCGACATCATTTGCTTCATCGTCTTCATCTGATCGCCCATCATCCGCTCCATCTGCTTGCGCTGCTGTTCGGGCATGTTCTCCATCTGCTGCATCAGCTGCTGCATCTTCTGACGCTGCTGCTCGGACATGTTCATCTCGAACTGCATTTCCATGCGGTGCGGCAGCGTGAGTCCGTCCCTCGTCTGGTAGTTGGTGAGATTAATGGTCACGGCGGAGGCTTCCGGCCCGTCTCCCTTCGAGCCCTTGGTCTGCATCACCATTCGGGCCGGGACGTACTGCTCCGCGTCAATGTAGTATGTCATGCTCTCCGCCTCGGCCCCCATTTCGGGGTCGACTTTAGACGGATCATCGATTTGCAATACGTGGCAGCGGGTCCCGTTGATGGTTTCCGTCCCGGCGTAGGAGGCGTGCTGTTTCAGTCGGTCGAACCGCAGGCCGTACGCCGTGGAAGGCGTGGTGGTGGAGGCGAAGGAGGTTGTCCCCTCGCCCTTCATCTTGGTCTGGGTCTTGTAGGTCGGTTGTCCGTCCTGCATTACCTTCTGGTTGTAGGACGTGTAGAGATTGGTCTCCACGATGTAGGTCTCGACCGTCTCGATTTGCTTGTCGTAGCGGGCCTTCATGTTGTCGACGACCGAGGCCACCGACTGGGCCGCGGCGGGCGTGCCGGCGAAAACGAAGGCAAGAATCAAGGAAAGGGCGGGGACTGAAAAGCGAATGCGCAACATGGGCGTAGGGAGATGGTTCTCAAGGAAAATGGAAGGGAAACTGTGTGATACGCACCGGTCAATACGCCCCATAACACCCGGAGATTCATGAGTCATCATAACATTGATGCGGAGCGGGAGATGAACCGTCTCCTTGCATCGGGCGGTACCCCACCCGTGGACGAAGATCCCTTCACGTTCGGTGACGTCCGTTTGTCCGCGGAGCGCATCGTGGGGCTGCTCCGGCCGCACATGACGGAGCGGCGCTTAAAGCGCATTCGGAAGGTGGTGGCGGGGCGCACGCGCTCCGTGGTGCCGGTGGTGGAGGGTCTCGTGAATACCGGGAATGTGAGCGCCGTCATGCGATCCGCCGAGGCGCTGGGTCACCAGGACGTGCACGTGGTGAAGGGGGAGCACGACCGCTATAAACACTCGCAGCGCACGGCGCAGGGGGCGCAGCACTGGCTCGACGTGTGGCACTGGGACACGCCGGACGACTGCGCGGCGCACCTCAAGGAGGCCGGGTACCGTCTCGTGGCCATGCACCTGCACGCCGATACGGTACCCATTCGAGAGATCGATTTCACCGAACCGACGGCGCTCATCTTTGGCAACGAGGAGGCGGGGGTCACGGACGAGATGCTCGCCGAAACGGACGCGGCGTGCGAGGTGCCGCTCCCCGGCTTCACCGAGAGCTTCAACGTGTCGGTGGCGGCGGCGGTGGCGCTCTACCACGCCCAGCAGGATCGGCTCGACCGACAGGGCACCCACGCCGATCTCGCCGACGACGAACAGGCGCGTCTCGTGGCCCGGTTCTGCCTCCGCAGCGTCAACAATGCCGATCAGATCATTCGGCGGAAGCTAGGAGAGCGCTGAGCGCGGGAGTGTGGGAGGGAAGAGCGTGGGAGTGGAGGGTGGGGAGAAGGAGGCGCCGTGGAGGCGAGAGCGGACCCGGATTACTTCGATTCAGTGGTGCTCGCGTCCGGGGTGCTGGCCAGGGCGTTGAGTCGGCGGCGGACGGGGGCGTCGGCGTTTTCCCACTGTGCGGCGAGGGTCGACCGGGCGGCCTGCGCCACGTCCGTCTGCCCCGCCTGTTCAGCAGCCCGGGCCTTGCCCCAAAGTGAGAGGGCGCGGTCGGGGTAGCGCTCCAGAGTCTTGTTGAACTGCGTCAGGGCGTCCGCCGGGCGGTCGAGCGACAACAGCGCCTCGCCGTAGAGTTCGTGGGCGGGTTTGGGGGGGAAGGTTGGGCCGTACTCCAGCGGCCGTTTGGATTCCAGCGTGGCGGCGGTGTTGAGGTGCTCAAGAGCGGTGTCGGCGTCGCCCGACTTCAGTGCGATGAGGCCCCGCAATTCCTCCACTTGAATGCGGAGCGCCTTCGAGTCGGCGTCGCCGAGTGCCTCCTCGGCCTTCGTGAGGGCCGACCGCGCGGTGGAGAGGTCTCCGCGATGCGCAGCGGCAAGGCCGTGGCCTGCCTGTAGCGTCACGGCGCCTCTCGTGTCGAGTGAGTCCGCGTCGATTGCCATTGCCTCTAAGCGGTCCTCAAACTGAGCCCACTGCTGGGTTTCCACCACGTAGGCGACCGGCATGTACCACCGCATGTAATCGGCGTACCCGGTCGTCACCTTCGCTTCCGTCGCGTGCGTCTGGGTGGTATTGAAAACGGACCGGGCCTCCTGGTGGCGGCCCTGTTGCAGGCGGGCGTAGTGGAGCCAATGCAGGGCGTGGAAGCCTCCCCCGCTGAGTCCAGCGTTCGCCTCCTCCGCCTTGGCCGCTGCGGCCTCGTACGAGTCTACGTTCGAGTTGGCGCCGCGTGTCCACTGTCCCAGGGAGAAGAAGATGTGGGACGGCATGTGGAGAGCGTGCGTCGCCGCCGGGGCGATGTCGGCGTACACGCGGGCGGGACGGAGTCCCAGGGGGGCATGCACTGGGTCGTCGTAGGCGTGGATCAGGTAGTGGGCGGCGCCGGGGTGCTGAGGATTTTTGTCAAAGACCTCCTCGACGATCGCGGCGGCCCGCATGTACGTGGCGAAGTCGCGCCCCTCGTGCGCCGTGCCGAGGATGGCGAGGGCGTGGAAGGATTGTGCGTTGAGGTCCTTCGGGTACTCCTCGGCAAGATCTGCCATGGCGTCCTCGTAGGCGTCGTCGCGCGCCTCCTTGCTTGCGGGGTCCTCCTGCCCAACGCCGTAGAGCACGTGGAGGGTGCGGAGATACGCCTTCTCGCGCGCCGTTGGGGCCTTCTCCAGCTGCGTCTCCGGCGACGGGGCCAACTCGCGCAGCGCCGCAACGCCCGCCTCCCGATCCTGCTCCATCCAGATCGGGTGGTTATGCGTCATGGCCTCGCCCCAGTGCGCCATCGCAAAGTCGGGGTCGATCTCTTGGGCCTTCTGGAAGGCGGTCCGGGCATCGTCGTACTCGAAGCTGTGGAGCATCAGGAGGCCGCGGAGGAACGGCTCCTGGGCGGCCTCGGCACCGGAGTTTTCGAACTCGGTGGCGCCCCACTCGGTCTCTTGGGCGTTGGCCGGGAGCGTGAGGAGGCACAGGGCAAGAGCAACGGCGAATCCGCGGGTGAGACGGCGCATGGCGGTGGCGGTGGTGTGGCGGTGACGGTGCGGTCACTGCCTACATACCGCTGTCGGAAAGGTTCGATGGTACGGGGGGCGTGTGAACGGGAGAAAGTATGGAGGTGGAAGAGCCGAGCTACCGCCACGCTTCAGCATTCGCCATTACATCAGGATGTCCCGCGAGACAGAAATCCGCCTCTTCTTGTCAACAAACCGCTTAGCGCTGTCGGGCGGGGAGCGAAGCAGGTCGATGGGGGCCGACCGCTCGATCGTGTGCACGGCAGATTCCACCGTCTCCAGGGTTGAATCTAAGGAGCGATCCCATTTCCCGAAGGCGAGGGGAACGTCGGGGGAGCGTGCGGCGAGGTGTTCGATGTTGTCGGGCCCGACGGCCCCGGCCTCACGGGGAAAGCTCCCCGGACCGTGCTCCTTGTCGGGCTGCTCTGCCTTCCGGCCCCGAGCGTCCTCGGAGCAAATTATAAATGACATCGAATATACTAGGCTGTTTGGTAGATTGGTGATCAGTGGAGACGCAGTGAGCGAGATCCAGGAAATCGCAGGCCACAGAACGTCCGCCAGAAAGTATCACCAATCGTTCTAATCGTCTTTCCCAGTGTAATGAACGGGAATAATGGATTCTCCCACGGTGGGAATTACCAAAACCTGACGCGCGAACGGGAAGTCATGAGTATCTTATCTGGGAAGTTTAACCGTCATTCATTTCAGGAAAACGAAATATTATGGTGAGTCCCATGAATTTACGCCCCTCCCGACTCCTCGTACTTGGAACTGTTCTATTGCTTTTGAGCACGGTCCCCGTTCAGGCCCAAGAACAGTCCTCTACGGCTGCGGAAGAAGTGCCTACCTGGGTTAAGAGTTTTGGCAAGCAACTCAGGGCCCAACTCGAATCGGAAGATCCAGCAATCAAGAAGCAGGCGCTCCACCATATCACGTACTTCGCCTCGTTTTACAAAGAAAATATTGACTTTTCGGATGCGGTGCCTACACTCGTAGACCTCTATCAGAACGACGACGATGCAAATGTGCGTCTGTTCGCAGTCGTAGCTCTACACACGATTGGCGATGAACGTGGGATGCGACAGGTCCGAAATACCGTTCACCTACAGCGGTGGCCTCCACGACTACAACTCGTTTCGCTCTCGGCCCTCGTGGATTATTATGGAGCAGACACATTTTCCATGGACAGAGAAGCGGCAGATATGGCCCGGCGGTTGATTAAACTCTATACCCCACAGCCCGAAATCGAAGTTGGTCCCCTGGAAGCACTCGAATTTGAGGAGCCACAGGGAAATCAGTAGCCCAATAGGTCATTTTCTTCGCAGGAACGGCTGGTTCCCAATCCAGTGCTGCCGCTCGTGGGGAAAAGCAGAGAACCACGACCCAGCGAAAAGCTCTTGCATTTGATTCGTCGTAGCAGGTTGCGGGAGAAAAATCATAGATGGGAACTTGGGGTGATTCCAGGTCTCAGAACTGCTCGAAATGTCGAACCATCTCCTGTCGTGTGTCTGCGTCGGGCAGCGGGCCGTAGCCGGCGCGCATGTTGCTGCGACAGTGTTCGGGGTCGGACGTGCCGGGGATGACGCACGTCACCTCGGGGCAGGAGAGGATGAACTTCAGGAAGAACTGGTCCCAGCCATCGGCGAACCTTTGTGCCCACTCGGGCAGCGGCTCGCCCGCTACGATCCGGAACAGTGCCCCGCCCTCGTACGGACGATTCACGATCACCGCCACGCCGTTCTCCGCCGCGAGCGGAAGCAAGCGTTCCTCCGCCCGCCGCGTCTGGATGGAGTAGGGGAGCTGTACGAAGTCGATGTCCGTCTTCCGGATCACGCGCGCCAGCTCGTCGAATGCGCCGGTGCGGTAGTGGGTGACGCCCGTGTAGCGGACCCGCCCCTCCTTCTTCCAGCCACGGAGCGTCTTCAGGTGGGTCTGCCAGTCGACCAGGTTGTGGACCTGCGTCAGGTCCATGGGGCGGTGGCGCATCTTGTCCATCGACGCCTCCATCTGCCGGATGCCGTCCTGCTTGCCCCGCGTCCACACCTTCGTCGCGGCGAAAATCTCGTCGGTCAGGCCCAGTTCCTCGCTCAGTTCGCCGACGACCCGCTCGGCGCGGCCGTACATGGGCGACGAATCCACGACACTTCCGCCGAGCTTCACAATGGTACGAAGCACCTCCTTCAGTGGGGCGCGGGCCTTTTCGGACGTGCTTACGTCGAACTGCTGCCACGTGCCCAGGCCCACGACGGGCAGCAGTTCGCCGCTGCTCGGAATCTCGCGGCGGCGCATGGAGGCGTCTTGAGAGGCCGAGCTTTCGGAGTTGTGCGTTCCCTCCCTGGACGCCGCATCGGGAGGGTCAGCAGGCGAGACTCCAGCCAGCAGCGAGCCGCCGAGGGCGCTTCCGGCCCCGGTGGCGGCGAGGAGGCGAAGTGCGTCGCGGCGCGAGAGATCGGAGCGGGAGGATCGAAGAGGTCGGGGCATGGGGAAGGCGACAGGGCATGGGGAGGATCAAGAGAACGGATTCTCACATCGCCGCCACGGACCCGCCATCGACGCGGTAGTTGGCGCCGTTGATGAACGACGCCTGCTCGGACGCGAGAAACGCCACCAGCGGGCCCACCTCGTCAATCTGGCCCGGGCGGCGGAGCTCAATGTAGGGCCGATTCTTGTCCAAAAATGCCTCGATCGCCTCCTTTTTCGAGATGCCTTGCTCCGCGGCGGTCTGCTCCATCATGTTCTCCACCAGCGGTGTCTCGATGAACGCCGGGCTCACGGTGTTCACCAGAATGCCGTCCTCAGCGTATTGCTTCGAGAGCGCCTTGCTGAAGTTGTTGAGTGCGCCCTTCGAGGCGCTGTAGTGGATCATGTCGGGGTAGGGCTGCTCGCCGTTCTCCGACGAGATGTTGATGACTCGGCCCCAGCCCTGCTCCTTCATGTAAGGGATCACCGTGCGGGTGAGGGCGACCACGGCAAATAGGTTGAGCTCGAACAGGTCGCGCCACTCCTGCGTCGACACCTCTTCGAGCGGCCCCGGCTCGCCCACCGTGCCGGCGTTGTTGACGAGGATGTCGACGGTGCCGAAGGCGTCGATCGTCGCGTCCACGAGCCGGTCGATGTCCTCGTCTATCGTGAGGTCGGCCACCACCGCCTTCACCGTGCCGCCGTGTCCTTCAAGGTCGGCGGCGGCTTCCGTCAATTCGTCCTCGTGGCGCGCGCAGATAACGACGTCACAGCCCTCGGCGGCCAGCGCGTCGGCACAGCCATAGCCAATGCCTTTGCTGCCGCCGGTAACGATTGCAACCCTGTTCTCAAGTGACAACTCCATCGGAAGGGACCTTGGGGTTTTTGGGAGAGGAGAAGTGAGGACAGGGGCCGTGTCGGGGTCCGCAGTACGGCCTACACAGCCGGCTAAAACCTACTCCTCAGCAATTGCCAGGGTCCCATCGCCCGGTGCCCGCGGCCTACGTGTTCCGTTCCGCCGCGGCCACGTGGTGGAGTACGTCGGCGACGCTGTCGGGCGTCACCGAGATTGTGTCGATGCCCGTCTCCACCAGAAACTCCGCAAACTCGGGGTGGTCGCTGGGCGCCTGCCCACAGATGCCTACCGGACAGCCCGCGTCGTGGGCCTTGTCGATCAGGGTAGAGATCATCCGGGTCACCGACGTATTGCGCTCATCGAAGAGGTAGGTCAGGCGTTCGGCGTCGCGCCCCACGCCCAGCACCAGCTGCGTCAGGTCGTTGGTCCCGATGGAGAAGCCGTCGAACCGCTCCGCAAAGGCCTCAGCCTGGACGATGTTGGAGGGGACCTCCGCCATCACGTAGACCTCCAGCCCGTTTTCGCCGCGCTTCAGGCCGTGGTCGGCCATCGTGTCGAGCACCCGATCCGCCTCGGCCGGGGTGCGGCAGAAGGGCACCATCACCACCACGTTCGTGAAGCCCATCTTGTTGCGCACCCGCTTCAGGGCGCGGCACTCCAGCGCAAAGCCCTCGCGGTAGTCGTCGCTGTAGTAGCGCGAGGCCCCGCGCCAGCCGAGCATCGGGTTCTCCTCGTGCGGCTCAAAGGCCTGCCCGCCGATGAGGTCGGCGTACTCGTTGGTCTTGAAGTCGCTCAGGCGAACGATGACCGGGGCCGGGTGCTGCGTGGCGGCAATCGTGGCGATCCCACGCGCAAGGTGATCCACGAAGTATTCCCCTTTGTTCGAGTACCCTCGCGTAAGCTCCTCGATGCGGCGCCGCGCCGACGGATCGTTGACCTGATCGAAGTCCACGAGCGCCATCGGGTGCACCTTGATCACGTTGTTGATGATGTACTCCATCCGGGCCAGGCCCACGCCCGCCACCGGGAGCTTCCACCAGTCGAGCGCCGCCGCGGGACTCGCCAGGTTCAGCATGACGCGTGTGTCCGTGTCGGGCAGCGCCTCCAGGTCGATCTCTTCGGTGGTGTAGTCCAGGTGACCCTCGTAGACGTGGCCCTCGTTGCCGTCCGTGCAGGAGAGCGTGACGGACTGGCCGCTGGACAGCACTTCGGTGGCCGACCCCGCGCCAATGACGGCCGGAATGCCGAGCTCCCGGCTCACGATGGCGGCATGGGAGGTGCGCCCTCCCCGATCCGTCACGACCCCGCCGGCCTTCTCCAAAATGGGGCCCCAGTCGGGATCCGTCATTTCCGTGACGAGGATTTCTCCGTTTTCAAACTGATCGGCCTCGTCCGTGCCGTCGAGGACGCGCGTCTCTCCCGCCACGACCGACCGGCCAATTCCGAGTCCCGTCACGAGCCGCTCGCTCCGCTCCGTCAGCTCGTACGTCCGCAGCGTGTTGGCGGACTTCTGTGACTGCACCGTCTCGGGCCGGGCCTGCACGACGAAGATCTCGCCGGTGTCTTCATCGCGCGCCCACTCCACGTCCATGGGCCGCCCGTAGTGCGCCTCGATGGCCTGTCCCCACCTGGTGAGTGTGAGGATCTCCTCGTCGGACAGCACAAATTGCCCGTGCTCCGCCGTCGTGGTCTCCACCCGCTTCGTCGTCTGGTCACGCCCGTCCGCGAGGACGATCTTTTCGGCCTGGTCCCCCTTCGTCTTTTCGAGGATCGGCGTGAGTCCGTCTTCGTGCGCGAAGGGGGTGTAGACGGTGTACTGATCGGGATTGACGATGCCCCGGACGACGCTCTCGCCGAGGCCCCACGCTGCGTTGATGACCGTGGTGTCGGGGAAGCCGGTCTCCGTGTCGACCGTAAAGAGGACGCCCGACTTGTCGGCCCGCACCATCTTTTGGATGCCCACCGAGAGCGCCACCTTCAGGTGATCGAAGCCCTGCTTCTCGCGGTAGCTGATGGCGCGGTCGGTGAAGAGGGAGGCGAAGCACCGCTTGCAGGCGTCCAGCACGGCGTAGCTGCCGCGGACGCCGAGGTAGCTCTCCTGCTGGCCCGCAAAGCTGGCGTCGGGCAGGTCCTCCGCCGTCGCACTGCTCCGTACCGCCACGTCCACCGCGTTCGCGTTGTAGGCCGCACTCAGTGTCTGGTAGCCTCCCCGAATCTCCGCGGCAATCTCGCCGGGGAAGGAGCCGCCTCGGATCGCCTCCCGGAGGGTCCTCCCCGTCTCTTCCAGCGACTGACGCCCGTCGTTTAGCGCGTCGAGTTCGCGCTGAATCTGTTCCGAAAGATCATTGGCGGCCAGGAAGCGCCGGTACGTCTCAGCGGTGGTGGCAAACCCGTCGGGCACACGAATGCCCTGCTCCTTCAGCGCGCCGATCATCTCGCCGAGGGAGGCATTCTTGCCGCCGACGATGGGCACGTCTTCGCCGTTGAGCGTATCGAAGCGTCGGATAACGGTGCTCGTCTTTGGAGGCTTGGTCACTTCTGACATGGCACTGAGGAGTTGGACGGAAGAGACAGCGGGTAGAAACGTCAAACGCTACTGATAGGCCCGGGTAAGTAATCCACCGGAGCATCCCCAATGTTGGGAAAATGATAGAGACTTGGAAGCGCTTCCGAGAGGTGTTACAGGGTCGTCGAAGGTTCTACAGTCGTGTTGGGAGATTCCGGAGGGCAATGCTTCTCGCCGGTGTGCAGGGGCATACGAGAGAACGGAGTTGTGGGCTGCTTTGTGACTTCCGCGGCTGGAGAGGCGGCTTCCGGGGCTGAAGCCACACTGCGTTATTCATCGCCCGCTCCCCGATGCCCATTCGCTGTCTCTCCGCTCTCGCACTTCTCCTTCTCTTTGTCGGCTGCTCGCATCTGCACCCCTGGGCGACCGACCGCGACATCGAGGGCTCGTACGATCAGGTGTTTCAGGCCACCCTGGAGGTCTTGGAAGAGCGGCGGTTTCCAATCAAAGAGGTGGACCGTGAGGAGGGACGCATCGTGACAGGGAAGCGGCCGGTTCACGTCATCGAGGCGTATCGCCGCGTGGAGACGGCGCGGGCCCGCATCGAGCCGGAAGACGAGGAGGTGGGCGTACAGCTGTTTCTCACATTTCTGGACCAGAGCGGGACGGTGCAGCAGCCCCCGGATCGCAGGAGCGAGGAGGCCGAGGCTGCAATGGGCAAGGTGCTAAGCAGCAGTGCCATCTACGACGATTACCTCGACGCCATCGAGCAGCGCGTTCCGGATCTGCAAGCGAAGACAGGCGAATGACGCTGGGTATTCGACGATTCCAGCGTGTTTGACACAGTGCGCGGTCCCCCACGGAAAACGGCCGGCGGGGTCGTGCGTAAGAGCGGTGGTTTTTGCTCATCCCAGCGCCCCGAATGCTCATGGACGTCACCATCGACACCGTCTCGCCCGCCCGCGTTCACGCCCTGGACCATCTAGAGCAAGTACGGAGGGACGAGGCCTTCGTGGACTCGCTGACCATTGAGGACGCCGACGCCCGCACCCGTCGGCAGGCCCGCGAGCTCGTGGCGGGGGTCACGCGACAGCGCCGCTGGCTCGACTTTGTGCTGGGGGAGGCCTACCACGGCGACTACGACTCGATGGAGCACCGGCTCCGGGAGATCCTGCGACTGGGGCTCTACGAACTCCTGTTTCAGTCCACCCCCACCCACGCGGCGGTCGACGAGTACGTGGAGCTGGCCAAGCAGGCGCTCCGGCCCGGCGCGGGCAACCTCGTGAACGGCGTCCTCCGCACCATCGACCGCGACCGCGAGCACATTCCCACCCCCAACACGGGCGACGACGCGGAAGACCTGGCCGTTCGTTACTCGCACCCGACCTGGATGGTGCGGCGGTGGCTCGATCGGTACGGGCTCGAAGACACGACGGAGCTGCTGCGGGCCAACAATCAGCGCCCCATGTACAGCGTCCGCGCCAATTCGCTTCGCACGAGTCGGGCGGAGGTCGCGGAGTGGCTCGACGAGCACGGCGTGGTGAATGTCGACTCCCCGTATCTTGAAGATCATCTGCGCCTGAAGCGCCTCCAGACCCTCATCGAAGAGGGGTTGCTCGACGACGGCGACGTGGCGGTGCAGGACGAGAGTGCCGGGCTGATTGTGAAATTGCTCGATCCACAGCCCGGCGAGACGCTGATCGACGGCTGTGCGGCGCCGGGGGGCAAGACGACGCACGCCGCGGCGCGGATGGGGGGGGACGGGACGATCTACGCCATCGATCGTGACGAACAGCGGCTGGAACGGGTCGCCGAGGCTGCCGAAACGCAGGGCGTGTCGGAAATGGTGCATACGGAGACGGCGGACCTGCGGGCATGGGCCGAACAGCCGGATCCCCCGCAGGCCGATCGGGTATTGTTAGACGTGCCGTGCACGGGGCTCGGCGTGCTGGCCAAGCGGGCCGACCTGCGCTGGCGCCGTTCGCCCGAGGATCTGGAGGAGATGGCGGCGTTGCAGGACGAGCTGCTCGACGCCGCCGCGACGCTCGTGAAGCCCGGCGGGCTCCTCGTCTACAGCACCTGCACCATCGAGCCCGAGGAGAACGAGCACCGCATCGACGACTTTTTGGCCCGGCACGTCGAATTCGATCTCGAATCGGCCGAGGGTCACGTGCCCGACGAGATGGTGTCGGACGCGGGCTTCCTCACGACCCTGCCCCACAAACACCGCATGGACGGTGCGTTCGCGGCCCGGCTCCGACGTGTCGACTAGGGAGCACTCACGTATCCTGGTAGACTTCTTGAAGCTTGTTCCTTCGAAGTGTGCTTTCATTTTCGTCGCTCCAAGCTTGACTTGGAGCCCATCCAATCGCCCGAAAAACCTCCCCGTTCGGTTGGATAGGCTCCAGAGCAAGTCTGGAGCGACGGCAGTGCGTCCACCTGGCGCCAGGAGGTAGATGCACACGTTTCAGAGCTCCAACTTGCCTCGCTCTTCTCGCTTCTTGCCCTCATTCACGATGATTCGGCGTCTCGGTCGCTCCGTCTTGGGCATCCTGCTGTGCGCGGCCCTCGCGGCCGGCCCCGCCCACGGCCAGCGCATCGCCAAATATGGGGCCGACTTCCTCGCGGGCGGCGTCGACGCGCGGGCCCTCGGGATGGGCGGAGCGTACGTGAGCCTGGCAAATGAAGTGAGTGCCGGGTACTGGAACCCGGCAGGGCTCCACGGGCTCTCTTACCCCGAGATCAGCTACATGCACGTCGAGCGCTTTGCCGGGGCGGTCTCCTTCGACTACGGGGCGGTGGCCTTTCCCATCACGGCGCAGTCGACCGTCGGCGTGTCCGCCTTCCGGAGCGGGGTGAACGACATCGTGAACACGCTTTCGGCCTGGAATCCGGACCGGGGCCAGCCGCTGCCCGGCTACGAAAACCGCATCACCCGGTTCTCGGCGGCGGACTGGGCCCTGTTCGTCAGCTACAGCCGGGCCGTGAGCGACCGGCTCTCCGTCGGCGTCAACTTCAAGGGCATCCACCGCTCCATCGGCGACTTTGCCAGCGCCTGGGGCTACAGCATGGACGTGGCGGCGCAGTACCGGCACGGGCCCTACCGGTTCGGCGCCACGATCCGGGACGTCTCGACGATGCTGCAGAGCTGGAGCGTCAACCCCGGCGCCTTCGACGTCAACTGCACGAACCCGATCGACAACCAGCCCTTCGAGGCCTGTCTCAACGAGGACGGGTCGGTTATTCAGGGCAGCGCGGCCCGCTACGAGGCCGTCTTCTCGCAGCGGATCCC
>Ga0207797_1002437_pt1 | contig 12881 bp, 13 predicted proteins | sample PRCRCaboRojoPR_6_FD_187275 | JGI IMG/M metagenome (GOLD analysis project Ga0207797, IMG submission 187275) | Marine sediment microbial community from Cabo Rojo, Puerto Rico - PR CR 10% Liquid 1 (SPAdes) | ecosystem: Environmental > Aquatic > Marine > Coastal > Sediment | place: Cabo Rojo, Puerto... | reverse complement strand
TCGCCGTGGGATGGAACACCATCGGCTGGTACAATACAACGGCATCCAACGCCAGCAGCCTGGGCAGCGCAATCGACAACTGCACCATCGTCGCCTACTGGAACGCCACCAGCAGCACGTTCGCATCCTTCCTGGTCGGCATATCCCCGCCCGCCATGGACTTCCACATCACCCGGGGCATGGGCATCTTCATATATGTCACAGCATCGAGCACCTGGCACGGCGACGGATAACGAGTCCAGAAAAAGCTATACAATGCTCTCCCGAGCATAGTACCGTCAAAAAAGCATGAATGAACGGGATGCCGGCAATTCCCCAACAGAAAGCCCATAGAGCGAGCTGGAGGCATTTTTCGCCGGAGTCATGGTTTCCCTCATGTTCCCTGCCGGAAGCATCCACAGGGGCGTTACCGGCGTACAGCGCCCCGATATGCGGCGTCCGCGACGGTTGTGTCGCGGCACGATGGACAGGAAGAGAACGCTCCCTGCAAAAAGTGTTTTCCGGGCCAAGGCGAGCAGCGTCGCCATTTTACTGCATAAACTAATAACACAAATGTTGCCCATGATAGTGGTACGAGCGCGGTGGGATTTGAACCCACGACAGCTGGCTTAGAAGGCCAGCGCCCTGTCCTGGCTAGGCCACGCGCCCCGCTGGTTTGATAGCCGCGCGGCTTTTATAGTTTTCTTTTTATAAAGAGGCAGGGGAAGATAGCTGCGTGGTCCGTTTTATTCGAACTCCGCCGCCTCGTCGATGAGCTCGTCGACCCGGTTTTCACGGATGATGGCGGGATGCGCGACGATGGTTCGCCGACAGCAGTAGCGACGGACGCCGAGGTCGTCGAGGACCTCCTGCGGGTTTTCGTCGTTGAGGTAGACACGTTTTTTGTATTCCTCGAACGCGGAGCCGAGGACCTTGCCGCAGGTGAAACATCGCACCGGTATTATCATGGTTATCGGTATGATTTCTGGCGTTTTTTCCGGGCGCCACGGCCCAGCTGTTTCTTGGGTTCTTTCTGCCGGGTGTCGCTGACCAGCAGCGTCCGGTCGTAGTCCATGTACATCTGGCGGAGTTCCTCGTCCTCGGTGTAGGCCAGGATGGCCTTGGCGATGGCGGTGCGGGATGCCTCCGCCTGGCTCATCGGGCCGCCGCCCTCGACGTTGACGCTGATGTCGAGCTTGCCCCGGTACTTGTCGGCCATCGCGACGGGTTCGCCGATGATGTGCCGGATGATGGGAGACTGGTATGCCCGGAGGTTGACGCTGTTGATGCGGATGGTGCCGTCTCCTTTTTTCGCGACGGCGCGGGCGGTTGAGCTTTTACGCTTACCTGACTCGACGACTGCTTTTACCATGATATCCCCAGGAAAGATGAAAGATCTTTGAGCGTGACATGCGGCGAGGTGGTGGACTCCGTCAGCGTTTCCGCCTCGGCGGCATCGAGACCATCTGGCGTGCCGATGTGGGCCTTCAGGTTTTTGAGCGCCTGCCGACCCCTGGCTCGCTGGTAGGGAAGCATGCCCCTGACCGTCCGTTTCAGGATCTTGTCGGGCATCCTCGGGAACAGCGGTCCTTTCCGCTTGGTGCCGCCGACCTCGCGCTTCCGCTTGTACCGCTGCTGTATCTCGTCTCTGCTGCCGACGATGATGGCCTGCTCCGCGTTGATAACCGTTATCTGTTCTCCATCGAGCAACTGCTCTGCGAGCTGTGATGCAAGCCGTCCGAGAGGGGCGCCGGTTGCGTCTACCACTTTCATTTAACCACCTATAATGCGAACGTTGCGGCCGTCCGTGTTGTGTTCCACCAGTTCCCTGATGGAGAGGCAGGTGCCGCCGGCTGCCTCGATTTTTTCTCGTGCTGACCGTGAAAACGAAAACGCTGCGACGTCTATCTTGGGTGCGATACCGGTGCCCAGGACTTTGCCCGGCACCAATGCTGTTTCGCCCTCGTTGAGATGTTTCGCGATTTCATCGACGTTGACCTCCGCCCATCGCTGCCGTGCTTTCTGCAGCCGCCGGGCGAGGTCTCGCCAGATGGCCGCCTCGTGTGTCTCGGCTGCCTCGTTGAGATAGTCTATGAGGGCGATGAGCTGTGGATTGGTCTTGGTCATCTGGCCTGTTAATGGAGTGTTATTTATAAAAATTGTGCCTCCATCGACGGCGGTGCACGGCGGAGCGCTGCACGACGTCCCCGGACACCGGCCACGGGGATATGCAGCGGTTTATGCGGGGCGTTATCTACTTATACCGCGAGCGGTATGAGGGGCGAGGGACGGTGATCGTGCATGTTTACCCAGTATAACCCAGTTCGGCTGGTGTATGGCACCGGGACGGTTTCGCGCATCGGCTCGCTCGTCCGGGAGTATGGCGGGACGGCGCTCGTCGTGACCGGGCGGAGCAGCATGAAGAAAACAGGCGTTTTGGACCGGGTCGTCGGGTCGCTGGACGAGGCCGGCCTCGAGGCGATGGTGTTCGACGAGGTGGAGCCCAATCCCTCGTTTCCGACGGTCGATGCGGGGGCGGAGATGGCGAAGGAATGCGACCTGGTCATCGGGCTCGGCGGCGGCAGTCCCATGGATGCGGCGAAGGCAATCGCCATCGCGGCTGCCAACAACCGGCCGATAGCGGATTTCTACAACGGGGAGGAGCCCCTGCGGTCGATGCCCATCTTTGCCGTGGCGTCAACGGCGGGGACGGGCAGCGAGGTGGACCGCTATTTCGTGCTCACCAATCCCGCGTCGAAAGAAAAACATGGATGGGGGCATCCCTCCACGTATCCCGAGGCAGCCATCGTCGACCCCGAGATAATGGCGACGATGCCGCCCCGGCTGACCGCCTCGACGGGCCTCGACGCGTTTTTCCATGCCATGGAGGCACGTATCTCTCTGAAAGCAACGCCGGTGAGCGACCTGTACGCCATGGAGGCGCTCCGGCGCATCGCCCGGGCGCTCCCGGCGGCATACCGGGATGGCGATGACCTGTCGGCCAGATCGAGCATGGCGCTGGCGAGCACGCTGGCGGGGATGGCCATCGACGCCGGCCGGGTGACCATGCTGCACGGGCTCGAGCACCCGGTCAGCGGGCATTTCGACGTCGCCCATGGGGCGGGCCTGGCAGCGTTGTCCATCGCATACATTGAACATGTGGGCGATACCTGCCCCGACCGGTTTGCGCCGGTTGCCGCGGCGCTCGGCAGGGCTGGCGATGACCCCGTCGAGGGGACGGTGCAGGAGCTGCGGGAGCTGCTGCGGGCGGTTGACATGGACATGGGGCTGTCGGACCTTGGCGTTCCTGCCGACATGGTAGACCGGCTGACTGAGGACGCCATGAAGAGCGGCCAGATGGCGGCGACGCCCTGCGAGCTCTGCGTGGATGACATACGGGCGATATACCGGGAGTCGCTGTAGCTTTTTTTAGGGCGGGGCTGCCTCGAGGAGCTCGTAGAGATTGTAGCGATGTATCATGTTGTATTGCGCGGGCTGTCCACGGGATGCGAAGGCGACGTCGATGTCGCCCGATGAGGTGTCGGCAACCCACATGTTCCACGCCCGGTTGAAACTGGTGCCCTCTGTCAGCCCGAGCAGTATCCTGAGCCCGAGGTCGGTATCGCCACGGTAGCCCCGCTGGAAAAGGTCCATCGACGTGTCAAAGTCAAGGGCGCCATGGTGTGTTTCTATGAGTTTGCTCATGGCCCTGTAGCTCCGCCAGATGACAAAAAACGGCTCGTCGTCGGTGAATATGCGGATGAACCCCTGGATGCCGGAGGGGTCGTAGTGTGAGCGCTGGGTCGCCGCAATGTCGGGGGCAACAAAAAAATTGGTTCGTCGGACAACGTCGGGAATATGCCAGAACGGAGGCGTCGATTCAACCGGGCTGTCACACGCGCCGACATATGAATGGTTCGCCGTGGTTTCGACGGCGTAGCCAGCCGGCGTATCGGCATCGGATACGATAAAATTCCATCCGGCGGTGCCATTGGCCGTGAGATATGACACGCCCTCGGCAGCGGTGCCGGCATGGTCCAGCGTCATCTGAACGCGAAACGTGGCCGGCGTGCCCTGAAAGGTTGCATCAAGGGTCCACGAGGTATGGATGCCCACCGCAACACCTTTTTCGTTAAACCCGCCGCCGCCATGCAGCGACCCCGCTATGGAGGCAGACAGCGAGGCATACCCGTATCGTGGTTCTCTGACAATCAACACCGCGTTTTCATGGACATATGTGCCGGTGACCGGGTCCTGGATGTCCATCGGCAGGTCAAAGCTGCGATAATGGAGCATGTTTCCCCGTTTCGTTGCGTTGCCCCATGCTGCGATACCGAAGCAGCCCATGCCCCAGGTGACCACGGACATGTACGCGGCTGCCACCTCGGCAAACGGCACCCCTGCGCCGTCCGCCATACCATGCAGCTCTTCGATATATGCGCCGGGGATATATGCCTTCGAAATGTTCCACAGCTCATACAGCCCGGAAATAGACCGCCCGTGCAGCATCGCCCGCAGGTTTTCCCGTGTTTCATTCCGGAGGAGATATCCATGCTGGTAGCCCATCTCGTAGTGTGAGCCGGCGACGTGCAGCACCGGGACGCCGTCACGTTCTTCAAGCCATCCGCCATCCAGGGCGTCCTGCTCCGGCATAGCGGCGGTGCCCGTATAACAGGGCGCGGCGTACTCGAGCGAGGTGACCGGGGCCACAACCAGCGCTGCTGCCAGCAGACAGATGACACAGCGGATGTTCATGATATGTTCATCCTCTATCAGACCAAACCCGTACCCTGTTTTAAAAATTGCGCTCGCCATGAAGCCCCGGGAACACAATTTCCATGGCGCCATATGTCGGGTCGAAAATGTCATGAAAGAGCTTCAAGACATATCGTGCCGTATGAAGAAGAGGCGCCACTTGCATCTCCGGTGGAGCCAGCGAAGAGTTAAATCCTTAAATGCCAGCGTGTTGCACGGATATGCTCACCATCGGTGTTCTCGCCTCGGGCACGGGCACCAACCTCCAGGCCATCATCGACGCCTGCGGCAGCGGCGACATCAACGCCCGGGTGGGTGTCGTCGTCAGCGACAACGAGGACGCATACGCGCTCGAGCGAGCGCGGCAGCATGATATCGACGCGCGGTTTTGCAGCGCATGCGACAAACGGCAACATGAGGAAATGATACAGCAAACGTTTGAGGAACACGATGTCGGGCTCGCCGTGGGGGCCGGCTACATGCGCATCCTCTCGCCTCGCTTCGTCCGACAATGGTACGGCCGGCTTATCAACATCCATCCCGCGCTGCTGCCCTCGTTCAAGGGCACCGACGGGCAGGGCGACGCGCTCCGCTACGGCGTCAAGCTTTCCGGATGTACGACGCATTTCATGGATGAACGGGCGGACCATGGACCCATCATTTTGCAGGCAGCGGTCCGCGTGCACGACGACGACAGCCGCGACGACCTCGCCCGGCGCATCCTCCGCGTCGAACATCAACTGCTGCCCCGGAGCATCGACCTGTTCGAGCAAAACCGGCTCAACATCGAGGGACGACGAGTGCACATCAAGCCAGGGGACAGCTGGATGGACAGAGCGCTCCCGGACGTGCTGTACGCGGATGGATTTTGATGGACACGCCGCGTGAATGGCTGCAGGGCCTGAAACAGCGGGGCATCCGGCTCGGGCTGGAACACATCCGGAAGGCGCTCCAGGACATCGAGATGCCCCGGCATGTCATCCGGGTGGGCGGCACCAACGGCAAGGGCTCCGTGTGCGCATTTCTGGGCAGCATCCTCAGGCAGGCGGGCTACGACGTGGGCGTCAATATCTCCCCGGAGCTGGAACGGCTCAACGAGCGCATCACGGTCAACAATGTCGCCATCAACGACCGGGAGCTGGAGCGGCATGCAGCGCAGCTCATGAAGCAGGACGTGGAGCTCACCTTTTTTGAGGCGATGACAGCTATCGCGCTGATGCACTTCAGCGGCAGCGTCGACATCGCCATCCTGGAGGTCGGGATGGGCGGCCGCTGCGACGCGACGGCAGCGGTCGAGGCCGACGTGACCGTTATCACCAACGTGTCGCTTGAACACATGCAGCACCTGGGCGGCACCGTAAAGGACATCGCCCGGGAGATAGCCGGCGCAATCACGGGCGGCGTCGTGGTAACCGCCTGCACCGGACCGGCGCTGGAAGTCATCCGCCGTCGATGCAGGGCATGTGATGCAGCGCTGCACGTGGTATCCGATGACCTGTGGGAGCACATCGAGCCCCGCCACTTCGTCGTCAAGTCCGTGCATCGCTACGACCTCGAAACCAGGCTCGCCGGCGCCTATCAGGGCCAGAACATCGCGCTGGCCGTAAAAACGGCGGAGATACTCGGCATCGACCCGGACAGCATCACCGGGGGCATCGCCAGGGCATGGCTCCCCGGGCGGCTGGAGCGCATCGATGACATACTGCTTGACGCAGCGCACAACCCGGCGGCGATGCATGCATTGCGGATATCCCTCGAAAACATGGGCATCCGGCCCGGCTGCATCCTGTTCGGCGTCATGCGGGACAAGGACATCCCCGGCATCATCAGGGAGCTGCCACCGGGCGACATCGTCGCAACCGGGATGCCGACACCGCGGGCTGCAGACGTCCACGCTCTCGCCGATATGCTCCGGGATGCAGGGCGACCATGCCATGTCGAGGAAAATCTTGGCCGGGCGCTGCGAAGAGCACGGGACATCGCCCACGGTGATGCCATCCTCGTGACGGGCTCGCTCCGCCTCGTCGGCGAGATACGAGGGATGCTCCGCTAGCCCGCTGTCGTGGTTTCAATGTGGATGCCGCGCTGCTGTAATGCCTCAATAAAGGATTGGGCGGGGACACAGCGTTCCGGCGGATGGCACCCATCCCGGGCTATGTCTCCTGCGGCGAGCATCTGCGCCGTGATAGATGTGGGGAACCCGGTGGTCCGCATCATGGCGGTCAGCCCCGTCGCCGCGTCATAGCGATCCTGTATCTCGACGGTCATTGTGCCGTCGCCGACGGCTGTCAGCCGGGCGAGAACAAAATCGGGCACATCCGTGTCGAGCGAGCGCTCCAGCAGGCGCTCAGTCATCGCCCGGGCGTCTTCATCGAAAAAACCAAGGTCTTTCAGCAGCTGTATCCTGTCACGGTGGCCCGGATAGCGGATGGACTTGTCGTCGAGGACGTCGACCTGGCCGGCATAGGTGTCCGGCAGCGTCGAGGTGCCACCCGCGGTGATAAACGCCTCGAGCGCGGGGTAGCCCTCAAAGGTAATCGATTCCAGGCCGGACAACGGCTCCGCCATGGCTACCCGTCCACCCCGGAGAACCCGCGCCATGCCGACATATTCGTTTATCAGCCCATGCGCGGAGAACACGAGCGCATATTCAAGCGGCGGCGCCGGCTCCTGCGGCAGACCGCCAACCCGTATGTGCAGCTCCCGTGCATCGACGACGTCGATGAGATAGCCTGCGAGAACATTGGTCAGCCCCGGGCTGAGACCGCAGTCGGGCACGATGGTGACACCCGCCGCAGCGGCCTGGTCATGCAGCATAAGCTCCCGTGCGACCATGTCGGTGTTGCCGCCCAGATCACAGAAATGTGTCCCGGCGTCGACGGCCATCTCCGCCAGCATGTAGTTGAAATCATAGGGAAGCGCGCTGACAGCGACGTCATGCCGCCGCATCTCCCGCCCGATGGCCGCGTCAGACGCCTCTGCCTGAATATATGTGACCATGTCGCCCAGCCGGGTTGCGGGACAGCCAGGGTCGACGTCGGCCACGGTAACCGATGCATCATGGCAGGCCAGGTCATAGGCGACGGCCAGTCCCATCTTGCCGCCGCCGATGACGAGCGCGTCCATACACCGGCATCACCGGCATGTTTATCACGGTTTCGCTACAGCAGGTACACGGCCGTGAGTTGCACGAAGTTGAAGGTAAAATGCGCAGCCACCGGCGCCATGACGTTCCGGTAGCGCATCATCAGCACGCCGAGCACCACGCCAAAGGCAAAGGGAGCAAAAACCTGCACCGGATGCCGGTAGGCGAGATGAGCCACGCCGAACAGCAGCGCCGACACCGGAATGGCGAGCGCCTGCCCGCGCCACGATGCAAGACGCATCTGGATGAAGCCCCGGAAAAACAGTTCCTCGCTGAGCGCCGAGAGCACCGGCACCATGAACAGCAGCAGCGGGGTCATGTTCTCCGCGATGGCCCCGGACAGCTCGTTGTCGACATCGTAGCCATACTGCTGCGCCATCACCAATGCGATGCCAAGCACCAGGAGAAAAAGCACCGCCGCTACGACGCCAGCTATGGCTGAGATGACAGCGTTGCTCCGGCGGACATAGAGCCGATGGAGCACGTCGCGCAGACTCCCGCCATACAATGCCCTGGTAGCCAGCATCGCGGAGCCCGCCATGACCAGAAGGTTGAGAAACAGCGAAACAAGGAGCACGGACGGCGTAATATAGGCGTCATCGGTGTCCAGGAACAGCGACACCAATCCGAGGCCGTAGATGTACAGAAACGGGACGACGAGGATGATGGCAGCAAGCACGCGACGGGAGGCCATATTGGTTTATTGACCAGGGTATAAAAACATGCCTATCGGGTGAGCGTGACGTTGCATGACACCGTGGCGAGGCGTTCACCGTCATGGTTTACAGATGCGGTTATGTTGTAGACGCCCGGGCTGAGCTTGGTGCAGTCCGAGCATTGCGGCACGACCTTGGAGAAATTGAAAATGTTAGTCCCGGATATGAGATCGTCTGTGACCGGGCCCAGCCAGAGCTGCGGGCCTTTGCTGCTTACCAGTCCGCTGCCGCTGACGGTGACGTTGTCCATCGACTGCGATGTGTTCACGATGACCCTGAGCTGCATGGCCTCGCCGAACCGGTATGTGTCCCTGTCAGTTGTAATCGAGGCCTCAAACGTGTCCGCCGTGTCCAGGGAAAGACAGCCCGCGGAGAGGAGGACACCTAGAACGAATGCAGATACCACGATATCTCCAGGTTTGGTCCTCATATCAGTGCTCCATAGCATGATGTTCATGCAGCATGAGATGCGGGCGCCGGGATTCGAACCCGGGCGACAAGCTGTTTCCCCAATGTTTCCGTCCACGCTTTGTGCGGAGCAGAAAGGGTGGATGGGAAGCTTGTATCCTAACCCCTAGATCACGCCCGCGCATGACGTATATCCCCGGATATTTTAAAAATATATGGGACACATCAACACGAAGGAAAAGCATATTTGGCTGGTATGGTCAGGGTCGATGGCTGATGCACCGCGCCGGCAGCGGGACATCTGTCTCTGTGGCATTGTCCCATTGCTCCCGGAAGAGTTCATAATGGACGGTCCAGCGGTCGCCGGTTGCGGTGTTGTTGCTCGTGAAGGTAACGTTGGCGATGTGCACGGTGACGGTCACGTTGTCGCCCGCGTGGTACTGCTGGGTGATGTCTCCCTGGAAGGCGAGGCCGCCACGCTGCGGGTCGGATGAGTTGACGGACCTGAGCTTTATGAGGGTTCTGTTTTGCTGCATGCTCGTGTTGCAGGTGATGATGTCTATGGTGTCGTTGATATGGACGGTGTCTCCTTCATCGAGCGATGTGAGCCAGATGTATGCTGTTTTGTTGGCGGTATCTTGTGCCTGCCGGTACTGGTCAAGGTATGTCTGCATCGTCATCGTCGCTGCAGTCGGCTGACTTGCATCTTCATTGGTGAGGCATCCCGCCGTGGCCGTGACAACGCAGAGTATGACAGCCATTATGGCAAGGCGATACATGGCGTAGAACCAACAGGGTGTCTTTTTTATATATTTCCGTAAAGTCGCTGTGTCTGGCATGGCAGAGAGAGTCCATGAAATTGTTTTTGGCCGGGTGGACCATAGTGTTCCTGCCCGTCGTGCGGACGGAAAAACATGGCATGTTTGCTGCCGTCATACCTATTTCGAAAACTGGTATTCAGGAAATGGGCCGTTTGGACACAATTCCATGAGAGGTCTGTGTTCCAGGGGGAATGGGATGGGCCCGCCGAGATTTGAACTCGGGTCAATGGCATTTTCTAATCCTTCACAGAAAGGATTACCCGAAGCCACAAGGATTCCAAACTACCCCACGGGCCCAGATGAACGTGCGGCTATGTTTTTGTATTGTCGGCTGCTTGAGCGTGGCTCTGGCTGCTGGTGTTGCGGCCGGGGAGAATGCTGAAGATGGTAACGTCGAGCTCTGCTGTCGCGTTGAGGCCAGCCTCGTCGAATGCCTGTATCTGCAGCGTATGTCGCCCGAAGGCAAGGCCCCAGGTCCATTCATATGGAGCTTCCGATGTATTGTACTGTTTTACGCCGTCGACTGAGAAGATAACGTCGCTGACCGGCGAAGCTGTGCCATCGACCTCCGCACTGATGGTTATCCGCCCGAGGATGATGGTCTTGTCCCGCAGCGATGGCAGAAGCGACCGTCCGAAGAAATGTATGTAGCCCTCGTCCGGGTTGGTTACGTTGACGGTGGGGGCTCCCTTGTCGATTTTTATATGTGTGGCCTGCACCGTCTCGATGTTGCCTGCATCGTCAACCGCGTAATACTCAAGGCGGTTGTTCCCCTGCTGGCTGAGGACGAACGTGGTGGTATATGTTTTCCATGTGCCGTTGTTTATGCTGTAGTATGTCGTGTCGACGCCGGATGTGGCATCTGTTGGCAGCAGCGTTACGCTGACGTTGCTGGTGTACCATCCATTTTCTCCCTCGTCCCCGTCGAGCGTTATGTTCGTGGTCGGAGCTGTCGTGTCAACGGTGATCTGGGCTGTATCCTCGTCTGTTAACCCGTCGTCGTCGGTTACGTTCAGCGTCGCATCATAGACGCCATCTTCTGTATAGTTGTGTGTCACGGTGGCCAATGTCCCGCTCGTGGTGTCTCCGTCTCCGAATGCCCAGGCATAGTTTTCGATGGTTCCGTCCGGGTCATATGACTCGGTTCCGTTTAACGTCACCAGGGTATAGTTAACGACCTGGTCGGGGCCGGCGTCTGCAACCGGGGGCTGACCATGGATGGTGATCTGTTTCGTTCTCGAGTCCGTGGACCAGTTGTAGTCGGTGACCGTCAGCGTGACATTGTAGGTTCCCTCCTCGTCGTACTGGTGCGTGGGATTTTGAGCGGAGACGTTTTGCGTGCCATCTCCAAAGTTCCATTCCCATATCTGGATGTCGTCGTTGGGGTCCGTGCTGTCATCGATGAACTGCACCACGGTGTCGGTCGTCAGGTCTTCTCCTGTTGGCTCCCAGTGGAACTGGGCGTCGGGCGGCTGGTTGCCGTTTGCCGCGGACAATGGCGCGACAGATGTGACAAGCAAACCGACGATGAGGAAAACAGCGAGAGGTACCTTTTTTTTCATGGACATACTTCCACCTGTTAAACAATATATTAAACGAGTTTTTAAGTGTATCGCCTGCGGTCGATGGCGGCCTGGTCACCGGATATACCTCCGGCTGTAACGGGCTTCAAAATATGTGAGATGTACCATTACAGCACACGGTAAAGGTATATGAAAAAAAAGAAAAATGAGGGAAAAGAAGGGAAAAGGGGTGTGTGTTGTTGGCTCTACAGTATCTTCAGGTAGGCAACGGATGCCACGTTGTTGTTGGCATTCCCTGCGTTGTCTGCCACGGAGATGGTCAGCGTGTCGCTGCCAAAGCCGAATGGCAGTGCATACTCGTAGGGACTGACTGCATCTTCGAAGCTGCCCTTGCTGGTTTCGAAGGTCACGTAGTCAACGCCCGATGCCCCGTCGCTTGCGCTTGCACTCGCTGTCAGCGGCCCGATGATCAGTGCCTTGTCCTTGAACAGGATGCGTGGCATGATGTCGCGGCCGAACAGATAGATGCGTCCTGCCTGTGGCATTTCGAGGTTTGCCGTGGGGTTGGTCTGGTCTATCTTGAACGAGACCGTCTTGTGTTCCTCTTCGTTGCCGACTGCGTCGACGCTGTAGTATTCCACGGTGTGTTCGCCATCGTCGCTGACCGTGAACGGACTGGAGTAGGTCTGCCACGAGCCACCGTCAATGCGGTAGTATGTGGTGCCCATCTCTCTGTCTTCTGCGTTCAGCGTGACGGTGACGTCGCTCACGTACCAGCCGTTTTCACCGTTGGGTGTCGACGGGCCGAGCACGGCGGTGGTGACCGGTGCTTCGGTGTCTTCTTTGCCGGTGATGCGCAGGTCGTCAAGCTGGATGGCTCCCGGCGCACCGGATGCGTCGGAGTAGAGGTGCCAGCGGAGCATGACTTGCTGTCCAGCGTATGCCGTGAGGTCGATACCGTAGTCGTGGCCCCATGGCAGTATCGCCTGGCTGTCAACCGGGTACTGGTCAACCCAGCCACCGGAGTCGCCGGCGTAGCCGTAGGGTGAGAGCTGGTGCCAGGTTTCGCCGTCGTCGGTGCTGATTTCGACCATCAGGTGGTCCTGCGGATACGCATTGCAGTCCATCAGCTGGTAGTCATAGTAGTCGTAGCCCTCTTCGATGCTGTAGTTGAGCATGTAGCGGAGGTACGCCTGGTAGACGCCGCTGAGGTCGATGGTGGTGACGATCTTGTCGTTGGCCGTGTTGCGGTAGGTGCCGTAGCTGCTGTCATAGATAATCGCGTTGTCCAGACCGGTGTAGCCCAGCCACTTGTTGTAGTTGCTGTAGGTGTAGTAGTCGAAGTTGGCCACCGAGTAATCGCCGCTGTAGCTGCAGGTATCGGTGTGGTGCCACATGCTGCCGGTCCACTGCTCGATGTTCAGCCACTTGTCCAGGGTGCCGCTTTCGAAGTCATCCTCGAACAGGGTGGTGTGCGTCCACATCCAGGTGTTGTCGTGGCCGTTCTGCGGGATGGTCTCGTTGACGTAGCTTA
>Ga0207797_1002436_pt1 | contig 12882 bp, 12 predicted proteins | sample PRCRCaboRojoPR_6_FD_187275 | JGI IMG/M metagenome (GOLD analysis project Ga0207797, IMG submission 187275) | Marine sediment microbial community from Cabo Rojo, Puerto Rico - PR CR 10% Liquid 1 (SPAdes) | ecosystem: Environmental > Aquatic > Marine > Coastal > Sediment | place: Cabo Rojo, Puerto... | reverse complement strand
CCGGCTTCCGTTTCAGCCAGTTCTGGCCCCGTTTCCCCGGCGTGTACGCCGACTCGGGGTTCTTGAGCATGATCCCCTCGTGACCCGCGTCGAGGGCCGCGGCCTCGCGGTCGGCGATGGCGACGGCGTCGTCGACGACGGCGAACGGGGACACCCCGCCGTCGAGTATCTCGGACAGGCGCTCCCGCCGGTCGAGAAGCGGCGCGTCGAGCAGATCGGTCCCGTCGGCGTGCAGGCAGTCGAACGCCCGGAACTCGACCGTCACTTCCTCGCGCATCCGTGCCACGTCGTGTTTGCGGCGGAACCGCCGCAACACCTCCTGAAAGGGGAGCGGATCGCCCGCGTCGTCGACCGCGAGAGCTTCGCCGTCGAGGATCACGGGCACGTCGAGGTCGGCGACGAACTCGACGATTTCGGGCAGGGCTTCGGTCACGTCCTCCAAGTTCCGGGAGAACACCCGCGTCTCGCCGGTCGGATCGTGGTGGACCTGCACTCGCGCGCCGTCGAATTTGGTCTCCACGGCGACCGACTCCCAGGATTCGAGGGCGTCCGTGGCCGTCCCGGCCTGCGCGAGCATCGCGCTCACCGGCCGACCGACGAGGAGTTCCGCGTCCGCGAGGCCGTCGACCCCCTCGTCGCGGGCACGGACGGCCACCGCGCCGCAGTCGTTCTCCACCTGGAGCGCCCGTTCGACGTCCGCGACCGGCACGTCGAAGGCATCCGCGATGGCGTCGCGGACGGTTCCTTCCCCGACGCCGATCCGCATCTCCGAGAGGACGAGCCGAGCCAGATAGCGTGCCGAGCGCGAGTCGGCACGGTTGAACAGGCCGAAGAGCGTGTCGACCTTGTGGTCGCGGCTTCCCGGTCCGTCGGCGGCGGCGAGGTCACGCAGACGGGAGTCAACGTCCGCGACCGTCAGCGGATCGGGGTCGGCGGCACCGAAGGCCGCGAGTCCCTGCTGACCGTCGAGATCCAGCGACTCGGCGACGGCACCGATCTCACCCTCCTCGGCCAGTCGGTCGGCCACGTCGTCGGCGGTGACGTTCGGCCCGGCGGCACGGGCGAGCGCCTCGTGACAGAGGCTCGGCCCCACGTCGAGCGTCGTCGAGTCCCACGCGGGGAAGACGCGCCCGAGCAAGAGGCGGGCGACGACGGGGAGGTCGGCTCCGGCGTCGACGAACAGGTCCGCGACCAGCGACGTAACTTCGAGGTCGGCTGGTTCGGCCTCGACGGCGTCGACGCGCTCGGCGAAGTCGGCGAAGTCCATCGATCCGAGGTCCGTCCGCGGGGCGGTTAAGCGCGACGGGTTGTCGGTGACGACAGTACAGTAGCGGTTGAAAATCATCGCACACTCGCACACAGTTTCGAACGCTACGATAGTCACCGGATTCAAGACGCTGAGCGTACAGGAGGGGGTATGAACAGCGACCTGGCGACGCAGGTTCGGGACGTACTCGACGTCGACGTCTCGGAGTTCCGGGCGCAGGCGCAGGCCGACGCGGAGGTGGTCAAGAAGGAACTCAAGGACGGTACCTTCGACAACCACCGGTCGATCATCGGGCTGGAGTACGAGTTCTACGCCGTCGCCGACGGCCGGTGGCGCCAGGAGCGCGACGGCGAGGCGACGGGTGCGGAACTCGTGCGCGTCCCGCGTCGACTCCTCGAACTCATCCGCTTCGAGAAGGAACTCGGCCTCCACAACGCCGAGATGACGACGAGCCCGCAACCGCTGAACGCCGACGGCCTCCGTGCACAGGCGGCGGGCGTCCGCTCACACCTCTCCTCGGCGCTCCAGACGACGCGCATCGAGGGGATGCGCCTCGTCAGCGACGGCATCTGGACGATTCCGCCGTCGGGCGAGACGGCCCGCGACTACCTGACCGATAGCGTCGAGGACGACGGCGTCCGCATCGCCACCAACATGACCGACGCCGTGCGGTATCACGCGATGGCCAACGGGCCGAACACGCCGAGACCCTTCGCCATCGACGCACCACACGTCACCCTCGAAGCCGACACGGTGATGCCCGAGAGCCTCATCACGTCGATCCAACCCCACTACCAGGTGCCCCACGCCTCCGACCTGCCGACCTACCACAACTACGCCCTCCGCGTCGCCGGGCCACTCCTCGCACTCGGCGTCAACTCCCCGTTTTTCCCCCCGGATCTCTACGACGAGGGCGTCGATCCGGCGACGGTCGTGGGCGACGCCCACGCCGAGAACCGCATCCACGTCTTCGAGTCCGTCCTCAACAGCGAGGACGCACGGAAGGTGCGCTTTCCCGAGGATCTGGACACCGTCGAGGAGGCGGTCGACCGCGTCGCCAACGACCCGACCGTCGTCCCCATGCCCGTCGACCGCGGCGACCGCTTCGACGACAAGTTCGCTACGCTCCGGCGCAAACACGGCACGTTCTGGCGGTGGGTACGCCCCGTCTTCGACGGCGCCGACCGATCCTCGGCCAACGCCCGCATCGAGTTCCGCCCCATCGCCGCGCAACCGACCGTCCGCGACTCGATGGCGTTCATGGCGACGGTCGCCGGCCTCATGGAGAGCCTCCCGCGCAACGAGCATCCGGTGATCGGGCAGGACTGGAGCGTCGCCCGTGAGAACTTCTACGCCGCCGCTCGCGGGGGCTTCGCGAGCGACCAGCGCTGGATCACCAACAGCGGCGAGGAGACGACCGATCCCGACGTCCTCTACGACGACATCTTCTCACACGCCGTCGACGGCCTCCGGAGCGCGGGCTGTACGGAGGAAGACGCGGCGTCGTACGTCGCCCCGCTCAGAGCGCGGGTCGAATCGGGCGTCACGCCCGCCGGGTGGAAGCGGGACCGAGTTCGAGAACGAGTCGAGCGCGGCGAGTCGCTCGAATCGGCGATCCCCGCGATGCAACGCGAATACGTGACACGCCAGACGGAGACGCTCCTCGACGGCACGTTCACCGAGTGGTGGGCGGCCTAGAGAAGCGACTCGAACTCTTTGTGTTTCGTGATGTCGACGCCCTCGTCGGTGACGACGGCGACGTTGATCCCGTTACCCGACGCCAGGTCGCGCTCGACGGCGCTCTGGATGGCGTGGGCGGCGACGGATCGGGCCTCGTCGACGGAGAGGTCGTCCTCGTACTCCTGTTCGAGGACACCGAGGGCGTACTGACTGCCGGATCCGGAGACGGCGTAGTCCTCCTCCATCATGCCGCCGAGGGGGTCGAGGCTGTAGACGTGAGAGCCGTCCTCGTCGACGCCGCCGAGGAGGGGCGAGACGATGAAGAAGGCGCCCGAGCGGAGGAAGTTGCTCGTGAGCGTCGAGAGGGCTTCCATGCTCATGTCCTTGCCCCGGCGCGTCTCGTAGAGACTCGTCTCGGAGCGGAGCGAGCGGATGAGCGACTGAGCGGCCGACACCGAGCCGGCGATGGTGAGCGCGCCGGTCGGGTGGATCTGTTCGACCTTCTGGACGTCCTTGCTGGAGACCATCCGACCCGCACTCGCGCGCATGTCGGTCGCCAGCACGACGCCGTCTTCCGTCGAGAGACCGACGGTCGTCGTCCCGGTTTTCATCTCTTCGTCCTCTTTACCCGCCGCGGCGAGGCGCTCGTCGGTGTTCGTGAACTCGCCGATCTCCGGCCCGAACACCGGTCGGTCGCTCCCGTCGAGACGGTCTTGCGTCCGTGAAAAGTCCTGGTTCGTCGGGGTACGCATCACCTGCCCTTGCGGGGGCGCGCTGATAAATGCAACCCTTCACTAGCGACGCACGCCGTCGTACGCCCGCCCCGCCGCCGCCACGAGCTCACCGACCGGGATGGTGACGCCGAGTCGGCGGGCGAGCAGGGCCAGCGGCATCAGGGCGATGCCGACGGCGAGGGTGATCTGATACGCCGCGAACGCGCCAGCGCGATACAGTGGTTCGAACATCTGCGTAGCCGTCCGTGGAGCGGTGGGCATATATAAACCCACCGGCTCGCGATTTCGCCTTCCCTCGACGCTGTCTGTCGATTACGTTGAACGTCGATCCGCGGTCGGTTCGCGCGGCACGCCCCACGCGGATGCCGCGATAGCCCGCGTGCAGTACCCCCGTCCCACGCATAACTTATGCGTGTTATCCGGAGGGCGTACGCGGTGGGAAACCCTGATACGTCGGCTGACCCTACCCCCCTGATATGTCTGACTGGACCGACAGGATCGTCGGCGACCGGATGGCCGTCGACCGGGAGTTCAGCGAACGGGTCCGCGACTCGGAGTTCTCGAATCAGGAGTGGGGGCTGGTCATGACCGCCGTCGACTTCGAAATCGAGGACGCCGACGATCCCGACCGGGCACGCATCGTCGCCGACACGGAGAGCCTGCCCCAGATGATGCCCGAACTGGCGAAGGTGCGTCAGGGCATGGGTCCCGGTGGGCCGGGGGCCCAACAGCAGGCCGACAGCGGTACCGGCGTCCTCGACGCCATCCGCGGTGCCCTCGGGATGGGTGGCGACGACGACGCCGAGAAACTCGACGCCGCCGAGCGACTCGTCGACGAGTACGCGACCGCCCTCCAGCAACGGCTCGAGGAGAAGGGCAAGTGGGACGATATTCGACAGGCGTACGAGAGTTAAATTTCGTCGCCGGTCCGGAACAGCGTCAGCTCCTCGGCTTCGTAGATGTTGATGAGTTCGGTGATAATCTCGTCGTACTCCTCGTCCTCCCGGCGCAGGCCGTCGAGACGTTCGACCGTCTCGTCGTCGAGGTGAATCTGTGGCATCGGGTGAAGCACACGCGGTGCCGTCCTAAATCGTCGTCGTTGTGCGAGTCGAACGGAACGTGACTCGCGCCGACCGCTACAGGCGGTCGACGACCGCGTCCGCGACCGCGTCGGTCGTCGCCGACCCGCCCAGATCGGGCGTCCGCGGTCCGTCTGCGAGCGTCGCCTCGACGGCCGTCCGCACGGCCGCCGCCGCCTCCTCGTAGTCGAGGAAGTCGAGCAACATCGCCGCTGAGAGGATCGTCGCCGTCGGGTTGGCGACCCCTTCGCCCGCGATGTCGGGCGCACAGCCGTGGACGGGTTCGAAGATACCCCGCTCCGAACCGACGTTCGCGCTCGGCAGGAGGCCGAGACCGCCGACCAGTCCCGCCGCGAGGTCGGAGAGCACGTCGCCCGCCAGATTGGGACAGACGATCACGTCGTAGCCCGTCGGGTCCATGGCGAGGTGCGTCGCCATCGCGTCCATGTACGCGTCGTCGACGCCGACGCCGCGCTCGTCCGCCACCGCTTCGATGGTGTCGACGAACAGGCCGTCGGTCACGCGCATCACGTTGTTCTTGTGGGCGACGGTGAACCCGTCCAGCCCGTTCGCCTCGACGTACTCGCAGGCGAACTCGCCGAGACGGCGCGAGGCCGACTGCGTGACCAGTCGCGTCAACGTCGAGACGTCCTCGGTCAGTCGCTCCTCGATGCCCGCGTAGACGCCCTCGGTGTTCTCACGGAGGATCACCAGATCCGTCTCGGGCTGGACCGCGTCGACGCCCGGATACGTCCGCGCCGGGCGGATGTTGACGAACGAATCCACCGCGTCACGAAGCGGGAGGATCACGTCCGCCGACGTCTCGCCCGTCGCGCCGAACAGCGTCGCGTCGGCGGTCGTCACGGCTTCGAGCGTCTCCTCGGGGAGCGGATCGCCCGTCCGCTCCGCCACGGCGTCGCCGGCCTCGACGTGGTCGTACTCGAAGTCCGCGACGGCGTCGAGGACGCGCAGGGTGGCGGGCACGACTTCGTGGCCGATGCCGTCGCCGGGGATGACGGCGATGCGCTCGCTCATCGGTCGATGTACGGCAGGTCCGCCGCCGTCTCGTCGATGGCGTCCATGTTCGACCGGAGGAGGGCAACGGTGTCCCAGATGCCCTGCACCAGCGCCCCACGCATCGCCTCGTCGATGTCGACGTCGACGGTCTTGCCGTCGTAGGTCACCGTCTCGTCGACGACGTCGAGTTCGATGCCTGCGTCGGGGTTCGACTCGATGAAGTCCTGGAGTTCCGCGACCGTCTCCGCGTCCGTCGTCGCCGCCGGGATGCCCAGCGACTTGCAGTTGTCCGCGAAGATCTCCGCGAACGACTCGCCGACGATGGCTTCGACGCCCCAGCGAGCGAGCGCCCGCGGCGCGTGCTCCCGCGAGGAGCCACAGCCGAAGTTGTCGTTGACGACGAGGACGTTCGCGCCCTTGTACTCGTTGAAAGGGTGGTCGTTGAGTTCGCCCTCGTCGTCGCGCCGCGCGTCGTAGAAGGCGTACTGGTCCATCCCCTCCCACGTGGTCGTCTTCAGGAACCGGGCCGGGATGATCTGGTCGGTGTCGATGTCGTCCCCGCGGACGGGGACGCCGGTGCCGGCGACGCGCCGGACCTTCATCTCCTCTACCGCGACGTCACTCATGCGTCCACCTCCGTCAGGTCGCGCACGTCCGCGACTTCGCCTTCCACCGCCGCCGCGGCGACCATCGCCGGACTCATCAGCACGGTCCGGCCGTCCTTGCTCCCCTGTCGACCCACGTAGTTGCGGTTCGACGAGGAGGCACACCGTTCGTCGCCTTCGAGGGAGTCGTCGTTCATGGCGAGACACATCGAACAGCCCGCTTCGCGCCACTCGAAGCCCGCGTCGCGGAAGATTTCGTCGACGCCCTCCGCTTCGAGCGTCGACTTCACCGTCTGCGATCCGGGCACCGCGAGCGCGCGCACGTCCGGATGGACCTCACGACCCTCCAGGACGGCGGCGGCCTCGCGGAAGTCGCTCGCGCGGCCGTTCGTACACGTGCCGAGGAAGGCCACGTCGATGGGGTAGCCCGCCATCGGCTCGCCGGGCGTGACGCCCGTGTGCTCCTGAGCGGCGCGAGCGGCCTCGCGTTCGCCCTCGGGGAGGTCTTCGGGCGCCGGGACGGGGTCGCTGATACCGACGGCCTGTCCGGGGTTCGTCCCCCAGGTGACCATCGGCTCCAGGTCGTCGGCGTCGAGATGCACGACGTCGTCGTACTCGGCGTCCGCGTCGCTCGCGATGGACTCCCAGTACGCCTTGCGCTCCTCGAATGCCTCGCCCTCGGGGGCGAACTCGCGGCCGCGCAGGAACTCGTAGGTCGTCTCGTCGGGGTTGATGTAGCCCGCGCGAGCGCCGCCCTCGATGGACATGTTACACACCGCGAGGCGTTCCTCCATCGAGAGGTCGTGGACCGCTTCGCCGCCGTACTCGTAGACGTAGCCGACGCCGCCGTCGACGCCGAGTTCGGCGATGATCTTCAGGATGAGGTCCTTCGAGTGGACGCCCTCGCCGAGCGTGCCGGCCACCTCGATGCGGCGCACGTCCGCCTTGTCGGCGGCGACACACTGGGAGGCGAGCACGTCCCGCACCTGACTCGTGCCGATGCCGAACGCGATGGAGCCGAAGGCGCCGTGGGTGGCGGTGTGGGAGTCGCCACAGACGATGGTCATCCCCGGCTGAGTCAGCCCCAGTTCGGGGGCGACGACGTGCGTGATGCCCTGCTTGTCGGAATCCAGTCCGTAGAACTGGATGCCCGTCTCACTGGTGTTGCGCTCCAGCGCGGTGAGCATCCCTTCCGCGGACTCGTCGGCCAGCGGGCGCTCGCGGCCCTCCGGGCGCGTCGGCACGATGTGGTCCACCGTGGCGACGTTGCGCTCGGGGTACGGCACCTCGATGCCCCGCTCGCGCAGTTCCGAGAACGGCTGGGGACTGGTCACCTCGTGGATCAGATGGAGGCCGATGAACAGTTGGTCCTGTCCGTTCGGCAACTCCGTCACCTTGTGACGGTCCCACACCTTGTCGTAGAGCGTGCCCTCACTCATCGTCGTCTCGGTCTCGGGGTCGTACCCGTTCCGCGTCACCCTCGCCACGCGCCCAGACGTCGTTCGTGCTGTCGCCGTCCGGCGGCGTGTGGGACACGTCGCGCATGCGGGGCGCACCGGTGTCGGCGTCGTCCGCGTCGGGGCGACCCGAACCGTCGGCACGCAGATCCGTCCGTCCGCGTCGGTAGGCGTCCGTGACGGCGTCCTGGGCCGGATGCGTGTGATCCACCGATTCCATCCGATCAGTCATCGGCCGGGGCCTCGGCTTCCTCCGTGGGCTCCTCTTCGGCCCAGGAGAACAGCGCGCGCAGTCGGGCGCCGACCTCCTCGATGTCGTGGTTGCGGTCGGCCGCGTGAAGCTGGGTGTACGCGGGGCGACCCGCCTGGTTCTCGAGGATCCACTCACGAGCGAAGTCGCCGTTCTGGACGGCTTCCAGCGCCTCGTCCATGTTCTCGCGGACGCCCTCGTCGACGATCTCCGGTCCCACGGCGAGGCCACCGTACTCGGCCGTGTCGGAGACCGAGTTCCACATCTCGGCCATCCCACCCTCGTACATCAGGTCGACGATCAGCTTCATCTCGTTGAGACACTCGAAGTAGGCCATCTCCGGGCTGTAGCCCGCGTCGACCAGCGTCTCGTAGCCCTTCTTGATGAGCGACGTGATGCCGCCACAGAGGACCGCCTGCTCGCCGAAGAGGTCCGTCTCGACTTCCTCCTGGAACGTCGTCTCGACGACGCCCGCGCGGGTACAGCCGATGGCCTGCGCGTACGCCAGGGCCTCCTCTTTCGCCTCGCCCGTCGTGTTCTGGTAGACGGCGAGGAGCGCCGGCGTACCCGTGTCCTCGGTGTAGTTGCGCCGCAGGAGGTGCCCCGGCGTCTTCGGGGCGATCATCGTCACGTCGACGTCCTCGGGGGGCTGGATCTGGTTGTAGTGGATGTTGAAGCCGTGGGCGAACTGGAGGGTGTCACCCGCCTCGAGGCCGTCGCTGATGGCCTCGAACACCGCCGGCTGGACGGTGTCGGGGACGAGCATCGAGACGATGTCCGCCTCCGCGGCGGCGTCGTCGGGCGTGGCGACGCGCAGGCCGTCGTTCTCGGCCTGCGCCCACGAGTCGGAGGATTTCCGGAGTCCGACGACCACGTCGATCCCGCTGTCCGCGAGGTTCTGGGCGTGGGCGTGGCCCTGACTCCCGTAGCCGAGGACGGCTACGGTCTTGCCGGCGATTTCGTCACTGTTCGCGTCGTCGTCGTAGTATACCGGAACGGTGAATTCGTCTGTCATGGTTGTGTTATGTCGTCTTGCGTGTGCCGCGTTCGAGCGCCGCCGTGCCGGTTCGGACGATCTCGTGGATGCCGAACCGCCCGAACGTCTCGACCGCGGCGTCGATCTTCTGCTCGCTGCCCGTGATCTCGACCGTGACCGACTCCTGGGAGACGTCGACGGTCTTGCCGTCGTACATCTCCGCGACCGCGCCGACCTGATCGGGGGCGGCGCCGTCGACCTTGATCAGCGCGAGTTCGCGCCGGATGGCGTTGGATTCGAGTTCGGTCACCGCGATGACCGGGACGAGCTTCTGCAGTTGTTTTTTCGCCTGTTCGATGCCCGGTTCGGGCTCCTCGATTTCGAGCGTGATCCGCGCTCGGTCCGGATCAGTGGTCGGCCCCACGGTGAGGCTTTCGATATTGAACTGCCGGCGCCGGAAGAGCCCGGAGACGTTCGCCAGCACGCCGGGTTCGTGTTCCACGAGGGCGGAGAGGACGGCTCGCCGGGACTCCGGCTCCGCCTCCACCTCGGGGTCGATACGGATCCCTTGCGAGTTGCGCCGCCCCTCGGGCGTCGGCCGCTCCTCCGGGGAGGGGCCTTCCAGTCCACCGCTCATAGCTGCTCCTCCGAGAGGGCGAACTTGTCGTTCGCACCGCCGCTCGGCACCATCGGGTAGACGTTCTCCGCGGGGTCGATGTGGAAGTCGATCACCGACGGGCCGTCGTAGGCGAGTGCCTCCTCGATGGCGTCGGCCACCTCGTCGTAGTCGTCGACGCGCCACCCGCGGGCGCCGAACGCCTCCGCGAGTTTGTCGAACTCCGGAATCCAGCTGTAGCCGGCGGCCATGTGGCGGCCCTCGAAGAAGGCGTCCTGCCACTGGCGGACCATCCCGATGTACTCGTTGTTCAGGATGGCGACGGTGATGTCGAGGTTCTCGCGCACTGCCACGGAGAGTTCCTCGACCGTCATCAGGAAGGAGCCGTCGCCGTCGATGCAGACGACTTCCTCGTCGCCGTCGGCCGCCAGTCGCGCGCCGATGGCCGCGGGCAGGCCGTAGCCCATCGTCCCGAGGCCGTGGGAGGAGATCCACTTCCGCGGGTCGCGGAACGTCCAGTACTGGGACGCCCACATCTGGTGTTGACCGACGCCCGTGGTGACGATGGCCTCGTCGCTCGTGGCCTCGTCCAGCGCTTCGACGACGAACTGCGGTTTGAGCGGTTCGTCGTCCGGCGCCGCGTAGTCCATCGGGTACTCCGCCTTCCACGTCCGACACTGCTCGCGCCACTCGTCGGCGTCGGGCGCCGCGGTCAGCGCGTCGTCGAGTTGTTCGAGGACGCGCCCCGCGTCGCCGATCAGCGGGTAGTCGGCGTGGATGTTCTTGCTGATCTCCGCGGGGTCGATGTCGACGTGGATGACCTCCGCGCTCGGCGCGAACGTCTCGATACCACCGGTAAGGCGGTCGTCGAAGCGGGTCCCCACCGCGATCAGCAGGTCGGTGTGGTTGATCGCCATGTTGGCGTAGCCGGTGCCGTGCATCCCTGCCCACGACAGGCAGAGGTCGTGATCCTCGGGCATCGTCCCGATGCCGGGCATCGTCGTCACGACCGGGATGTCGTAGTCGATGGCGAACTGCCGGGCCACGTCGGAGGCGTCGGCTTTCACGACGCCGCCGCCGAACAGGAGGAGCGGCCTGTCGGCGGCTTCGATGACGCCGGCCGCCTCCTCGACGGCGGCGTCTTCGGCCTCGTCCTGTGGCGTGTACGTCTCCGGCGTCTGGGGCATCCCCGGTTCGCGGTCCGTCGCCCCGTTGGTGACGTCCTTGGGGAGGTCGACGAGCGTCGGCCCCGGGCGACCGGCGGACGCGAGCGCCACCGCCTCGCCGACGGTGTCGCCGACGGTGTCGGGGTCGCTCGCGAAGTAGTTGTTCTTCGTGATGGGCGCGGTGATGCCCGTCGTGTCCGTCTCCTGGAAGGCGTCGCTCCCGACCATGTGCTGGGGCACCTGCCCGGTCAGCGCGACCACCGCGTCCGAGTCCATGTTGGCGTCGGCGAGGCCCGTCACGAGGTTCGTCGCGCCGGGGCCCGACGTGGCCAGACAGACGCCCGGCCGACCGGAGACCACGTTGTACGCGTCGGCGGCGTGGGCCGCTCCCTGCTCGTGAGCCATCATCACGTGGCGAATCTCCGAGTCCCAGAGGGCGTCGTACACGGGCATGATCGCCCCGCCCTGCACGCCGAACATCACGTCGATGCCGGCGTTTTCGAGGGCGCGCACGGTCGACGTGGCGCCGGATGTCACTTGCGTCGGGCCCGACGTGGCGTCGGATTCGACCGCCGCGTCGCTCGACTCCTCCGCATCCGTCTCCGTCTCGGGTGGTTGGGTCGTGTGTTCGCTCATTGTCTGTCCGTCGGTCGCTGTCGATGTGGATAGTTCATGGTCGATGTAGCCGTCTGACTCCCTGCGTACGGTACGGTCACGTCCGAGGAGGATGAGGTGTGAGGGGCTATACAGCCCCTACAATCGGGCCGATCGAACCGTCGACGCCGCGACGACCCGCTCCTGGGTCGGCACTCGCGGTCTGACTGCGGTCGGGATCGAACCCTCGCATCGTACCCGGTGAGTGCCGCTCCGCCGATATAACTGTTTCCGTCGCGAGCGGCGAGTCGGGTCGGCCTCGGGGTCCGTGCCGTGGGAGCCACCCGCCGCTCCACGGGTGGAGCGAACGGGGGCTGCGGCATTACGCCCGGACCTCCTCCTCCCGGGTGACGTTCTCCTCGCGGGCGAAGCGTCGGAGGTCGGCCATCGTCACGCGCTGTTTGTCGGCACCGTAATCCTTGACCAGTCGCGTGACGGCCCGGACTTCCGAGTCCGTCGGATCGTAGCCGATCTCCTTCAGGCGCTTGCGCACCGAGTGAGTCCCCGTGTGCTTGCCGAGCACGAACTCGCGGGTCGCCCCCACCATCTCCGGCGTCATCACGCCCGGTTCGAACGTCGACGAGTTCTCGATGACGCCCGCGGCGTGGATGCCGCTCTCGTGGGAGAAGGCGTTGCGTCCCACGACGGGCTTGTTCGGCGGGTTGGGGATGTCGCTGTAATCCTCGACCATCCGAGACAGCTCCGTGATGCGGGTCGTGTCGATGCCGGTGTCCACGTCGTACAGCGCCTCGGAGGCCATGACGACCTCCTCGAAGGCGGCGTTGCCGGCGCGTTCGCCGATGCCGTTGACCGACACCTGCGCCTGCGCCGCGCCCGCTTCGAAGCCGGCGATGGCGTTCGCCGTCGCCAGCCCGAAGTCGTCGTGGGCGTGGACGTCCACCTGCGCGTCGGTGTTCTCACGGACCATCCGCACCAGATCCATGAAGCGCGTGGGCGTCGCCACCCCGCAGGTGTCCGGAATGTTGATCCAGTCCGTTCCCGCGTCGCTGACCGCCTCCACCACCTCGACGAGGAAGTCGTCGTCGGTGCGGGTGGCGTCCATCGGCGAGAACATACACTCCACGCCCGCCTCCTTGACGCGCTCGACCGCTGCGACCGCGCGGTCGACCGCCTCCTCGCGCGAGGCGTGCATGGAATCCTGTAGCTGTACGTCGCTCGTACTCACGAAGACGTGGACCAGTTCCACGCCCGAGTCGAGCGCCGCCTCCACGTCCTTGTCGACGACGCGGGCGAGGCCACACACCGTCGTGTCGGTGGCGTTCGAGATGTCTCGAACGGCCTCGAACTCCGCGTCGGAGTTGACCGGGAACCCCGCCTCGATGACGTGGGTGCCCATCTCGTCAAGGACTGCGGCGATGTC
>Ga0207797_1002435_pt1 | contig 12883 bp, 14 predicted proteins | sample PRCRCaboRojoPR_6_FD_187275 | JGI IMG/M metagenome (GOLD analysis project Ga0207797, IMG submission 187275) | Marine sediment microbial community from Cabo Rojo, Puerto Rico - PR CR 10% Liquid 1 (SPAdes) | ecosystem: Environmental > Aquatic > Marine > Coastal > Sediment | place: Cabo Rojo, Puerto... | reverse complement strand
TGCCGGGGCCCGTACATCGACGGTCACCGGGAGACCGGGTTCTTTCGGAACGGTGCCCACGGGATCGCTCTCAGCAGGTGGCGAGCCAGTTCTCGAAAGGGGTGGGCGAGCGAGGTCGACTCAGACGGGGACGAGCGAGGTCGACTCAGAAGGGGACCAGCGACCGGAGGCGGGCGAGGACGCTCGTCGAGACGGCCTCGCGCCGGGCCTCGAAGACGGGGTGGAGCGCGTTCAGGAGGTCCTGCCGGGAGTCGAAGGTCTCACGCTCGCACTGCTCGAGGGCAGTCTCCAGGCGCATCTCGGTGCCGCCCGCGTCGACCGGGACCCCGAGGTCGCCGTGGGCAGCCGCGAGGGAGTCGCTGTCGACCGGGAAGGAGAGGTCCGACTCCGGGAGTTCCGCGTCGAGGGCGGCGATACCGAACTCCACGACGCTCGGCTCGTCCGCGACGTCGTTCGATGGAGGCCTGACGCCCATCGTCCTGGGCATTGATTCCCCCTGCCGAAAAAGTGACGGGTCCGGTCGATTCCCGGTGGGGTCGCCGGACCCTGCCGGTCGGTTCCGTCGATGGCTGGACGGTCGCGGCTGTCCGGCGCCGTCTCCCACCCCCCGGCGGAAACACTTTCCCGCCACCCTGTCTTCGAGCGGACATGGCCGCGCCCTTCGGCTCCCTCCCCGTCGGCCACCTGAGCCGGCTGGCCGTCGTCCTCGCGCTCGGATTCGCCCTCGTCGTCCTCGCACGGATGGGCTTGCTCGCGGACTGGCGCCGGGCGCTCGCGGACCGCTTCGTCGCCGGCGTGCCATGGGGGACCGTAGTCGTCGCGGGGTGGCTCCTGTTCGTCTACTTCGTGGTCCAGGGGGCCTGGGACAACCCCTACGATCCCCTCGTCGTCCCCTTCCGCTCGTGGTCCTACCTCTATCCCGAGGGCATGTTCTTCGCACCCTTCGGCCACGGGGGGCGAGGCCACCTCGTCGGGAACCTGGTTTCGACGCTGGCCTTCGCCCCGATCGTCGAGTTCGCCTGGGGGCACTACCCCAGGACGACAGCGGCGAGCGAGCGGCGCTGGCTCGGTCGCCCGGCGGGACGGATCGCAGCCTTCGTCGCGGCGGTGTTCGTCATGGGCCTGCTCACGAGCCTGTTCGTCCCGGGCCCGCTCATCGGCTTCTCGGGAGTCGTCTTCGCCTTCGCCGGGGCGGCCCTGGTCGTGGCACCGCTGCCGGCGGTGGTCGCCATCCTCGGCTCGAACGTCCTCTCGCTCCTCTACCGGGCCTGGATCGATCCCGTGCGGATCGCGGAAGCACAGCAGCGGTTCATCGTGCCGCCCTGGGCGGACGTTGCGATCCACGGGCACGCGCTCGGGTTGCTGATCGGCATCGCGGCGGGGATCTGGCTCCTCCGGCGGACCGACGAGACACCCGATCTGGCCCACGTCTGGTTCGCGGGGCTCGTGTTCGGGGTCGCGGAGGCCCTCTGGGCGTTCTTCTGGTCGGTCGGCCCGGGCCGGTTCGCGCTGTTCCGCGGCGTCGGTTTCGCCGCCATCGTGTTCTTCTCGACGGTCGTGATCGTGGCGGTCGGCGGGAGCGAGCGACGGCTCCTTCCGGCGGGCCTCGGCCCGGAGACGGGAACCCGGTCGCGGCTCGCGGGGATCACGCGGCGTCGGGCCGCGCTGGTCCTCCTTCTGATCCCCGTCGTCGGCCTCGCCGCCGTGGCCGTCCCCTTCAACCTCGTGTCCGTCGACGACCCCACGATCGACGACGGCGTCCGGGTCGGCGACTACCGTGTCACCTACGCGGAGGACGTCCCCGACCTGAGTATTCCGCCCCTCCGCGTACCGATCCTCGACCGCGAACTCCGGGTCGAGCGGAGCGGGGTGATCGTGGTCAACGAGCGGCGGCACATCTGGGAGGCCGTCATCCAGAAAGGAGGCCTCGCCTTCCGTGGGACCGGTCGCGTCACCGTCGGTGGACTGGGCTGGCGCGAGACCGTCTACGTCAACCGGACCACCTGGACGGTCGTCGACGGCGGCGCCACCTACACCGTCTACGTCCGGCGGCCGGGCGAACCGCGGAAGCAGGTCTACATCGACGACCCGGTGGTGGTTCCGGCCGTCCTCGACGGCAAGCGGGTCTCCATCAGACCCTCCCGCGAGGGCTACCGCCTGGCGGTCTTCCGGAACGAGACGACGCTCGCGCAGGCCCCGATGCCGGGACCCGGCGAGAACGTCACGCTCTCGAACCTGACGTTCTCGCGGGAGGGCACGGGCCTCGTCGCGAGTTTCGACCGTACCCGCATCCACGTCGCGAACCTGAAACTGAAAGACCGGGAGGACTAGGACGGGCGGAGCACCGCGGGAGGACCACCGCGTGTGGACCACTCCGGGTAGACTAGCCGCGCCACTCGACGCGGAAGACCTCCGCGTCGACTGACTGACGGTCTGCCTCGTGGAAGTCGAACTGCCGTGGCAGGTCGACGGTCGCCTCGAAGGCGTGGGTCACCTCGCCGGCGTGGTCGGCGACGAAGGCCTCGACGAAGTCGGCGCTATCGGCGTTGTGGACCGAGTAGGAGACGTCGGCGATGTCGGCGGCGGTCGCGAGGAAGCCACGGTCGGCGTGCTCGTTGCCCGCCTGTGCCCCGAAGGGCGGGTTCATCACCACCGTGGTCGGCCCGTCGGGACACAGCGGGGCCCGCGTCGCGTCGGCGCGGAGCCAGGCGACCGCACTCGCCGTCCCGACTCGGCCCTCGTTCTCGCGGGCGGTCGCGAGCGGGCCCGGGTCGAGGTCGAGGCCGACGACGGCCGCCGGCCCCCTGAGCGCGGCCGCCAGCGCGAGCATCCCCGTGCCACAGCCGAGGTCGACCACGACCCGGTCCTCGACGTCGCCGTAGAGGTCGGCGGTGTGGACCAGGTGGGCCGCCAGGTCGGGCGGCGTCCGGTACTGCTCGAGGTCGGCGCGAGGGTTCTCGAAGCCCGCGACCACGCCGAGTTGCTGGGTCAGCCGGCTCTTCGTACTCATCGGGATGGAATATCCTGCACGAATACAAAAACCTGTTGCAATGCACAACAGTAATGGTCACCGTTAGGTGGCCGCCGGCAGTAGTGACGCGCGATGGCCCAGGGGATCCGCGTCGAGGTGAAGGTGGAGGATCCACCCGGGTGCACCGTGGCCGCGGCGACGGCGGCGGCCGACGCCGCGTCCTTCAGCGTCTCCCGAACTGTCAATCCGGAGTCCCCCGACCGGGTAACCGAGGAGTTCGCGATGGGGGGCGACCTCGCGGCGTGGGACGCGAGCGACGAGGCGCCGGACAGGGACAACAAGCGGGACCAGCCGACCACTCGAGACCCGAGCGAAGCCGTGACGCCGGTCTTCGAGTACGGCGACGAGACCGTCTACCGGTTCGAGCGCGAGCGGGACCGGCAGTGTCCCTGCGAGGTGATCGACGCCCACGACTGTCCGGTCTTCGACGTCCACACGCGCGGGAGCGCCCTCTACGTGACCTTCCACGCGCCGACGATGGAGCGCCTGCAGGACGTCGTCGAGGACCTGCGGGAGACCTTCCCCTCCCTGTCGGTCCAGCGACTCCTTCGCAACTCGACGGACACGCCAGGGGGGAGTCCCGTCCTCGTCGACCGCGACGTCCTGACCGACCGCCAGCGGGAGGTCCTCGAGACGGCCCACCGGATGGGCTACTTCGAGCACCCGAAGGAGGTCAACGCCGGCGAGGTGGCCGCGGCGCTGGACATCTCCTCGTCGACCTTCGCCGAGCACCTGGCGGCCGCCCAGCGGAAACTCCTCGCCGCTATCGTCGACGAGTGACCCCGGGTCGCAGCGGTCGAGCACGGACGGGAGCGGTCTGGTGCCGCAGGTCGCCCAGCCATCGAAATCCCGATCCCGAGCAACGGGAGCGTCCGCCATCGGGTCTGGGATCGGGCTCTCTAGGAACGACTCTCCCTGCCTCCCGTCCCCGGGTGCACAGCCCCAGCGGGCGGGAGAGGTGGACCGCTTTATTAGGGCCCCGGTCCACCTCGGTACCGATGGCCGACGCCGAGCAGCTCTCGTTCGTCTGCCCGGAGTGCGAGGAGCGGATCGACGTCAACCGATCGATGCGCGAGGCGCTCCTGGAGTCCGGCTGCGTCGTCTGCGGGACCGCGGTCACCTCCACGGCGTTTTCGCCACGAGAGTGACGTCGGCTTCGCCGGGACAGCTGCCGGCTCGAGAGCCGCTGGCCTCGGACCCGTCGGACCGGCTCGATCCGAAACGGCTTCCGCGAGCCAGGTCCGGGAGTGGCAGACCGAACTGCCCGGGTAGCGAACGGCCCGGGCCGACTCGATCGGGGCACTCGCCGCCCCCCTTAAACCACCCCGGAAATGACGGGTGGCAACCCGTGGTGGGCGAGCGTGAAATCTAGCCCGAAGCGCGATGGCTACCGAACCAGCGGCACCCTACCGACGAGTCCGCGAACAGCCGAGCGCGGACCCCGCTGCCCTCCTCGAGGCGCTCGACGACGAGACGTGCAGGGTCATTCTCACCACGTTGCGGGACCGCCGACTGACTGCCCAGGAGATCTCGGAGAGAACCGACGTCCCGCAGTCGACGACCTACCGGAAACTCGACATCCTGTCCGAGGCCGGGCTGGTCGAACCCTCCGTCAGGGTCGCCCCGGCCGAGAACAACCCCACGGAGTACACCACTGCCGCCGAGGGCGCCACCATCCGGCTGGATTCCGACGGCGAGTTCGAGGTCGACCTCGTCGAGGGGGACGTGGAGACGTCCCTCGCCAGGAGCGACTGAGGCCAGAGCGTGGGCCACGCTGTGGGTGTTGCGACGGGGTCGTATCGACGCGCGGGTCTCTGGGACCGGGGCCCGTGCTCTACCAGGTTCCGTGGAAGGTGTCGAACTCCAGGGCCTCGAGTGGTTTCTCTCCGATGGCGATGCGGTACTCGCCCGGCGTCAGCATCGGCTGTTTGAACTGCGGGCCGTCGTCGGTCGTGACGCGGGGACAGGCCGTGTTCACGTAGGCGTCGAGGCCGAAGTTCGTGAGCCGATCCGGCGTCACCTCGTCCATCGTGATGAGGTAGGCGTCGTCGTTCCCGTCGACGATCTCGCGGGCGGTCTCCCAGCGGCCCTGGCCGATCTTCGTGCTGAAGATGACCCCCCAGGTCTCGGCGTCCATGGCCGCATGCACGGCGGCGTACCGCTGGCGGACGAACCGCTCGGCGTCTGCCACCTCGACGACGTTGTTCACGGGATCGGCGATCACGACGTGCTTGTCGGGGTGTTCCATCGCGAGGCCGAGCGGGTGGAACTTCCCGCCGCCGACGTAGAGCACCTGGTCGGCGTCGACGTCGGCGGAGGCGTAGTTACAGCCCAGGACCTGCCCCTCGTGGGTGAGGCGCTCGTCGCCGCGGCGGGTGTGAACCGCGTAGCCGCGGTCCTCGAGGAACGCCCGCATCTCGTCGAACTTGTTCATGTGCTGGGCGGTCGTGACGAGGCCGACGTCGGGGTCCACCTCGGGGACGTCGATCTCGTCCTCGAGGGCACGCTCCACGATGGGGCGGACCTCGACGTTCGAGAAGAGGGGGACGTAGATGATCTGTCCCGACTCCTTCATCGGCGAGTGGCCGAAGTGGACGAAGACGTCCGTGCGGCGCATGAGTTCGGTGTCGAGGTCGCAGGCGCCGTAACAGGGCTGACCCGAGATGGTGACCGCGACGTCGTCGGGCAGGCGCTGGCGGAGGTCGTCGGCGACGCCCGGGCTCCGGCGCTTGAGACCCTCGGGGAACTGCAGGCCGACGAGGTCGGCGTCCCGCTCGGCGACGGCCGCTGCGATCCGCTCGAGTTCGTAGTCCCACTCGCGGTCGTGCTTGAGGGACATCCCGGTGTCGCGGAGGTCGCCCGCGGGCCGGTCGTCTGCCTGGCGACTCATTGGGCCGGAGTATCCGCTCGCCGCGTATAACGACGGCGTTTCGGGGTCGCTGCTCGTCGACGGACGGGGCGAGGTCCCCGCCAAGTCCGAGGCCGGCGGTCAATCACGCAATGCGACGTACCCGGCACGGAGCATGAACAGCGCGTCCTTGAGGAGGTAGGCCGGGAGACCCCGGACGGACCTGGCGAGTGCCCGGTCCAGGGCGGCCCTCGCGTCGGTCGCGAGCGGTTCGCCGTGGCCGACGAGGACTCGCTCGACGTGGCGGTCCGAGAGCGCGGCCCGCGGCGGTTGCAGCCTGGCGTAGGGACCGACGGCCAGTCGCTCCCCCCATCCGGTCGTCCGGTCGCTGGTCACGAGGACCTCCGTCGCGACCAGCGTCCCGGACTCGGGATCGTGGAGGACCGACTCGGACCAGGGGACGCCGTCCAGGACGGGGATCGCCCGGAACGACGTGCCCGGGAGGGTCCCGGTGAAGACGGACACTCGGGCGTCGAGCGTCGGTCCCAGGGTCGCGATTCGCTCGGGCAGGAAGATCGGGACGTCGTGCCGAGTCGCGATGGTCTCGGCGTCCCGCCGGTGGAGTTCGGCGAGCACGACCACGCCAGCGACCTGGCCGAGGTCCTCGAGGATGTCGTCGAGCCCCGCGGCGTCGATCGGTTCGACCAGCCAGACGTCACCCTCGGCAGGCTCGGGCGCGGTGGTAGCGAGGGACCGGTCGTCACCGATCACGAGGGCGTGGCTCGCCCGGCGCATCGTCTCTCCGGGGTGTGCGAACCACGTGACGCCGCCCGGCCAGCGATGGACCTCCGGGGACGCTCCGGGGCCGTACTCTTTGATGGGCATCGGGTCAGTCCCCTCCTGGCGGTCGCCCGTCCGTCCCCTCGGGTCGCCCGTCCGTCCCCTCGTTCTCTGGGGTGGGGAGCACTCGCCACGGTCGCGGGACGAACATGGGGACCTGGCTCCGGTATCTCCGGTAACGGTCGCCGAAGGCCCGGACGAGGTCGCGTTCCTCGAACCAGACGCCGGCCAGCACGTAGGCCGTCATCCCGGAGGCGAACACGAGGTGACCGACGGTCATGTGCGGCGTCACCCAGAACGCGAGGATGAAGCCCGTCATGATCGGGTGGCGGAGGTACCGGTACAGCGTCGGGGTCTGGAAGTCGAGCGGTGCCGGCTCCCGACCTTCGACGTAGGCCTCGACCTGGCGGAGTCCCATGAGGTCGTCCTTGTCGATGGCGTAGACGCCGGCGAACACGAGGAGCCAGCCACCGACGAATCCCGCCCAGAGGAGCGTTGCGGCCAGGCCGTGGACCTCCCAGACCGTCCGCGGAAGTGGGACCCACAGTGCCATCGTCACCAGCAACGCAAGACTCGCGAGCAGGACGTACGTACTCCGCTCGATGGGTCGGGGGACGAGTCTCGTCCATCGTGCCTTGAACCACGGTCTCGCCATGAGGCTGTGCTGGACCGCGAACAGTCCGAGCAGGCCGACGTCGACCAGGAGGGCCGAACCGAGCGACCGTCCCGACCCGGAATCGATGGACAGTGGAAGGCCGACGTTCGCGAGGAATCCGACGGTGGTCGCGATGGCCGCGAGTGCGAGGAGGTACGCGGTCCACCCGTAGGCTGTGACAGCCAGGGTAGGGCGGTCGTCTCGGGACGTCACGTCGGTCGACCTCCCGTCGTGGCAGTGGCCCTTCCCGGCCGCGATCGCCGGACCCGGTTCTCGTTGGGGCGAACGCTGGCATGCCGATTCGATACGGTGGATTGGTGCATCCTTCGTGACATGGTGTATTGGTGGTCGTGGTGGTGGTGGTGGCGGTGTGGTGGTGGCGGTGGTGGCAGTTGTGGCAGTTGTGGCAGTTGTGGCAGTTGTAGCAGTTGTGACAGTGGTGGTCGGGGCGCGATGGCGACGATCGGACCACCCCACCCGTTCGGTGGCGTCGTGGACGGCTACCGGGCGGGGCACGATAGCAATTCGCGGTGCATGCTATTCACCCCGTGAATATTCTACCAGCTCGCCCTCATCCGAGAAAGCGGGTCGGCCACGTCGGGTTGAGACGCCCGGTCAGGGCTCGAAGCTCGCGGGCGTCAGTCGGTCTGCTTCGAGGAGATACTCGTCGATGGTGGCCTCGGCCCAGGCACGAACAGCCTCGTCGGTGGTCCGGACTTCGGCGTTGGGAGCGCCGTGGCCGCCGGTGAGACAGAGGTTGACGGTGTCGTCGGTGACGACGACGTTGAAGGGCACCCGGCCGTCGTAGCAGTAGAACTCCATCCGACCGGAATCGATGGCTGCCGCGGCGACTTCCGCGAGGTCCGGGTCCCCGCGGAGGTACTCGCGGACCTCGGGCCCGAACACCCAGCACCCTGCAGGCGCATCCGCCGGCGAGGCTCCCAGCTGGACGTCGAGGAGCGAGCGAGTGATCCCGTGGGAGAGCGAGCGAACGTGACTCGCGTCACGGAGCTCGCTGGCGAGACTCTCGATCGGCGCCTCGACGGCGGCTTCGGAGGGGGTGACGATGTCGGCGGACGCCAGGCGATCGAGGTCGAATCCGAAGCCTTCCGTCGGAAACCACTGGACGATCGGCTCGAGCCGACTGGCGGTTTCCATCTGTTCGAGGAACGTCGCGAGGCTCCGGCACACGAACGAACCGAGTTCGGTCGCGCGGTACGTCCGTCCCTCGTGGGTCACCCAGCCCCGGTCCTCGAACTCGGAGAGCGTCCGACTCGTCGTCGGCTGGGAGATGTCGAGGCGGTCCCGGAGATCGCGCCGATCGCGCGGCTCGGCTGCCAGGAGTTCCAGGACCCGGAGTCTGGTGTCCGATCCCGTGAGGTATCGGACGGTGTCGAACGCCGGCCGGTCCTCCGCTGGCGGGGTGTCCATGGGTGTGGCCCTCGACAACGAGTGACGAGGATATGTGTCTATCGCCCGGTCCGGATCGGCGGCTGGATGGCCGGTTGTCGGATCCGACCGTTGATTCGACGTGACGATGGGTGGACGTCTCGAGCGGCCACCCGACGAGGCCCGGGAACCCGACGGCCGACGGATTACCGCCTGGCCGGGTCGACTGGCCATCGGCAGGGGCAGGGCCGACGGGACGGTGGACGTGGACGACGTCTGCCGGTCGACCTGCCCATGGTGGTCCCCGTCTCGCGGGTGTCCTTCTCGTCCGACCAGCAAGCCTTTGGCCCGCCGGACCGAACCCGGGTCCAATGAGCGTGGACACCGACGCGACCGCAACGGAGGCCGACGACGCCGAGACCCTCGCCCGGGACCTCGGCGAGGCGATTACCGACCTCCCCGTCTACGAGCGCTTCGAGGAGGCCAAGGCTGCCGTCGAGGCCGACGAGGAGGCCCAGGCCGCCATCAGGGAGTTCGAGCAGCTCCGGGAGGAGTACGCCCTGGCCCGCCAGACCGGGCAGGCCGAGGACGCCGACCTCCGGCAACTCCAGGCGGCCCAGGAAGACCTCCACGAGATCCCGGTCATGCGGGAGTTCCTCCAGGTCCAGAACGAACTCGAGTTGCGCCTCCAGGCGCTGAACGCAGAAATCTCCGCCCCCCTCCACGTCGACTTCGGCGAGAAGGCCGGCGGCTGCTGCCAGGACTGATCCGAACGGGGTTGTGGGGTCGCGGGCCCTTCGGTCGTTTTTCGGTGCGGCCAGCACGCTCCAGTCACGACGCCCCCCGCTCCCCCACCCTCAGCCGTCGGCCTCGGTCGACGCGAACCCCGTCACCACTTTCGAGCCGTCCTGGGGGCCCTCGAGTGCCAGCGAGAGCCGCTCGTAGTACATCCGGTGACGGCCGCTCCCGTCGACGTTCGCCCCGGTGTGGACCAGATCGATCGTGACCGCGGCGTCGGCCGGTGCCTCGTAGGCGAGGGTGACCGAGGCGTCGAAGTCGTAGCAGGTCTGCCCGGGATCGGGCGCCGCGAGGTTCGGACAGGGACGCTCGCGGCGCCCGTCGACCGGCGCGAGCGTCGGTTCCTGGCCGAAGGGATCCCCGGTGTCGATCGCGTCTCCGGTCGGGACGGTGACGCCGAACTGGTAGGTCGAGTACTGTCGGCCGTCCGGCCTGGCCGCCGCCGGGACCGCGGTCGCCTCCAGTCGGAGGACCGGGCCGGAGTCGGTTTCGAGCACCGTGGCTCGCCAGCCGTCGGGCACGGTCGCGTTCCCGTCGCGGACGGCCTCGGCGACGGGGGCAGTTCCGTCGGCGGCTGCGGGCAGTGGCAACAGGAGCGAGAGGTTCGTCAGCGCCGCGTCGGTCCCGAGCGTCACCGAGTAGGCGTACGTGCTCTCCGCCGGCGCCGGCGGACCGATCAGCGACGACGCGATCAGGACGGCGAAGGCCACCGTGACGAGCACGGCGACCGCGACGATGGTGGTACGGGAGGGTTTCATTGGGATCGGATCAGACCCTGGCACGCGTCCTCGCGGCTGTCTACTCGTGTCCGCCGTCCGAGCGCCAGCCTGAAGAGCGCCCGTGACTGTTCCCGCCGGGCGGGACCGGTGACCGGAATCGCCCGCGCCCTCGACACCCCGTGGGCTGCTCGCTCGCGCGAAAGGCGGTTCAGACCGTCTCGTAGGGCCCGAGTCGCGTCCCGTCGAGCAACCAGGCGTCCCCGTCGGCGAGACCCGCCGGGAGGAAGGGTGCGAGGAACTCCTGGCCGCGGACGTTGATCCAGGTGCCCCCGGAGAGGTCGTTGAAGGCCGGGAAGACGACCAGTTCGTCCCCGACGGGGAGGTCCTCCTCGCCGTGGTAGGCCCGGAAGGGCGCGGGGTCGAGGGGGCCGCGGAGCCAGACCCGCTCCAGGCGGTAGCCCCCGACCTCGTCCTCCAGGCGGACGACGGGGTGTTCGTGGCCGACGCAGACGACGTCGGCGGCGAGGACGGCCGGACTCGGCCAGGTGTGGCCGTGGGCGAACCCGACGTCGCCGAGCCGCGTCCCGTCGCTGGCCGTGATCTCGAGGTCCAGGCCCAGGTCCGCCGCGAGTCCCTCGACGTCGCCGTCGTGGTTCCCCTTGACGAGCGTCACCGGAACCCGGTCTGTCACGGCGGCGAGGAGGTCGGCGATTTCCTCGCGTTCCTCCCGCCAGGGGTCGCCGATGTCGTGGCCGAGGTCGCCGAGGACCACGAGGCGGTCGGGATCCGTCCGCCCGACGAGGTCGAGGAGGTGCTCGCGCCGGTCGGCGGCCCGACTGTCGAGTTCCACGCCCTCCCGCCGGAGCCCGAGTTCGATGCCGGCGTGGTAGTCGGCGACGACGAGGGCACGCTCGTCGCCCAGGTCGGCCAGGGCGGCGGGCTCGTCGGGGACCGGCTCGACGGCCATCAGATGGCCTGGAGGGTGTCGTCGTCGGGCTCGTAGCAGCGGCCGTCCATCAGCGCCTGCTGGATCGCGTCCTCGACGGCCGCCTCGTCGGCCCCGGTCCGGTCGACGGTCGCCTCGACCACGGCCCCTCGGGCAGCGCCGCTGCCCTCGTCCAGGTCACCCATTACCTCGACGGCCACGTCCTCGAGGTCGGCCTCGGGAGCGCCGCCCTCCGCGGCGTCGGTCGTCTCGTCCGCGGGGGTCGCCCCGGAATCTGCCTCGCCGGCCGCGCCGTCGTCGGTGGTCGTCCGCTCCGCCGATTCGCTCGTCGCAGCCTCGGCTGCGGCCGATTCCGGAGCGCCGGGCGCTGATTCGGCTGCCGCCCCCTCGGCGGCGTCGTCCGGATCGGGCGTCTCGATGTCAGCCTCGCCAGGCTCGTCGACCTCGGTCCCGCTCTGGAACTCCGTGCCGTACTCGGCCTCGATCTCTTCGCGTTCTTCCTCGTCGAGGTCGTACTCGCCGGGCTCGAAGTCGCCGACGTCCGCCTCGGTCCCAGCCGGCGCGTCCCCTGTCTCGGCCGTCGCCGTGTCTGGGTCTCCGGTCGTCGACGTCGACCCTGTGGCCTCGCCGGGGGCCGACTCCACCCCTCCCGCGGAATCGTCCTGGCTCGTCGACTCTTCCTCGGGAGTCGCCTCCAGGGTGGGCTCTTCGTCCGGGACGTCCTCGTCGGCGTCGACCGACTCACCTGCCTCCGAGTCGGACCGGGCAGACCCGGTCGAGTCGGCCACGGCGGTGGATTCGGCTCCCGTCGCGGCCGAGGCACTCTCCGTCGTCGGTCCGGTCTCCGCTTCGGGCTCCTCCGTCGCGAGATCCGCCATCGACTCGGGGACCTCGAACCGCCGCGGCGCGACGGGCAGGTCCCGCTCGACTGTGGCGTCCGGCGCGAGGGTCCGAGCCCCGACCTCGTCGATCTCGCCGGCGACGAGGCGGGCGGCGTCGAGGGCCACGTCGGCCAGCGAGGCGAGGTAGCCCGCCGTGGTGCCGTAGTGCTCGATGGCGAGCGGGATGCCACTCGCCAGGGACTGGTCGACGTCGTTGGCCGCGAGAACGGCCTCGAGGGCGTCGCCGCGCTGGTCGAGCGCGAGGGCCCCGGCGGCGGTGCGGACGCGGTCGACGGTCGCCTCCGCAGCCGCCATCGTCCAGCGATCCCGCGTCGTGGCGTCGACCTCGTTGATCGCCTCGGGCCGGACCGACGTGTAGATCACGTCGGCGTCGTCGGGCTGGAAGGTCCTGGCCTTGCCGGTCATCGCGACGAAGGTGGGCGGCTCGGCGCGCTCGAGGAACGCCCGCTCGTCGGGCTGGTACTGCCCGGCATAACAGACGAACGCGCCCGTCGGGTCGACGACGCGGGCCCGGAGCACGCCGTCGCTGACCGGTTCGACCTCCGTGAGGACGCCGACGACGAACAGGCGGTTGACACGCGCACCCGAGGGGGTCACGACGTAGTTCGGGGCCCGCTCCTCGTCGCTCTCGGAGTACTCGAAGTCCGCGTCGTCGAACTCGGCGGCGAAGAGCCGGTAGGCGACCTCCCGTCGCCCGGGACCCCCATCGGACCCGCTTTCGGACTCGCTCATTCGGCCACCTCCGCGAGGAACTC
>Ga0207797_1002434_pt1 | contig 12884 bp, 10 predicted proteins | sample PRCRCaboRojoPR_6_FD_187275 | JGI IMG/M metagenome (GOLD analysis project Ga0207797, IMG submission 187275) | Marine sediment microbial community from Cabo Rojo, Puerto Rico - PR CR 10% Liquid 1 (SPAdes) | ecosystem: Environmental > Aquatic > Marine > Coastal > Sediment | place: Cabo Rojo, Puerto... | reverse complement strand
GCCGGCCGTCTCGTTCGGCCCGATCGACATGCGCTTCTGCAGGATGATGGTGCCGGTATCGACCTTCGCGCGCAGGAAAAACGTCGTGACGCCGGTCTCGGTCTCGCCGTTCATGATCGCCCAGTTGATGGGGGCGGCGCCGCGGTACTTGGGCAACAGCGACCCGTGCAAGTTGAACGCCCCTTGCGACGCCGCCTCGAACACCTTCGGCGGCAAAATCTTGAACGCCACCACGACGATCACATCTGGCGACAGATCCGCAACGTCCTGCGCAAAGGCGTCGCTCTTGACGTCCTCGGGCTGGAGAATAGTGTCGATCCCGGCGTCCTGCGCGGCGGTCTTCACGGGCGTAGGGGTTACCTCCTGTCCCCGTCCGCGCGGACGGTCCGGGCCCGTCACGACGGCCTCCGGGCGGTACCCGGCCTCCACGAGTTTTGTAAGCGAGGGCACCGCAAACTCTGGCGTGCCCATGAACACAATCCGCATAACGCCTCCACTCTGTTCAAGTACTTGCTGGCTCCATGTGTCGGGCCTTGTCCATGTGTCAGGCTTCGAGGGGCGGGGCGCACCACGTTGAGGATCCGGGGGGATTGGTGGCCTCGCGGCCCTCGAACCGTCTTCTTGCTACGTGAGCCGCATCGTCGCCACGATATCGTCGCCACGATCAGGCGTCGACGCCCTTGAAGAGACCTTCGACAAACCCTTTCCGGTCGAAGACCTGCAGGTCGTCAATGTCCTCGCCGACGCCGATGTACTTGACGGGCACGCCGAACTCGTGCGACACGCCGATGACGACGCCGCCCTTCGCGGTGCCGTCCAGCTTCGTGAGAACCAGGCCGGTGACGTCGACGCTCTCGGTAAACTCCTCGGCCTGGCGGAGGGCGTTTTGCCCGGTCGAGGCGTCGAGGACGAGCAGGACCTCGTGCGGCGCGCTGTCGATCTTGCGTCCCATCACGCGCTTCATCTTCGCCAGCTCGTCCATCAGCCCGCCCTTCGTGTGCAGGCGACCGGCGGTGTCGATGATGACGACGTCGGAGTCGCGCGCCTCGGCGGCCTCGATCGTGTCGTAGGAGACAGCGGCGGGATCGGCCCCGTGCTTCTGCTTGATGATGGGCACGCCGGCGCGGTCGGCCCACACCTCAAGCTGCTCGATGGCGGCGGCGCGAAACGTGTCGGCGGCGCCTACGAGCACGTCCTTGCCGGCCTGCTTGTAGCGGTACGCCATCTTTCCGATGGTCGTCGTCTTGCCCACGCCGTTCACGCCCACGACCATGATGACGTGCGGCTGGTTGGGCAGCGGCGCATCGAAGTCGGCCGGGCGTTCGTCCTCGTCCTCCAGCATCATGCGCGCAATCTCGTCCCGGATGAGCGTGTTCAGTTCGCTCGTGGACACGTACTGGTCCTCCGACACGCGCGCCTCGATGTGATCGATGATGTCGAGCGTCGTGTTGACGCCCACATCGCTCGTGACGAGGATCTCTTCCAACTCATCCAGCACTTCGGCATCGACCGTGTCCTTGCCACGGATCATGCGGTCGATCTTGCCGAAGAAGCTGTCGCGGGTCTTGTCGAGCCCTTCTTCGAGCTTCTCCTGCTCCTGCTCGTCGTTGCGATTGATGAAGCGGTCGAGGATGCCCATAGGCAATACAAAAGCGGTGGATTCGGAGTCGAAGAACAGCCGGTCCTCAGCGCTGTGCGTTCGCGATGGAGGCGGCCTGCACCGACGCGTCGGCCTCGTCCTCGCCGGCGGCCGCGCCGTCGGGGGCGTCGGCGTCGGCGAGCGGCTGCGGGGGCGGCGTGCGCCGGGCGGCGTTAAGCGAGCGGATCACGTACATCAGGAAGGAGAACACAAGCAGCCCGGCCGCCATCCAGAGGCATGCGTTGAAGACCGGGGGATCGGCCTTGAGGACGGCAGCGAGAATCGTGAGCGCGAGCCACATCGTTGCGGCCTTGCCGGCCCAGGCGCTCATCACGATCTGGCCGGAGCGCCGGGCGATGAGCATCCCCCCTGCCAGAATGATCGCGTCCCGCCCGATGACGAGCCCAAAAAACCAGAGCGGCAGATGCGGATCCGCGGCACGAAACGTGAGCGCCGTGACGGTCATCACCGCGGCAAACTTGTCGGCGATGGGATCGATGACCTTGCCCCAGTCGGAAATCGTGCGGGTCCATCGCGCCACGCGGCCGTCGAGCCAGTCCGTAAAAATGGCCAGCACGACGAGGCCCAGCAGCCACTCGACCGATCCGTCCACCCACAGAAGCCAGGTGATGGGAACCACCAGGACGAGCCGGCTGAGGCTGAGGGCGTTCGGGATCGTCCAGAAGCGCCCGAGGTCGGGACCGGAAGGAAAGAGGGAACTCATGACATCCGCCGCACTGCGGTCGTGGGGTGCTACGTTGGTCGGGAATCGTACAACATACCACATCTTTCGTTGCACGCCAGCTCCGGCGGTCGTGCGGCCCCGTAATCCACGGGGATTTTGCCTGCTGTCGCACGGTGCTCGCCTCGCGATTCCGGTCTTGGATCCGTTTACCAACCGATGGAAGCGGCATTTAGGGGGCGACGACTCGAATCCGAAGGGATCCTTCCAAACAAGTGCCGGCCTGCATCATTCCTCTGGTTTTCCCACGTGCGGGTGTGCAACCAGCCTTGCATCATTGCAATCGTTGCACGCAGTTCCCATCTTCAATGTCAAAAGACGTTTTTCTGCGACCCAGGAGGTGCGTCTTGTAGCACCCCTTCGCTTCTCGGCAGAGTGCATCTCGTTCCCGACCTTCATTCAACTCCCCCCGATGGAACCGAGGACTTCGAGTCGGCCCCATCGAACACCGAATCGGCCTGGGGCAGCGGGACCCTCCAGCCGCAACTGCGAGGCCCGGACGCGGAGGCGCGGCCCGACGCGTTTGCCCTGGGAGGCAGCACGCCGCATCCTGTGCGAGGAACGGCCCTTCTCCGCTACGCCCTGCCGGAGGCCGCGGAGGTGGACATCACCCTCTACGACGTGATGGGCCGGGTGGTGCGGCGTCTGGTAAGCGGGTCAAGGCCCGCCGGGTTCCACCAGGTGTCGGTCGACGCCTCAGGCCTGCCGAGCGGCGTTTACTTCTGTCGGATGCAGGCCGGCTCGTTCACCGAAACGCGGCGGCTGGTGCTGGTCAAATAATACGGGATCCATTTCGTCATGCAGACCTCGAATGCAGCAATCTTTCCGGTGATGGTCATGAAAACATTCTGGTCTCGACTCCTGCTGGTCGTTTTCCTCAGCGTCTTTCTCATCGTACAAGCTGGTTGCGAGATGGCAGGAACCACCACGGAGACCGAGCCGGCCGACAAGGCGGATACGCTCGGGCCGATAGACACCCTGCTGGTTGGCCCAACGTGGCAGTTTGTGGCCTTCGAAGAGACAGACGGGGACACAGCCGAAGTGCGACCGCAGTGCAAGCGGCTGCGAGAGTGGTCGTGGCCCACCCCTCCGTTTTTCCATTCCGCCAACTTCCAGACGACCCCCGCCGACTCCGCGCGAACCCATTCAGAGGGCGGATGTTTTTCGTCTCAGAGCGAATTCCGCTGCATGAGGGTGTACGGCGAGCGCAACGAAGCTTTCCTTACCTATCAACTGGACATGGAGAATTCGGTGGGGGGCGGTGCGCTCGGTATCCAGTTCCAGGTCCACACAGCGGTGAATGTGCCGGACGATTCGAAGGAACCGGAATTTTTCGACGCGCTGGAGGCGGCCACACGCTACAATGTCGACGGCGACCGGCTGCGCGTCTCGTACGGCGAGGGCAAGGCACTGCTCTTCGCGGACGCCGAGACGTTTTGCAACGAATGAGAGACGGGGAATTCGACCTCGCTCGTCAGATCCAGACAATGGGATGGGCTGGCTCTGCCTCTCCTCTTGCCGTAGGTGGCGCTTTCGGGACGCACTCCGTAGGTTGCGAGCCAACCCGGTGATCCTTGATTCACCGTGCAACCGTTCCCTTCCAAACAGTATCGCCGCCCCCTGCCCGGTGACATGAACGCTTACTGGTTGGTTTTCAGCGTACTGCTTGTCCTCCTCACAACTGCCTCCGTCGGTCCGCCAGCGTTCGCCCAGTCCAGCGACCTCGGCGCGTTCGAAGGCCATACGGACGTGGGCGACGTGCAAACACCGGGCGGGGCGCGCTACGACGCCGGCATGCAGTCGTACGTTCTGCAGAGCCCGACCTCAGGCGATGCCTCTGCGCAGTTGCCCATCCACGTCGCGTGGAGACGCGTGACGGGTGACGTCATCCTTCGCGCCCGCCTCGACGCGAAACGGGCCGGTTCGTCCCCGACGGTGGGCTGGACCGTCCGTTCCAGCCTCGATCCCGACGCACCGTACGTCGAGCTTGCTGTGCGGAGTGACGGGTCCGCGGTGATGCGTTATCGCCTGCCGTCGGGGGGCTCCCGAGAGATCGCTTCGCCCGTCACGGTGCCGGACGTGCTCCAGCTCGCGCGAAGCGGCGACACGTTCGAAATGGCGGTGGCCCGGTTCGGCGATCCGTTCACCCGGAGTGAGGCGTACGGCGTGCCGCTCGGCGACACGGTGTACGTCGGGCTGTTCGTCGGCCCGTCGGCCCAGGAGGAGAAGACGGCGCGGTTCCGCAATGTGCGCATCGTGCGCCCGGCGCCGGACGACCTGACGCCGTACGAGGACTTCCTCGGGAGCAACCTCGAACTCCTCGACGGGGCCAGCGGGCACCGGGAGATCGTCCTCCGATCGACCGAATCGCTGCAGGCGCCCAACTGGACGCCGGACGACGAGGCTCTCATCTACAACAGCAACGGGCTTCTCTACCGGTTCGATCTCGAAACGAAGACCCCGAAGGAGATCGATACGGGCTTCGCGGACGCCAACAATAACGACCACGTCTTGTCGTTCGACGGCACGCAACTGGGCATCAGCCATCACGCGGAGGCGCACGACGGCGCCTCCATCATTTACACGGTGCCCGTCGAGGGCGGAACGCCAACGCAGGTGACGCCAAACGGTCCGTCGTATCTGCACGGCTGGTCGCCGGACGGCCGGTTCCTGACGTACACCGGCGAGCGCGACGGCGCGTTTGACATCTACAAGATCCCCGTCGACGGCGGCGACGAGATTCAACTCACCGACACGCCGGGCCTTGACGATGGCTCCGAGTACACACCGGACGGCGACCACATCTACTTCAACTCGCTGCGCTCCGGCTCGATGGAGATTTGGCGGATGCGCCCGGACGGGAGCAGCAAGGAGCAACTCACCAGCGACCGCTTCAACAACTGGTTTCCGCACATCTCGCCCGATGGCGCGTCGGTCGTCTTCCTCTCCTACCGCCCGTCTGTGCCGCCCGGTGCTCATCCATTCTACAAGGAGGTCTACCTGCGCCGGATGCCAGCGAGCGGGGGCAATCCAGAGGTCATCGCCTATCTCTATGGCGGGCAGGGCACCATCAACGTCCCGTCCTGGTCGCCCGACAGCGAGCGCGTCGCCTTCATCAGCAACACGGGAATGTGAATCCGCTTCGCTGATGATTGGAGGAATGGACGGCTGGGGGATTGGAGGCAATTTCCCCCATTCGTCCGCCCTCAAATCCGTCACTCGGATTGCGAAACCTCGAACGGAATGGCGCGGTGCGCCGTCTCGCCGGTGACCTTGTCGGTGACGCGGACGATGATCGTGAGGGTCTGGGCCTGCTCCCAGTCGCTGAGGTCCAGTTCCAGATACTCCCGCGTCGTTCGCCCCGACCCCGCGCCCGCCGTGGTCGTAGCAGTCGTCTTGGTCTCGTCGCCGCCGAACAAGCCGGCGAGCCCGCCCTGGGGCACCGTTCGCTTCACGGCGTACTCGACAGTGTAGCGCGTTCGGTCGGTGTCGTCATACGCGAGGTTGTACACCTCGAAGTAGAGCCCCAGGGGGGTCTCGGGGTCCAGCGTCTTGAACGGATACGGACGCCCAATCACGCCGTCCTCCGCGAAGAGGGGACCGTCCACCGTCTCGGGCGAAACGGGCACGAGGTCGCTCATGGTCAGCGTGGTGCCGTCGGCGGGGAGAGCCGCCAGCGAATCCAGCCACTGCACGCTCGACTGCGCCCGCAGCGCCGTCCCCGGATCCTCGCGTCGCGGGAAAACGATCTGGTCCCACTGCAGCGAGAGGTGGGCGGCCCGCAGGGCCTTCGGAAACTTCATCGAGAACACGGGCGCCTCGGAAAGCGCCTCCCAGTCGTCGTGGCCAATGAGTTCATGCTCGCTGCGCGCGCGGCCCTGCGAGCGGTAGTCCTTGTCGTAGCGGCGCGCGGTGATGCGCACGTGATGCCGCCGTGCTCCGTCGTAGCCCGCCTGGGCGAGTTGTTCGTCGACCGTCGGCGTTGAGAGGCGGCCCGGGGGCACGCTCCAGTACACCTCGACGCGGGTCGACCCGTCGTCGTTGCGGAAGCGAGCCGTACGCGCGGCGACGTCCAGCAGCCCCTCCCGTGCGGCCGTCGTGGAACGAGCGGTTGGGAGCTCGCGCTCGCGCATCTTCGACACCTCCTGCTGGACGCGACGAGCCCGCCGATAGAGCGGCTTGGTCGCCTGCGCGTACCGGTCGGTGCCGCTCATCGGGTCGAAGTTGTTGTCGGCCAGGCGCGTGACGGTCGTGCGGAGCACGTTGGCCTGTTGCTTCAACGCGTTCACCTTGTCTTCAACCTCGTTGTAGAGGGTTCCGTACTCCGGAATGCGCGGTACGAACACGTCGTAAAAGTCGCGGAGCGCCAGCACAGTCAGGGCCCCGGTCCCGCTCATGTCGTTCCGCAGCGCGCTCGGAAGCAGGTCAACCACGCCGCCAACCTGGTACCGGCCGCTCTTCTTGACAAACACGAAGTGGCTGTGGTCCCCAAATCCCTGGTAGCGCCAGTACTCGTTCTTCGGAATGAAGTGGGCGTCGGTCGATACGCTCTTGGCAAGGCTTTGACTCCGGAGCATTCGGCGCTCGTCCGGCGCGCCGAGGCGGACGAACACCTTGCCCCGGTCGTCGAACCCGAGGAAGGTATCGGCCGAGAAGGTGGCTTCGGCCTCCACGACGCGGTCGAGGTGCTCGATGACACGCTCGTTGCGCTTTGTCGCCGGGCGCGGATCCTGACGACGCCACCACGCCGCGATCGTCTCGCCGGCTCCTGCGCGCAAGGTCTCTTCTCCATCGATGAAAGCATCTGGGTCGGGCGTGACACGGTGACGCATCGAGTCGGGCGCCACCAGCAGCATCTGCGCAACGTGGCGATGCAGTTGTGCCCGCTCTCTCGGGCGGAGCGGTCGCGCGTCGGTGCCGAGGGCCTGCTCCATGAGTCGAATGTACGCGGCGGCCGCCGGCGCCTTCTCGCGGTCGATGCCCTGCCGAAAGACGGTGCGCACGTACGCGTCGAACAGCGACACGTCGATGCGCTCGCGGGCGGCAAGGGCGTTCACCCCCGACCGCCACGCCCGGTGCGCCTGGACCGAGTCGCGCTGGGCCGCGTAGGCCTGGCCCAGCCAGAAGGCCGCCGTCCCTCGGCTTTTCTGTCGGAACCCGGGCCGCTGCGTCGTGAGCGGACGCAGAATCCGCACGACCGACGCGTGCTCGCCCTGCTCCATCGCCGCATGAGCAATCGCCAGGCGGTTGGACGCGGGCAGTTGCAGGTCGTACGGCTGTGCAACGGCCATGGAGACACTGCCGATGCAGAGACAGCCCAGAAGCCACCCCCCAAGGACACGAACGATGCGCGGACAGAAAGACATGGTTGCCTCTTGATCGTACCAATTCCGCAACCGCACCGCGTGCGGTGCCGTTCAGCGCAAGCCCGGGCGAAGCCTCCTTCGCGCCTTCACAGACTCACGCTTGAAATCGGCTCTGCCCGGCTTCCGTTCCCGTCTCCGGCGGAAAAGGCCCGCTCCATCCCGATTCAATCGTCACAACCCCGCTACGTCCGCCCTGCACCGACCGTGAATTAGAGCGCAGCCGTCAGCCGCTCGATGGCGGCCCCGGTGTTGACCTCTTCGGTCAGATCGAAGGCCGAGATGTACTCGTCCTCCACCTCCAGAACCGGATTGCCCAGCAGATACGCCAGGTCGTCGGCATCGATGCCGCCGTCGAGAAAGGCCCGGCCGGCTGCGGTGTCCTCCGGTGCGATGCTCGCCCCGGCGTCGTGGTCGCTCACGAAGCGAATCGTTTCGACGAGTCCTTCGAGGGGCCCGGCCGACAGGTGCACCCCGTTGCTTCCCTGGTCGACCGGCGGCAGACCGAGGGCGTCCTGCTGCTCCAACAGCGTACGGCGGATGCTTCCCTCGGGCGCCGCCTGCGGATCGGTGGCGCCGATCATGTCGCCGCGCAGGGCCTCCCAGTCCGCATCCGATTGCACGGTGAGCACGACGATCGAAGCCCCGAGCTGGGTGAAGTGCTCGATCTGGTAGGGATGGAAGCCGTTGAGCAGGTAGATCGTGTCGTCGAAGACGCGCACCGGCGCGCAGTAGGTGCCGCTCGCCAGCCGATCGGCCTCGACGTTGTCCCACAGCACGTTCAGGCTCCCATCGGTGAAGGCCTCGTAGCGCTGCAGGAACTCGAACGCCCCGAGCACGGTCGCGTCCTCCACGGCGATGCCGTATGTATCCGCAAAGGTCTGTGTGGCCTCTTCCGAAAGCGCATCGGCCCCGTCGCGGGCCATCTCGTTGATGACGCCGTAGTGCTGCGCGATCAGGTCGTGCGCCTCCAGGAAGCCGGCGCCAAGAATCTTGGCGCCGGTCACGACCACGCCGTAGTCGTCGAACGCATCGGCGCTGATGTCGAGCACCGCGTTGAGCGTATCGGCCCCGCTCATCGTCACCTCCGGCTTGACGAAGAACAAGAGTTCGTTGCGGTAGTCGTCGGACGGCTGGTAGGGCAAAACGTCGCGAGAGGCGGCGTCTGATGTATCAAACGCCTTGAACGCATCGACGAGCGCCGGCGTCAGGCTGTGGAGATCGCTGGGCATATGGATGGGCACTACCTGTGGACAGAAGAGCGTATTTCGTCGCCCAAGGTACCTACCGGTCGCGGCTTTGTTGATGGCCCCGTGCGGTTTTCGAGGTGGATTAACGGGCCGCCCCTGGGTGCGAGTGCCGGAGAGAGCGGCCCCCGCGGAGATCGCGCCGCGCAACCAGTCTCATAGAGAATTGGCGATCGGCGGCTGGCATTCCACCGCACAGCGGCTCTATGTTTGTGGCGCTGTGCACCCACCCGTTCCGAATCCGCTGCCCGCTGCCCGTGGCCGACTCGTCACTCCGCCTCGCTGTTTTTGCTTCCGGTGGGGGCACCAACTTTCAGGCCATCCTCGACGCCATCGAACGGGGCGATCTGCCCGCCACCGCCGCGCTCTGCGTCAGCAACACGTCCGACGCCGGAGCGCTCGACCGGGCCGAGCGCCGCGACGTGCCTACCGCCATCGTCAACCCTGCCGCGTTCGACACGCCGGCCGACTTCGGCGATGCGCTGCTGGACCGCCTCGCCGCGCACGACGTCACCTTTGTCGCGCTGGCCGGCTACATGCGGAAGATTCCGCCGAACGTTGTCGATGCGTACCGCGGGCGCATGACCAACATTCATCCGGCCCTGCTTCCGGCGTTCGGTGGAAAAGGCATGTATGGCATGCGGGTGCACCGCGCGGTCATCGATTACGGCGTGCACTGGAGCGGGGCCACCGTCCATCTCGTCGATGAGGAGTACGATCACGGGCCCGTCGTCCTGCAAGAGCCGGTGCCCGTCTACGCCGACGACACCCCCGATGCCCTTGCCGCTCGCGTGCTGGACGTGGAGCACCGGCTGTACCCCGAGGCGCTTCGTCTTTTCGCGCAGGACCGCATCCGTGTCGACGGCCGCACCGTGCGCATCGAAGACGCCGGTCGCCACTGAGCGCGCGCCGCTCGACGTGGCCTGGATGCAGGCGATAGCGCGTCGCGCCGAATTCGGAATACCGAACTCTGAACTCGACACCACCCATGATTCCTGCGAAAGACCTGCCGCCGCCCGAAGACACGATCCCCGTCGACCGGGCTCTGCTCTCGGTGTTCGACAAGACGGGCGTCGTCGCCTTCGCCACGCGGCTGCACGAGATGGGCGTCGAGCTCGTCTCAACCGGCGGTACGGCGCGCGTGCTTCGCGAGGCCGACCTGCCCGTCATCGACGTGGCGGCCCTTACCGGGGTGCCCGAGGTGCTCGACGGCCGCGTCAAGACCTTGCACCCGGCCATTCACGCCGGCATCCTGGCCCGCCGCACCGACCCCGACGACATGGAGGCACTCGACGCGCACGGCTACCCGCCCATCGACCTTGTCGTGGGCAACCTCTACCCCTTCGAGGAGGCCGTTCGCCGTGCGGACACCGGCATGGCAACGGCCATGGAAAACGTGGACATCGGCGGCCCCACGATGCTGCGGGCCGCGGCCAAGAACCACTTCTACGTGGGCGTCGTCACCACCCCGAGCCGGTACGACGACGTGGCGGCGGAGATGGACGCCAACGACGGCGCACTCACCCTCGCCACCCGTCGCGACCTGGCGCAGCAGGCGTTTTCCCACACCGCTGCGTACGATGCGGCCATCGACGACTACTTCGCCACGCAGACTGCCTCCGAGGACGTAGCGAGCGGCGACGCGACGCCTCTTCCCGATTCGTATCGCGAAGCCCTGCCGCGGGCGCAGTCCCTGCGCTACGGCGAGAATCCGCACCAGAACGCCACGCTGTACGGCCATCCGGAGCCGTTCTTCGAGACGCTGCACGGCAAGGACCTGTCGTTCAACAACCTGATCGACCTGAACGCCGCCCTGCAGGTCATCGACGAGTTCCGCGACGCCGCGCCGACGTGCGCCATCCTCAAGCACACCAACCCGTGCGGCGTGGCCGTCGCCGAGACGCTGGAGGAGGCCTGGCACCGTGCGTTTGCCACCGACCGGCAGTCGCCCTACGGCGGCATCGTGGTGGTCAACCGCCCCCTCGACCGGCCCACCGCCGAGGCGATCGACGCGATCTTCACCGAAATCATCATCGCACCCGAGTTTGAGGACGGCGTGCTTGATCTGCTCACGGAAAAGAAGCGCCGTCGGCTCGTGCGCCACCGTGCGGATGCCCGCGACGACGACCGCCCGAACGTGCGCTCCGTGGTCGGGGGGCTGCTCGTGCAAACCGCCGACCCTGTCTTCCCCGACGCCGCGGCACAGCAGGAATCGTGGACCGTGGCCACCGCGCGTGCCCCGACCGAGGCGGAAGCGCGCGACCTCGACTTCGCCTGGCGCGTGGCCAAGCACGTCAAGAGCAACGCCATCGTGTACGCCCGCGAGCGGGCCACGCTCGGGATCGGGGCCGGACAGATGAGCCGGGTGGACGCCTCCGAGCTGGCCGTGCAAAAGGCACAGAAATCGGAACTTGATCTCGCAGGCTCCGTGGTAGCTTCGGATGCCTTCTTTCCGTTCGCCGACGGACTGGAGGCCGCCGCGGAGGTCGGCGCTCGGGCCGCCATCCAGCCCGGCGGGTCGATTCGGGACGAGGAGGTGATCGAAGCGGCCGACGCCCACGACGTCGCCATGGTGTTTACGGGCCAGCGTCACTTCCGCCACTGATGCCCGTCGGGACGAGCAGTTCGCACGCTCGCTCCCGGCCCGTGCCCCGACCTGATGCGCCCCCGCCGGCAGGTCGAGCAGCTCCCCACTGAACCTCTTCCCTCTACCGCGCGCGTCGCCCCTCCCGAGGCGGGCGGCCGCCCCTCTTCTGTCTTCTTCCTCGTTGCACCGACTGGTCTTTCAACCGTAGATGTTTTTTAACTTCTCCCAGGATGTTGCGATTGATCTGGGCACTGCCAACACCCTCGTGTACATCCGCGGGGAAGGCATCGTCCTGAACGAGCCCAGCATCGTCGCCGTCGATCACAACACGCACAGCGTGCGCGAGATCGGCTACGAAGCGCTCCAGATGCACGAGCGCACCCACAAAGACATTGAGACGATTTGGCCCCTCAAAGACGGGGTGATTGCCGACTTCAAGGTGGCCGAGGAGATGATCCAGGGGCTGCTGCGCAAGGTCAAGAAGAACTGGCTCTCCTCCATCCGCAGCATGGTCGTGTGCGTGCCCAGCGGCATTACGGAGGTCGAGAAGCGCGCCGTGCGCGACTCCGCCGAGCACGCCGGCGCCAAGAAGGTGCACCTCGTGGCCGAGCCGATGGCCGCCGCCATTGGCATCGGCCTCGACATCAGCGAGGCGGTGGGCAACATGGTCGTCGACATCGGCGGGGGCACGACCGAGATCGCCGTCATCGCGCTCTCGGGCATCGTTATCGACGAGTCGATTCGCATCGGCGGGACGGAGCTCGACAAGGCCATCGTCCAGTACTTTAAGCGGAACCACAACCTGTTGATCGGCTCGCGCACAGCGGAGCGCATCAAGTGCGAGATCGGGAGCGCCATCGAGATGGACCCAGAGATGGAGCTGTCGGTGAAGGGACGCGACCTTGTGAGCGGCATCCCGAAGCTGCGCACCGTGTCGTCAGTAAACGTGCGCGAGGCGCTGCGCGACAACCTCGACCAGGTGGGCGCGGCCGTGCTGCGCTGCCTGGAGCGCACCCCGCCCGAACTGGGTGCCGACGTGCTGGAGCGCGGCATCATGATGACCGGCGGCGGCGCCATGCTGCACGGCATCGACGAGATGCTGCGCGACCGCGTGGAGCTGCCCGTGTACATCGCCGAAGACCCGCTCACAGCCGTCGTGCGCGGCACCGGCGAGGTGCTCGAAAACCTGGAGGACTACAAGCGAGTGTTGACGTAGTGCGTGATGCGTCGTGCGTGATGCGTCGTGCGTGATGCGTCGTGCGTGATGCGTCGTGCGTGATGCGTCGTGCGTGATGCAGGCTCCTGA